>Ga0137385_10001149_pt1 | contig 22009 bp, 7 predicted proteins | sample SagtaG_FD_104921 | JGI IMG/M metagenome (GOLD analysis project Ga0137385, IMG submission 104921) | Vadose zone soil microbial communities from Sagehorn Ranch, Mendocino, California, USA - Sage2_R_80_16 metaG | ecosystem: Environmental > Terrestrial > Soil > Vadose zone | place: USA: California... | reverse complement strand
GGCGGGGGGAGGGGGGGGGGGGGGGTGCGGTTAGCCAGGCGCGCGAGTCGAAGCGATGGGTTTGGCCTCGCGGAATTTTTGCCGAAAAGGCTTCTGAGGTTGACGGGCCTTGCCGTCGAGCGCAGCGTTGGAAACTCCATGAAATTCACCGTCGAGCGGCAGGCTCTTTGTCAGGATGACTTTTATGCTGGCAGAAGCGCCATGCACACAAAAGCCGAGGGGTCGGATGCTGCGCCTCTCATCCTCGGCATCCGCGCCTTCTGCAGCCAACTCGGCTGCGAACAGCTCGTTGCTTCGGGACCACGCACCCGAGCTTGGGAACGGCATGAGCAGCTCTGCCGGAGGGTGCAGTGGCAATGCTCCAACAAGTGCAACCGTGGCGCTGGAAGCGGGTGCCAAGTGTGAAATGGGGAAGTAACGCTGAAATCGACGATTTTTACCGAGTCTAACACGCAGTCTTGCAGCGAGTTACGTTAAATCCACCGTCATCGCGAAAGATTTTCTGAAAGATTTACGATTTTCGTCCGTATCTATTATGTGATCCTGAGTGTACGCAACAGATCGGACCAGTCCGGTCGGCAACTTCGCCGGGCACGATTCCCCATCTCGAAGAAGCAAACTTTGTCCGAACTTGGAAGCACCCCTGTCACAAGGCGTTGAACGGAGGCCGACGATTAAAACCATAAAGATATTGGTCTTCAATGTGGGCGGACACGACCATCCGGTGAACGCGCTTCAGAGCCTTCTTGAGGATGAGCCTGGGAACAAGTTCCAGTTCAGGCACGAACGGCTCGCCTCCGGCGAATTCTCAGCAGCGGCTGGGAAACTGGCTGCCTTGTTCTCAAAGTTCATTCCCGAGGTAGCTTTTGTCTTTTTAGGAGCCGAGGTTCGAGGCGTCGTGGCAGAGATCTTGAAACTGTTTAGGACCGGCAAGCTCGTCTGTCCCGTCATCGCCGTGCTTGAGGCCAGCGAACCGAAGGAAGTGGCGGAAGCCCTCCGCCAAGGAGCCGATGACTTCCTGATTCCGCCCCTGCGGGCGGCCGATGTTTTGCCTCGGGTCTGGCGTTTGATCGGCGAGGCGCAGGCGGATGATCTCACGATCGTTGAGCTGAAGGAAAAGCTGGGGCTGCAACGATTTGTAGGAGAAAGCCTGGTATTGATGAAAGAGATCAAGAAAATCCCGACCTTCGCTGGCTCGGATGCCGGAGTCCTGATTGTAGGGGAAACGGGGACGGGCAAGGAAATCTGCGCCCGGGCCGTTCATTATCTGAGCGCGCGTGCCCGCAAACCTTTCGTCGCAGTGAACTGCGGCGCCCTGCCGGCGGACTTGCTGGAAAACGAGTTCTTCGGGCACGAATCGGGCGCATACACGGGCGCGAACGCGCCCTCATTGGGTTTGGTTCGGCAGGCGGAGGGCGGAACATTGTTTTTGGACGAGATCGACGCCCTGCCGCTGGCGGCACAGGTCAAGTTTCTTCGCTTCTTACAAGAGAGAGAATTCAAGCCGCTCGGCGCGGCGGGCGTGCGTCAGGCGAACGTGCGAATCATCGCGGCGGCCAACTTGGATTTTGAGGAGGCGGTGCGTGCCGGGCGTTTTCGCCCGGACTTATACCACCGGATCAACGTGCTAACCCTCCGGCTGCCCCCCTTGCGGGAGCGCGGCGGGGACATCAATTTGCTGGCGAGCTATTTTGTCGCCCGACTCGCCGCGGAATTTCGGAGACCGGCCCGGGCTTTCAGTGGGGCGGCCCTGCACCGGCTTGGACTCCACTCCTGGCCGGGCAACGTGCGCGAGTTGGAAAACGTCATCAAGCGGGCAGTGCTGACATCGCTGCACAGCTGCATTCAGGAAGACGAAATTGACCTTCCAGAACTGGCCGAACCGATGGCTGCCTGCTTCAAGGGCCTAAAAGCTCAAGCCGTGGCCCGGTTTGAACGCAAGTATCTGGAGGACCTGTCAGAGGCCCATAGGGGCAACGTCACCCGCATGTCCGAGGCGGCGGGGAAAGACCGCCGGGTGTTGCGTGATTTGCTGCGCAAGCATGGCCTTGCTCCGCACAGCCAGTCATCTCAAGCCTGACGAACTTGAGCAGCACAGTCCTGTGCTGGGGGGACTTTTTCCGTTTTTCAGTCAAAAAAAGTCCCACCCCCTCAAAACCCGGTAAACATTGGGCACTTTTGCATTCTGCTACAAATGAGGTGGGACGTTTAAGTCTCACCCCCCTCCAGTAGAATCTACCAAAACGCCAGCAAACTCGCGGCACTTGGTTGTGGCATTGCCGGTGCTATAGGGAGGTCAGCAACTCAATTAGAGAATACGGACGAGCGCAGACGCATTGTGCCTAAGAATCACGAGGCATTGGGTAATGAGATCCTGGACTATTTGTCAAAACATCCCGAGGCGGAAGACTCCTTGGAGGGGATTGTTGAATGGTGGCTGGCGGAACAACGCATAATCCGCCCGGCCGCAGAGGTGCGGGCCGCGTTGGATCAGTTGGTGGCCCGCAACCAGATCAGCGCACGCCAAGGCCCGGATGGCCGGACCCATTACCGCGCCAACCCGCAACGCAAGCCATGAAACCGATTAACCCATTGCTCAGCCGATGGCTCGGGCGATCACCGCTGCGGACAGCACGCACGCTTCCCGGCGTGCTGCACGTCATTCACCCCGACAACCGACGCCGTGAAGATACTGCACTATCCCAAGCGGCGTTGCCGCGGAATAAACGTCGCGCGCCCGATGGCGTCGGCATTCCAACGCGCCAGGCTAGGCCGCTGGCAACCACGCGGCTCCCCAAGAACAACCGTGCCCTCCTTGGCATATAGCTGATCGCCCCCTCGGACCTCTACATCATAGGACAAAAGATGAAAAATACCTTGAACCTGATTTCCCTTGTTCTCTTCGCCTGTTTTTTACCGCCATTGGCGCTTGCCCAAATTACCAACTCGACCCAGACAGGCGATGACCTGTCAGGCCTGTTGGTCCGGCAAGACATCGGCGTCACCAATCTCTTTGGCAGTTGCGTTTATAGCCAGGGGACTTTCACGCTGCGCGGCGCCGGCAAGGACATCTGGGACCAGGACGACGGCTGCCATTTCGCCCATGTTCTTTTCAGCGGTGATGGGCAAGTCGTGGCCAGGGTCTTAGGTGTGGAGAACACCGACCCCTGGGCCAAAGCCGGGCTCATGATCCGCGATAGTCTGGCGGCCAATTCAGCTTACGCGCTCATCGTCCTCACCCCCACCAATGGAGTCTCCTTTCAGTATCGCGCCCAGGCCGGAGCGCGCAGCGCCGTGGGCCTGCGCAATGAACGATTAACTATCGGCCAGTCCTATGCCGTCTCGTTCGTGCAACAACCCCCCGCTCCTTACTGGATCAAACTGGTGCGACAAGGCAATCGATTCAGCGGCTATGGCTCCAGTGACGGACTCCAATGGGAATGGATCGGCACCCAGGACATCACCATGGCTGGCCAGGTTGCCGTCGGTCTCGTGATCAGCAGCCACAACGAAGCCAAGCTCTGCCAGGCCACCATCGACAACGTGAGCCTGGTGCAGGCGCCTGCTTCCACCGTCACTCCCATCGTCGGCAGCGGGGATGGTATTCGCGGAATTTACTTCAGCAATATCGATTTGAGCGGCGACACCGTCACGCAGATCGACCCTTCAGTTGATTTCCAATGGAGCGCGAATGCCCCGGCTCCAGGCATCAACCGGGATAAATTCAGCGTTCGCTGGGAAGGAGAGTTGCAGGCGGAATTTACGGAGCTTTACGCCTTTCACCTCCTGAGCGATGACCGGGCGCGCCTCTGGATCAATGGCCGTCTGTTGATCGACGATCCAAGCGGCCACGAAGCCCTGGAATTCAGCGGCACCATTCGACTTGTCGCCGGCCAGCGCTATCTGTTGCGCGTGGAATATTTCCAAAATGGCGGCGAGGCGGCCGCAAGGCTGTTGTGGAGCAGCCCCTCCACCCCAAAACAAATCATTCCCCAAACCCAGCTCTATTCCCAGATCCAGGACACCGATGGCGATGGCATGCCGGACCTTTGGGAACTGGCCTTCGGACTGAACCCAGCCGATGCCTCCGATGCTGGCGCCGATCCGGATGGCGACGGGCTGACCAATCTCCAGGAGTACTTGGCCGGCACGAACCCACTCAAGCCAGAGCGCAAGATCACCGGCCTGCCCAACCCGTGGATTGGCCAGGATATCGGCCAAGCGGTCAAACGCGGCGTCGCCGGTTATTCGCAAGGCAATTTCTTAATCACCGGGGCGGGAGGCGATATTTGGGGCAACGCCGACAGCTTTCACCTAGTCTATCAGCCGGTCACTGGCGACACCCAAATCGTGGCGCGGGTCGTGAGCATTGAAAACACCGATCCCTGGGCCAAAGCCGGCATCATGATGCGCGAAAGTTTAAAGGACGACGCGCGCCACGTCATGATCGCCTTAACCCCGGAAAACGGCGTCACCTTTCAATTTCGCTCCGCCGTCGGCGGAATCAGCGCTCAGGATTCCGGCGGGTCGGCCACCGCTCCGTGTTGGGTGAAACTCGTCCGCCATGGGAATATCTTGAGCGGTTACCGCTCTCCTGATGGCGCGACTTGGGAATGGGTCGCCACGGAACAAATTGACATGCCCAGCCAGCTCTTGATCGGCTTGGCCGTCAGCAGCCACAGTCCTGCCCAGGGCGGTGCGGTCCAGATGGAGAACATCAGCCTCGGAGCCGTTCAGCCCGTGGCCGCCCCATTGCTCGGTTCTGGTGATGGCCTTCAGGCCACCTACCTTGACACGACCACCGGCACTAACATAAGCCGCATTGATCCGACCGTCAATTTCGATTGGGGAACAGGCTCTCCCGCCCCCGAAATTGGCCAGGACTATTTCTCCGCCCGTTGGGAGGGAATGGTCGAACCGCAATTTAGCGAACTCTATTCACTTCATCTGATCAACGATGACGGAGCGCGGCTCTGGCTGAACGGACAACTGATTCTCGATGCCTGGAGCGATCGCGCAGCCACCAGAACCAGCGCCAAAACCACTCTTTTGGCCGGCCACAAATATCTCCTCAAAATGGAATTCTACGAGCGGACGGGAGAGGCGGTGGCCAAACTCCAATGGAGCAGCCCTTCGACCCCAAGACAGCCCATTCCCCAAGGCCAATTGTATTCTCCGCTCAGCCCGACCTACAACAGCATTGAAGACAAAGATGGCGACGGCATGCCCGACCGCTGGGAGCTTCTCTACGGACTCGATCCCACCGACCCCGCCGACGCCAATGCCGACCCGGACGGCGATGGCCTCACCAACTTGCAGGAATACCGCGCCGGCACAAATCCCCGCAATCCCGACACCGACGGCGACGGCATGCCGGACGGATGGGAAGTGCGAAACGGTTTAAATCCGCTCGACCCAACGGACGCAGCGCAGGACCCCGACCATGATGGCTTAACCAACTTGCAGGAGTATCTGGCTGGCACCGACCCGCACAACGATGACACCGACGGTGACGGGCTGCCTGACGGCATGGAACTACGGGAAACTTTGACAAACCCGCTGACCAACGATATCATGCGGGTTGTCAACGTAATGGAGGTGCCCGGTTCGTCCCCGGTTGCCTCGCTGGGGAACTGGACTCCCGACGGGACCACGATCTACGCCGAATCTCGCCGCGGGTACTTGGAATACAATTTGACCGCGCCGCAGGCGGACATGTATCGCCTCGAAGTGGAAGGCGCTTCTCACAATCCGTACGATCCGAATCCAGAATTCCAGCTTCTGCTCTCCGTGGATGGCGAATATCTCGGCCGCTCGTATCTGGTCTGTGCCAACGGCGCCCATGGGATCGTGCATCAGTTTACTCCCTGGCTCAAAGCCGGCGACCACCGCGTCCGCATCTATTGGGACAACGCCGCCAATAACCGTTCCTTCGCGCTCGTCGCCGCGCGCTTGCAATCCCTGGAAGGCGCCGACTCCAATAACAATGGCATCAAGGACTGGGTGGAAAACCGCCTGCGCAGCTTGTGTGCTGTTGAACTCGCCGCGTCATCATCCAGTGCCATTTCTCCGGCGTTCATCGAAGGCAGGGGCGGCTATCTCAGCATGATGACCTTCTCCGGCAGCGTAGCCCCTCGGCACGGCGCGGGCAACCGCTGGTACGCGAACGTTCCGCTCGCCATCAGCAGCGCTGTGACCAACCTTGTTTCTTTCCAGAACGACGGCCTCAAAGCCACCAATCGGATCACCTGGCGCCGCACCAACCTTCTCCTGACCAATGACACGACCATACGCGCAGGAGATTCTCTGTTGTTTGTCGCCGCCCCCACCAATAACGCCTCCGGCACCATGACCATCAGCGTGGTCGGCGTTACAAACTATGCCGGCAACGTATCCCAGCCGTTTGCCTATCAATTTGCCCAAGCCGGCCTTTTCACCGTCACCGGCACATACCATCCCACCATCGGCGCCCCTCAAACTGGGACCATCGCCGTAAGAGTTGTCACCGGTTCCTTCGACACGGCCCCGGCGGTATGGGTGGGCAGATCGCGGACGTGGGATTGCACAAATCTCCCGCCTCAAACCATCCTGCAAGCCGACTCACGCCTGGTCCTTGAAGCCATTCAGACTCTGCCCGGCGGCGGTCGCCGTTACAGCCTCGGCATCGATGCTCAAGAATCGCGCTACATCGTCGCCCGCATCGGCACTAACGGACCGATCCTGGCCAGCGTCGCCGCGGATGGATTTCGGCTGTTTTCTGAATCGGAGACCTACGTTCAGCTTGTCGATACGTTTACTGACGGCAGTCAGCTCATTGAAATGGGCGTGGTCTCAAGCCCAGTGCTCGCGTCAGTTGTTGTTCGCTTGGACATATTGGTCGGCGGAGTCATCTTCGATGACGGGACGGTGACCAAAGTATTAGGCCCCGGCGCATTTGACGCATTAGGCGAGAGTTCCGTTCGGTTCATTAAGGCCGCTACCACCAAGACATCTGTCTGTCACACCACCAAAGCCTTTCAAGGCGCAGTCTTCCTGGGAATCAACCAGTAATCGTTATGAAACCAAAACTCCCAAAAGTACCGCGGCCGTCCCGTCTTCGATCCAGGGTAGGACAGGTGTTCCGCCTGCCACCACTCCTAATTCTCGTTCTCACCCTATCTGCCGCCGGCGCCCTTTGGTACCATCACCTCCGGAACCCCGCCGGCCAGCCGCCTGCCGCCACACCAGCAGCGCCGCCTTCTGCCCGCGCCAGCCTCGTCAGCCCCGAGGCGCCGCCTTCTGCCCGCATCATCCCCGCTTCCTCCACAACGCCCGACCCCGTCCTCAGCCTCCCCGCGAGCATCCAGCCGATCTACGGCCTGCGCGGCGAATCGTTCGACACCCGTCTCCGCGCAATTCATTCGTTACGACCAGACCTGACCACCAGCGAGATCAGCGCACTCTGCGACTTCTTGCGCGCCAAAAGCCAAACCGTAACAAATCTCGACGCCGAGCGCGTTCTCAAGAACGACACCCTGAACGCCCTTCAGAGGCAGAATCCGCCCGCGCGCGAGTTGGGCCGCCTCTTGATAGACGTGTATCGGGACAAAGAACAGGACGTGGTCCTCCGGGATTACGCCGTCCAGCACCTGTTCACCTGGTACGAACAAGTGGCAGCACAGGAATTCACGCCGCCCCTGATCGATGCTGCGCAGATTCAGCAAATCCTCACGAAAGCCTTGGATGAAACATCCAGCAGCATCGCCGGCACAGCCTTGCTCGCCTTCGACCGGCTGGCGCAATCGCATCCTGAATTCGACCGCGAACGCGTCGGCGCTGCCGCGCTCAACCTTTTAAGGAACCCAGCTTCCTCAGAGTTGGCTCAAATTTCAGCGATACAAGTCTGCGCCGAACTGAAGCTCAAGGAAGCCGTTCCCGCCGCGATGGAACTGGCCCAAACCGCCGCCAGCATTCCCTTAAGAATATCCGCCATCGGGGCCATCGGAAACGCGGGCGAAAACCAGCAGTTGGACCTCCTGGCAAAGCTGGCCGCCAGCGATAACGCGGCAGTGAAATTGGCTGCAAATTCGGCGCTTAACCAGTTGCAAGCACGGCTTCGAGGCCAACCAAGCCTCATTTCTCAATAAAGGGAGCAAATATGAAGCGAATTCTAAATCCCCTCCTCGTAGGAGCCAGCGTAAGGAGGCTCTGGCATCACCTTACCGGCCACTCAAGCCCCGGACAACCCACGACTCCTCGCCTCCCCCGCGGCCCGCACAAGCTCCTCATTACCCTCGCTATTTTGGGATTCACCTGCAAGGCTGGATACTCGGCGAACAATCCCTGCGTTTATGGCGCTTACACCGTCCAGACCGCCCCGATTCTGAGCATCAGCGCGAGCAACCCCGGCAACAAGTGCATCAACAATTCCGTCAGCGTCACTGCGACCACTGCCACGACCACTGGAACGAAAGTCCACAGCGACAATTGCGGCCACACTCAAACCGCAACCCTCAGTTTATCGACCCCCACGGTCAGTTGCACAGTATCCGGCGTCACGGCTACTACGCCCAGTTTGTCCGTCAGCGGGTCCACTGTCACGGCGACCTTTACGCCACAATCGTCGGGAATCTGCACCGTGACATTCACCGCCACCGCGACCACGACCGATCCAGCGGGCACCTACACCGCTACGACAACGGTAACGTTTTCCGTTTTTGAAGTGGTTTCTTTAAAACCAGAGCAAGGTTTCCCGCTCGCGAACACAACCACTTACCAGTTGTGCCAAAAGCAAAACGCGGTTGTGAAAGTCAATGCGGTCGCAAACCCTCCGGTGGCCACGGATGCCGCGTTGCCGTCATCGGGCTGGGACCTGGTCAACGTCTCAACCCATAGCGTCCAAAGCTCGACCACCGTGAGCCTTTCTCAAGTTGCCACCTATACCGTTTCCTGCACGGACGGCACCTCAACCAAGAGCATCACGATCAGTGTTGTCGCCCCGCCCACCCCGCCCGGTCTCGATACTGATTACGACGGGATTTGTGATTGCCAGGAGATGCTGGACGGCACGGATCCAACCAGCGCCAGCAGCATGGGGAGCGTGGGTCTGAGCTTTTTCACCTTCAACCAAAGCAGCCTCTCCGGAGCGCAATCCCAAACCCCGCGCACGGAAACACTAAACACTCGTACGGTGACAGGCAAAGTCGATACGGCCGTCCAAATTGACAGTCAAAGCACTGCCATCCTGGCCTATGACGAATCCAACTATAACAACAACGGACGCTTGAACATCAATCTCCAGCAGGGGACCGTGCGTTTTTACTTTAAGCCAGACTGGTTGAGCTCCATTAGCAACGGAACGGGCCCTGGTCAGGGGAATTCTGCCGATTCCCGCCTCGTAGAAGTCGGCAGCAACACCGGGGGAAACAGCGACCAATGGTGGGCCATCACGATCAGTCCCGACGGCAACCAACTCAGTCTAAAAACACGAAACGGAGCCACCACCACCCTCGCCGTGAGCGCTCCGATTGCGTGGGCCGCCAACGAATGGCACCAGGTGTGCCTCACCTACTCATCAGCGGGTTCGGCGATTTATATTGATGGAGTTGCCAAAACGACGGGCGCGGCGGTTGCGAGCGTTCCCAGCTCCACGGTTCGCACCAACGGCTTCCGGATTGGCTCCGACGCAAGCGGCAACAATCAAGCGCGTGGCATCGTGGACCAGTTTGAAGTCTTTAATACCGTCCTGAGCAGCGCGGACATTTTTGCTGCTTTTACGGCCTCTCAAAACGCGAGCCAGCCACTGAACTCCTGCAATCTTTATCCGATCGCCTTCCCCCAAGCCACCTACACCGCCAATCAGATTGTAGTCGTTACGTTGCAGAATTCACTGCCTGGAAATTTTGGCTGGCTGCACTGGAACGGCAACGACTCCAGCATGACGCCCAGCGACTTGGCGACGAGCCTGACCGCTCCCGGGAACAGCTCGACCTACCAGAACCCAAAGGTTTTTGGTGACACCGTCATCAACGTCGGGGACAAGATAAAGGGGGACACCGGAGTGGAGAGGGCCAAGGCAGTCATTAACGCCCTAAATGGTCTCGTTGGCCAGACTATCGATCTCCCTGTCTGCACCTATGATAACCTCGGCAATGACAAAGGTCTATATACCGTCGCCGGCTACGCCCACGTGCTATTTCAATCCTACAACTTTAACGGAAGCCAAAAGACCATGACATTCAAGTATCTCCAGGCGCAAAGCTGTGAGCTGACGCCACAATGTCAAGTTCCCACGTTGACCGCCGTGAACACACTGAGCGGAGCGATTGAGGACACCCCATTCGACATCCCCTTTGATAGCCTGGCCGCTGCCGCCACTACGGCCGACGTCGATGGTCCACTGCCAACCCTGTTTAAACTCGTGAACGTCACATCCGGTTCGCTGGCTGTCCGACTTGACACAACTCATACCCAAACAGTCAATCCGGGTGACGTCTTCGACGCCGGCCAAACCTGGGTCTGGACACCCGCGGCTAATGCCAACGGCACCCTGAACGCATTCACAATCAAAGCATGGGACCGTTGCGTAGCCTCTGCGACTGCCGTCCAGGTCAGCATCTCAGTTACGCCCGTCAATGATTGCCCCACCCTGGATATCCTCAACTCCCTGACGATCAATGAAGATGCCGCGGCGCAGGCCGTCAACCTCACGGGCATTGGCCCTGGGCCTAACGAGAGCGGTCAGGTGTTGACGGTCACGGCGTCCTCGAGCAATCCGGGGCTCATTCCGAACCCAACCGTGACCTACACCAGTCCCAACCCCACGGGCACGCTGAACTTTGCGCCAGTCGCCAACCAGTTTGGCAGCGCCACAATCACTGTCAGCGTGCAAGACAATGGCGGCACGGCCAGCGGCGGCTGCAACACCTTCAGCCGCTCCTTCATTGTTACTGTTAACTCAGTCAATGATTGCCCCACCCTGGACATCTTCAACTCCCTGACGATCAATGAAGATGCCGGGCTGCAGACGGTCAACATCACGGGTATTGGCCCGGGGCCTAACGAGACCGGTCAGGTGTTGACGGTCACGGCGTCCTCGGGCAATCCCGCGCTCATTCCCAACCCAACGGTGACCTACACCAGTCCCAATCCCACGGGTACGCTCAACTTTACACCAGTCGCCAACCAGTTTGGCAGCGCCACGATCACTGTCACCGTCCAAGACAACGGCGGCACGGCCAATGGCGGCTGCAACACTTTCAGCCGCACCTTCATTGTCACGGTTAACTCAGTCAATGATTGCCCCACCCTGGACATCCTCAACCCCCTGACGATCAATGAGGATGCCGGGGCGCAGACGGTCAACCTCACGGGTATTGGTCCGGGGCCTAACGAAAGCGGTCAGGTGTTGACGATCACGGCCTCCTCGGGCAATCCCGCGCTCATTCCCACCCCAACGGTCACCTACGCCAGCCCCAACCCCACGGGCATATTGAGCTTTGCGCCGCTCGCAAACCAGTCTGGCAGCGCCACAATCACTGTCATCGTGCAAGACGACGGCGGCACCGCGAACGGCGGCTGCAACACTATTAGCCGCACCTTCACCGTCACTGTTAACCCTGTGAATGATCCACCCATTGTTGATGCCGGCCAAAATCTCTCAATTTATAGTTCGCTGTCCGTTGACCTCACGGGAACGTTCCAAGATCCTGACGGCGATCCCCCTCGCAATATAATCTGGAGCGTCGTGAGCGGACCTCCAAACATAGTGCCGATCAGTTACTCTCCGAACGCGAGCTCATTGGCGACTCGGGCCACGGTCCCCACGCCTGGAATATATCTGTTTGCCCTTCAGGCTTCCGATGCGCAGTTTACAGCCTCCGACACCGTGACGATCAGTTTTTACCCAGACACGGCCCCTATCGTTGACGCCGGACCTGATCAGAGGATACCGCGCAATTCGACAGCGCATTTGCGTGGATCAACCAGCATCGGTTCTCTGCCTCCGGGTTCCACGGTCGTCACGACCTGGACAACACTGAGTGGTGCCAGTATCTCTCAGGACCCAAACAACAAGCTTAATGCCACATCGAGCTTGTCGGTAGCTGGCATTTATACCTTCACGCTGACCGTTACAAAGCAATGGACTGACGCCGGCGGCAACCCGCACCTCCTTTCAGGCAGCGATGATGTACTGGTCACAGTAGCTGATGCGTGCAGCCGCAAATATACCAGGAACGCTGATTTCGCCGAGGGAACGCTCGTAAATGTGAATTACACGAACGTACCAGGTCAACTCCATTTGAACTCAAGCATCAGTCCATTTTCGTTTGTGAATGTGCCCTGTCCAGGGCGAGGCACCGTGGTTAGAATTGATGCTAATACGGGACATATCCTGGGAGAGTATTGGACGGCTCCTAACGGGCGAAACAGGGAAGGGTTCAGAGTTGCCGTGGACCGTCTTGGTAATACTTGGGTCGCGAATTATTCTGAAGATACCTTATCAGGAGGGATTAATATGGGATCCATCATGGAGATTGGAGTGGTAATCGGCGGCACCCGAACGGACGGCACAAAGGATGGACTGGGACGATATGTATATAGATCGGATGGCCAATACCTCGCCCCGCCGTTTGCGTACAATACCTGTAAGGACCGCAACGGGGACGGATTGATCAAGACCTCAATGGGTTTAGGCAATAAGCTGGACTGGAACCTAAACTCGGCCGGCTCGGATATCGATGGCGCTTCTCTGGCAGACGATGAATGCATCCTGAGGTACATCAGGGTAGCACCATGGCATATCGGCACCTTGGCACTGGATAAGAACAACAATGTTTGGACCGGTGGTTATGGCCAATCCGCAGTAAGCGATTTATCATTGCAAAAGTTGAATGTTAATGTCGATCCCCCAACACTCGAAGCTGCGATTACCACGATCAACTGTGGAGGCTATTACGGGTTTATCGACAGTCACGGCGTGTTATGGTCCACCCTATTGGGGAGCGGCGTCTTGCGTTGGGATCTTAGCCTTCCCGCAACGGACGCACAATGCTTCTTGTCGGACGATCTCGGAAACTGGCTCGGTTTAGCCCGGTTTGTAGCGCCCGACCCAAATACGGGCCAAATTTGGGGTACCTTCAGCAATGATCCTGGTGTGGTTAAGGCAAATCCCGATGGCATGCCATCCGGAGCGACGTATCTTTTTGACGATGGCTATTATTGGGCTCAGGGATTGGTAGTCGATGGCAATCACAATGTCTGGGTGGCACATGGGGCCGAACGTGGAACTACCGTTGGACACCTGACCACGGGTGGCGACTTTATTGGAAACGTGGAACTGCCCTGCGGGAAGGGTACCGGGTACCCTGCACTGGATTTGCCGATTGATGGGTACGACTCCGCTCCCAATATCTTCTCCGGAGCCGGGCCACAAATTATATCTGTGGGCAGCGATGGCAAGATATGGGTTGTCAACGTCAATCGGAATAATGCAATGCGTATCGATCCTGCCGCCGGCCCACTTGGGGGAATGCGCCAGGACACAAGAGTCGGCGCGGTGGACCAGGTTGTGGATTTGGGCCAACAAGCCTTTTTTGTTCCTGAGCAAGCTCAACTTTACAATTTCATCGCGGGAGACATGACCGGCTTTATAACCGTAGGAAGCACGGCACCTTCTGGGTCGTGGACCGTGGTACATGATAGCAAAAACAGCGGGCAAACTTGGGGCAGAGTTTCCTGGACGGGGGTCGAGGACGTAGCTAGCGGAGCGACAATCTCTGTGGAAGTCCGAGCCGCAGATCTGCAGTTGGGCCTTACGACGAAGTCTTTTTCAGCAGTTGCGAATGGAACCGATTTTAATGCAATGGGGCAATTCATTGAAATCCGCGTTACATTATCAAAAGGCGCGGGATCTGTTCAGCCCATCCTTACGGACCTGACCGTTTCCTGTGGCGGGCCCCCTCCGGCATTCCCTGCGGACACCACACCTTCAATAGCCCAGGACGATTCGAAGGTCGTATTAAGGGACACCGCGGACAACCTCATTGATGTTTTAGCAAACGACCTCACGAAAAGCGATCCGGCCTGGCTCATTGCCAGCGTGTCGCCCGCTCATTCCGGTGTCGTTCTTAACAATCTAACCAACCTGTCCTACACGCCGAGCCCTGGCTTCTTCGGCCGGGACGCCTTCAGCTACACGATTGACAACGGAAATAATTCCCCAAGCCGTGCGCTCGTGAATATCGAGGTCTTAAGACCTTCTGCGGCGGAGCCGATTACGACTCGCGACGACATGTTCACCATTTCGGCCAATAGTGGCCACATTTCACTGGACCTGACCGGCAACGATTACACCCCAGCAAGTGGGCTGCTGCTAATTATCGACTTCACCGTTCCGTTACACGGTTCTATCAATGATCGGGACTCGGATTGCGGCCATCTGTGGTATACGCCACAAGCCAATTACATTGGAACAGATGCCTTCACCTACAAGGTGACCGACGGGTTAGGAAACGCGGGCGTTGGAAATGTCATTATCAACATCGTTCCCGCGCCAGCAATCAGTTGCCAGCAAACTGTATTGGGAGTCTTATCTTCTTCAGATCCTGTTTCGAAATCAATTCCCCCGACCTTCGGATCTGCTCTTTTCGCATACGGCCCCATCAATTACTCGGACACTTACGCCTTCACCGCCACGCCGGCAGGTCAGACAGTTACTTTCACGGCAAGGGTTGCGGAGAACAAGTTTAGGCCGCTGCTTTTCGTGAGAAATGATCTAGGAGCGCCGTTCAACACTACAGGTGTGCCATCGCTCTCGGTTCCGATCCCGTCCGGCGCGTCCGGGAGAACTTATACCATAGAAGTTATCTCCTCCGATCCCCTGCAAATTGGCACTTACACCCTGACGGCAGATTGTCAACAAAGCGTACCTGGTCCAAAACTCCAAGTTCTGAATGGTGATGTTACGGTGCCCACTTCGGTCGATTTGGACCTGGGAATTGTCACAAAAGGTGGGGCACGATCCGTCACCTTGGAGGTCTTTAATGTTGGGTCTAGCACCCTTAGCCTGGGCGCTGTGCAAATCACTCCTGGATCTGGAAGGGTTAACCCCGACTTCTTCCTGGCTTCAACTTTGCCCGCATCCTTGGCGCCCGGAGAGGAGAGCGCCTTGATCATTACGATAGACACCGCTTCCTCTGGAGCGAAGAGCAGTACGCTGAGCTTCAGCACCTCCGATCCGAATGCCAGCAACTTTTCCTTGCACCTCATCGGCTTTGTTAACGAAACAACACCCGCGTCTGGCTCTATTTCCATTTTCGTTCCCGGTGCCAACAGGGTTTACGCCGCGCCCGCCACGGTCACTATCCGAGCCGCGGTGAGCAGCCCGCAAACGGCTTCCTTTGTTCAGGTCGACTTCATCGCAACATCGAGCGCTGGGAGGTTCGTCTGGCACTCGTTTTCGCTCCCCCCTTATTCTTATCAACAGGTTGGAGTCCCCGTGGGGAATTATATCCTAACCGCCCTTGGTTACGATAGCGCCGGTTTCGCTTACGCTTCGACTCCCATTCCCATTTCCGTGATCGATCCTCCCGGCAATCTAAAGCCGATCGTGAACAATGACGAAGCAACTGTAGGTGTCCACGGAACGATTACAATTCCCGTTTTAGCAAACGATGTGGATCCCAATGGGGATGTTCTCACCATCGATTCATTCACTCCCGCTCAGTTTGGCACAGTCGCACTCGCCACCGGTAATACTGCTCTGAGTTACACTCACACCGGGAACGGACCCGCTGTAGATGGCTTCAGTTACATCGCCAGTGATGGCAAAGGCGGGTACAGCCGTGGATACGTGTCCGTAAACGTAATCAGTGGAACTACACCCTGTGTCAGCATCACCGCGCCACTACCAGGAACCATCACATCATGGCCTTCTTCCGGCATCGTGATCAGCGCCTCCGCCTGCCCCGGGGTGCAAAAGGTTGAATTCTTTTCAGGTTGTAACAATAAGATCGGAGAGAGGGTCGGAGCTCCATTCGATTTAACCTGGAACGAATTCCAATCGGGCATACCATATCAGTTGTGGGTGAAGGCGACCGATGGCGGCGGCAACGTCGCGATGTCAAGTGCCGTGGCACTCACCTTCCAAACGGTTGCGGGAAACCACCCACCGAGCGCCAGAATCGACCAACCAAGCCCCAACCTGGTCGTGCGCGACGGGAAGCTCAGCGTTAAAGGGAGGGCTTGGGACCAGGATACTATCGTCACCTACACCTTGAAAGTGCTCAATCTGGACGGCCAATTGATGGCCAGTACTACGGTGAACAGAAACGTGGTAGGCACAACTCTCGATAACGACCTTGGCACCCTCGACTTGACGTCCATACGAAACGGTACTTATGACCTCCAACTTAGCGTGAATGATGGCTCAGAGACGGTCTTTGCTCGCGTGGCGTTTGCGTTGAGTTCGGAACTGAAAATCGGCCAGCTTACATTCAGCCAGCAGGATATTACGATCCCAATCAATGGTCTTTCGGTGTCCCTCGTTCGCACTTACGACTCCCTCAATCCCAATACCGGAGACTTTGGCTATTCTTGGACGTACTCGCTTTACAATTTGGAGGTGGAACTGGATGAAAACAGGGACCCCGCGACCGACCTCGACGACGAAGACTTCAGCCTGCGCTCAGGCGGCGGGAGAGACATCACCCTTACGTTGCCCAATGGCCAGCGCACCACGTTTGTCTTCAATCTTCGAGCGACCGGAGACCCGGAGTCGCCCTGGCAAATTGCAGAGTGGCTTTCGGCGCCCGGAGTCACTGCGAAGCTGGAGACGACCGTCGATAACCGCCTCATAACTTTGCCCTCAGGCCTGGTCTATTGGCAAGCGGCCGGTTCGGGGACCCCGATCGATAGCTTTGATTTTCCGGCCTTCACGCTCACGACAGACGATGGAACACAATATGTGATCGCGCGCGAGAACCTGGGTGAGCACTTCCTCCTTAGTGACGAGGGCTCCGACAGTTACGTCGAATCATATGGAAACGCGTTCCTGAAGCGAATCGTAACTCCCGCTCGCAATATTGTTGAAATCGACAAAAATAGCATAACGCAGATTGGCCCAGCGGGCGCAAAAACACCAGCAATGCTCTTTGATCGAGACACTCAGCAGCGTATCGTTGCCGTGTATGATCCAGCAAGTCTGGAGAGCGACGGCAGCCGCTCGGCGTTGCCCGCCATCAAGTATGAGTACGATTCGCAAGGCAATCTGGTCAGGGTTCTTAAGCTCAAGGACCGCTTAGATGAAAGCAACCCTGTGTATGAAATTCTGGAGTACCGATATGGGCAGGCGGGGTTTCCGCACTACATCAAAGACATCATAGGACCCCAGGGAAGTCCGAATGCGCATACGGAATACTACAGTAATCCGAATGATCCGGCCAATTACGGCAAGATTCAATCCATCACAGATGCCAAGGGGCGCGTGACCTCGTTCGTCCACGCGACGAGTGGCTTCGCCACAGGCCGCCCTGCAGGGTACGGCGTGCCCGTCGCCCGCGAGGAGATCACATTCGCGCCTGTGACGGGGATGAGCCAGGTGACTGTCCACGAAGCCGACGCGCGCGGAAACATTATCTACTCGAAAGATGCGTTGAGCTTGGAGACCTGGTCAAAATTCGCCACGCGCGGAAGCCTGCTTAGCACGGATCCCCAATACCTCTCCAGCGCGGACCAGCAAAGCGACGTGGAGTTGCTCATGGAACAACAGTACACCGTGAGCGAGCTGCAAAATGGGATTTCTGTCCCGCGGACCTACTTCCGTACCTGGGAGTACCACGGAACTGGCACGGCGGCACAAGAGCTCGCGCCGACGATAGTTACAGACTTGCACGTCAGCGACACTCCAGCCGGCAAGCTCCGCACTACCCGCTCCGAATACGACTCTCTGGGACAAGTGACGAAGACCTACGACCCGAACAACTCGCAACCCGGTAGTGGTGTTTACCACGAGACCAAATACGATGAGACTCTCGGGAGCATTACTTACGGCCAGGTGACCGGCCAGTATTTCCACGGCACCGATCCCGTCCCGGTGGATCCCGTTATGGGCCAACCGCTCTCACAGACCGTTTTTATAACAACTCTCGCTGACCCGGTTGGCGGCCAGCTCTGGTATTCGGTTGACGCCCAGAACACCGCCACGGTATATGAGTATTACCGCGGCGAAACCGGTGGACGTCTCGGTGACATCAAATCGCTGACTGTCCGCTCGCCGGGCTACACGGGAACGCCTCTCTCGAAGACCGCCTACACTTACGACCCCAACGGCAACCGCCTCACTGAGGAGCGTGTCCAATTCCAGCGGGACAACTCCGGGACAGTGATAGTTGACGCAAATGGGACGCCTGCGGAATCAGGCCGCCTAATTACCCGCTACGAATATGATGCTCAGGGCCGACCGACCAAGACCACCGATGCCACCGGGGCCACGAGCGAGACAACCTATAATTCCATCGGAAAGGGCGCGACATCGACAGATCGTTTTAACGCAACGACGACGTATTATTACGACAGAGGGGGTGACCTGTCCGGGACGGGTTATCCTGACGGCACGGTCTCCTACCAGGCGACCTATTACCAGGACGGGAGAGCTGGGATTGGTCTGCTGCGCTTCACAGTTGTTGAAGATCGCCATGTCGTAGCCGGGACCGGCCCTGTCACCGGCACTCGAACCGTCTATAACAGCGTCGATCGTGTGATCCGCTCCGAAAGGGTGAAGAACCTTGTGATCGGACTCAGTGTAAACGGCGAGGTTAATGACACTGTTTATGACACGACGCAGCCATGCATCGTACTGAGCCGAACACTTACTGAATATCTCGCTGACGGCCGTGTCTCGAAGACGGCGCAGGACATCGACTTGGACGGCACCATCTCTGCGGGTGATCCGGTCACGTCCTACGAATATTCTTCCGATGGCCTGACACACACTACACACGTCTCCACTGTCAACGATGGCACCGCGACCCTCAAAACTGACGCGATCCAGGAATTTGATCTGAATGGCAACTCGCTCAACAGTCAGACTAGATCATACTATAACGACGCCTTGCAGTCCTTCCGGCCCCAGATACGGCAGCAGTACGACCAACTCAACCGCAGCAAGTCGGTCGCATCATATACCGACGAGACTTCCGGCGCCGCTGGTGTGACGATGGCCTCGTCCAGGTACGATTGGCTCGGCCGCGCATGGCTGCGGATCGATGCGGATAACCACGGCACCGCTTACATTTACGACGCCGCCGGACGGGTCTCGTGGGTGGTCACTGATGTCGATCCGTCGGCGACCCTGCCTGGCAGCCCGTTGACGACGCGCGCAGCTTGGCTAACTTGGGCGCAGGCGGCCCGGACCTCCTCCGATTCCACCGCGACGAAGTACGAATACGACGACCTCGGGCAGCAGACCACGCAGACTGACGGCAACGGGCACGCAACCCATTTTTCGTATGATGCCCTGGGGCGTCGAACCGCTCGCTACCTGCCCAATGACAGCACACTCTCCGGCGGCGAGCATTGGTTCTACGACTGGGATGAAGTAACGGGACTTACGATTACCGGCTCCAGCAACCCTAAACGTCCGAATGTGGTGCGGCACGTTGACTTCAACGGACAGGAAATGCGCCTGAGGTACGATCTGGTTGGCCGTCTCTCTCAGAAGAAATCGAGTGCAACGGCTGTCCTCGTGGACTACTATTATACGGCCGTGGGCCAGCGCTCACGAATGATTGACAATCAAAGCAGCTCTATTTCGTCCCCGCGCGAGACCCGTTACGTCTATGACGAGCAGAGTCGGTTGCGGATCAAGAATACTCCGGAAGCCACTTTGACCTACGACTACGATCCGGCGGGGAACATGCAGACCATCAGCGCGCGAAAGGGCTACGCCTTCCCCGCTTTACCCCCATACACCCTGGCCAATGTGGCCGCCGCCGCTCTCGATCCCAACCCAGCCGGCGCCTATATGACTTACATTTACGACGTCCGGCATCGTCTCGCCAAGGTGAACCCAGACAACCTGAACGGCACTGGAAACGCCGACGTGTCGTACGCTTACGACCCGGTCGGCAACCAGGCGACGATGACGTATCGCAACGGCGTCACGACCACCTATCAATACAACACGCGCAACCAGCTTCGCTGGCTGCGCGCGGCGAGCGGCAGCGGGACCGTGGCGAGCTTCGATTACGACGACTACGACTCCGCAGACGGTCTGAGCTGGCCGCCCGAGCGTCAATTGCTGCCGAGCGGCCAGCGCCGCGGGCTGGCGGAATTGTTGGTTTACAATGGTCAGAATTATCGCCGGGTGATTGCGTGGGATGTGGACAACTTGAACCGGCTGCGCGCCGAGCGCATTCGGAACAGCACCGGCGCGAACTGGCCGGCGTGGGCCCCCACTGCCGTTCCCACAACACCGGCGGCGGGAGATTTGCTTTACGACGTTGTCCCGGGCAACGACAGCGCCGGCTACGACCCGGTTGGGAACCGCCCCTCCCGATCGGGCAGCGGAATTAGCTTGTTAACGGCTGGGGGTCCGGTTACACTGCAAAACCAGAATCAGCCAAATATGGTTTACGACGCCAATGACCGGCTCAACTACGTCAGTTCACCTGCGTCCAGCGACGCCAACGGCAACACACTCTACCAGAGCGGCTACGTTTCCCAGCAAACCCAAGGTCAGGTGGTTCCCAACTCAACCCACGTTGACGCATTCGACATTGAGAATCGCCTAGTGCAGCGCTCTGACGGGTCCACGGTGGTGACCCTGATCTACGACGGGGACGGAAACCGCGTGGTGAAGCACGTGGACGCGCCGGGGACGGTGAACGACTCGGTGACCTATTTCCTGATGGATGACCGGAACCCGACCGGCTACGCGCAGGTGCTGGAGGAGCGGGCCTCTTTGACAGGCGACCCAACGGTGAAATATGTTTATGGCTTCGACCTTGTCAGTCAGGCCAAAAGCGCCGCGACTTATTACTACGGCTACGATGCCCTGGGAAATGTCCGATATCTCACGGACGGCGTCGACGGGCACACTACCGACACCTACACATACGACGCGTTTGGCATCCTGCTGGACACCACCGACACAGCCTCGCCACCAAAGAACGTTTACCGCTACACCGGGGAGCAATGGGATCCACAACTAGGGATGTATCACTTACGCGCTCGCTATTACCATCCTGACGCCGGGCGCTTCTGGACGATGGATACCTATGAGAGGGATCAGGAGCGCCCGGGAGCCGATACTGATTCCCCCCCTACTCCGTCAACGGGCGGAAGGACGCCTTCTGATGGTGGTGAGGACCAAGAAAACCCGCTGTCACTACACAAATATCTCTACTGCGCGAATAATCCAATCAACGCAATTGATCCGAGCGGACAGGATTTCGAACTTGTTGCCGTGACTCTCGTTATTGGTGCACTAGGTGGACTGGACGCACAGGCTGGACCTCCTGTAACTGCGACCCAGGCTACGAGTCGTTTCAGGGTTTATGTCCGTGCAGATGGCGACCACGCCTGGATTTACGTCGAGAATACGATCACCGGTGAAAAGCACACTTACAGTCGCTGGAAGACAGGTTACGGCAAACCAGCGGCAACTCACAGTGGCGTTCTAACTGACAAGGAGCTGAAACGCGGTTTCGCCGCCTCTCGCGGTCTTGAGGTGAAAAGCTTCACGCCGACAATCAACGCTGGATACGGTGTTTGGGGTAACAACTGTGCCACCTATGCTCAGAGCGAGTGGAAGCGGGTATCTGGGGAAAGCCTGAAGAAATCCGGTCCCTTTGCGTCGGGTACCTATGATCTGCCCAGTGTGTTGAAAGACAGCATTCTGGACAAGAATGGCGGTAAGAAGGAGGTTCTTATAGAGAAAGGAGCACAACGAAGCCTATTGTCATTATTTCAGCGGCTATATTTGTGTTGGTTATTGTTGCTATGGCGGTCCTCGTGTGGCTGGCCACGC
>Ga0137385_10001142_pt1 | contig 22065 bp, 24 predicted proteins | sample SagtaG_FD_104921 | JGI IMG/M metagenome (GOLD analysis project Ga0137385, IMG submission 104921) | Vadose zone soil microbial communities from Sagehorn Ranch, Mendocino, California, USA - Sage2_R_80_16 metaG | ecosystem: Environmental > Terrestrial > Soil > Vadose zone | place: USA: California... | reverse complement strand
TCGCCCACCCGGGCCGACCGTCATCTGGCGCGGGTTTCTCGCACTGCATGAGATCACTCAGATGTACCGGATCTTTAGGCAAAACGAATGACGTACCGCTTAAAGATGTGGGAGAACCCCAGATTAGAACGGATGGTCAATACATTGCTAAAGGCGGGTTTCTCTCCCGCCCGGGAACTGGAACTGGCTGGAACGGCAAAAGCCGCGTGAATCAGCGCCGATGTGGAGGCACGATGCTGTGCTTTGCGATGCGCCGGTAGAGCGTCGCCCGCGACATGCCGAGCAGCTTCGCCGCTTCGACCGGGCGCCATTTGGCCGTCGTGAGGGCGTTGACGATACGTCGCCGTTCGGTCGTATTGGCTTCGCAAACGGGTGCTTTGGGTGCACTAGCGGCGGCGGCCGGTGTGTTGTGCCGGTGCAGCGTATGGAGCACCGGCGGGCGCACCCGCGCGAAAAGCGGCTCGCCGCTGCGCGCGAGCCGCAGCGATATAAAGTCGCTCCCCATGCGGGCATCGAGAAGCCGTAAGGCGCGGGTATTGAAGAGTTCCGACGCATCGCACGGCAAGCGCTCGAGTCCCGGCACGCACTCCTTTGCCCGGCGGTTTGCGGCAACAGCCCGGCCGCGCTCGTCGAAGGCAATGAGGATCTCGGGCTGCGATTCCACGTAGTGGCGGTTGCGGTGTGCGAGCATCACCCAGCGGTGCGTCGTGGCATGGAGAAAATAGCTGTTTTCGATCAGCACCGCGCTTTGCCGCACGATATGGTTGACGAGGCGCTGGCTTTCGCGTTCGTCCGGCGACCGTACGGCCGATGCGTCCAGCACGCCGATCAGCTCGCCGGAAAGGCCGAAGATGGGTGAAGCGCTGCACGTCAGCGTAGTGAACGCGGCGCGAAAATGGTCGAACTTGTGCACCGTGATCGGCTCGCGGTCGAGCAGCACGGTCGCGATGCCGCAGGTGCCTTCCTCGCGCTCCGACCAACACGAACCCGGGTACAGCCCCGCGCGCTTGAACGCGTTGCGCCGGTCAGGATCGACGCGATAGTCGATCGTCACTCCAGCCGCGTCGGTAAGCATCACGCAATAGTCAGCTTCTCGCACCATCTCGTGCAGCTGCGACAGGCACTGCCCCGATGCGCGCAGCACCGGTTCCTCGCGTTGGCGAACATCGCGAAGCTCCGGCGTCGTGAGGATACGGGGCCCGACCGTGGCACCCGGATCGAGGTGATATTGTTCAAGCGAACGCCGGTACGATGACACGAGTCGGGGCGACGCACCGTCGCCCGCGCGGGGAGTACGCGCCTCGATCGCACTGCGCACGCGTTCGATATGTCGGGTCTGCGGAACATAGGGCATGGCGAGTCTCCGGCGGTCCGATAGCGTCGCGCACAATACGTCGTTGCGCGGCACACCGATACTTCGTTGGTTCAAGCGTTGTACCACGCGCGTTCGCCGAGATCACACCGCAATGCACCATCGACGTCATTGAGACTTCCGTCTCAGTTGACAGGATCGACTACCCTCTCGTTACGCGGACGCCGCTGAACAAGTCTCACGTACGATTTTCCTTGTCGGGGCCCCCTGGTTTTGCGAGCAATTTCCGGGTCAAAGCGAACCGCGAACGATATGGTTTTGTCTGGCCTCCCGTATATTTTTCAATCGAATCAGCAACGTGCAGCCTGCCCCTAACAGGCTGTTGAAAAGCGTTCAATCACGACGGCAAGGATTGCTCATGGAATTTTCGTATGCGATTTGCTGCTGAATCTATCGCTTCGCCGAGCGGTTTTTTCGGACGATACACATGCGTGCAAGGCCCTTCGCAGCGCAGCGCCCGCGCGGGGGCGGCTCATTGCGCCGCCTCTTGCGACACCACATCTGCCATCCGCACCATGCGGGTCATGGTTGCTCGCCACCATCGTCAGCTTGAAATGTTGGTCCACGCGCTTGATGCCGCGATAGACTGTCTGCCTGATCTTGCCAACGGTCTTGCCCCAGGAGAAATGCTCTTCCGTTCGAATGCAGCTAGCAGTCGTCGTCGATTGTCAATGAACGAGCCCTCACGACCCTGAGCCGACCTTCACCGACTCATACTCGGAATGGCCGCTGAGGAAAGGTGAACGGACATCATCGATCTCTCTATGTCGATGAAAACCGCATAGGTACAACAGTGCAGGTGATTCAGTCGTCGAGTAAGTGACGATCCTGTCCTTGCAAGTTGGCGAAAGCGCCGGCTGTCTCACGCGAAATTTGGCTCAGCCTGTACGAGTTCTCCGCGGCTAATGCTGAATGATCTTGCTCAGAAAATCCTTTGTGCGCGGCTGCCGGGCCGTCGGATTGCCAAAGAACTCGTCGCGCGTGCAGTCCTCGAGAATGCGCCCGCCGACATCCATGAAGACGATGCGACTACCGACGCGTGAAGCAAATCCCATCTCATGCGTCACACACATCATGGTCATGCCGTCGTCTGCGAGCGCGGTCATCACGTCGAGCACCTCGCCGACCATTTCCGGATCGAGCGCAGATGTAGGTTCGTCGAACAACATGACGACGGGATCCATCGATAACGCACGCGCAATCGCAACGCGCTGTTGCTGCCCGCCCGACAACGTGCCCGGATATTTATCCTTGTGCGCCAGGAGGCCGACGCGAGCGAGCATTTTGAGGCCACGTGTTCGTGCCTCGTCGAAGCTGCGTCCGAGCACTTTCGTCTGCGCGAGGGTGAGGTTGTCGGTGACGCTCAGATGCGGGAACAGCTCGAAATGCTGAAAGACCATACCGACACGGCTACGCAGCTTCGGTAGGTTCGTGCGTGGCGAATTGACGTGCGTGCCATCGATATGGATAGCACCTTTCTGGATTGCTTCGAGCGCATTGATGGTCTTGATCAGCGTCGATTTGCCCGACCCCGAAGGCCCACATACGACAACAACTTCGCCCTTCGCGATCGACAAGGAGCATCTGTCCAGCACCTGGACCGTGCCGTACCACTTCGAGACATCACGCATTTCGATCATGGGCTTCATCTGGCTCATGGATATCCTTCAACGAATAATCTGAACTCGCTTCTGCACGAGTCGCACAGCCGTGGACAACGCCATGCAGACGAGGAAGTACACGACTGCGGCAAGCAGGTAAGCTTCCACCGGCCGGCCGACATTCTTTCCCACGGTTTCGAATCCCTTTAGCAGGTCGTACGCGCCGATGGCATAGACGAGCGAGGTGTCCTGAAACAAGATGACGACTTGCGTCAGAAACACCGGCAGCATGTTACGGAACGCCTGCGGCAGCACGACGAATCGCATGTTTTGCCCGTACGTCATCCCGAGCGCAAAGCCCGCATTGAACTGCCCTCGTGCAATAGCTTGAATCCCCGCACGGACGATCTCAGAGAAGTACGCCGCTTCGAAGGCGACGAACGTCACGATCGCCGACATTTCCGCGCCGACGGGTCTGCCCGTCACGAACGGAATGATGAGGAAGAACCATAGCAGCACCATGACCAGCGGAACGGAGCGCATGATGTTTACGTAAATGGCGACCGGCCGTTCGAGAGCCGGTTTGCCGAGCAACCGCACAAGTGCCAGCACCGTACCGAAGCAGATTCCGCCGAGCGTCGCGACGATGGTCAGCCACACGCTGTAGCCCAGACCTTTCGCGACGAATGGCGCGACGACATCCCAGCGGAAGAAATCGAGGTCGAGAGTGCCTGGCATCGCTTCGACTCCTCAATGAACGGCGGCGGCGCCAGCCGACCCGAACCCAGGAATCCGCGCCCTGCGCTCGATGACATGCATCAGGCGGTTCACGCCGAAGGCCGTCAATCCATACAATACAGTGGCCGCGAGATACATCTGAATGGGTGCGGCGGTTTCCTCTCCCGCCTGTCGGGCAAAGAACGTCAGCTCGGTGATAGAGACGGCAAAGGCGACAGACGAATTCTTCACGACGTTCATCGCCTCCGACGTGAGCGGCGGAATGATGATGCGCAAGGCCATCGGTAACAGCACATGGCGATAGGTTTGCGCTGTGGTCAGCCCAAGCGCGAGCGCCGCATGACGCTGACCGCGCGAGAGCGAGCGGATGCCAGCGCGCACCTGCTCCGCGATGCGCGCCGACGTGAACAAGCCGATCGCAACGATGACGAGCAACGCGGGCGAGCACTTCTTGAGCAACGGAAAGGCATCGGGAATGACGAAGTACCAGAGAAAGATCTGAACGAGCAACGGAATGTCGCGGAAAAGCTCAACCCATGCCGCGCCAAGTGACGCAAGCCACGGTCTGTCCGGCAACGTGCGCAACGTTCCCACAGCCACGCCGACGATCAACGCGACCAGCAACGCGCCGAGCGAGACCGTCAACGTCCAGCTCCATGCCGAAAGAATCCAGTTCAGATAGGTCTGGTCGCCACGGCTGCCGAAGCAGTCTGCGATCAGATCGCCCGTCGTCGTTTCCTTGCAGAACACGCTCCAGTCCAGCGCCATCTTCTCTCTCCCTGTGTCGATACCATTTCGTTACCGCGCCGCGTAGCTCTCCATCGGCAGATCGTTTGGCTGCGCCCACAGCTTGACCAGCGCTTCGGGTGGCTCCATGTTCATCCGGATTCCGCGTGGGGGAATCGGCTGAACAAACCATTTGCTCCACAGCGTTTTCATCTCGCCGCTGGCGTCCATCTTTCGGATCGTGCCGTCAACGACCTTCTTGAAGTCGGGATCGTCCTTGCGGAACATGATGGCAATCGGTTCCGTGTTGAACGGCTCGCCCGTGACCGTATAAGCGGCCGGGTTACGCGAGATCGCGATGGTCGCGCGCAGCACGCCCTGATCGAGCACCCACGCATCGGCACGGCCCGATTCAAGCATCAGGAAGCTATCGGCGTGATCCTTGCCGTAGAGGTCCGTCCAGTTCAGGCCCGCCGCGCGTTCATGCTGACGCAGGTGCTGGATCGCAGTCGTTCCCGTCGTCGCCACCACCGTTTTGCCGGAGAGGTCGCGCAGGTTGCGAATGCCTGAATCCGCCCTTACGGCCATGCGATCTTCTTCGATATAGGTCGTGACCGAGAACGCGACGTCCCGCGCACGCGCCTGGTTGTTCGTCGTCGAACCGCATTCGAGATCCACCGTACCGTTCTGCACGAGCACGACACGATTCTGCGAATTGACGGTCTGATACTTCACATCGAGCTTAGGCAAGCCCAGCTGCGTTCGAATGGCTGAGACAATCTGTTTGCAGATATCCATCTGAAAGCCGATGGGCTGGCCGTCGCCGCCCGTGTACGACAGCGGAATCGAACTGTCCCGCACACCCAGCGTGATCGACTGCGACGCCTTGATTTTCGCGAGCGTGGATTCTTCCGCTGCGGCGATCTGGGTCGTTACGCAGCAGGCCATTGCGACAAGCATCCATGTTTTCATCGTCATCCTCCGATTCTTGCGAGTTCGCGAATTGCAGTTTGTGGACACATGCTCGGATGCGCAAAAAGCCACGTCTATTCCGATTTCAGGAAGAGTTCGATACGTCGAGCCTATTGAAACGGCGATAAAAAAACGGCGATGCCAATCGACATCGCCGCCAGGTGTTACGGGAGGGAAGTTTCGAAAAATCGATGCCGATGTGCTATTCGCTCAGCCCATGCGCTGCCAGCACCTTATGAAGCCATGCCTGATCGCGAGCGCCCGTTGCGATCTCATCCTTGATGCGAGACTCGTTCGCAGCAATCTTCGCGACCGCATCGAGGATTCTTCGTGCGTCGCTCGCCGGAAAGGACACGACGCCGTCTTCGTCTCCGACAACCAGATCGCCCGGCGCAACGACTTGTCCGCCGACAGACACGGGCACATTGATCGTGCCCGGTCCGACTTTATAAGGCCCACGATGACTCGAACCGCGCGCATAGCAAGGGAAATCAGCCTCGAAAAACGCGGCGCTGTCCCGGATAGCGGCGTCCAGCACGAAGCCTGCGCATCCGCGCTGTTGCGCGTAAAGCATGATGAGTTCGCCGACCAGTGCGTTGGTCGTGTCCGCGCCGCCGTCCACGACGAGGACGTGACCGGGCGACATATCCATCAACGCCTTGTAGATCAGAAGATTGTCGCCAGGGCGCGTCTTGACGGTAAACGCCGTGCCGACCAGCTTCCGACTGCGGTGATATCGCGTCAGGCCGACCACACCTGAAACGCGCTGAATGCTGTCGCTGATATGCGGCGTCACGATCTGCCGTAGCGCCTCGACGATCTCGGACGGCGCCAGCGCGGGCGGCGGATGAATATTGAACTCGGAACTCGACACGGCAACGCTCCTCTTCGGTGGCGGATCAACTTCCCGCAAACACGCGGGAGATCGCGGCCAATATCGGGCTTCGTATCCATTCTGTAAATTCCGAAGATCGGAACGAATTATTCTGCCGGGCGTATCGAATATGCCGGGTCCTAAGCTCGATCCGTCCGCCTCTTGCGCGCCGCAGGCGCCTTCCCGACCTGAACCATTCTGCTCCTGGATAGCGTCTCAACGGCTGTGTCGACGATCGGATTCGCCCGCTCGGTAGACCATGCGACGGCCGTGGTGACGACAGTGACCGCCTCTTTCAGCGGCCGGAATACAACGTTATCCGCCGCCAACTTTTTCAGCGAATCGGGCACGAGCGCGATGCCCTGTCCACATCCGACGAAAGCGATTTGCGACGCCACAGAACGCACTTCGTGCAACACGCGTGGCGAAAACCCTGCGCCGCGGCACGTCGCGATGATGCTGTCGTAGTAATTCGGACTGAAGTGCCGCGAAAACATGACGAACGCTTCGTCCGCAAGCGATGCAAGCCGCACGCGCGGCAATTCTGCAAAGCGGTGCGTCTTCGGCAAGGCCACAGCAAGGCGGTCCTGCTTGAGCGCCAGCGACTGAATTGACGGCCCCTGCTCTCCCTCGAGACGCGCGAATGCAAGATCGATGTCGCCGCGCTCGAGTGCTGGCACCGCCTCGACACTGTCGATCTCTTTGACCGAGACGGTTAGCTGGGGAAACTGCGCCTTCAGATGCTCGATGAAAGGCGGAAGCGTATCGATCATCGCGGACGCGATGGCGCCGATCGTCAATACACCGCTATTTCCCTGCGTCGCTTCCTGTACTGCCAGTTCCAGGCGTTCGAGTTGCTCGGCGAATTTTCGGACTGCCGGCAGGATTGCAGCGCCGACCTGCGTGAGCTTCGCGCCATGCCGTCCGCGCTCGAACAACTTGACCTTCAGCGCCTGTTCGAGCACCTGGATCTGTTCGGTCAAAGGCGGCTGGGACATACCGAGTCGCTGGGCGGCGCGGCCGAAATGCTCTTCTTCGGCGACGGCGAGGAACAACCATAAATGGCGAACGAGTCGAAAGTTGATCATGACATTGATAGCTTCGGCGTATGAAAGGGTTCCGTTCTTCGGAATTTACATATGCGACTCTAACGCCGAGACTGCAAGCTCTGCAACGCATCTGGCCATTGACCATGACGACCCCTTCCCTGCTCGACCGGCTTGCCTCGCTGGATTCCAACACGGTTTCCGATGCGCTCGATTTTCTTGGTCTTCCCGGTGCCACCTTTGGCATCCGGCCGCTTTGGGACTGCCCGCGCATCGTCGGACGCGCGAGCACGATTCAGCTCGGGCCCAAGACGGATGCGACGCCGACTGTTCATCTCATCACCCCCGTGATCGACGAAATTCGCACGGGCGACCGCGTTCTCGTCATTGCCGGCGGCCTCGAAGGCATTTCGTGCTGGGGCGACATCATCGCCAACGCGGCGACGGCAAAGAAGATTCGCGGCTCGGTGATAGACGGATGTAGCCGCGATATCGAAGGCAGCGAATCAATCGGCTATCCCGTGTTCGGGCGCGGCATCACGATGATAAGCGCACGCAATCGCGTCGCGCAGATCAGTTCCAGCAAGCCCGTGACGTTCGCTGGCGTCGTCGTGCATGAGGACGATTATGTCGTCGCGGATCGCTGCGGCACGGTGTTCGTGCCCGCCGCACGTATCGAAGAAGTCGTCGATCTTGGCGAACGCATAGCAAAACGTCAGGACGGCATGGTGAAGGCCGTTCGTGCGGGCCGCTCCGTTGCGGAAGTCATGCACGACAAGGAATTCGAAGCCATCTACGTCAAGGAAGCCAAATGAGCGCTGAAGACAAGGAACTCGTCGCCCTTTTTGAAGGACTGGACACGCCCGGCGTCTCTGATGCAATGGACAAGCTCGGCTTGCCCGGCCAATGTCTCGGGATCGCTGCACTGGACGACTATCGGAAAACCGTCGTCGGTCCGGCCTTCACGGTCAAGTATGTGAGCGCGAGCACGCCGCCGGGCAGCGTCGGCGATTTCATCGACGATGTCGCAGAGGGCGATGTGATCGTCATCGACAACGATGCCCGAACGGACTGCACTGTCTGGGGCGACATCATGACCCAGTATGCAGGCGCGCGCAAAATCGCGGCGACCGTGATCGACGGCGTATGCCGCGATGTGGCCAAAGCGCTCGACGACGGCTATCCCATGTTCAGTCGCGGACGCTTCATGCGAACGGGCAAGGATCGCGTGCAAGTGGAGTCGATCAATGCGCCCGTTTCGATCGGCACGGCGCGCGTGAGCGCGCGCGACATCGTAGTCGCGGATGCGAACGGCGTCGTCGTCGTGCCGCGCAAGCGCGCACGCGAAGTTGCCGCGCTCGCGCGCAAGATCGAGGAAACGGAATCGCAGATCCGCGCGCGTATTGCGGATGGCATGACGCTCGGCGAAGCGCGTGCGGCGCTCGGCTATCACATGTTGCAGAGGAAGTCGTGATGGAACAATCTGCTCACTGGCTCAATGTGAATCTCGCGCGTGCGCGGCCTTCGGCAACCTATCGGATGATGGATCGCGCCGCAGCGCGGCGCGCGAGCGGTGCAAGCGTCATCTCGTTGAGCGCAGGCGAACCGGACTTCGATACGCCCGAGCACGTTCGGGAAGCTGCAATCGAAGCAATCCGCGCCGGACATACGCGCTACACGCAAGTCGCCGGCATGCGCAGCCTGCGCGAAGCTGTTGCTGCGAAGTTTCAGCGCGAGAATGGGCTAGACGTCTGTTGGCAGGACACCATCGTGTGCAGCGGCGGCAAGCAGGTCATCTACAACGCTCTGGCTGCAACGCTCAACGGGGGCGACGAAGTCATCGTGCCCGCGCCTTACTGGGTGAGTTATCCGGAGATGGTCGCGCTTTGCGGCGCACGCGCTGTCGTCGTGCCGTGCGGCATCGAAAGCGGATTCAAACTGACGCCGCACGCGCTTTTGAAAGTGATCGGCCCACGCACGCGATGGGTCATCCTCAATTCGCCCTCGAATCCGACCGGCGCCGTCTATACGCGCGACGAACTGGCCGCCCTGGCAGATGTATTACTCGCGCATCCGCATGTCCTCGTGCTTTCGGACGATATCTATGAGCATCTGATTTTCGATGGCGCGCCTTTCTTCACGATCGCTCAAGTCGAGCCTCGGCTCGCAGCGCGCACGCTGACGATGAACGGCGTCTCCAAAGCCTACGCGATGACAGGCTGGCGCATCGGCTACGGAACAGGTCCGCGCTGGCTGCTCGATGCGATGGAAAAGCTGCAGGGTCAGCAGACCTCGGGCGCGAGTTCGATCTCACAATACGCCGCGATTGCTGCGCTGACCGGTCCGCAGGACTTCATCACCGAATCGTGCATGGTGTTCGAACGCCGACGCAACCTCGTGGTCGACCTGATCAATGCCGCGCCGGGATTGACGTGCTCGATACCAGGCGGTGCTTTCTACGCATTTGCGTCATGTTCGGCCCTGATCGGCCTGACCACCGCAGGCGGCACGACGCTTCGCAGCGATGAGGATGTGGCGGCAACCCTACTCGACGAAGCAGGCGTAGCGACGGTTCATGGAAGCGCGTTCGGGCTCGGTCCGTATATCCGGATCGCGTATGCGCTCGACGACGTGGCGTTGACGGGTGCATGTCGCGCTATCGAAACGTTCTGCTCATCGCTTTCAGGGGGAGGGCTCGTCGGACATGGCTGAACTCGAAAAGGAAAACGTAACGCTCGTGGTGGAAGGCGTTACGCTCGATCTGGCAGTCATGCGGCGCGCGGGGAACCGCGCGCCAATACTCTTTCTGCATGGATTCGGGTCGACGAAGGAAGACTACGCCGATATCGTGCGTTATCCAGCGTTCGACGGTCATCCTGTCATCGCTTATGATGCGCCCGGCTGTGGTGCAACACACTGCGCTGATCTGTCGAAGATATCGGTGCCCTTTCTTGTTTCGACCGCAAAGACTGTACTCGTGCACTACGGAGTTGAGTACTTTCACCTGGTAGGCCATTCGATGGGCGGACTGACCGCACTCATGCTCGCCGACGAAATACCCGCGCGCGTACTCAGCTTCGTCGATATCGAAGGCAATGTCGCTCCGGAAGACTGCTTCCTGAGCCGGCAGGTGAACGACTATCCTGCGGCGGACTCGCAATCCTTCTTCGACCAGTTCATAGAACGCACATGGCATTCGCCGTTCTTCTCGTGTCCACTCTATGCCGCGAGTTTGCGACATAAGGTGCGTGCTGACGCGGTGCGACACATTTTCCGCTCGATGGTGGAACTCTCGGATAATGCGTGCCTCATGGACCGCTTCCTCGAACTGCCATTTCCCCGGATGTTCATGTACGGTGAGCAGAATGCATCGCTTTCCTATTTACCAACGCTTCGCGAGCACGGTGTGCAACTGGCTGAAGTGAGTCACAGCGGACACTTTCCGATGTACTCGAATCCAGTAGAGATGTGGCAACGGATCGCGCAGATCATCGGACCGGTGCCACGCTGACGGGAGAGCGGCGCCTCACGACCGATCGTAGAGGTACGTGTCTACATCGATCGCATATAGCGGTTCGATTCGTCGCAGGCATGTTCCGATAGTGCGGATCGCATCCGGGGCGCTCTTATACAGTTACAGAGATGGCCGAGAACGGAAGACCGAAGTCGGTCGGTCTCCCTCTCCGACGCGCCGGCCCCGTCTTCTGTAACCGATCCACATCAGTCGGTGGCCCGGTCGCGATTCCAATGGCCGATTCCGTCGGGTGAACCGGCCATTGGAACTACGGCTTTCCGAGGGGCCACGCGCATTCACCGTCTGGCAGATAAGTCAAAGCGAGTGGTGGATTACCGACCAATTACGGTGCACAACATGGTCGTGGCGAACCAATTTTGACCGCAACAGCCGAAGCTGCGATCAGATCAGCACGCGTGGCGGGCGCGAGCGTCACGACGGGCACGTTGGCCGGCACCGTGATCGAGTTGCTGCCGCCCTTGTACGAGAGTTTCAGGTCGCGTCCGCTTGTGCTCTCGACAACCGTGTCCACGTTCGCATTCGTCATCGAGCTGTTGGCCCCGAGATCCCATGCATAGTGACCTTCGCCCGTGCCGCGCGCGGCTGCTGTTTCCCGTTCGTGCTCCCGGCCCACCCACCGGGAATCGACTGTTTTCAGCGTCCGAACTCTCCGTTTGCACGCCAAGGGAGTTCTCATACCAACCTATTCGTGTCGCATTGACATGCAGACGCTTAGATTTTCGATGTTCGACCCCTTGATAGAAATCGCATGGCTCAGGTTGTTGATCGCTTCGTCACCTGCATCGCCCACACACGCCCCAGACGGCGCACTCTGATGCGCCCGCAATTCTCGGACTTCGCGTGAAGCAGCAGAGTCGAACGGCGATTCTATATTTTCACTCGATGGCGGCTAATCGGCGGCCCTACCTGACATTCATTCATCCGCCATCGAGAAGCAGCTAAGAGTTGCGTTACAGCGTTCGCTCGTCGGTAACTGCGAGTGACCGCTCTGGCTGCAATCGAATACGTACTTACGACCCTCAGCGGTCGGCCGTCACCGAGTCCTTGCGATGGCCACTTGCGAGGTACAACGGCCGTTCGCATTTCTGGTTCGTCCGGACGTCATCGGCCTTTACCGACGTTCGTCGAACGATGCTACGACGACGGCTCAACGAGTCAAACTAGCCGGAGCCAAGGCTGACGCAACTTCGTCGCTCAGGCTTACGAGTAGTCGAGTGCCTTTCTACTGGCTAAGCTCGTTTTTTGTCTCAACAGGGGGGCGTGTTTTTGGGGCTGGTTTGGTATTGGCATCCGGTGTCCCACATTCTTCCAAGGCCGCTACGGCTTTTTTAGCGAGCGCAATCGTTTCGTCGCATGCGGCAGGGTCGCCGCTGGCGATTGCCTCGCATCCGCCGCCGTTATTGACGCGCGCCAATGCGTTGCGTGCCTTCGCGAGGGCTGCTTCCGGAGAACCGCTGTCCGAAATTAGCGCCGCTACATTAAATGCGCTCCCGGCCCGGGTAACGACCCAGCTTGGACAAGGGGATTTCGCTCGGGCGCCGACGGCAACGAAGATTAACAAAAGGCCAGCCGCTGGCCATCGGCGGAGCCATAACTTGGGTAAAAGAATCATGGGATCTCTCAGGTCGGTCTTTTAATGATTTATTGAATTCAAAGCAGATTTATATTTTTATTAATTTGTTTTAAATGGAACATTATTATAATTTTAATTTTTATATTGAAAGCTGTACGATAGGTCATAGGCAGATAATTGCAAGGTAATCCATGAAGCGAAATCTGATATTCACCCGCCGCTAAGGCAGAGCGGGAGGTCATCGCGGACATCGATTAAGGCCTAGTAGTAAAGAACCTATACAAACCAAGTGCCCAGCACGATTCGTGACGACTGCTTCGTGGTCCGGATAAGGCAACCCTTGTAGAAGCATTCCCTGAGGCTTAAGGGCACCCAGAAATGTCCGTTGTATATGCGAAGTTCGGGGTTCCGGGCACGGTGCCGCCGAACGCGGCGATATGGGAGTTATGCTGGACGCCAGGAGGCCAGGACGCCAGGAGGCCATATGCATCATAAATCTCAACGCGCCTTTACTCGGTTAGCCGTTTCTTAGGTCTTAGGTGCTCTCAGGTCTTTGGACGACGGCATTAGCGCAGGACACGGTGCGCGCGTCGATCGAAGCCAGCAATAAAAAGTTCGAGCAGGCCGTGAGTCATGGCGATGCCGCCGGCATCGCCTCAACATATACGGAAAGCGCGAAGCTCCTTCCGGCTAACGATCATGTCGTCAGTGTGCGTAACGCGATCACTCAATATTGGCAGGCGGCGATCGACTCGGGGCTCAGGGCAATCAAGCTGACTTCAGTTGAAGTCGAGGCGCACGGCAGCACCGCCTACGAAGTCGGTAAATATACGGTTCCAGGTGAAGGCGGCAAAGTCTACGACGCAGGAGACTATGTTGTTATCTGGAAACGAGCGAACGGGCAGTGGAAACAACATCGCGACATCTGGACAACGAACACGCCTGTACCTCGGCAATGAGACGCTATTCGCAAGCCATCGGTTCCCGAGTTTTCCCTGTCTCATCTCAGCCGCCAGAGAAACGCAGTGGGCTCAACACAACTATGCACCGCATAGTCTGGCCACACTTTCATCGCGTCGGTAGACATCTAATTCGGGGTGCCCGTCACTGGCCAATCTGGCGTTGGAGGCTCATAGGGCTTTGTCCCCAACGGGTCACATAGCCACCCTGCGCGAGAAAGAGTTCCGTCGGAAAAGTGGAAAGAAGCTCTTGCCCCCCATTAAGGTAATGGCCGTGTTTCGTGACCGTGAGGCAATCTTTCGACTCGTGCCAGTCCAGCAGAAAATCTTCTCCCGTAGGGCCGGCTGTATATGGCCGCGGCCACGGCTTCGGCGAAGCGAATCGCACCCAAAGGACTGTACCGTCCGACACCGCATAAATGATTCGGAAAGCACTAGGTGCCCTGAATTCAACGTCCTCGATGACGTAGGGGCGCACAGAAACGCCGTCCGGAATCTCGGCACACACCTCGTTCGCAAGCCCAATTGCAGGCAGGCAGAGTGCCAGCCATCCCAGTGTTACCTTCGCAAAATTCAAGGATCCATCTCCAGTCTTACTTTCCGCCATCGAGCAATAGCGCATGGTCATTTATCGAGAGTGATGCACCTCAGTTAGATACCGCCAACTTAAAGTTCATGAAAACAGCGCCGTTAAATAGCTTGCCTGTGTCTGAATGTTGTCGTGAGAGTGACCTCCATCCAAAGACACTGGCCAATGGCGTCCGCACTCTCAATCCACAAATAAAAGATCATGGATAACAAAACGCTTTCAACTTCTGCAGTCGCGAGTTTTATCGTTGCAACAATAGTACTCACGGGCTGTGCTTCACTTCCGAAAACAGATCTCGCCGCCAACAATCGTGAAAAGCTCCATTCGATCGCTATGCTGGATGTCACCGAACCGCGCGGAGAGAGCGTGGTCAACCTCGGTGGTGCCGCCGGAGCATTTGGATTGATTGGTGGACTGGTGCAAGGTGGGATCAACGCCAATCATACGAGTACATACACGCAGCGTGTGGCAAGCGAAAAGATTGCCTTTGCTCCCGTCGTTAACGATAGCCTGACAACGCGACTGTCCAGTAACGGCTACGAAATTGTTCCGTTGCACGACCAGCACGCCAAGCTTTCAAGCGACGGCAAGTCCGACGACTTTTCCGATGTCAAGACCAACGCCGACGCCATCCTGAGCGTGTGGATTACTTCGTTCGGTTACGTATCCCCGCCGGAATCGAGCGATTTCATTCCGTGGGTCGTCGTCCGCGCTCGTCTGCTCGACTCGAAGTCCAAGCAAGACATGTACTTCAAGACATACGCCTGCGGCTGGGATATCAAGGCCAACTCTGTCCATGTCGAAGCGGATGCAAAATATCACTATGGCAGTTTCGGCACCTTGATCGACCAGTTCGATCAGTCGGTCGCAGGTCTCAAGGATTGCGAGCAGGCAGTTGTCGCCGCAATTGGGCAGGATCTAACGAAGCCGCAGTAAAGGTGGTGATGAGTGCAGCCGTCCTCGGCATTGCGGAGAGCGGCCATGTCGACATGGCCGCGAGTAATCGCCCAGGACAGGCATACGAAGCCGCAACGCGTGCGTGTGTGCAACTTGGCAGCACGGGTGGCAATGCGTTGGCCGACTGTATGTCCTGTCCGTAGTCGAGCACGTTCGACAGAAAGCGACCTGAGCACGGGCACGCTGGACGCCTGCGGCGCCCTTCCGGAGCCATTGGAGGCGATGATGCCGTCGCCGCCGCCACGCGAATACAGCGGGAAGCAATCGCCGCCTATCCCCGTCGAGCCGGCCTCGACCACACACGGCACGGCGCAGCCAGCAATCGCTGCATCCCTGGCATTGCCGCCCGCCTCCGGAGTCTTCACGGCGGCAAGCGTCGAAGCGGAATGCGAGGTCGCCGCCATGCCTTCCTTCGACATCACCAGCTATCGTCCCGGTAGCTCGAAATCTCTCATGCTGTTTGCCCTCCCATCAGTTGTTGTGCAGCGGGCCCGGCTGACGAGAGCAACATGAGGCAATACGCGCTGCTACTGCGCGGGCACCGGCACAATCGACGCAATGCGCCAGCCGTCGGCGGTTCGCACTGCTGTTTCATAGACGAGAAACGACGCGGTTTTCGCCGTGGCTTCCGAAGCGCCTGCCGTGACCCGAGTGGGTGCGTATAGCTGCGCGACGTCAGCACTCAGCGGTACAACGCGGATCTTCGCGACGTCGGGCTCGAACTTCCACACGCCCTTGAAGGTTTCGTTGAAATGCTCGATCAGCGCCGGCTTGCCCCAGAACTGATACGAACGGGCGAGGAGCACGATCGGGTCGGGTTCGCCGGCCGGCGCCGAGGCTAGTACGCCGGCGAACGCATCGATGTCGTGCGCGGTCGCAGCCTCCGCCTGCCGGATGAAAACTGCTTCGACCGCTTGCCGGTCTTCATCGGTAAATCGATGCGGCGCTTCAGCATGCGCGGCGCTCACCATCGCAATCGCAGCGCAGCAGGCCAGCACGGTTTGAATGCTCATGTGCGTCTCCCGTTATTGCGCCGGCACCGGAATCACCGCTGCAACCTTCCAGCCGGACGGGCTGCGGACCATAAACTCGTTGATCAGAAACGTCGCGGTCTTCGCTGGTTGGCCCGGCGCGCCGATGGTCACCTTGGTAGGCGCGTACACCTGTACCGTATCCTGATTCAGCGGAATGATGCGCAGCGCACTTTGATCCGGCTCGACCCGCCATGTCCCGGCGAAGGTCTCCCTGAAATGATCAAGTACCTCGTCCCTGCCCCAAAAGCGATATGCGCGAGCCACGAACGACACGGGATCCGGCTGTCCCGGTGCGGTGGAAGCGAACATGCCGCTCAGCGCGTCGAGATCATGCGCAGTCTCGGCGGTCGTCTGCTGTAGAAACAGCGCGCGAACCGCCTGAGTATCGGCGGGCGTCACATCGGCTGCTTGCGCGCAGCCCCCTCCCGTCAGCAACGCAAGCAACAAAACAACCGGCAGGCCGCGCCGCACACGCAATGATCGATTAGTCATGGTTAGTCTCATATGCCCGTATTTGCGAAGGAGAACGGCCGGACGACGGGAACCTCCAGCCGTTGCAACCCGACTACAAACCGCCGCATTCTCACCGCTAGAACGCATCCCGGTGTGAACGCTGATACGTGTCACTGGAAGAGCGTAATGTTTTCACGCAGCCACTCAGACAATGAACGCGGGGGCTTGCCCGTCAATTTTTCGAAAGTCGTCGTGGTCTCCGCGATTGCAGACTCACGAAAAAGCCTATCCAGGCCAAGAAGCAGGTCAACAACCAGCGGCGGCTGGCCACTCGCGAGCAAGGCCCCGCGATGTTCCGTGGGCGACCGGTCGTTGTAGACGACACGGCGTCCGAGCAGTCGAGATAACTCCTCAGCAACCTGTTGCATCGTCCAGTTCCGCGGCCCGCTCAGGTGATACGCCCGCTGAGATCCGTCGGGAACGTCTTCGAGCAAAGCAATACGCGCCGCTTCGGCAACATCTCGCGTATCGATGAAATTGGCGGCTCCATTGCCCGCCGCACCGGCCCAATTACCGGCAGCAACCGGCGCGCCGGCGCGCTTGAGCACGTCGGCGAACGTCGTCGGCCTAAGCGCGGTCGACGCCACTGGCTGGCGCGCCAGATGTGCTTCGATCCGCATGTGCCAGGCGAATGGGTTGAGCTGCGTTGCGGGTCCCATGACGGACAGCTTGACGATGTGGCGTACCCCCGCGGCGACGGCAGCATCGATGAGCGCAATTTCATTCTCCACCTGCCGGGCGGATGTGCCGTGTGCCACGAAGACCTTGTCGACGCCGACAAGTGCGTCGGCGAGCGCTGCGGGTCGGTCGAAGTCCACCGTCGCGACGGTGACGTTCGGCGCAAACTGCGCCGTAGCGCTTTGGCGAGTGAGGGCGACGACATCGACGGGATCCGTGCCCAATCGATCGATTAACGTACCGCCGACGCGGCCGGTCGCCCCTGCCACGGCTATGCGCATGGGGCGCGATGCATAAGCTGTCTGATTGAGCATGTCGACTCCTTGATGTATGATGGAACGATCAGTCCAAGAATGATGGAACAATCGTTCCAACTTGTCAACGGGAAGATTTATGAGTGGGAAACCCCAATACGACGAGGCCGCCGTTATCGCTGCTTCAATCGACGTTTTCTGGCGTCACGGCTATGCGACGGCGTCCATCAATGACCTCACGGAAGCCACCGGCCTATCGCGCTCCAGCCTCTACCAGCGGTTTGGCGACAAGGACGGCCTGTTCCGCGATGCGCTGGCGGTCTACACCGAGCGCGTGCTACGGCGGATGAGTTCAGCCCGCGTGGACTCTGCGCGGGGAAGCGTGGCAGCAATACTGCGGGATTTTTTGCCGACGCCCGCAGCATCGCGACGGCCGGCCGGCTGCCTGTTGTCGCGAAGTACTGCCGAACTGCTGGATCTTGCAGCGGCGGGAAAGACGACAGCACTTGCTGGTGTCGCACGGCAGCGCCAGATCTTCGCCGATCTACTGCGGGAAGGCATGGCGAACGGCGAAGTTGCGCCGGAGACCGATGTGGACGCCTTTGCCTGGTACTATCTCGGCGTCTTGCAGGCCGTTTTGAATCTTCCGCAGGCGGGCGCATCGGGTGAAGAGCTTGGCAGCATGATCGACATTGCCATGTCCGCGTGGCCAGACGCGGACAAACGCGGATCGCGCGACAAAGGAGATGCGGAAATGCGCGGAGGGTCAGCTGTCCAGTGAGAACTAGTCATTCTCTAAAGGCGAAATTTCCGAACTACGATTACAGCGACATCGTCGATCTCCAGTACAAGCTGGTGACTGAAACGCTGGGCATCGCGCATCTGCATGCGATTCTCGGCATGTCGATGGGCTGCATGAATGCGTGGCAATGGGCCGAAGCGTATCCCGACAAGATGGACGGCGTGATGCCGGTGGTCTCGCTGCCGATTTCGGTCTCGGGACGCAATCTGCTGTGGCGGCGCATGGTGATCGACGCGATCCGCTCCGATCCGGATTGGAAGAACGGGGATTACACGCAAACACCGCGCGGGTGGATCGACCGCTTCCGGATACTTCGGATGATGATCGACAGTGCCTCCGCGCTGCAGCAGGAAATTCCAGATGGCGCAGCGGCCGACAAGTTCCTCGCGACCACCCGCTTGCAGGCTGAGCACGTCGATTCGAATGACATCCTTTATTCGCTCAGGTCATCATTCAGCTACGATCCCGAGCCGGCGCTTCCTGCCATCAAGGCCAAGCTCTTTGCCCTGAAATTTTCAGACGACGAGTTTAATCAGACACGCTACAGGTCCTCGATAAACTCGCTCCGAAACTACCACAGGGCCGGTACGTAGTGCAGCAGGGCACGCCGTCGTCGCCTGGCCATTTCCCCATGACGCGTCCCGCCCTCTGGGCACAGCATGTGGGCGACTTCATGCAATGACCGCGGCTTCAACTGACACATCGGTGTCCAACGCCCGGGGTGCCAAAGCTATGTTGTCATCGTCACGGACGATAAGCGTCTATTTCCTCATGATTTCCGGCCCACCTACGCTGCCTCTGCCAGCCCGTGCCTCGCCAGCGTGCTTCGCAAGCGCGGCTGGAATCCCCGCAATTCGAAAGAATTCGCTAGCCTGATGAGCGGTACTATCCGACGCTGCACTTTCTCAACGTGATGTTGCGCGATGTCTGCGATCCGATGATGCAGATAAGGGTTCAAGAACCGCTCGCGCACGCTCGCGACGTACGTCTCGGCGCGGCCTCGCAGTCCCATCGCGGCAAACACCTCGAGCACCTCTTCCTGCCACACCGCTTCGATTCCGTCACGAAGCCGCACATCTGTCATTGCCTCGAGCACTGTCTCACCCGGATTCCGGTGCTCGCTGAGCCACTGATCCGCAAGCCAGGTATGACCGAGATTAAGAAAGAACAGCTTCAGCCACTCATAGCTTCGGAGGTCATCGGTGAGCACGATATCCTTGTGCACACATGGCAGCTCGAGGCCCGTGCGTCGTTCGATGGCCCACAGAGCATAAGGCTCTGCTACTGCGCCAACGGGATCGATGGGCTCCGAGACGATCCGGTCTACCAGAGAGTTAGCCCATACGCATTCGTGCTTCAGGTAATCGAGAAATTCTTCTGGCATCGCCCAATGCTGCCCCAGACCGACCACGACGTCCCGCAGCGTATCGCCGTTGCTAGCCACTAGCTCGCACGGGAAGATCGATATGCTGGCGCCGGGACGCTGGCGCCAGCGTGCATGGAGCAAGGTCAGCAGTTTGGCGGGATAGCTGCGCGGCACCTGGTCGGCGTTGCTCAACAGCGCGGCCGAGTCGCGTTCGTCGAGGCAATAACCTGCTTCCCCCGTGTTCGATACGATGACCCGCACGTGTTCTATCGTCGCTCGACGAATCGCGGGCCAATCCTGATCGGCAGCCCATGCGGTGCGTACAGCATGGCATTCGATCAGGTCATCGACGACCCCGCCCGCTTCCACGCCGCGAATTTTGACGGGATATTTACCCGCTTGCGAGAGAGCACTTACGCGCGCGCGACTCGACGGATTCCCCGTGGTCTGCACAACAGCGATTCCGCCTATCGCGTCTCCACGCTCAAGCGCCTGCGATACGAACAAGGCCACATGCGCGAGGAGAAACCGGCTTGTGCCAAACTGGAGTATGGGTTCGCTCATTGCGCCACCTGCCCTGCATGCATTGCCCTCACTGTTCAACACTCCACAAGTGCCTTCACGACAGTCTGCCCAGGTTCGAGCAGGCGCGCAAACTCGGCTGGAACATCCGCAAGCTGCATTCGGTGGGTGTTGAGCGCCTGGTCGGGAATGTGCCCCGCCCGCATTGCTTCCAGGACAGTCTCAAAGTCCTGCGCGGTGGCATTGCGGCTCGCGAGCAAGGTTGCTTCGCGCTTATGGAACTCCGGATCGGAAAAGGCCACTGTACCCGGTACGATCGAAATAAGCGTGTACTTCCCGCCATGGGCGATGAAGCCAAACCCGCGGTTCATCGCATCGATGTTCCCCGTTGCATCGAAAACGGCGTCGAAAAATTCGCCGTCGGTCAGTCTCGCGAGTTGATCTGTGTCATCGTCGCCGACAGTGACCACCGCGTCCACACGCAATTCTTTCTCACAGAACGAAAGACGATCGGCACGCGTGTCGAGACTGGTCACGTTCGCGCCGCGAAGCTTGGCAAAGATCATTGCGGCCATGCCTATAGGGCCGGCTCCGACCACCAGCACGCGCTGCCCCGCCTGAACCTCTGCGCGCCGCACGGCATGGGCCCCTATTGCAAGGAATTCCAGCATGGCAGCCTGATCGAGCGTCACGCCTTCGGCCTTGTGAACGAACTCTGCCGGCACACAGAGATATTCGGTGAGCGCACCGTCGCTATGCACTCCCAGCACCTTTATGTTGACGCAACAGTTAGTTTTGCCCTGGCGACACGCGATGCAGTTCCCACACGACAGATACGGCATGACATAGACACCGTCGCCGGCGGCGAGCCCGGAGGCGCGCTCTGCTTCGACGACGACTGCGGAGAGCTCATGCCCCATCACACGGGGATACTGAAGATAGGGCTGAGTCCCAGTGAAGATGTGCAGATCGGTACCGCAAATTCCGACGCGGCTTACGCGCAACAGCACTTCGCCCTTCGCCGGCACGGGTAGCTCCCGCTCCTGTGCGCGCAAGACGCCCGGGGATTCGCAAATCACGCTAAGCATGGTGATGTCCTTTTCGTCATGTTTATGGAACCGTCAACGCGGTCGTAGTCGTTACGGCGATGTGGCGCAAATACTGAGTGTCCATGGCCGCCGGAAGGGACCGCGCGACACCCCCTGCTCCCGATGCAGATCGACGCGAGCAAGGACGCCACGCCATCGAGACGGACGTCACGGCATATTGGCTCAAGCTCGGGAGGCGACCAATAACCTGCCCGCTCGCTCCCACACCAGAGGCGCTGATGACCATCGACGGGTTGCATCACATTTTCCGGTTGGGAAGCGGTGCAGTGTCGGCGACCAACCCTTCGTTGCGCAGTGCGATCCAAAACTCCTCGGGCACGCCTTGCTCGAGCCACGCTATGTTCTGCTTCAATTGAGACACAGTGCGCGCGCCCACCACGCATGACATGACTGACGGGTGAGCGAATGGAAATTGCAATGCGGCCGCCGGCAAGGAAACGCCGAAACGCTCGCATAGCGCAGTCAGCCGCCGGACCTTCTCGATGACTTCGGCAGGGGCGTCCGCATAGTTGAATTTTCCGTTCCCGGCAAGGATGCCTGAATTGAAAACACCACCGATGACGATTGCCGTCTGCTCCCGCACGCAGCGGTCAAGCAACGGTACCGACGCTGTCTGTTCGAGAAGCGTGTAACGCCCTGCGAGCAAAATGACGTCGATAGGCAACTCGTCCATCGCGTCTGAAGCGACTTCCCACTCATTCACGCCGAGACCTATCGCACCGACCCCGCCACTCTCGCGCAATTGCACAAGGGCACGAAACCCGCCGCCCGCAACCAGCTGGTTCCAGTAGCTCGCGTGACGCTCGCCGTGCGTCATCGAGCCAATGTCATGCACGTAGACGATG
>Ga0137385_10001141_pt1 | contig 22067 bp, 23 predicted proteins | sample SagtaG_FD_104921 | JGI IMG/M metagenome (GOLD analysis project Ga0137385, IMG submission 104921) | Vadose zone soil microbial communities from Sagehorn Ranch, Mendocino, California, USA - Sage2_R_80_16 metaG | ecosystem: Environmental > Terrestrial > Soil > Vadose zone | place: USA: California... | reverse complement strand
TTCGCGAGACCTTTGCGAATCACCCGATCGTGGGCGAGATCACCGGCACTGGCATGGTCGCGGGCATCCAGCTCGCGGAGGAACCGCAAGCCCGGAAACGCTTCGCAAATGGAAGCGATGTCGGCGCCATCTGCCGCGACTTCTGCTTCAACGGCAACCTGATCATGCGCGCCACCGGCGACCGGATGCTGCTGTCACCGCCACTTGTGATCACCCGGGAAGAAATCGACGAACTCGTGTCGAAAGCGAAAAATGCCATTGATGCGACCGCGCGACATCTGGGACTTTCTTAACGGTAGTTCTTTCCGGCGCGGGCGTGCCGACTCATGCGCAACACACGCTCGTACCGGATTCTCCACCTTGAAGGGAAACACCATGAGCGTTTGTCATTTTCGTCAGGCTATCGCGGGGCCGAAGCAAGCAGTAAAGCAATCAGCCTGCGCCTTCCACACGCAGTCCCCCGGTTTTCCCGATCGCTGCGATCCCTGCGAGCTGCTTTGGCGTCTCGCGCGGGAGAAGTCAAGCCCGCGATCCGAAAGGAACGGCTTACACCATGAAATCAATATCCCCAATTAGCACTACCGCTGCGGCACAAAAGCCGCCCAGCCCACAGTCGACCTCGACTGCATTTGTCCGCATCGAAAACATCGTGAAGAAGTTCGGCGACAGTACGGCCGTCGACAATGTCAACCTGACGATCGCAAAGAACGAACTGTTCGCGCTGCTCGGCAGCTCCGGCTGCGGCAAGTCGACCTTGCTGCGAATGCTTGCGGGATTTGAGACGGTAACCTCGGGCAAGATATTCGTCGACGGCGACGACCTCGCGGCGCTGCCGCCTTATAAGCGTCCTGTCAACATGATGTTCCAGTCGTACGCGCTCTTTCCGCACATGAGCGTCGAAGCGAATGTTGCGTTCGGCCTCAAGCAGCAAGGCACGCCGAAGAACGAGATCAGGGAGCGTGTCGCCGATGCGTTGAATCTGGTGCAGATGAGCAAGTACGCACAGCGCAAGCCGCATCAGCTTTCCGGTGGTCAGCAGCAACGTGTGGCGCTCGCGCGCTCGCTGGTCAAGCGACCGAAGCTCCTGCTGCTTGACGAACCGATGTCCGCCCTTGACAAGAAGCTCCGCCAGAAGACGCAGCTCGAACTGGTCAGCATCATCGAGAAGGTGGGCGTGACCTGCGTGATGGTCACGCACGACCAGGAGGAAGCCATGACGATGGCGAACCGCCTTGCCGTAATGAGCGAGGGCAAGATCGTGCAGATCGGCGCACCCAATCAGGTCTACGACTTTCCGAACAGCCGCTTCTCCGCCGAATTCATCGGCTCGACGAACCTGTTTGAAGGCGTCGTCGTGGAAGACGAGCCGGATCATATCTTCGTCGAGAGCGAGGATCTCGAAGCGCGCATGTACGTGAGCCACGGCATCACGGGGCCGCTCGGCATGCCAGTCGGTATCTCGGTGCGCCCGGAACGCGTGAAGGTGTCGCTCGATCGCCCGGGTTCGTCGCATAACTGGGCACGCGGCGTGGTTGCCGACATCGCCTACATGGGCAGCTATTCGCTCTATCACGTGCGCCTCGCGAGCGGCAAGACCGTTGTGTCGAATCTCTCCAGTTCGCACTTGATGAGCGAAGGTGCGCCCGCCTACAACGACGACGTGTTCGTCTACTGGTCACCCGCTAGCGGCGTGGTGCTGACGCAATGAGAACGCCTGCACCTACTCCTCCTACGAGGATCGGCACTGGCACCACTGCGGCGCAAAGATTCGCTTCGATCCGTGCTCTGTTTGCCCGGATACTCCCGTCCGGGCGCACGACGGTCATAGGTGTACCTTTCATCTTTCTCACCTTGTTTTTTGCGGTGCCGTTCGTGCTCGTGTTCAAGATCAGCTTCGCCGATCTGCGACTGAGCGTTCCGCCTTACACGACCCTCATCAGCGCGAAGGACGGTGTGGTCCACTTCGCGCTGCAGTTTGGTCACTACGTGTTCCTGCTGCAGGACGACCTGTACATCGCGACCTATATCAGCTCGCTGAAGATGGCGGCGGTGTCGACGCTGTTTTGCCTCTTGATCGGCTATCCGATCGCGTACTACATCGCACGCTCGGAACCGAACCGGCGCAACCTGCTGTTGATGGGCGTGATGCTGCCCTTCTGGACGTCGTTCCTGATCCGCGTCTATGCCTGGCTCGGCATCCTGAAAGACGACGGCCTGCTCAATCACACGTTGATGGCAATCGGCATTATCCATTCGCCGCTGCGGCTTTACCACACCGATATCGGTGTCTACATCGGCATGGTCTATTCGTATCTGCCGTTCATGGTGATACCGTTGTATGCGCATCTCGTCAAGATGGATCTCACGCTGCTCGAAGCTGCCTACGACCTCGGCGCCAGGCCGTGGACCGCGTTCACGCGCATCACGTTGCCGCTGTCCAGGAACGGCATCATCGCCGGCGGTCTGCTGGTGTTTATCCCGGCGGTCGGCGAGTACGTAATTCCCGAACTGCTCGGCGGCGCCGACACGCTGATGATCGGCCGTGTGATGTGGGATGAGTTCTTCAACGATATGGATTGGCCGATGGCATCCGCCGTCACGGTCGCAATGGTTCTGCTGCTACTCGTGCCGATGGCCATGTTCCAGTACTACCAGGTCAAGGAACTGGAGGGCGCGAAATGATCAAACCAAACAAACCCCTTTCTACCGTAGTCCTGACCTTCGGATTCTTATTCCTCTATATCCCGATCATCAGCCTCGTCGTGTACTCGTTCAACGAGTCGAAGCTCGTGACGGTCTGGTCCGGCTTCTCGCTGAAATGGTATGCGGCGCTGCTGCAGGATGAAGAATTGCTCACGGCCGCCTGGCTGTCGCTGAAAATCGGCTTGATGACGGCGTGCGCATCGGTGGTGATCGGCACGTGGGCGGGCTTCGTGCTCGCACGCTTCGGGCGTTTTCGCGGCTTCACGCTGTTCGCCGGGATGATCAACGCGCCACTTGTGATTCCCGAAGTGATCCAGGGCATCTCGCTGCTGTTACTGTTCGTCGCACTCGAACAGACGCTCGGCTGGCCGAGGGGCCGGGGCATATTCACGATCTGGATCGGGCACGTGATGCTGTGCGTGTCCTACGTCGCGATCATCGTGCAATCCCGCGTGAAGGAGCTGAACAGGTCACTTGAGGAAGCCGCGCTCGATCTCGGCGCGCCCCCATTCAAGGTGTTTTTCCTGATCACGTTGCCGCTGATCTCGCAGGCGCTGATGTCCGGCTGGCTGCTGTCGTTCACGCTGTCGTTCGACGACCTCGTGCTGTCCGCGTTCCTGTCGGGTCCTGGCTCCACCACGCTACCGCTCGTCGTCTTCTCGCGTGTGCGTCTCGGTCTGAATCCGGAAATGAACGCGCTGGCGACGATCTTCATCGCCACGGTGACGATCGGCGTGATCGCGGTCAATCAATGGATGCAGGCTCGGGAACGCAAGCGTACACGCGACATGCAGATGGCGTTTGCCGTGGCCGAAGCCGCCGATGCCCTGCCCGCGACGCCACAACCAGCCACCGTACGGAAGTCGCTCGATACGGCTAGCGCATAAGCAGTTCTTCGCAATACGACCAAACAAGGAGAATTTGCATGAGAAAGAAACGGTTCTAAGTCGCATCCGCACAGCGCCCTGCAATACCGCGCGCCACGCGGGTTTCGCCAGCAAGCAAATTCACCAATCTAAGCGTGACCGCGCGTCCGGTCATGCAGGGGCGAGTCCAGCTTACGAGGCATGGCTCTGCTTTTGGATCAACCTCAATTCCTTGTTTCAAATGATATGCGAGCAGTTCGGCCCACCGAGCGCATTCTTGAGTACAAGCGCCAGCAATTGGCGTCTCGAGTCGACTTGCAGTTTCACGAACGCCCGTTTCGCAAACGTCTCAACGGTCGAGGACTTGATGCCCATTGACCGCGCGATTGCTGGTGTTGTCATACCCTGGATGAACGCCGAGCAAACATGGGCTTCTCGCGGCGTCAATTTCTCATTCAACCATCGCGCGATCGTGTCGCCAGGCGTTCCCGAGCCATGCTCATTGGAGTTTTTTTCGCCGACGAGGTTCTTATGCACGGCTGCGAGCGGCAGCACAATCAGGGCCAAATGCTTCAGGATGCTCAATTCCCTGAGTGAGAAAGGTGGCAGGCGCCGCGCGCGGCACACAGACATTGAATACTCCGTACCGTGTGTCAAATAGAAGGCCACGCACTCGTCGTGAATATCTGCCACGTCATAGAAAATACTGCGTAGCCTGGTATCGACCCGTTGTGCAGACAACTGCATCAGCCGCACCTCCCGCTCACATTGAATCTGATCGAACGTTGGATCGCTCTGAGCATAGGTCCGATAGTAGAGCTGCATTGTCTGCTCGATTAATTCGGGATTCTTGCCGAAGCTCCCGATCCAGCAGATGCTGCGGGGCGTCGAGCATGTCTGTACGTAATCCAGGTGCAGCGAATCGCAATCGACAAAATTCCCGACAGCTTCGAACAGTACCGGTAGAAATCTCTGAGTGCCTACGGCGTCGGCGATCGCACCTAGCGCACATATCGTGGATGAAAATTGACCAAGCTGGATATCGAGGATGGGTGGGACGGAAATCATAACGATAAACGCTCGAAGAATTGGTCTCTTCGTAATATCACGCCAATAAGCCAAAGCACACTGGCAGATGCTTCTGACCGGATGGCTTGCCGACAAACCAGCTTGTCCCGGATTTTTTGGACAGACCGGGCGGATTGCGCTTGATAGAGTGACCGCGAGGGTTGACTGAAACTTCTATTCGGCGGTGACGGAGCCGGTGGCGTTCAGCGAGCACGCGTACGCGCGCTCGTACGCCGGTTAGGTATCTCTCCGCCTTCTTTCTCTCATGGCAAGATCGGCTGTATTCAGGCGTCTTCGCAATACGCCCGGTTTCTTCACGCGCAGCTTTATGGATGCTGCGAGCTATCTTGCGAAATGGCGTATTCGGACAGCGGCGTTCCTTCATCGAACAGCGCTCAGAGTCGAGTTGGCTTGCACGATAGATGATCGTGTCAGCCTTCATGACGCGCGTGCGCGGATTGCTGAATTCGCGCCGATCACCGCGTAGTGCGTGTCCAGTTGGACAGCGATATTCATGACGAATCACTCCCGTCGATCGATGTCTTCCAGGATATGCACGCTATTTTCTGCAAAAGCGCCTTGCTCTCACGCCTGTACTTATCGTCAATCAAACTGACGCGGGAGAATGACCGCTCAGCGGGACAAATAGCCCGTTATCTGGTGGCAGGGAAGCCACCATGAAAACGCCCGAACGTCCGGGCGGCTATGATCGCCATCAACAACGCACCGAGACCAGCGGTGCCAGCGTCCGCCGTGGCGCGTATATCGAAATTTCCAACCCGGTAGATCAGAAAGTACCCCAGCGCGACGTTGAACGCCCCCCACAACACATTAACGGTTGCCGAGGACAGTCCTTTGCCCGGTGGCGTGGCAAATGGACTCTGGAAAGACCGACCCATCATTCCGCTTACGAAGTGTGGAATCGCGTTGGAAACAACAATTCCGCCCAGGAAGTAGGAAAGGTACTGATACCACGGCATCTGATGGTTCTCCAATCGTCATAACAGTGTTTGTTGAGGCCGCCTTATGCTGCGAAGCGGGCGGTCATGTGGCCCCGTGGCGCGCCTGCCGATTCGCCACGCCGACGGCGGACCAATGCATAGCTCAAGATTCGCACTAATCGGCCAAACTTGCAAGTTTACCTTGCAAGTTTGGCTGATGACATTCATCCTTGACACACGTTCAACCCGATCGCGTTTGAAAAATCATGCCTACCAGGACTTTCGAGCAAGCCGTCATCGATTTGATGCAGGCGATAGGACTGCTCGTACGACGTACCCGCAACGAATCCTATGCGGGGGAGATCTCGATGACGGAATCTGTCGTCATGTCGCGGCTGGCTAATGACGGGCCCGCCACTACCGCGGCACTCGCGCGCGCCGAAGGAATGAAGCCGCAGTCGATGGGAACGACAATTGCCTCGCTTGAAGAAATGGGCATCGTAAAGCGCACGCCGCATGTTACCGACGGACGGCAGATGCTTATCGAGTTGACGCCGAAGGGTGTTCAGTTGCGCAAAAAGAATCGCGAGGCGAAGCAGATGTGGCTATCGCAGGTGATCGCGGAACTCGATGCAGAGGAGCGAGACACGCTGTTCAAAGCTGCGGGGATCATCAAGAAACTGGCCGGGAAATGAGCGAGATAGGCAAGAGCGCCAACGCATCTGGCGGGATTGATCCGTCTGTCTGGAAAGTGGCTCTCGTCGCTGTGATTGGGCCGTTCATGACGCAGCTCGATTCGACCGTGGTCAACGTTTCGCTCTCGACCATCAGTCACACACTTGACTCGTCGATTGCGACCGCGCAGTGGATCGTCAGCGGCTACCTGCTGGCAATGGCGCTGATGCTGCCACTCAACGGTTGGCTCGTGGACCGCATCGGCGCGAAGCACCTCTACATTATCGGCTTCTCTACATTCACATTGGCCTCGATTCTCTGCGGGGCGTCCCGAACTATGGATGAGCTGATCTGTGCCCGCGTATTTCAGGGTCTGGTGGGCGGCGTGCTGGCACCAATGACACAGATGATGATTGCGCGTGTGGCGGGGAAAAACATGGCGCGTGTGATGGGCTATACCACCCTGCCTATCCTGCTTGGTCCCATCCTCGGTCCGGTATTGGCCGGGACGATCCTTGCGCACACCGCGTGGTCCTGGCTGTTCTACCTCAACGTACCTGTCGGCATTCTCGGTGTCGGGCTGGCTGTGTTGCTGCTTCCGGGCGATGCCATCTCTCTACAAAAGCGCCCGTTCGATTTCCTCGGTTTCGCGCTGATTTCACCTGGCCTCGTTGCTCTCATCTACGGGCTTCAAAATGCGTCGCACACAGAGGGGCGATGGGTTCTGCTCGTTGGCGCCGTGTTTCTTGCGGGATTCTTATGGCACTCGAAACGCAAGGGCAGTTCGGCACTCATCGACGTGCGGATCTTTGCGGACCGGACTTTCTCTGTCGCCGCGGCCACGCAATTTTTCGCCAACGGCATTTTGTTTGGCCGGCAACTTGTCGTTCCTTTGTACCTGATCGCAGGACATGGGTTGTCCGCCGCGCAAGCAGGTTGGCTCATCGCCTCGACGGGTGTCGGCATGATGTGCTCGTTTCCACTTCCAGGATTCTTGACAGAAAGATATGGCTGCCGCGCAGTCTCGGCGGGAGGTGCGTTGCTGGCTTTCCTGAGTACGATCTCGTTCCTCTGGATGATAGGGCATCAGTTCTCGACTGCGTGGGCTGTGATCAGCCTTTTCCTGGCCGGGGCAGGTCAAGGAACGATCAGCATACCGTCGATATCGGCGGCGTATTCGTCGATCCCGAAAGCGAGGCTTGCCGTCGCGAACACCGCGTTGAACATTGTACAAAGGGTCGGCGGTCCGGTTGCGACCACGCTATTGGCCCTGGTCATCTCGTTGACGATGCACAACCCTAAGAACGCTCAGCCAAGGGAATTCTTTATGGCCTTTGTGATGCTCTCCTGTCTTCACGTGTTGGCTTTCGGGGCGGCAGCTATCCTTCCGCTACGAATGGAGCGCGCATCTGAAACCTGAGGCCTCTGAGTGATTCGAATCGCCAAGAATTGAAGGGTAGCGCCCTAACGGGGCAATCGTGTCTACGAATCCAAGGTAACCTGTCGATGTGCCATCTCGGATGAATCGCCGCTATCGTCGAACTACGCCGAGCCTTATCCGATAGACGGTAAGGTCGATGCGGGGTCGATTGTCGCCGTTCGCACCGCGCGCATGTGGCCGTTCAGAGGTCGGTTTACGCCGATCGCACCAGGCTCTGTCCGGCTAATTTCGGACGCTTGCGCGCATGACGCGTTCAGCGTCCGAATGGCCCAGACGTTTCTGAAGCCGTCGTGCAATGGCACGTCGCCCGGAAAGACTACTCGACGTAACGCGCTTCGTTGAGATCGGCGATAAGCGTCGGCCCCGTCGGATGCCAGGCCAACCGCGCCTGCGTCCGGGCACTGGAAGCCGGCATATCCAGACCGACGAACATCGCCATCCATCCGAAATGCGCCGCTGCTTCGTCCGGCGCGATAGAAACGACCGGCAAGTTCAGGCCCCGGCCAAGCGCCTCGGCGATTTCGCGACTGCTGACTCCCTCCTCGCCGACCGCGTGATAACGTGCGCCCCGCTCACGTGCCTCCACGGCGAGCCGGTAGAGACGCGCGACATCGGAAAGGTGACCCGCCGGCCAGCGGTTACGGCCCTCACCCACGTAGGCCAACACGCCTTTTTCGCGAGCGATGCCGACGAGCGGCGTGATGAGGCCCTGCCTGAACGGATTGTGAACCTGCGGCAATCGCACCACGGACACATTGATACCCGCCTCCAGCAGTTCATTCCCAGCCAGCTCGGATGCGATGCGCGGATTGGGATGACTGGTATTGAACACGTCTTCGGTCGCCGGCTCGCCGTGCTGACCGCTGCCCGTTCCGGTCCCCGAAGTGATGATCAGGGGCCGGTCGGAGCCAGCGAGCGCGGAACCGAGTGCGGCGATGGCACGCTTGTCCTTCTCGCAATTCTCGACGAACTTCGAGAAGTCGTGGTCGAAGGCCATGTGGATGACGCCGTCTGCTTTCGCGGCGCCGCTGCGCAAGCTCTCGGGATCCTCCAGGGTTCCGCGATGCACCTCGGCGCCCGCCTCGATAAGCGCTTGCGCTCCCGCGTCCGAGCGGGTCATGCCGAGCACCTGATGACCGGCCTTGATGAGTTCGGGAACAAGGGCCGAGCCGATGAAACCGGTCGCACCCGTAAGAAAGATACGCATAGTGAAGCCTCCTTGGTCGTAACGCGTTCACTATCCGATCATTTGTTATCCCGTTAAAGTAGTGATCTCATCATAGTAAAACGACTAACAGGGTCATCATGTCAGTCAATACGGCCAGATCGCTCGGAGATTTCCTGAGAAGCCGCCGAACACGCCTCGACCCGGCGAGCTTTGGGTTTTCCGGACGCAGGCGGACGCCGGGCCTGCGCCGGGAAGAGGTCGCCCAGCGTGCCAACATCAGCCCAACCTGGTACACCTGGCTCGAGCAAGGACGCGGCGGCGCGCCTTCGGCAGAAGTGCTGGACCGGATTTCCAGCGCCCTGATGCTGACGGATGCGGAGCGCGAGCATCTTTTCATGCTAGGACTGGGGCGGCCGCCCGAAGTCCGCTACAGGTCCGTCGAAGGCGTGAATCCGCGGCTGCAGCGGCTGCTCGACTCGCTCGATGCCAGCCCGGCAATCATCAAGACCGCCACCTGGGACGTCGTTGCCTGGAACCGTGCCGCAGCCGTTGTGCTGACTGACTATGGCGCGCTGCCGGTCGGTCAGCGCAATATTCTCCATTTCCTGTTCCGTAATCCCGCTGTCCGTGCAAAGCAGCACGATTGGGAAAGCGTCGCCCGTTTCGTGGTGGGCGCGTTCAGAGCGGATGTGGCTCGCGCCGGTCTGGTATCCGAAGTCGGCGAACTTGTGGGCGAACTCCGTGCCGTCAGCGCGGAGTTCGACGCTCTGTGGCAGGACAACGAGGTGCTGAGTCATGGAGATGGAGACGGCGTGAAGCGCCTGCTGCATCCCAAGCTGGGTCCGATCGAGTTGGAATACTCGGCATTTTCCGTCGATGGTCGACCGGACTTGGGGTTGATCGTTTATACCCCGGTTGACGGCGACATTGCGCAGCGAATCAGAGTGCTCGCCGCGCAATGTCGCCGCGAGGGCGAGGACGTGGCCGAAGATGCGCCGGAAGAAGGCCTACGACTTGAATGACCTTAGCGACTGCCTCGGGTCGCACACTGTTTCATGCGATCGGGGATAACGCGTTGAGCGAGTTGCTGATCACGCGGCAATGGCCCGACGTCGGCCGTCGCGTGTTTCCGTGCCCACAGGGTGGTCAGGCATTCATCTGCCGCGAGACCGTGGCGCCGTCGGAAACGCCATCGATCCGCGCGGTGACCATCGTGGTGTACCGGAATGCATCGAGCAGCACGGAACTCGCGGCCATCGCGACAGCGGTTCACCGTGAATCACGTTAGCGGCATGCCTCTCAAACGCCACCGTGGCAGGCGCGCACGGCAGTCCGCCTTCACGTTGATCGAGATGCTGGTGGCGATCGCACTGCTCGCATTGGTTGCGGTCTTATGCTGAAGCGGACTCGACGCCACGATCCGCACGCGTGAAGACATCGTGACGCACCTGACCCGCACCCGCAATGTCCGAGCCCAAGCCTGCGCTAGTGGCAGAAATCGCCGTCTCGGCGGCGATCATGCGTACGCTCCAGTGTGTGGAACCATCCGCAGGAACGTCACAAAGTGATATTCTTCCACTTTTCGATATATTCAGTAGAATACATCGACACGATCAACGAACACCCGCCAAAGGAGATATCACGTGGTCCGCAGTCGTCGCGCGCCACCGGAGCGGCCGATCTTATCGGGTTTGCAGCCGGGCACACTGTCCACCACGATAGTAGCGCCTAAGTCCGCATCCGGCCGCATACGTGCGGAACAGATCAGAGACGTGGTCGATGCGTTCCGGCGTTTGCATGACAGTGTGCAGCGCTTCGTCCGCATGTTCGCGGGTGCACGCGATCCTGCATCCATTGGCGATTTCGGCGCAATCTCGTTGCGCGAGCTGCTCTCGATGCTGGCGAGGGAGGCGCAAGCCGCGCGCTTCGGCCGTCTGTGCGAACTGAAGCTCGCGATCAAGGAAGCGCGCCTGCTTGAGCGCACGCGCGACGCCGTCTTCTCAGAATCGTTCAGCAACGACGCCGTTGCCATGCGCGAAACAGTGACGGCGCTTGAACAGGTCGACGCCATACTGGTCGGATTGTGCGTCGAACATGTGCTTGAACGGCATGCTCTAGCAACGCCCCGCTCTCAATCGCTGGAACATGCTGTAGACCGTGTGCGCAAACGACAGCCCGCGTCCGCATGCTGATCCGATCAGGCGCGCGTCGTTATATTCAGTGGTATATTTCGCTTCACTGCGGTCAAGATTCAGTACCGGCTTAGAGGTCATCATGCACGCTCCTCCATTCCGCCTCGCCCGCCCTACGGGCATCGAAGCGTCGGGCACGCTCACCAGTAGCGGCGCCCGCATGCGCACCGATGCATGCTGCACGCCGCCGAAGGAGCAACTGGCCGACCTGAAACGGCGCACGCGCCTTGCGGATCTCGACGCGCATCTGCATTGCTCGATCATCGGCACGTGTCTGAGCACGCACGAGTTGCGCAAGCTGGTGCCGAAGTTCACAGATCTCGACCGTCAGCGCGCTACCGATCTTGAGATTCATCACGCCGCCGTCGAACTCGCAATCGAGGGCGGTGCGGGCGGTAAGGCGCTGCAAAAGGCACTCGACGAGCGCTACGCTGGCGCGCTACGTCTGTTCGATAAAGCAAAGGAACCTGAAGCCGTGCTCGCGCTGTGGAAAGACGCGCTGAAGAACGGCGACATCTCGCCCGCCTACTGGGCGTTGATGGTCCATCCTCAATCGACGATGCCGGTTCGTCAGGCTGCATTCGGCGATTTGCACATGCTGTCGCACCTGGTCGGCGCAGCCAATCGCGCAGACATCCGGCGTCTGGTCGCGCTCGAAGACGAGAACGCTGCGTTGCGTGCGAAAGTCGATCGGCAGCAGGCCCGATTGCAGGAAATGAGCGTGCAGCAAGACGCAGCGACGCAAAAATTGTCGGCGCAAGCGGCTCGCCTACCGACGCAGCCCGCCGGCGCCAACTCAGATCTGCGCGGCGAAGTACGCATGTTGCGCGAAGCGCTCGCCGCGCGCGACGAGCGGCTCGCGTTGCACACGAACCGGCGTGAAGCCGCCGAGCAGCGCGCCGCAGCGGAGCAGGAAAGCGCACGCGCATTACGCGCGCGGCTCGATGAAGTCGACGCGCTACTAAAGGCGCTGCAAGCCGAACTGGCCGCGATGGAGCGCGAAATGGCGGCGTCGGCGGATAGTCCATCGTCACGCTCAGATGCGTTCGCGGTTCTGCACGGCAAGCGGATCGTCTATGTCGGCGGAAGGCCAGGTTCGAATAGCGCGGTGAAGCGTGTCGTGGAGGCGGCAGGCGGTCAGGTGACGGTACACGACGGCGGCATCGAAGATCGCAAAGGGTTGCTGGCGTCCGCGTTGCCGGGTGCGGATATGGTCGTGTTCCCCGTCGATTGCATCGATCACGATTCAATGAACATGCTCAAGCGGGTCTGCGAGCGCAGCCAGGTCACGTACTACCCACTGCGCACGGCAAGTGTGGCGAGCTTTATCGAACTGATGGGCCGGCTGGATGCCGACGCGCAGGCGGGCACCTCAGCAGGCGCGGCACCGCGCTTCTGCCTGCGGCACGGATAGATAGGCGGGCCTAGCGTTTCACCATTTTCGTCAACGCGGCGATGTCTTCCGCGCAGGCTGCATACGCTTGGGCTTCGATGCCGCGATAAAGGCGAATGATCTCTTCGCCGACGGGGGTCAGCACGCTGCCGCCGCCGCTCTGCCCACCATGTTCAGAAACGGTCGCAGGCGACTTGAGCGAACGGTTCAGTTCGTCCATCAGCAGCCAGGCACGCCGGTACGACATGGCGAGGCTGCGCGCGGCAGCCGAAATCGATCCATGCTCCTTGACGGCTTCCAGCAGCGCGATCTTGCCCGGACCAAGCGCGATCGTACCCGCCTGCACAATGCGCATGCGAAAGCGCACGTCGGGCCGGGCGTTTGCCGATGTATTTTTTTCGTTTGAAGATTTAGCCATGCGCAAAAGCATACACGATGGCGCCGCGGAACCAGTTTCGCACCCGCTATCGAAGCTGAGCGCCTCGACATTTGCCAATTGCCCTACGGTTATAGACCGGAGCAGGGCCTAGCATGGTCCTGACTGGCGGATCCACAGCAGCCGATGCTATCTGCCCATATTAGCTGACTATTGAATGCCCATTGCGATGATGCGATCCTGGGCAGCGATTTTGATCGCATCCGCAAGAGCCAGCGCGGCGGGCGACCGTGCCCGTCCGATCGGATAAAGAAAGCCATATTCCAACTCTACCGCCGACGCGAAAGGCCGAATGGAAAGATTTCGCGCGCCTGTCGATAGCGCGACGAACGGATCGGCCAGCGCCACGCCCAGCCCTTGCGCCGCCAGTTCACATGCGATCAGGCCGTTGGTGGCCTCGAACCGGATGTTCGGCTTGCGCGCGTGTTCACGGAATAGACGTTCGAGATGCTGCCGCAATAGTGACCGCCCATGCGTCGCGACAATCGCGATATCGAACAGGTCCGCAACCTTGATCGTCCGACGCTTCGCTAGCGCATGATCTTTCGACATGACGACCACGGCGCGCGTTCTCAAGAACGGTTCGACTTCCACAGTGGGATTGTCGATCGGCAAGATACTGACGCCGATATCGAACTGCTCCTGCGTGATCCATGTCTCGATGTCGAGCCTAACGCGCGACGCAATTTCCGCGGTCAGATCCGGTGAGCTTCGCTGAATAGCCGCAAGTGCCGGTGAAACGAGTGCATTGGTGACGTGAGGCGCCACCAGTATTCTCAAATGATCAGATGCGCCACAACGAATCTGCTCGGCCGAGCGGGACAGCGACTGTAGTTCGCGCATCACACGATCCACTTCTTCGTAGAAGCGCCAGCCTTCAGGCGTAGCCTGTAGCCGTTTGCCAATCCGGTTGAACAGCCGGAATCCCACCGACTCCTCGAGTGCAATCAACAGCCGTCCAATCTGCGGCTGGGTCCGGCTCAGCCGCTCGGCAGCCTGCGTGACCGACCCGCATTCGATGAATGCCCGAAAGGCTTCAAGTTCGCGTACGTTCAGCATCTCTCCTCCTTTGAACTATTTTCGCATATGAGCAATTGTTTTTCGCATTTGACGCATATAAGCCGGGCCCGTTTAATGGATGACATCGCGCCCGTCAGAGCGGCGCGCGGCGCGGGCACGACGTTGAGGTCCGCGTTTCGGGGAAATAATCGATATGTCGTCTCTCGCGGCGGGTCGCGAAGGTCAGGAGAATCAGTATGTCCAGCGTTGCTGCACGACTCGAACGGCTTCCGTTCTGTGGCTTTCACAAAAAGCTCCTTTTTATGGGAGGACTGGGATACACCTTCGACGCGATGGATTCGTCATCCATGGCGTTCGTCCTTCCCGCGATCACCAAGGCGTGGGCGCTGACCTCATTCCAGACCGGACTAATCGCCAGCAGCACCTATACGGGGTTTTTCTTTGGTGCTCTATTGGCCGGCTTATGCGGCGACCGATTCGGACGCCGCTTTGTGATGGTCACGGCGCTGATCATTTTCTGCATCGCGTCTCTGATCAGTTCGCAGATGGACCATTGGCAGACTTTTTACTCGGTCCGTATCTTCGCGGGGTTCGGCGCGGGCGCCGAGAGCGCGATCGTTGCGCCGTTCCTGTCCGAGTTCGTTGCCCGCAAATATCGGGGCGCCTTTACCGGAGCGCTGGCCGGTTTTTTTGCCGTAGGCTATGTGATGTCCGCGATACTCGGCAATCTGATCATTCCGCACATGGAAGGCGGCTGGCGAGTCGTCGTTGTGATTACATCGTTGCCGATTTTCATTCTGCTCTGGTGGCGCCGTTCGCTGCCCGAATCGCCGCGCTGGCTGGAAAGCCGTGGACGTCTCGCAGAAGCAAACGCGACCCTCGACCGGATCGAGGCGCAAGTCAGGAAAGAAGGCAAAGCGTTCGAGCCCATTCCGGCGTCAATCGCACAGTCCGTCACCGCGCAGCATGGTTCGTCGTTCTTCGGCAATCTCGGCGCGATATGGTCACGTAAGCTTCGTCGCACGACTGCGATGTCGTGGGCAATGTGGTTCGCCATCGCCTTCAGTTACTACGCCTTCTTCACGTGGATTCCGAGCCTGCTGGTTCAGCACGGCATGACCATCACGAAGAGCTTCGGCTTCTCGCTGCTGATGTACGTCGCGCAAATTCCCGGCTACCTGTCGGCGGCTTATCTCAACGAACGGTTCGGTCGTCAGGCGACGATCGCCGGCTACATGGTGCTCGGCGGTGCGTCGGCGGTTGGGATGGCAATGTCCGATGCCACCTGGCAGATTGCTGTCGCAGGAATCTGTCTGTCGTTCTTCATGAATGGCACGTTCGGCGGCATCTATGCGTACACGCCGGAAATCTTTCCCACGCATCTGCGCGCAACGGGTGTCGGCACCTCGTCGTCGTTCGGCCGCATCGGTGCGATTATCGCGCCGATCATGGTCGGCATGATCTATCCCGTACTGGGATTCGCGGGGGTGTTCGGCGTGACGACTTGCGTTCTGTTGGTCGGTGCATTGACCGTGCTGATCCTGGGTGTGCCGACGCGCGGACTCGCGCTCGAAGATATTTCGGTGGCCCACGAAGGCAGCAGTTCCACTCATGCCCCGCTCAACGCACGGGGGAGCGACGCTTGATCACCCCAATGAAGATGTCCCATGCGTGGCTGGCGATCGCCGATGCGCATCGCCATACAGACCAACCCGGCGCCACCCTGCGCGCAATGGACGAAGCGATCGATGCGCTCGTCGGACGCACCTTGCTGACCGTGCTGACCGTCTATCCGGACGATGGCGTCGTGGAGCGTTCCTATAGCAACCTGACGGCGCGATATCCGGTTGGCGGGTTGAAACGCATCTGCGATACGCCCCGTCTTCGCGGGGTGCTTGAAACGGGAGAGGTATTCATCGCGCAAACGCGTGAGGACATCATCGCCAACTACCCAGACGCGGAGACGATTTTCGCAACCGGCTGCTCGAGCGTTCTGAACGTGCCGGTATTCTGGCGCGAGCAGATCGTCGCGACGGTCAATCTACTTCACACGGAAGGGTTCTACGAGCCCGTTCACATCCCGATCGTTCGCAGTGTCGCACAGGCTGCGCTTCCCGCATTTCTCGAACGTCTGCCGCTTCAACGGCAGGCACTGTCATAGATACTCAGCAGGACTATCCTCATGTCTGATCGCGACGACAAAAACAGCGCATGGCAAGTACCACCCAGCGCTTACCTCGCTACGCGCCCCGCCGAATTCGATCTTCCTTCCGCACCGGTCTCGACCTACATCACGATGCGCGACGGCTGCCGTCTCGCCGCCGACATCTATATACCGCAGGGCGCTGATCCGGCGGAATCGTTTCCGGCGTTGCTAATCTTCACGCCTTACTACCGGCGCTTCAAAACGAATGGCGAAGTCGCTGAACCAGCACCCGCAGCGGCGCGTTATCGCGACTTTTTCGCGGTGCGTGGCTATGCGGTCGTGGTCGTAGACGTGCGAGGCACCGGCGCGAGCTTCGGCACAAGAGATGCATTGCGCTCGCCCACCGAGCGTGACGACTATCGCGAGGTGGCCGAATGGGCGGTGAAGCAGCCATGGTCTAATGGTGTCCTGGGCTCGACGGGCGTCTCCTATGTCGGCGCCGCGGCATGCTTTCTCGCCAGCACCGGACATCCCGCGGTAAAGGCGATTGCGCCGTTGTTCGGCGTGTCCGACATCTATAGCGAACAGTTGTACCCCGGCGGCCTCCTTTCCAAGGTTTGGACTGGCGCATACGACCAGCTGATGCTGGCAATGGACCACGATCGGCGCGATCTTCTCGGCCTGTTTTCGTATTACACGGATCCGGGCCTGCGCGGGCCGCAGCCCGTCGATGAAGACGTCGACGGCGAACTGCTCAAAGCCGCGATCAACGAACATCGCAGCAATTTCAGCCTCCACGACGCGGCACCCGAATTCGCGTTTCGAGACGAAGGCATGCTGCATGATCCCGTTCTAACGCTCGCCGCGTGCAGTCCTTACCATTACCTGGATCAGGTCTCGCGCGACGTACCGATCTATTCGGTGTCGGGTTGGTTCGACGGAGGGGGCTACAGTAACGGCGCAATCTCACGGTTCCTGACCCGCAACAATCCTCACGACAGGCTTCTGCTAGGCGCCTGGGATCACGGTGCCCGTACGAACGTGTCGCCGTGGCGCGACGACGCCGCGCCGCAATTCAACCTGCTAGCGGAGTTACTTCGATTCTTCGATACACATTTGATGGAACGGGAAGCTGGTCTGGCAGAAGAGGCACCGATTCATTACTTCAACATCCACGCGGAAAAGTGGACATCGGCTTCTTCCTGGCCTCCAAAGTATGAACCCCTGCGTTTGCAACTGGCGGGTGGCGGGTTCCTGACGCGGGTTGCGGCGGCATCGGATGTAACCTCATATCGCGTCGATTTCAGCACTTCGACGGGTTCGCAGACGCGGTACGAGCGTTTGGGAGCCGCCGCTATCGTCGACTACTATCCGGACTGGACGGAACGCTGCGCTTCGATGCTGAACTTCGAGACGGCCGCGCTCCCGCGTGCGACACCTGTTGCGGGGCATCCGGTCGCGACACTACGCATGTCAATCGATCAGGGCGATGCATCGATCTTTGTCTACCTGTCGGAAGTTGGCAGCGATGGTCGCGTCCATTACATGACCGAAGGTACGCTTAGGGCGATTCATAGAGAGACAGCGCCCGCGCCGAGCGATTACCTGACCGCGTGGCCGTTCCGCACCTACTACCGCAAGGATGCGAAACCGGTCGACAAAGGCGTCGTCATTGAGTATTCGATTCCACTGCTGCCGGTCTCATGGACGCTGGCTGAAGGCAGTCGGCTTCGGTTGTCTATTGCAGGGGCGGACGACGGACATTTCGTGTCCATGCCGTACGGCCGTCCACCGACGTTTGACGTTCAGGTCGGCCTCGGCGGAAGCTTCGTGGTAATTCCACTTCAGGCGAGTTAGACGACGGCACCGCTTGCAATGGGTTAGCCGATAGCGGGATGTTTTTTGAAACCAGGCACGGTTGCTTGCTCCAAGGAGTCGCGCCTCCTTCAAGGATCCTTCAATGAGGCATCCTGACTTACGTATGGACGAAAGCTGCGTTACCGCTCAGGTTCAGTGTAGTAGCTTTATAGAAATGTCCGCTTCTAGCCAAGTTCAAATGTCCGCTTTCGTGGTGCGTATGCTGACTAGCGGCCGGTACCCCGGCGCTGGAGGCATTGATGGCTGCGACCGAACGGATAACGATGACGATGCGCGAGGTTGACCGGCTCAGGACGATCCAGTCGGTGGTCGATGGCATGCTGATGACGCGGCAGGCCGCAGAACGGCTCCATCTGAGCCGGCGTCAGGTTGAGCGGCTGACCCGTGCGATATCGCAGCCAGGGCGCTTCGGGACTGCTGTCACGGCATCGTGGACACCCGAGCAACTATCAGTTGGCAAACGGCGTGGCCGAGCGCGCGTTGAACCTGATCCGTGACTGCTACGCGGATTTTGGCCCGACGCGCGCGTGCGAGAAACTGCGTGAATGTCACGGGCTGGCGCCGTCCAGGGAAACCGTGCGGCACCTGATGACGGATGCCGGGCTGTAGATTCCAGGCTGGCAGCGGCCGCCGAAGATCTACCAGCCGAGAAGCCGTCGTGCGTGTCTGGGCGAGCTGGTGCAGATTGATGGCAGCGATCATCGCTGGTTCGAGGAACGGGCGCCGGCGTGCACTGCTGGCGTATGTCGACGATACGACCAGCCGGATCATGGCGCTGCACTTCACGGCGACCGAATCGACCTTCAGTTACTTCGCGGTGAGCGGAACAGCGCTGGCGTCGCGCCAGTCGGTGACATAGACTTCGAAGTCGGGCAGCATCGTGCGCACCGTTTCGCGCACGAGCGAGCGTCGCATGGTGGCCCGACAGCGGCGCGACGGGCAGCACGGCCGGCTGCGCGTGGTAACCGGTGCGCTCAAAATGCAGCAGCCGGCAGAAGGGCCTGTCCACCACGACCGTTTCGGTCACCGCGATCGGCGAGCGGGCAGGCGGGCAGGGTGGAGACGCCTTCCGACAGCGCGAGGAGGCGGGCGGTCACCCGAAGCCACGGCAGGAAAGGAGCCCACGCCACGCCGTGCAGTTCTCGCAGATGGTAAGACATCGACATTTCAGCAGCTCCTCGGCCAGTCACGCGTTTGCGTGAGCCGCCATGCGGAAATCGCACTCCAGCCGGCACGCCTGGCGGAACCCGTCAAGGCGCGCCGGCGCCCTTCGCCCTTAACTCGTCGCCGTGGCCTGTGAGCACGATCCGGTGCAAGGACGCCATCGGCACACCCTAGCGCTGCCGCATCAGCGCCGCCGGCATGACGGCCGGCGCGCCAGGTGCTTCATCTACCGCCGTGCGGCCGCCGTCGCGAAAGAACGCCTGCTCGGCAGCGTGGTTCAGGACAAGGATGCTGATACGACGGTTGGCCGGCTCATCAGCAACGTCTTTGTTGAGCGGCAGCACATCAGCGAGTCCCCGCACCTGGAGCAGCTTTTCTTCTCTCAGACCTCCAGCCACCAATGCACGCCGGGCAGCATTGGCCCGGTCGCTGGAGAGTTCCCAGTTCGAATAGCCCGTCGGTCCGCTGGGGTACGGTGTGGCGTCGGTATGGCCTGCGATCGACACGCGGTTGTCGATGTCGTTGAGCGCCGCGCCGACCTGCGTAAGGATCGCCGTCGCATAGTTCTCCGGCTTCGCGCTGCCCGAAGCGAACATCGGGCGCCTGAGCGAATCGACAATCTCGATGCGCAACCCCTCGTTGGTGGTCGCGATCCGGATCTGGTCCCTGTAGGCTTGCACCGACGGGCTCTGCTCGATCAGCGCCGTAAGCTTCGCCTTGAGCTGCTGGAGCCGCTGTGCATCTGCCGGACCCACGACAGCCGCGCGCGATGCCGCTGGCGGCGACGGTTGAGCCTGACTCTTCCTGCCGTCGCCCGGAGCTGTGCTCGACACATCGCGTCCGCCGCCCTGCACGACGCTTGGGCGCGCGGAGCCGGCGCCTTGCTTGCCGCCCAGCAGGCTCGAGAGCGGCGTGTTGAAATAATCCTCGATGCCCTGTTTGTCATATTGCGAGGTGGAGCCTAGCAGCCACATCAACAGGAAGAACGCCATCATCGCGGTGACAAAGTCGGCGTAGGCAATTTTCCATGCGCCGCCGTGATGGCCGTCGTGGCCGTCACCTTTTTTGCGGCGCACGACAACGATCGGCGTGGACGCGGACTGCACCGGATCGCGGGAGTTTTTTTCAGCCATGGCTTCGCTCCGTCAGGCTGCCCCGGGCGTCTTCGTCGCCCGGACGGCTTCGTCGAGTTCCTTGAAGCTCGGACGATCGGCCGTGAAGAGCACCTTGCGGCCGAACTCGACCGCGACCGACGGCGCGTAGCCACTCATCGAAGCGAGCAGTACAGCCTTGACGCACTGGAACGGTTTGGCTGCCGCGCGGCCCTTGGCGTTTAGCAGGTCTGCAAGCGGGCCGATGAAGCCATACGAGAGCAGGATGCCGAGGAACGTCCCCACCAGCGCCCCGGCGATCATCTCGCCGAGCACGGCGGGTGGCGCGCCGACCGAACCCATCGTATGCACGACGCCCATCACCGCGGCTACGATGCCGAACGCGGGCAGGCCGTCGGCCATCTTCTGGATCGCGTTTGCAGCGACGGAAGCTTCCGCGTGATGCGTATGAAGCTCCTCGTCCATCAGGTCCTGCATCTCTAGCGCGTTCACGTTTCCGCCCGACATCATGCGCAGGTAGTCGACGATGAAATCGAGCAGATGATGATCTTCGAGAACATGCGAATACTTCTGGAAAAGCACGCTTTCTTCCGGCGCGTCGACGTCGGCCTCGAGTGCCATCATGCCTTCCTTGCGCGCCTTCTGAAGCAGTTCGTAAAGGAGCGCGATCAGTTCGACATATTTCTCCTTCGTATAGCCGCCGCCCCTGAAGCAGAACGGAATGCTCCCGAGGGTCTTCCTGAGCGTCGTGACCGGATTGCTGACGACGAATGCACCGATCGCCGCGCCGAAAATGCACAGCAGTTCGAAGGGTTGCAGCAGTGCCGGGAGATGCCCTCCCACACCGACAAAGCTGCCGAGGACAGACGCGATGACCACTACCCACCCGATTGCGACAAACATGTTCTCTCCACTTGGCGTACGTGTGTTGACTGCACTGCGGACTGAAGTGTACGAGGCGTTGTGCCGCACCAATCGGACGAACAGGGCAGACACTCTGACCTTGTTTGCCCAATGGCAGACAAGTCGGGCCGCGACGACGCATTGATGTCGCCCAGGGAGAACTGTATATGCGTGTTCATACTGATCTGCCCTCTTCCCGCTTTGTCCGCCAACTGAAAGCCGACTTCGCGAGACCTTCTCCCATCTTGGGTACAGCACCGCAGGCTCCCGCCTGCGTTCATGACACACCCGGGCGCCAACCCTCGTTTGCGCGCTGGCCCCATTAAAGCCCTGGATTGGGGATCATGTCGGGCGATGATTAGCATCAAGATGCCGTGTGATTCGTCATAAACGCCTTTCATGACAGCAGGAGCCGCTATGAGAGGGGTCAGCTGCACGTGATGGGAAGCGACGAATATCAGAAATTGTCATGGCCGGTCATGTGGTTCTGGATGTGGCCATGAGCGCCGAATCAGAGGGTGGACCTGACACCGGCCGATCGGCCTCCAGTTTCGTCGAACCGCGTGTGTCCACCGTTATCTGGCCGGCACGCCGCATGGAGGAGATCCAGCCGCAACACCACCGGAGCGCCGCAGGCCTTCTGCAAACCTGCGGGGATGCCTTAATCCACTTGAATGGGATTTTTCCCGCGACACCGTGCCCCGGACATGACACAACCTCAGCCCTTCTCCCCCGCAACAAGACGAGGTTGCTGCCGATGCCACGTGCGATGGTCGCCCAGTTGTCGCTTGAATATCATCTGACACTCGAGGTGTTGCACTCTGGCCGCGGTGATGGCCGCGCAGCCGCCACGCTGGTCCAGGTCCTGCTCGTCGCCTGGTTTCTATACGGCGCGGGCTATCGCGACGCTGATCCTGTCGCCTTCGTCGAGATGGACCCGACGCTGGCGCCTCGCAATCAG
>Ga0137385_10001139_pt1 | contig 22084 bp, 24 predicted proteins | sample SagtaG_FD_104921 | JGI IMG/M metagenome (GOLD analysis project Ga0137385, IMG submission 104921) | Vadose zone soil microbial communities from Sagehorn Ranch, Mendocino, California, USA - Sage2_R_80_16 metaG | ecosystem: Environmental > Terrestrial > Soil > Vadose zone | place: USA: California... | reverse complement strand
CGCCACTGGCCGTTCGGATGTAGGGGTGTTGTTGGCGGCTGGTCGCACAGCCGTCAACAACACCCCTAACGGAGCTATCGGCATGTGCGTACCTATGGCCTGGCCTGCGGTAACGCGATCACAGCACGGACGCAAATCTCCCGACAATAGCCCTCGCGTCCGTGAGGCAATCCCGGAAAGCCCTGATCCGGGTGTCCTCGTTACCCAGCTCGCCGAAGGCGGTCGTAAGGTTCACCCTCACGTGAATACGCATGTCAGCCCCCGGGGATACGGGTACGCCGGCAGCATTTATCCCAACAAGGGCGCGGGCTCTGTAACGCGCAAGAGGTGCTCCGTCCTGGAGAGTGGACCCCGGCGTCAGCGCCAGGTAGTTAACCTGCTCGATGTTGAGCGGGACGGCCCAGATGCCGGAAAGCTGCGGCTCCTGAGTTATGTTGATTACGGCACCGTGAATCAGCCGGTGCTTATCGGCATTCGAAAACCGGGCAAGCGTCTCAAGCGATTTAAGGCCAGTGTTGGGCTGATATGGCTGTAGCGTCTCGATCACTGCGACATGACTGGAGTCCACGGACCCGAGCCAGTTCTGGGCCGGTGACGCTTGCGCCACCCGGCTCTGCCACTGCTGCGGCGTATCGCAGATCGGAAACTGGTGCCTGTTGGTGACCGTGCCGCCTGACGCGACTACCAGGGCGGAGACGAGATGATCCAGGGCGCTGCGCGTGTTGTGCAGGAAGTCCCCGAGCACGACGCCCCATTCGCGCCGGACCTCCGGGACGTTTGTAATTATGGCCGTGTCGGTATTATCAAGTTCATTATGCCGACCCTCGATCGTCGGGGAGTGGCTCTCAACAACATCCCGAATCTCGTTGCTCAGCCCATCGAGATGGCTTTCTGCCCTGTCCAGCTTTAGCTGGATATCTTCGAGCGCGCTCATGCTAACTGCTCCAGAATGCATTAGAAATAAAAGGCGCGACGGCGGCCGGCACCACGGCCGCGGCCAGCAGGCCGCTTAGGACGTCAAACATTGAAGGTGGCGGTAGTGGTCTGTAAGGGCGCTTGTTTTAGTCTTCGCGCGCTGGATCTTGCCGAGGATCTCGTCGGCGTCCTTGGTCCAGGCGAACGGGTGCGGGTGGTCGTTCCAGTGATCGATGAAGGCGCCGATGGCGTCGGTGAGCTGGCGGACTGAGGTGTAGGAGCCCCGGCGGATGGCCTGGCGGGTGATGATCGAGAAGAAGCATTCCACGAGGTTCAGCCACGAGCAGCTCGTGGGGACGAAGTGCAGGGTGATCCGCTGGTTCTCCGGCTTGGCCAGCCACTTGCGGATGTCGGCGTGCTTGTGGGTGGAGTAGTTGTCGAGCACGACGTGCAGCTCGGTGCCGGGGTAGGCGGCGGCGGTTTTCTTCAGGAAGCGCAGGAACTCCTGGTGGCGGTGGCGGGGGTAGCAGGCGTCGGTGACTTGCCCGGTGGCGATCTCGAGGGCGGCGAACAGGCAAGTCACCCCGTGCCGGGCGTAGTCGTGAGTCTGCCGCTCGGGGATGCCGCTGCGCATCGGCAGGATCGGCTGGCTCCGCTCCAGGGCCTGGCATTGCGATTTCTCGTCGATGCACAGCACGACGGCGTTGTCCGGGGGGTGCAGGTAGAGGCCGACCACGTCGCGGACCTTCGCGTCCAGCTGCGGGTCGGTGGAGAACTTGAACCCCTCGCTACGATGCGGCTGCAGGCAGAACCGGCGCCATAGCCGGGTAATGGAGTCGTGGCTGACCTCGATCCGGCGAGAACGGCGCAGCCACTCTGCCAGCCGCCGGGACGACCAGTGCGTCACCCCGGCGGCCTGCAGGGCATCCGGCGGCGGGGTGACCGTCGCGGACAGGATCTCGCTGATCGCCTGGCCGGTCAGCACCCTGCGCGGCCCTCCCGGGCGCGGGGCGTCTTCCAGCCCGGCCAGGCCGGCTTCGGCGTACTGCCGCCGCCACTTGATCACCGTCGGCTCCGTGCACCCGACCCTCCCGGCGATCTGCGGCCCGGTCAGTCCCTCGGCCGCCAGCAACACGATCCGGGCCCGCTCGGCAACACGCGCCTGGGCTCCCCGGTCCCTGGCCCTGCGCTCCAGCTTCGCCCGGTCAGCATCGGTGAGCGTCAGAATGCGCACGCGATTCGGCATGAGTCATTGTCCCGCACCCTGAATCAAAACTAAAGAGAGACACGCGTCAGAACAGTAGATGGTGGGGCGGGTGACCCCGAACTCGGCGGCGATCTGCGCCACGGTGTAGCGGCGCTTGCCGTCCGGGCCCGTCTCGTCGTACATCTCCTGCGCGATGCGGGCCTGTCGCGGGGTGAGCTTGGGTTTCTGCCCGCCGGTGCGGCCACGGGCCCGGGCGGCCGCTAGCCCGTCCAGGGTGCGCTCGGACATCAGCGCGTGCTCGAACTCGGCGATCGCGCCGAGGATCTGGAAGAACATCCGCCCCACTGCGGTGGAGGTGTCGATGCCCTGGTCCAGCACCACCAGGTCGACGCCGGCCACCTGGAAATCCTTAGACAGGCTGATGAGGTGGTCCAGGGACCGGCCGAGCCGGTCCAGCTTGGTCACCACCAGCTGGTCACCGGCCCGGTTTGCCGACAGCAGGGCCTTGTCCAGCTCGGGCCGGCGGGCCAGCTTGCCGGATGCCTTGTCGATGAATACCTGGTCGCACCCGGCCGCGGTGAGGGCGTCGCGCTGGGCGTCGGGGTTCTGGTCGCGGGTGGACACCCGCCCGTATCCGATCCGCATGCCCTGGGACTGTAGCGGTAACCCCCGACAGCGTTACGGAGGCGCGGACACGAGTTGCTTTACACGCCTGTCCTGCGGAAACGTCAGGCATCTGAAGGTGTAACGCAGACGATCCTTCCCTGTACGCCGGTGCTCATGATGGGTCACTCGAACACCTCGTCACGGAGCGTGGCCGAGCCTGTTGTCGTCTGCGGCCGGGGGGCCGGCGGCTATGGGTTTGCGGCTGGCTGGTGCGGGATAGCGGGGGTGCGGGAGGATTCAGGGCATGGTGGGGGATCTGGATACGGGTTACCTGGCGGGGCTGCCCGCGGATCGGCGGGCGGGCCTGGGGCGGGTGAACGGCCCGGGGTTAGCGGCGCTGCGGGGCTATTTGAAGTCTGGTGAGGTGGTGGCGTTCTTGGGGGCGGGGGTCTCGGCGCCGTTGTATCCGCTGTGGGCCGGGCTGATTGGTGAGCTGGTGGACGCGGCGGTGGGGCGGCTGAGCGAGGCGGAGGTGGCCACCTGCCGGGCGCTGGCGCCGACCAGCCCGGATGCGGTGGTGGAGATAGTGCGCCGCAGCCTGGGCGCGGGGGTGTTCCGGGAGGTGCTGCGGCAGGTGCTGCGGGCCCGGTCGGACCCGGTGACCGGGCGGTCGTGGACCGAGGTGCAGGAGCTGGTGTGCCGGTGTGCGTTCCGCGGCGTGGTGACTACGAACTATGACCCGGGGATCGTGAACGCCCGGATGCGGGTGCGCCCGGGCGCGGCGGCGACGGGGTTTACGACGTGGGAGGACGAGCTGGGGCTGGATGGGTGGCGGACGGGGGATGTGTTTGGTGAGGATGAGCTGCCGGTGTTGTTCGCCCACGGCCAGCACAACCGCCCCGACACCGTGGTGCTGGCTGCGACCGAGTACCGGCGGGCGTATGCCGGGAAGCTGCCGCATGTTCTGGCCCGGCTGCTGGATGGGCATGTGTGCTGGATCGGGTTCAGTTTCGCTGACCAGCGGATCACCGCGGTCTTGCGGGAGATCAGCGAGCAGGCCGGCACCCGGGCCGACCCGGGCGGGGCGCCGCGGCATGTGGCGGTGATGCCCTGGGATCCGGCCGCGGCCGGGAATGACCCGCAGGTCCTGGCGCAGCGGGCGCAGATCGAATACGGCGCGCAGCTCGTGCTTTACCCCGCGCCGGGCGGGGATCATTCCGCGCTGGCGGCCCTGCTGGGGGAGCTGACCGATGCCCGGTTCCCGGCTGCCGCGCAAGCGCCTGCCCGGCCCGCTCCCGCTGCAGCCCGGCCGGGGCCGAAAGCCGTCGCGACGACGGGCCGGGCGGGTGTCGCGGTGCGGTGGGTGCCGGCGCCGGAGCCGGTGGCGCATTTCACCGGACGGGTAGAGGAGCTGGCCCGGCTGGACCGGTGGGCCGCCGACCCTGGGGTGCGCCTGGCCGGGGTGAGCGCGTGGGGCGGGGCGGGGAAGACCGCCCTGGTCACCCACTGGGCCAGCGAGGCCGGCGGAATCACCGGCCGGCCGGGGACGCGGGGGGTGTTCGGGTGGAGCTTTTATGCCGACCCCAGCCCGGAGCACTGGGCCGAAGGGCTCCTGGCCTGGGCGCAGCAAGACCTTGGCATACAGGTGTCCCCGGCCGGGCGGGTGGCGGGGCGGGTGCTGGGGGTGCTGGGAGCGGTGCCGGTTCTGCTGGTCCTCGATGGGCTGGAGGTGGTGCAGGAGGGCCCGGCCGGGGAGGGGTTCGGGCGGCTGCTGGACGGGCTGCTGCGCGAGGTGCTGACCGGTGCCTGCCAGCTTGAGCATGCCGGGCTGGTGGTGCTGACCAGCCGGTTCCCGTTCGCCGACCTGGAGGGCTTCGACGGCGGCCCCGCCCGGATGCTGGAGGTGCCCGCGTTCACCCCGGCCGAGGGCGCCGCGCTGCTGGCCGCCGGGGGCGGCGGCTGGCTGCCTGAACGGGACCGGCAGGAGCTGGTGGCGGCGGTGGACGGGCATGCCCTGGCCGTGACCGTGCTGGCCGGGCTGCTGGCCGCCCGCCTGCCGAGCACGGACCTGGCCGCACTGCGCGCAGAGCTGGCCACGACCGCCCGCACCGATGCCCGGGTGGGCAAGGTACTCGGCTTTTACGCCGCCCGGCTGGCCGAGGCGGACCGGTACCTGCTGGCGGGGGTGTCGTTGTTCTCCCGCCCTGTCACTCCTGGTGCGGTGCTGGCGGTGGCCGCCCATGAGGTGTTCGGGGGGCGGCTGGCCGGGTGGACGCAGGGCATGGTGCAGGCGGCGGTGCGGGAGCGGCTGGCCGGGCTGGCCGCCTGGCACCCCGATGCCACCATCTCCGCCCACCCTCTGGTCCGCGACACCTTCCGCCCCCTCGCCCTGTCCGCCGCCGCCACCGCCGCCGATACCAGCCTGACCGGGCTGCCCCAGGGCAAGGTGACCTCACGGGCGGACGCGCTGCGGGTGACCGAGGCCATCGAACTGCTCCTCGACGTCGGCCAATGGCAGCCCGCCAACGACCTGTACCAGGCCCGCAGCGCCAACGGCCAGGTGTGGCTGACCCTGCCCGCGGCGCGGCTGGGGCAGCGCGCGGCCACCGCGTTCGTGGCTGCCCCCGCCCGCCGGGAAGCCTGCGCCACCTGCCTCACCCCCCGCCACCTCGGCTTCTACCTGAACGATGTCGGCCTGTTCGCGATGATCGCGGGGGACCTGGTCACCGCCCGGGACTACCTGACCCTGGGCACGTGCCACGACCGGGACGCCGGGGACATGCGCAACCTCGCGGTCGGCTTGCAGAACCTCGCCGACTGCCTGGGCCACCTGGGGCTGGCCGGCCCGGCCCGGGACGCCGCCGCCGAAGCCCTCACCAGCGCCGAAACCGCCAGTCACCGGGACAATGTCCGCAACTCGCATGCGTGTCTGGGGTGGCTGGCGGGCCTGGCCGGGGACACCACCGCCGCCGAGCAGCACTTCACCACCGCCGACCAGATCAACCTCACCGACCACGGTGAGCACCTGTACTCGCTGGCCGGGGTGCAGTGGGCGCGGTGGCTGGCCCGGACCGGGCGGCCCGGCCCGGCGCAGGACCTGACCCGCCGCAACGCCGACACCTGCCGCGAGCGCGGCTGGAACGACGATCTGGCCCGGTGTGACCAGGTCCTGGGCGGCCTGGCCCTGGCCGCCGGGGACACCACCACCGCCGCCACGCACCTGGCCGCCGCCGCCCCGGCCTTCCGCGACGGGGACCACCTCACCGACCTCGCCGAGGCCCTGCCCGGCCTGGCCGCCTGCGCCCAGGCCACCGGCGACCTGGATACCGCGGAACGCCACCTGGCCGAAGCGATCACCATCGCCGCCCCCCGCGCCCTGATCCCCGCCCACGCCGCCGCCCTAGCCGCCCGGGCCCGGCTGCGCGCCGCCCAAGCCACCGGGAACGCCGGGGCGCTGGCACAAGGCCGCGACGACGCGGACGCCGCCCGGCGGCTGGCGGTCCGCCACCACCTGCCCTGGCACGAACTCGACGCCCTGACCGCCCACACTGCCCTCGACCACGCCGAAGGCGCCAGCCACGGCTGGGCCGCCCACGCCGCGCAGTTGCACGCCCAGCTCACCCCGCCCGGCCTCGACCCCAGCCCCCTGGCCACCGTCGATCGGTAGCTTGTCGCCTGACGTGGCTAGGGTGATCAACGTGGACCAGCTCGCTGGCGCCGACCAGCGCCTGTACGGCATGATGCAGCACCTCATGGCCGCCTACGCGCAACAGCAGGCCCCGGAGCAGCCGGACCCGCGCGGCGTGGTGGAACTGCAGGACGCACTGGATGCCGTGATTCAGCTCGCCGCAGTGATCGACGAGGAGACCCAGGCCGGCCGGATCCCGGTCGACCGCGGGCAGCACGCCGCCGCGATGTTGATGCTCGTGCGTGAGTACATCCAGCCGTTGCCGCGCGGCCTGGATGCGGACGGCGTCACCGACAATCTGACGACCGATCTCGGCGCCATGGTCATGGCCCTGCGCGAGGCTCGCCAGGCCACCGGATACAAAGGCTGACCAGCCAGCCCCACACAGCGCCGCGGCGCGGGCACCGACATTCCCGGCACATTGTCAATCTCACCGTGAGATAGCGCCGCGAGTGCGAGCTGGGCCCAAACACCCAATCCTCCCCCACCCCACCTTGGTCCGCGTCGCGAAACGCGCCGTCAGGAAGAGCGTCGGGCGAGTGCTGCAAGATGGCTGTTGTGAAGGACGAATGGATGTACGAGCTGGATACCGAGTACGACCGGATCCTTGGCCAGACCACCGGGCTTCTTGCCCAGCGCGGCGATGAGCAAGCTGTCGCGCTTCTCGTCGACGTGCGGTCGATGGCCCTCGTCGACACCGATGAAGTGATCCGCACCGAGAAGGTCTTTGATGCCTGGACCGGAGACGATATGCCGGCAACCAGAACGATCTACCGGCGGGCAGCGGTCCTCGATGTCGACGAGCACCTTGTCTCGCGGTTCACTGACGAGGTCTGTGAGCGGATCGCAGCAACTTTGAGTTACGTCGCTGAGCGCAACGGTGAGGAGAATGTCGCTTACGTCAGGCCACGACCTGCGCTGCCCGAGGTCGATGGTGACTGGCGCGCAGCGTATGCCGCCCGGCTGGCCAGCGATCGCCCGAGCAACCAGGCCCGGCGCGAGTCCGCCGGTGCCACGCACCCTGTTGAGGACGGGCTGACGTTCGGCAGCGCCGAGGAGCTCCGGGTGTACCGGGCACTCAAACGCTTGCAGGCTCGCTTCCCCGAGCACGACACCATCGCCATCGCGCCTCTCCCCGGTTTCCGCCTGCGCTCAGGCAACACATGGAGCCCCGATGTCCTGGTGACCGGCCGGGGACATGTCTTGATCGTAGAGACCGATGGCCCCCATCATCGTGGCCCGCGGCGCTACGTCGATGACCGTAACCGCGACCTGCAATGGCAGCGCTGCGGAGTTCCCGTCGTGCGGCTGGCCGTCGAGGACCTTCACGACGACGCTGCGCTTAGCACCCGGCTCCATGAGGAAGTTCTACGCCACCTGCGCCGCGACGGCTAAATGCCGCCGACCAACGGCGCCCTTGCCAGGCAGCGGTGAAGACCACACCCTGGGCTCCGCTGGCGGTGCCGCGTAAACTGTGCCGTTTTCCGCGATACGGCGCGAGGACTCTCCACCGTATCGAGGCCCGTCGGCCTCATCCGGCGCACGGCGACGCCGTCGGCGCCTTGTGCCAGGAGTGTGTGCAGGAGTTACACATGCCGCGCCCGGACTATGCCAAAGTCCTGTCGCTTGCGGCGGTCGGCCTGGTGGCGGAGTTGCAGGATGTGGGCAATCGGTTCGCTGAACTCAGTCACCAGGTCATGCTGGCATCGTGGCGCTGAGCGGCCTCCCGTGCCCAGTGCCGGGGTTGTGCGGGGTTCTCCTTCTGGTTACCGGTCCGGGTTCGCCGACTGGGACTAAGCGGAGTGCTGGCTGCAGGGCGGTGAGGTATTCGCCGCTGGCCGGCGGGCTGGGGATTTGGCCTGAGGCGATGCGGCGCCAAGCGGTGGTAAATGCCCGCACGTCGTCGTCGCTGCCGCCGCAGCCGATGATGATGGCCCTGACGACGTCGAGTTTGGGCAGGGCTGTGCCGTTCATCGCGGCGTACATGGTGGAGTGGACGACTGCCTGGCTGGCTTGTTGTGCCATCTTCCGCCATGGGGGGTTCCCGGACCAGGCCCGGTATCGCCACAGTATGGTGATGAGCTCTGCGGGCGTGGCGGCGGTGAGCGGGTCGGGTTTGAGGTCGAGCCCGTCGGCGTCGCCGATCTCCTGGCTGGTTGTCTCGCCGCCGACAGAGCGGTGGCGGCCTGGGTTCGGCCCGGCGTGTCCGAGCAAGTCTGTGATCACTTCTTCGAGCTTGCGCAGTTCCCGGAGGACGGCGGGGCATTCCAGGGCCTCCGGGCGCTGGAGCAGTCGCCAGCGCAGCCCAGCGATGGCCGTGGCGGTTGCCTCCGCATCGATGTCCGCGGCGGGGCGGTCCCCGCCGCCCGGGGTGCTCAGGCTGTGCCGGCCGGTCACCAGGCACGCTCCGGTTCGGGTTTGATAGCCGGAGAGCCTGGGACGTCGGGGGGTAGCGCTGGCATGGCCGCGCCCGGGGTCAAGCGGGGCGGGGCCTCGGCGCGGGTGAGCAGGGCAGGCCGTGACTGGCAAACGCTAAGAACGGGCATCCCGTCCTCCGTTTACTTGGGTGCGGGGTTGGCATCCCGGGGTCTGGGGTGCCGCCGGTGGCGTGTTCAGTTCTTGGGGCCCGCAGGTGATAGTGGAGATGCCTGCGGGTGTGAGCGGCATGAGAGTGCCCCGATGCCGGCCGATTGGCACGCTTCGCCGCGTATTTAGTGATGGGGCGCGTACATCACGCCGCCCGTTCAAGAATGAGAAGAATACGCCTCTCTCGTACGGGCGGCCTGCTTTATGGTGGATCTGGCCATGATCCGGTATATGGCAGCGTGCGTGTTCGCGCGTGTTCGCGGGTGTTCGGCGCCGTTCGGGGGCGTGCTGGCCCCTGGTGCCCTGAACGGGTATTCAGGTACTGTGGCATTTGCATTGCACCGTGCGCGGAACGCGGTTCGGCGTGCGGGGACCCGTTTATTTGGTCCGGTGGCGTGGACGGAATGGGTCGCAGTTTGAGGAGCGCGGACCGGTGGAGCGGGCCGGCACTCCGCGGGAAGGGCCTGGCTATCGGCGTGATGGCTGGGCCTTTCTTGTCTCACCATGCCGGCCCGTCACCTGTCTCGTTCGGCGGCGCCGCTGGGGGCGGGCGTACCGCCGGGGTACCGGTGTCCGCGCCGTGCCGGGAGTGGCATCAGGCCCGGCGGCAGATCCCTCCTGGGTCCCGCCTGTGCGCCTGAACCGTGCGGGCGGGCGGTGCCCGGGAGTGGCTCTTTGCCTCCATGGCCGGGTGCGCTCGGTGGCAGGCCCTGCAGGGGGATGGTGCTGAAGGCCAGGCCCGGCGCCTGGGCGGTGCCGTGGCGTGGTGGCTGCCCGGGCGTGGCCGCGCCGGGAGGCGGGTCGATGGCAAGGATGGTCAGGTCCCCTTCGGTGAGGTCATGGTCGCGGGCCCAGCTGGTGATGGCGGCGATCATGGCGCCGAAGTGGCTGGCGCACGCCTCGGTGCGCCGGCATACGCGGGGGGACCGATCGCGCGGGGCGGTGTCGAGTCGTGCCTGGAAGCGCGAGGGGAGCTGGCAGGTGCGGTCGGCCTGGCATGTGCCCGAGCACGTGCAAAGAAGTAAGCCGGTCATGGTGATCCTCCTGGGGCTTGGTCCCAGACGTTCAAAGGCCGTTGCGGCGGTACCGCGGGGCCGCCCGCGCCGGACGGGCGCAGGCAGCCCCGGGGGGAGTTGTTCAGTCGATGAGTGTGTCGAGGAACTTGACGGCGCCGGCAAAGGCAGGAATGCCCGCCAGCACGGCTGCGGCCAGGCTGGCGGCCACGATGTACGTCAGCACGCCGGTGGCCGCAGCAGCCACCAGGCCACCGGACAAGATGACCGCGGACCGCAGGGACAGCAGCCCCCGCCGCCGGCCAGAACCGAACAATCCGGAATTAACGTCAGGAGTGTTCCCCTCCGCTACCGGATCTCGTACCCTCATAACAGTCGTCCTCCTTTTGTGAGCACGGGCGACAACCGGTGACGGCCCCTCGGCATAGGGGCCGTTACCATCTGAAACCGGCGGCACCGGGCCCAGGAAGCAGGTCTACGGGACTTTGGCCGCCAAGGGCCAATGATGGAGGAAACCGCCCGTCCCGGGCCCGGGAAACGCAAACTTACTATGAAGATCAATACAGCAGAAACAGGCTCGTACAGGGCCGAACACCGGAAGGGCTCTCGCTAGCCGTTAACTCCGTAACAGGGGCCGATGGTAAATACGAACCTTATTCGTATTGCCGTTCCTGGTTTGCATGTGCCAATGCACAAACTCCTCTCCGCTCGTTGAGTGGCGGCCAGGGCATGCGCCTGGACGCTCCCAGGGTGGCGGTGCCATGAAGGCCGAGCGGCGCAGTCATGGGGTGAACGGTTTACCGCAGACCGTGCAGATCACTGGGCGGTCGCGCAGGCCGGTGGCCGCATCAGCACCGCGCATCCGGATCACCCGTGGTGGCTGGCACTGGCAGCGGGCGGAGACCCCGTTGCCGCCGCTTTTGCGCACCGAGCGGGGCAGCGGGGCGGGGGGCTGCCAGTCGGTCATGGCGGTGACGATCTGCCGCACCGGGCCTTCGTAGGTCATTGCCAGGCTGTCGCTGGCGGTGGTCGCGGACCAGCCGGTGCCGCCTTGGGTCCAGGCGGCTTTCAGGCCGAGGGACTGGGCGGCGTCGCGGTATTCCTTGTTGTGGTAGCGGCCGGCGTTGCCCCGGGAGTGCTCATCGGGGTAGTGCTTGCCACTGTCCGCGGAGCGGTCCCCCGTGGTGGTCAGCAGCCCGTGCGCGGCCTGGTGCAACAGGTACTCCACGATGGCCAGCGGGCCCTCGGCGATCGTGTCCGCGCCGACCAGGATCACCGGCATGCCCGCGTCCCAGGCGACGGCCCCGCACGCCGACCCGCGGCCGGGCGCCACCGAGACGGCAGCCTCAGGCACCTTGGGGTGACGGCGCCGTATCGCCTTCCAGGTGGCGGTCAGGGCATCGCTCATGGCCACATCCGGAAGGCTATCGGCTGCCAGCACGGCGACGGCCCTGTTGGCCGTGCCCATCACGTTCACCGGGTTGGCAGGCGGGCGCCGCGCCGACGACAGTGGTCCGGTCGCGTGCCCAGCTCGAACGACCGATGGTGGCGTTCAGCCCAGCCGGTGACCGGCCGCGTGAGCGAACACGGCGGCTGCCATGTACCGGATCGCCTCTGCCGTTTTCGATGGCCTGGGGTCCAGCAGGCTGCGCACGGTGGCCGCGGCCTGGCGGGAGGCGCCCGGATGGGTGGCCAGGATCTGCGCCGCCGTGGCGCTGTGGGCGGGGCCGGCCAGCCACGCCGTCACCGACGAGGCCGGAAGCCCGCCCAGCGCGGCGGCGTGCAGGTAGCAGGCGAGTGCCTGCGCCGTCGCACTGTCCCAGAACGTCACCTCCCGGCCTGGCGCGTCGCCACCTGCGGCGCGGTGCCTGGCGTGGATCATTCCTTCCGCGGTGCGGGCCGCGGTCGCGTAGTCCTGGCAGCCGGTCAGCAAACCGGCGGCCGGGCCTGGGTGCCGGCCTTTGCCTGGTGCGTTCATCGGTCTCCTCGCTGCTGTGGTTGTTTGCACCGGGCCGGTGCCGGTTGCCGGCTTGGTTATTGCCCCGCCTCTGGCTCTGGCTCCCAGGCGAGGTATTCGGCCCGGGCTGCGACCGGCACGCCTGGAGCCTCGGTGTCCGCTTGGATCTCGGCGATGGCCCGGTTGACGGCGGGTGCCCACGGGTCTTTCTCGGGGAGTTCGGCCATCGGGTACCCGTCGTCACCGGGTTCGGGTACCTCGATCTGCTGGTACAGCGACCCGGAATCACCCCAGTCGGGGACAGAGACCAGACGGCTCATGCCACGCGCTCCTTCCTCGTCAGGCGGCCTGCCCGGTGGGCTCGCCGGTGATGGCCTCGACCAGGGCGGCGATGAGGATCTCGGCGGCCGGTGGGGTGACGGCGTTGCCGAGCTGGCGGACCCGTTCGCGTTTGCTGCCGAGCACCACGTAGCCGGGGAGGAACGCCATGGCGGCGGCGATCTCGTGCGGTTCGAGCATCCGGAACAGCACGTCGTTGACGTCGATCGCGGGGCTGGCCAGGGCGAACCGGTCGGTGGCGCTGACCGTTCCCGCAGGTTCGCTGACCGGCCGGGCGACACCCGTGCGGTAGTACGGAACCAGCAGGTGCGCCCAGGTCAGCAGCGATTGGTGGCCGGTGGTGGTGAGCGCCCGCAGCGGCTGGGTGGCCGGGGTGCACATCTGGGCCGGGTCGCCGCGGGGGGTGTTGTTCCGCATGACCATGGCCATGTCCGCCGGGGTGATCAGCGCGTGGTGGTTGCCGTCGGCGGTGACGCACCGCAGCGGCCCGGTGATCGCCGTGGTATCGCTGTAGCGGCGCAGCACGGCGATGAACGGCGGCACAGCGAGGCCTGTTTCGGCGCGGGCGGTCTGGGTGCGCGCGGGCGCGGTGACTGACAGGGCGTCCTTGCCGTCGCGTCCTTCCACGGGCACCAGTAGCGGCGGGGTCACCAGGGCGTGGCCGGAGCCGTCGGCGACCACGGTGGCCATCGGCCCGGTGACGGGAATCGTGCGCGGGCGGCCGGAGCGCAGCGGGACCAGGAACGGCGGCCCGGCCAGGCCGTGGTGGTTGCCGCCCGCCACGACGGCCGGGAGCGGCCCGGTGACCGGGGCGGTGCGGGTCTCGCCGGGCCCGCCGCGGTGGATGGTCACAAACGGCGGGACCGCCAGCCCGTCGTTCTCCCGTGCCGTCCGGGCGGGCATCGGCCCGGTGACGGGAATGGCCTCGTCGCGCCAGGTGCCCCCGGCGGGGACCATCAGCGGTGCGCCCGCGAGTGCCCGCGTTTGGGTGGCGGGCGGTTCGCCGACAGGGCGGGTGTCGCTGGCAGGCTGCCGGTCCGGCCCGCCGGTGTGCACACTGACCGGGATGGCGTATTTGCGCAGCCCGGCTTCGATCCGGGCGATGGTCTTCGGCTTCAACGGGACGGCGCGGTCACCGATCCGGGTGCCGGGCAGGGCCCAGTCGATCGCCGCGGCGGCGGGGAGCACGGCGGGCTCGACCACCTGGCCGCGGCAGGCGTGGTGCGGGCAGCGGTAGAGGTACTGGGCGCGGTAGCGGCCCATGTCCGCGCCGGGCCGTTTCCACCACTGCACCGCCCGGACCTGCTGCTCACACCCCGGGCACCAGGCTGGCGGGCGCAGCCACCGGTCCCAGTCGGGGTCGCGGCCCAGCCAGGCGCCCCAGTACGCCAAATACAGCCGGTCCCGCGACTGCGGCGCTGGCGGGGTGATCGCGGGGCGGGCGTGCATCGAGTTCAGCGCGATCAGCTTGGTCCGGTAGCCGAGGCCGCGGATCGCGGTGACCCAGGCGTGCCAGTGCGCCCAGGCCCGCACGTCGGTGACGTTCTCCACCACCCCGGCCAGCACCGGCCGGCCGCGCAGTTGCATCGCCTCCAGGTAGCGGGGCACGTCCCACATCAGCGCCCGCGACCGGTCGGCGGCCTCATCGCCCAGGACCTCGCCGAACAGGTCGGGCTGCTTGTCGAACTCGCGTCGGCGGCCGCGGGCTGCGCTCCACTGCGGGCATTCGGGGGAGGCCCCGAAGAGGTCGGCGGCGGGGAAGCCTTCCAGGTCGGCAGCGTGCAGGTCGCCCTGGTAGTGCTCGGTAGCGGGGAAGTTCGCCGCATGCGACTCGATCGCCCGCGCCCAGTGGTTGGCGGCCAGCCGGGCGGTCACCCCGGGCACGGCCACCGCGCCTTGGGAGCTGCCGCCAGCGCCGCAGAAGAAGTCGATCAGCGTGAACGTCACCGTGTCCCTCCATGCGGTGAGCGAAGCGGGTCAGCCCGCGGCGCCCGGGCGGGCGGTCCGCAGCCCCGGAAGGGGCGCACCACCAAGGCGCCACCACGGCGGCGGATCAGCACGTTGCGCGGGGCCCGTTCCGGCGGGCGCAGCCAGGCCACCGGGGCAGCGGCCGGTGCTGTCTGGCAGGCCGTGGCCCACTGGGCCACGACGGTGACGGGCTGGCCAGCTTCGAGGTAGGCGCGGCCGGTGATGCCCGTCATGACCGTTCCAGGGCCTCAACGACCGGGCCCATGACCCGGTTGAGTTCGGTCACCACCGCCTGGACCGCTTCCTCGGCGGCCGGCAGCAACCCGGTGCCCGCGAGCGCCCGTTCGGTGACGGGCACGGGAAGATGTTCGGTGGGCACGGCGAACCGGAAGCTCGCGCTGGCGAGCAGGTACGGGGCCTTAACCAGGTCTTCACCGCTAGGCTCGAGATAGACGTAGTCGCTGCTGGCGAACCTGTGCTCGGTGGGCCAGTCACGCCAGCCCTCCCCGCGCCCCCGGGTGCCGTTGCGGTCAAGCGCCTGCGGCCAGCCGGTGATCAGGTCGACGCGAGCCACCAGGGAACCGTCCCAGTCGTTGCGCTCGACGTCGTGGCACAGGACCCTGCGGTGGCAGCGGACATAGCCGGGCGACATGATCGGGCTGGTGGCGATCCGCCACGCCGTGGCGGCAAACCTGGCCGTTTGCGGTTCGCCGGAGTTCAGGCTGTCCTCAAACCAGTCACGGCGGTCACGGAGGTAGAACCCGTAGCGGGACACCCCGTCGGAGGCCGCGTCGCGGTCGTGGTCGTGGTCAATCCGGAAAACCTTGGTCATCGTGTAGCCCTCCTGGCAGGGGCGGATGGAAGTGCGGCCAGCGGTGAGGGGCGGCCGGGCGGGGTGGCCCGGACGGCCTGCCAGTCGATGTCCGTACGTGCCGCGAGGTCGTCGAGGTCGCCGGTGCGGTACAGCGGGACGCTGAACCGGTCCCGCCGGTCGAAGGGGCCGTGGCCCCGGCCGGCGGGGGTGAGCAGCCCGGCGCGGGTCAGGTGGTCCAGGTCACAGCGGCGGATGCGCAGGTAAGCAGCCGACTGGCCGGCGGTGCGCAGGTGCCCCGCCCAGGTCGCCTCCACGGCGGCGGCGAGGCCGGTGAACGCCTCCAGCGCCCGCCCGTCATACAGTGGCCAGCCCTTGAAGTGGCCGGTGACCGGGATCAGGCCGCGGCGGGCCAGTTCCGCCACGCCGTCGCCGGTCACCACCGTCCCCAGCCGGGCGGACAGCACCTCGGCGGCGCGGACCGCGCCCAGGTCGGGCACGCTGCCTACCGCCCGGCGGACCTCCCCGGCCCGGGCCAGCGCGGCGTCGGCCACTTGGGCGGACCAGCGGTCGCGGGGCCGGTCGGGGCAGGGGATCAGGCCCGCCTGGCGGCCGCGGGAGACCTGCCACAGTTCCAGCCTTAGAAAGGTGGCGAACTGGACCGGGCCATAGTCGTTGCGGCGGCTAGTCATGACGGCTCCGGTTGTGTCTGGTCGTCCAGGACGGGGCCGAAGTATTTGCGGCAGACCGGGCCGACGGCTTCGCGGACGCTTTTGGCAGCTTTGAGGGTGGCGCCGCAGGCGATGCACTTGCCGTAGCGGGCAGTCAGGTGCTCGGCGTCGGCGAGCGGCAGCCGGTCGGCGGGTGCCAGGTCGTAGATCACCCCGGGCGCGTAGACCAGCTCGAAGGAAACCTCGGTCCCGGCCTCGGTGACCCGGGGCGGGCTTTCGGCCAGCCGCTTGGCATACAGCCGCGCCTCCGCTGGGCGGGGCCCAGCAGGGTTGTGCCTGCGCCAGGAGGTGTACGCCTTGTTCCCCTTGACCACGTAAATCTGCCCGTCGCGGCGGTACACGCCGGGCACCAGCGCCGACTGGTCACCCGCGCCGCGGGCGGCCCGCCCGGCGTCCCACCGGGCGCGCCCGGCCTGCGCGGCGCGGTGCTCGGCGTGCTCGGCCAAGATCCGGCGGGCCAGGTCGGCCTGGGGCCCGGTCAGCGGCCGGGGCGCCGCGCCGTGAGTTTGGACCGCGAAATCGGCCAGGATGCGCTGCCCCCAGCGGCCCTGCCGCGCCTGCCAGGCATCATCGGCGCGGTGCTCAAACCACGCGTCCAAGGCGGCGATCAGGTCCTGGTGGCCGCTGGCCCACCGGTCGAACTCGGCCCGCTGCCGCCGGGCGTCGGCGTCCCGCCGTGCCTGGCGCTGGGCGGCGATCCTGGCCTGCCCGGCCCGGTAGGCGGCCAGGGCGGACTCCACGACCTGCCGCTGGCCGATCAGGGCGCCCGCGGTCCACAGGTTGCCGTGATTGATGCCGCCGCAGCCGCACTCACACCACGGCCGCCGCGCTGACCGGCACGACCCGTCACAGGTCAGCGTCGTGGTCACCGCGTGCAGCCGCTCACCGGTGACCGGCAGCGTGCATTCCGGGCACGGGATATCGGCGGAGGGGCCCATGTCGGCGGGGTATTCAAACCGCACCGGCCGGTTGTCTCGTTCGCAGATGCCGAGGTAGATCGTCAGCGCCCTCGCGGTCTTCTCTGCGTGCGCCGACCGACAGACCTGCTGGCTGCCCAGGAACACCGGCCCGGTCATGCTTCCCGCTCCATCTCGGCCGCGCCGGCGTCCCGGCCCGGGCCCCCGGCGACCTCGCCGGCCTGCCTGCTGGGCGGGTCCTGCCCGGCGGGCTGCGGGCCGGTTAAGCCGGCCTGCCGGGCGCCCGGTTCCGTGGCCCGCCCGGGTACGGGCTGTTCGATGTCCAGGGCGTTTCCGGGGCCGCCAGGCGCCGCCTCGGGAGTGGCGGCCGCCGGCCGCCACTCCCATCCGCTGCGGCAGGCGGGCATCCCGCACCAGCAGGCGTGCGGGCCCGGCACGAGTTCCCAGCCCGTGGTGTCTGGTGGCAGCCAGTACGGCGCCCGCTCCGCGCCGCCAGCCTGGTGGTTGTCCATACCTGCATTCAACCATGTTCACCGCGTACGCGTCCAATACTGAAGCCACGATTCATGATTCTTTGCAGGGTTCCAACGGGCAGGGATACGGTGCGGGCATGGTGACGGCCCGGTCCACGGCATGGCGAGTCGCCGCGGCGCGCCCGTCAGCGCGGCAGCGGGACCGCGCCATGCGGCTGCCCCCGTCGGTGTGGGCCCGGCTGCTGGGCGATGCCCCGACGGTGGCCGCCTACCACGCCCGGGTGCACCGGCGCGGGCCCGCGGAGCACTGGTTCTGGCTCGGGCCGATCTCCGGCACCGGCGGCGCCAAGCTGCGCATCCGGGCCGGCATGGGCGGCGGGGTAATCGCCGCCCCGGTGCTGGGCTGGCAGCTGTCCCGGGGCCTGCTGCAGCGAGGCAGGGACGGGCGGCTGCCGGTGATCCGGCACACCTGCGACGAGAGCGCCTGCTGCAACCCGTCGCACTGGGTGCTGGGCACCAGGAAAGACAACGCCGCCGACTACGCCGCCCGCAAAGGTGACCCGTTCAGCCCGCTGGCCGACCGGCGCGGCCCGGCAGGCCGGGCCCGGGCCATCCGCGACGCCATCCTCGCCGCGCAGGCCTGCGGCGCTGGCCGCGAGGCAGTGGACAAGGCCATCAAGCACGCGATGAGGGCGGGCATGCCCGGCGTCCAAGACCGCCTTTTCTAAAGGCCCCTTCTTTCCCTTGTAATTCCAGATAGCCCGCCATTTCATAGCTTAAATTCTGGACGCGTACGCGGTGAATAGATTACTATGGTAGGTGGAAATGGCCCACGGCAGAGGGTGGCAGAAATGGGCAACCGCGAGGTGTACCAGAAGATCACCGACCGGATGATCGCGGCCCTGGAGAACGGCACCGTCCCGTGGCGCAAGCCGTGGAGCGCCGCTGGTGGCGGGCGGCCCAGGAGCATGAGCACCGGCCAGCCCTACCGCGGGATCAACGTGCTGCTGCTGGGTACCGAGGCGATGGGCCGGGGCTACGGGTCGCCGTGGTGGGGGACCTACCACCAGATCGCCCAGCTGTCGGGCATGGAACCGCGCCAGGGGCGCCGGGGCGGCCGGTACTGGGCCTCCCCGGACGGCGGCCCGCGCGGGGTCCGCAAGGGTGAGCACGGCTGCCAGATCCTTCTGTGGAAGACCGTTCCCGCCGCCGAAACCGACCCAGGCACGGGGGAGACGGTCACCCGGGAGATCCTGCTGGCGAAGCTGTTCACGGTGTTCAACGCCGAGCAGGCCGACGGGCTCCCCGGAACCTTCCAGGCCCGGCCCGGCCAGCCGGCAGACCAGCTCGGTGAGCCGCAGCAGGTGCTTGATGGCTACCTGCGCCGCGGCGGCCCGAGGCTGCGGCACGTGGCCGGTGACCGGGCCTATTACAGCGCGGTGCACGACCTGATCACCCTGCCCGGCCAGAACCAGTTCGGCACCGTCGAGGCGTACTACGACGCGGCGTTTCACGAGGCGGTGCACAGCACCGGGCACGCCAGCCGCCTGGCCAGGCCATCGCTGACCACCTTCAGCCACGACCGCGCGTTCGGCGACGAACTGTACGCGCGGGAAGAGCTGGTGGCCCAGATGGGCAGCGCCATGCTGCAAGCCGAAACCGGGATCGAGGGCCGGTTCGGCCAATCCGCCGCCTACATCGCCGGCTGGCTCACCGCCCTGCGCAACGACCCGGGCCTGGTCCCCCACGCCGCCGCCTGCGCCCAGCGCGCCTGCGACCTGATCACCCAGCCCCAGCGGCAAGCCACCGCCCAGCCGCAACCAGAACGGGAGGCCGCCGCATGACCCGCGGCACCAGCACCTGACACAAGACCAGGCGGGGCCGGTGCACCACCGCCAAGCAGTACCACCGGCCCCGCGCCCCCAACCAAGGAGGCATCACCATCATGGCATCACGCCACCCTGCCGGCCGGGCCCTGCCCGGCCAGGACGCACTGTTCAGCCCCGGCGAGATCCCCGCCGCGCCGCCAGCGCCGGTCGCGGCCCCGGACCTGGCGAGCTACGACATCGTGCTGGCCAGCATCTCTGGCGGCAAGGACTCCCAGACCATGCTGCGGGTCTTGGTCCAGGCCGCCGAGGCGGACGGAGCCCGCGACCGGATCGTGTGCGTGTTCGCCGACCTCGGCGCCGACGACGAGTGGCCGGGCACCGCGCAGATCGCCGCCCAGCACGCCGCCTGCTACGGGCTGCGGTTCATCACCGTCTGCCGGAGAGCAGACGACGGCCACGGCGGCAAGCGGCAGCAGGGCCTGCTGGAGCACATCGGGCACCGGGGCCTGTGGCCGGACGCCCGGAACCGGTACTGCACCTCCGATCTCAAACGCGGCCCGGTCCGCACCGTGATGACCCGCCTCGTGGCCGAGCAACGCCAGGGCGGGATCACCGGCCGCCGCGTGCGGCTGCTTAACGTCATGGGGCTGCGGGCCCAGGAGTCGGCCAAGCGCCGCCTGATGCCGCCGTTCTGCCACGACGAGCAGTCCTCCAACCGCACCCGCCGCGAGGTCGACCAGTGGCTGCCGATCCACACCTGGACCACCGGCCAGGTCTGGACGGACATCCGCGCCAGCGGCGTGCCCTACCACTACGCCTACGACCTGGGCATGCCCCGCCTGTCCTGCGTCTTCTGCGTCCTGGCCAGCGAATCCGCGCTGATACTCGCAGCCCAGCTCCACCCAGAGCGAGCCGAACGGCGCGCCCAGCTTGAGCGGCGGATGGGTCACACCTTCCAAAACGGCCGGTCGATGCGCGAGATCATCGCCAAGGCCCGGGCAGCCGGGCCCGCGCCGGTCCGCGCCGCGGACTGGTCGGCCTGAGATGGCAGCTCCCGCCTGGTACACCGGCCCGGGGACCGGGCCCGGGTACGAGAAGCACCCGCTGGTGTTCTACCTGGGCACCCACCAGCCGCATTGGCTGTGGGATGAGGCCGCCGACTTTCCGCTGTTCGTCTCGCACCGGACATTGGCCCGGTACAAGGCGCTGCGCCGGTCCACTCATGGGTGGGCGCTGGATTCCGGCGGGTTCAGCGAAGTCTCCAAATTCGGGGAATGGCGCACCAGCCCGGCCGAGTACGTCGCGGCGGTCGCCCGTTACGACGCTGAGATCGGCAGCCTGCACTGGGCGGCGCCGCAGGACTGGATGTGCGAACCCGAGGTCATCCACGGCGGCGGCCCAGGCCGGTTCGCCGGAACCGGCCTGTCGGTCGCCGAGCACCAGGCCCGCACCGTCGCCAACTTCTGCGAGCTGTGCGAGCTGTGGCCCGCCTACTCCGGCCAGCAGTGCCCGTTCATGCCGGTGTTGCAGGGCTGGGCGCCGGAGGATTACTGGCGGTGCGCTGACCTGTATGACCGCGCGGGGGTGCGGTTGGAGGACTACCCGGTGGTCGGGCTGGGGTCGGTCTGCTTCCCCGGAAGGTAGCCGTGTTGCTCCAGGCCGTGTTGCCAGGCGAAGGAGTGCGTGTTGGTCTGTGCCAAGGGTGAGCCGTTGGGGCCGCTGGATCGGTCGCTGTTCAGAGGAGCGGCTGCAGGGTGATGTCTTCGAGGTAGGCGCTGGTCGCGACCATTGTGGTGCCGTCGGGGTATTGGCCGACTGCGACGTCGGTGCCGTGGAGCGAGGCATCGATCAGCGCTCCGGTCAGCGGGTTGAACTGCCGTATGACCTTGTCTTCGCAGATGGCGAACAGGCGGGGACCTCCGGGTGCGGGGCCTGCAATCACCGGTCCGCCCCAGGGAGCGGTGTGGATGGGTTGGCCGATCGGTTCTCTGGTAACCGCGTCCCAGCGTCTGATGTCGCCTTCGTGGTCGGAACTGGCGAGCAGGATCTGCCCGCTGGGCAGGGTCGTCGAGGTGAGGCTGGAGACCTGGAATTTGTGACCTTCCAGGGTTATGCCGATCGGTTGTCCGCTGACGGCGTCCCAGAAGCGGATCGCCTCGTCCTCACCACCAGAGGCGATCAGGGTCGACCCGTCGGGAAGGGCGAGGATGTCGATGGACTTGACGCAGATGCGGTGGCCTGCCAGCGGTTCCCCGAAGGGCTCCCCGGTGACGGCGTCCCACCGGTGGACCAGATGGTTGTGCCCCGCGCCCGCGAGGATCGACCGGCCATCGGGCAGTGCTCCGGCGGCCACCGACCAGATCGTGTTGCCCTCGGCGAGGTTGCCCGGTAGCGGTTCGCCAGTGAGCAGGTCCCAGCGGCAAACTCCGTCCTCCCCGCCGGAGGCCAGCAGCATCCGCTCGCCAGGGGGGCGGATCACGGCGAGGCTGAAGGCCCCGGAGCCGTCGAGAACACGCCACCTCTGCTCGCCAGAGCCTGCGTCCCAGCAGCCGATCGTGCCATCACCCAGCCTCACCGCCAGCAGCATCTCGCCCTGCGGCGACAGCGTCAGCAGCGATGGTCCAGCCGCCCCGTCAGTAGGGCTGGAGATGACGATCGTGCCGTCATGCCCTGGGCCGACCCCCGACATCGCACCTCCCAGGTGATCATTGATCCGGCAACCGTATGCGCTGTTACCGACATCGCTATCTGGCGATCTTGCGGCAGCGCTCCGTGAGCACGGATCGGCAACGCTCGATGAAGCATTACGGTCACTCGCACCAACCCCTGGCCGATGCCTGGGCTGCGGTGTCAGCACCATGTCGGACCGCAGCTCCGCTGACGCTCCGTAACTGACGGCGGGTTCGCGGGCCGCGCCTGATCCGCCGTTATGATCGCCTGCGCAGCCGAGATCGGCGAAGTCGGCGACCGCGCCGATCGGGATGATCTGCGTGCGGCAGCGCTGTGACTGAGGGTGGGTCGTGCGTCTGCTCCCTTTCCCTTCT
>Ga0137385_10001136_pt1 | contig 22118 bp, 18 predicted proteins | sample SagtaG_FD_104921 | JGI IMG/M metagenome (GOLD analysis project Ga0137385, IMG submission 104921) | Vadose zone soil microbial communities from Sagehorn Ranch, Mendocino, California, USA - Sage2_R_80_16 metaG | ecosystem: Environmental > Terrestrial > Soil > Vadose zone | place: USA: California... | reverse complement strand
GCCGGCGTGACCCCGGCAAAGACTGTAGGGGCGATGAAAAAACCATTGGCCAGTTCGTTGGCGGTTATCCTGCGGCCGCCGGTCAGAAGCTTTGCCCCTTCCTGCTCGCCGCTGCGGATGTAATCTAGGACCTTTTGCCCTTGGGCCGCGTTGATCAGTGGCCCCACCTCGGTTTCGCCGTACAGGCCGTTGCCGAGCCGCAGCCGCTCTGCCCGTTCGGCCAGGAGCGAGGTGAAACGATCGTATACCATTTCATGTACGATCAGGCGGCTGGCGGCGGTGCAGCGCTGGCCGCTGGTGCCGAAGCCACCCCAGAGCGCCCCTTCCAGGGCCAGTTCCAGGTCGGCGTCGTCCATGACGATGATGGCGTTCTTCCCTCCCATCTCCAGGGCCAAGGGGCGGTGCAGAGGGGCCAGCAGCCGTTCCAGATGCTCCCCGGCTGTGCAGGAGCCGGTAAAGGAGGCGGCGTCGACTCCCGGATGGGAGAGCAGATACTCGCCTACCTCCTCACCCGGTCCGCAGACGAAATTGACCACTCCGGGCGGGATGCCCGCCTCTTCCAGGATGGCCACCAGGGCCGCCGCACAGGCCGGCGTCTCCGAGGAGGGTTTGAGTATCACGCTGTTGCCGCAGATCAGGGCGGCGAAAAGCTTCCAGGCCGGGATGGCGATCGGAAAGTTCCAGGGTGTGACCAGCGCCACGACCCCCAGCGGTTCGCGCACGCTTTTGCAATCCTTGTCCGGCAGTTCCGAGGGGACGGTTTCTCCTTGCAGGCGGCGCCCTTCTCCGGCCATGTAGAAGGCGATGTCGATCGCCTCCTGTACATCGCCCAGCCCCTCGGCGAGGATCTTGCCCATCTCCCGTGTGACCAGTTCGCCGAGCCGCTGCTTGTTTTTGATAAGCAGCCCGCCGGCCCGGAACAGGATCTCGCCCCGCCGGGGAGCGGGCAGCAGGCGCCACTCCGGAAAGGCCGCCCTGGCCGCCGCCACGGCCCGGTCCACATCCGCCCGGCCCGACAACGGCGCCTCGGCAACAAGGTCGCGGTTGTCGGCCGGGTTGCGGCTGGTAAAACGTATGCCATCGACGGCATCGGACCAGTTACCGGCGATGAAGTTTTTGATCGGCTTGGGCATGGCACACCTCCTCGTCTGCTCCATTGATGAAAATGATACCAGATTTTTGCCGTCGCGCCAGCTGCGGCTCGGTCCGCACTTTTCATGCCCTGTACCCGGTTTATATTTGATTTGGGATTGTCGCACCGGTATTTGTGTATTAGTATACAAAAAATGATACGTTCAAGCCGGATTGAATGCACCTTCATAACAAGATAAGTGTATTAAAAGGAATCCGATGTCCAAGTTTGTATTCTCAAACCTGCCGATTCGCCTGCAGCTGATAGTTCTGGCGGTTCTGTTGACGCTGCCGGCCCTCGGGATAATCGTCTTTGCTGGTCTCAAAGCGCGCGACGATGACTATCGCAAGGCGGTCATCGAATCCCAGAAGCTTGCCGACCACCTAGCCGCGGAGCAGGAAAATTTTGTCAATGAAGCCCGGCAATTGGGCGGTTTTCTGGCCGAGCTGCCGGATGTCGCCAAGCGCGACAGGGACAAGGTACAGTCCGCCATCAGCAACACCCTTAAAAGGAATATCCAGTATCTCAACATACTCATAACCGATGAAAACGGCAGGGTCTGGGTCTCCGGACTTCCCTATACCTCTCCGATGTCAATAGCCGAGCGGCGTTATTTCAGGAATGCCCGGGCTACCGGGCGCTTTTCGTCCGGCGAGTACGTCTTCGGTTTAATATCGAAGAAGCCAACCATCTCGATGGCCTGTCCGATCATCGATCACGATGTCTTCCGCGGTGTCGTGATGATCAGTTATGACCTGGATATTTTGAAATCCATCCTGAAGCGCTCCCAGCTGCCGACCAATTCCAATTATATTCTGGTCGACCATAATGGACTCATTCTGAGCCGGGGCAGCGAAACCGGCCGCAATGTCGGCGAGCCGATACTGCCGGCGGAACTTAAAAAGATGGAAGCGGGTTCGGACCGGGATACCTATGAATTCACGCGCGCGGATGGCGACCGGCGCATCGTCACCTATCGCAAGCTGCGCCTGGAGGGCGAACAGAAACCCTACATGTACGTGCGTGCCGGGATATCGATCGAGGCGGCTGTTGCCAAGGCTAACCGGCGGCTGCTCTTAAACATCATCATGCTGCTCCCCTTTGTCGTGTCTGCATTTGTTGTCGCCCTCTTTATCGGCAAACGTTCCATCGTGGATCGCGTGAAAAATTTGCAGACGGCTTCGCAGCTCATCGCCGGCGGCGATCTGACTGCCCGGGTCGGCGGCAAGGTAGTGGGGGGCGAGCTGGGTGAGCTGGGGCACGTCTTTGATGAGATGGCGCACACTCTGGAAGAAAATATCGCCGAACTGAATCGGTCGCACCACTTGCTGCATGAAAAGGCGATGCTGCTTGAGGAAGAAATTGCCGAGCGGCAGGTTGTGCAGGATGACCTGGCGGACAAGCAGCATCTGCTCGAATCCCTGAATCATACCCTTGAAGAGCGCATCGAAACAGCGGTGAAAGAATTGCGCCAGAAGGACCAGACTCTCATACAGCAGAGCCGGCTGGCGGCCATGGGCGAAATGATCAACAACATAGCCCATCAGTGGCGGCAGCCGCTGAATATGATCGGCCTCATCATACAGGGACTGCCCGAGTGCAGGGAGTTGTCACAGGAAAAACTGGACCATGAGATCGAGCGGATCATGAACGTTATCATGTACATGTCCCAGACCATCGACGATTTCCGTTACTTTTTCCGCCATGACAAGGAAAAGACCCGATTTAGCGCCAATTTGGCGGTGGCGAAGACGGTGGAATTCATCAAACCCTGCCTGAGTGACAAGGGGATCAGCATCTCCATCACGGAGCAGCATTCCAAGGTTGACATTTTCGGGTACAGCAACGAGTACTCGCAGGTTCTGCTCAACATTCTCAGTAATGCAAAGGATGTGCTGCTAGAGAGAAGCGTAGCGGAGCCGCGCATCAATTTCAGTATCTCCCGGGAAGATGACCGGTCCGTCGTTACGATCAGCGACAATGGCGGCGGTATCAGCCCGGATGTCTGGCCCAAAATTTTTGATCCGTATTTTACGACCAAGGAAAAGCAGCAAGGCACCGGCATCGGTTTGTATATGTCAAAAATAATCATTGAGCAGAACATGGGCGGGAGCCTGACCGCCCGGAATGTTGAAGGCGGCGTCGTGTTCCGCATCGAGGTTTGAGCCGAAAGGCGTTGGAGGCCACCTCGTTTTCAAACAACTCAGGACGAAGGAATCAGATGAAGTCGACCTTTATATCCGTAATCCTGCTGCTCTGTCTGGCTTCCATTTCAACTGCGGCCAGGCTGGACACCTCGTTTAACTTTTCCACCATCGAGACTCCCCACTTCTCAATCCATTACCACCAGGGGCTGGAGGCTGTCGCTCGGAAGGCCGCGCTCTTCGCCGAAGAGGCGCACGGCAAGCTGACCAGGCAATTCTCCTGGCAGCCGAGCGAAAAAACCGAGATGGCGCTGATCGACGACAGCGACTTCATGAACGGCTTTGCGACGGCGCTTCCGTATAATACTATCTACCTCAAGGTGGTTCCGCCGGGTATCGCGTCGACTCTCGGTGAATATGACGACTGGCTGAAGGCAACGATCACCCATGAGTATACCCACATCATCACGCTGGACCCTGCACGGGGGTTCTGGAAGGTCGTGCGTTCGATCCTCGGCAAACCGCTGCCCGGTACGGATCCGTTCTCCGAACTGCTCTTCCTGGCTACGGCTCCGCCGAACTCTTTCTTGCCGCACTGGTGGCACGAAGGGATGGCCACCTGGGCTGAAACGGAGTTCACGGGGGTAGGGCGCGGCAGGAGCAGTTACTACGACATGATCTTTCGCATGGCGGTCGCACAGAACAATTTCCCCACGGTCGCCCAGATGAACGGTGATATTCCTGACTGGCCAGCCGGAAACATTCCCTATATTTTCGGTTACAGGCTGCAGAAGTACATCGCGGACACCTACGGGAAGGAATCCCTCGGAAAGCTGAGTATCGCCCACTCGGGGCGCTTTGCCTATCTCATCAGCGCACCGCCGCAAGAGCTGTTCGGCGAAAAAAACTATCGCGACCTTTTCAACGATATGATCGCCGCGCTCAAACGCGATGAGTCGCAACGCATAGCACTCCTCTCCGCGGTTCCCTTCACCCGGATGAGCACCGTGTCGAACCGCGGGGAGAACCTGTCCAATCCGAGGTTTTCTCCCGACGGCAGCCGTATCGCCTTTACGAGGAATGATCCTCACGATCATACCACTACTGTAGTCACGGACAGGAGCGGGAACAATATCCTGGCCGAATTCCGGCGCCGCAGCTCGGACGGGAGCAGTTGCTGGTCTCCCGACGGGGGGAGTCTCTACTTCACCCAGGCCGAGATCAACGACGGCTTTAACGTCTACCAGGATCTCTACGCCTATGACTTGGCTCGCGGCTCGATCACCCGTTTGACCAAAGGGGAGCGATTGGGAGATGCGGACCTCTCCCCCGACGGCAGGCTCTTCGCCGCCGTCGTCAGCTCACGGGGAAGCCAGAACCTGGCGCTGCTCGAACCGCACGGCACGGGGGGGGAGGCGATACCCCGGCCGGTTACCGGCTACGTTATGCAGCGGGTCGCCTCGCCGCGCTGGTCCCCGGATGCCTGGAAAATTTCCTATGCGGTCAAGGACAACACCGGCCAAACTTCGATCCACCTCTATGATGTCGCTTCCGGCGCGGACCGCACGCTGTTTACCGTGAACCACACCGTGGTCTACCCGGTCTGGTCCCGGGACGGTTCATATCTCATCTACGTCTCCGACGAGACCGGGGTTTTAAACCTCTTTGCCTACGATCTGAAAGAGGGGAAAAGCTACCAGGTGAGCCATTTGCTCGGGGGTGCCCTGCAGCCGGACCTTTCTCCGGACGGCAGGTCAATAATCTTTTCAAGCTACGACTCGCACGGCTTCAGCATCGCGCAGATACCGCTCGACCGGGACAAATGGCCGGAAACGCGGGGCCGGTCTCTGTCGTATGCCAGGGTGACGGCGGCACCGGTCCAGGGCGGCAGCGGCGGCAAAGAGGAAGAAGCAGAGGAGGGTGGGGCACAGTTTCCGGATCACCCCTACCGTTCCCTCCGCACCCTCCTTCCCCACTTCTGGCTGCCGAGAATCTCCGGTGACGGCTCGGACAAAAATGTTTACGGACTGTTCACCGCGGGGGCGGACGTGCTCGGCTACAACAGCTATGCGCTTACCGCCGATTACAGCGCCGGAAGAAAACGCGGCTATTTCGACCTCAACTATCAAAACGATTATCTCTATCCGACCCTTTTTCTGCAGGCCCATGCAGAGCCGCTTCTCTACGCGAACCTGCTGCAGCGCGGGGACTATTACGAGTTGAGCCAGGGAGTTACCATCGGCGCATCGTTTCCGATCAATTATCTGGAATCCAGCTATAGTTTCAGCGCAGGATATCAGCTGCTGGACCTGAGGGCACTGAGTCATCTGGACAGCAGCGGCAGGTTCCATGGCGTCTCCGTCTTTCAGGGGCGGCAGGACAACCTGTTCGCCGGTGTAAGCTTCGACAATGTTCTAAGGTACCCGTACTCCGTCAGCTCCGAGGAGGGGCGCCGGATCTCCCTGCAGTACCGGCGTTTCGACCGGGCGCTCGGCAGCGACCTGGAACTCACGGAATACAGCGCGCAGTACCAGGAATTCCTCCGTCTGCCGTTCGCCGGTCAGAAGCATCCGGTTCTCTACCTCCGGCTCGCCGGGGCCCTGGCCGACGGCAACACCGGGTTCAGTCAGCAGGCTTTCCAGATCGGAGGGATCCCCTCCGACCTGAATCCGTACTCGCTGCGCGGCTATCCGTCGCGCTCGGTGACCGGCAAGTATGTCGCCACGGGGACGCTTGAATACCGGACGCCGCTGTTCTTCCCGATGTACGGTCCAGGCACCTTGCCCTTCTTCGCGGAAAAGGTGCATGGCGCGCTCTTTGCCGATGCCGGGGAGGTGTGGGGCGACCGCACCGCTTTTAGCGGCAGCAAAGTCAAGGTCGGCGCCGGGGTCGAGCTGCGCACGGATGTGACGCTGGGGTACTGGCTTAAGGTTACTCCCGCCGTCGGCATCGCCCGCGGTTTCAGCGGTGGAGGAGAAAATAAGGTGTACCTGACGGTGTACGTCGATCTTTGAGCCGGAGAATGGATCAAAGGTTATCAATAAAATATCTTCCTGAAACTGCCGGCGGAGAATGCAGTGCAAAAGCAACACTCATAAGACGGTAACCCGCAATTCAGCTTGTCAACCTCCCCCCGGTATGCTAGCTTTACAAAATTTTCAACGGCACAGATACGCACATTTATCCGGAGGTTTACCTTGAACCAGTTTTACAAGAATCTCTCACTCTGGCTGGTCATCAGTCTGATGATGATCCTGCTTTTCAACATGTTCAACAAGCCGCGGCCGACCGCCGAAAAGCTCAACTTCAGCGACTTCATGACCCAGGTCGAAACCGGCAAGATTACCTCGGTTGTCATTCAGGGGAACGAGATTTCCGGCAAGTTCGAAGGGAAGGACGGCAAGGAATTCCATACCTACAAGCCGTATTCCGATGCAGACCTGACCAAGAAGCTGCTGGATAAGAAGGTTACGATAAATGCCAAACCGGAAGAGGAGAAGTTTTCCTGGTTTTCGATCTTTATCTCCTGGTTTCCGCTGATTCTGCTGGTCGGTGTCTGGATTTTCTTCATGCGTCAGATGCAGATGGGTGGCGGAAAGGCGATGTCGTTCGGCAAGAGCCGCGCCAAGCTGCTGACCGAAGCTCAGGGAAAGATCACCTTTGAAGATGTTGCCGGTATCGAAGAGGCCAAGGAAGAGCTGGAGGAGATCATCGCCTTTCTGAAGGAGCCGAAAAAATTCACCGCGCTGGGGGGGAAAATCCCCAAAGGGGTGCTGCTGGTGGGCCCCCCGGGAACCGGAAAAACCCTGCTGGCCCGCGCTGTTGCCGGTGAAGCGGGTGTTCCGTTCTTTTCCATATCCGGATCCGATTTTGTTGAGATGTTCGTCGGAGTCGGAGCCAGTCGTGTGCGCGACCTGTTCCTGCAGGGGAAAAAGAGTGCCCCCTGCATTATTTTCATCGATGAGATCGACGCGGTCGGCCGTCACCGTGGCGCCGGCATGGGGGGAGGGCACGACGAACGTGAACAGACCCTTAACCAGCTGCTGGTGGAGATGGATGGTTTCGAGTCCAATGAAGGTGTAATCCTGATCGCCGCCACCAACCGCCCCGACGTCCTTGACCCGGCCCTGCTCCGTCCCGGCCGTTTTGACCGTCAGGTCGTCGTACCCCGCCCCGATGTCAAAGGGCGTGAAATGATCCTCAAGGTCCACTCCAAAAAGGTGCCGCTCTCTCCCGAGGTCGATCTGGCTCTTATCGCCCGCGGCACCCCCGGTTTTTCCGGCGCCGACCTGGCCAACCTGGTTAATGAGGCGGCCCTGCTGGCTGCCCGTTTGAATAAAACGGTTGCCGAACCGAGTGATTTCGACAGCGCCAAGGACAAGGTCCTGATGGGTGTTGAACGCCGCAGCATGGTTATCTCCGACGAGGAGAAAAAGAGTACCGCCTACCACGAAGCCGGTCACACCCTGGTGGCCAAAATGATCCCCGGCACCGATCCCGTCCACAAGGTGTCCATCATCCCCCGCGGACGTGCCCTGGGCGTCACCATGCAGCTCCCGATCGAAGACAAGCACAGCTATTCACGCGAATCCCTGCTGGCACGCATTGCCGTCCTGATGGGAGGACGAGCCGCGGAAAGCCTGATTTTCAATACCTTTACGACCGGTGCCGGCAACGACATAGAGCGCGCCACCGATATGGCCCGCAAGATGGTCTGTGAATGGGGCATGAGCGACAAGATGGGACCGCTTTCCTTCGGCAAGAAGGACGAGTCGATATTTCTCGGGCGGGAAATGGCCATGCATAAAAATTTCAGCGAGAAGACCGCCGAGCATATCGATGATGAGATCAAGCGCATCGTCGATGAATCATACGAGCGTGCCTTAGGGCTGTTGCGTGACAACCTCCGGAAGCTCCATGACCTTTCTGAATGCCTGATCGAAAAGGAAAATCTGACCGGTGAGCAGGTCGATGAAATCATCGCCACCGGCACATTGGTCACTCCGGAACCGGCCCAGACGCCGCCTGCTGAGCCGGAAGCAGCTCACACCGAAACAGAAGCGGTTCGCGCCGAAACAGAAGCGTAGCCAATGGCCCGCTTTGCCCCCAGATTGCTGTCCGTGCCGAACCACGAGCATGCCGCTCGCGAATTGAAGCGGATCGGGGTTGACAGCTACGGCATCGTTGAAATGGTCCCCAAGATGCGGACGCTCTGTATCGGTCTCTCCCGGCTGGAGTGCCGGCAGGCTAATATCCTTAAACAGGAGATGCTGTCTCTGGGGGGGGAAGCTGCCGTGGCCCGAGGGACGGTCGCCTGCAGCATAAGCGGTACGGATTGTGTATTGATCGGCACCGCCAAACAGCTTTACCGGCTCTGCCGGAAACTCATGTTACAGCCGTTCGCCTTGCCGGAACTGGCCGGGGAGATGGAGACTCTGCTGGAAAGAGTCGACGCGGCGCCAACAACGTGGAAAACGTCACGTCGCTCACTGCCGCTCCAGCGCCCGTTAATAATGGGAATCCTCAATCTTACCCCGGACTCTTTTTCTGATGGAGGGCGCTGCCTGGATCCTGACAAGGCGTTTGAAAAAGCCCTGCGAATGGAAGAAGAAGGCGCCGATATCATCGACATCGGCGGCGAAAGCACCCGCCCCGGTGCGGCACCGGTCTCGTCCGACGAGGAGTCGGGCCGCATAATACCGGTTATTGAGCGGCTTGCCGGCACGCTGAAATGCGCCATCTCGGTCGATACCTGGAAAAGCGGTGTCGCAAGCCAAGCACTTGCCGCGGGTGCGGAAATTATCAACGACATCAGCGGGTTCAATTTTGATCCGATGATGGCCGGAGTGGCCGCTGCGAGCGGAGCCGGTGTCGTGTTGATGCACACCAGGGGCACGCCGGATAAAATGCAGCAGGATACCTCCTATGATGATCTGATGGCGGAAATTGCCGCCGGTTTGCGCGCCTCGATTGCACACGCCCGCAAAGCCGGAGTTCCGGAAAACTGCATTGCAATCGATCCCGGTATCGGCTTCGGCAAGGGCGCCGCAGCCAATCTGGAGCTTCTGCGGCGGCTGGCGGAATTCAAGAGTTTCGGCCTGCCTATCCTGACCGGTCCGTCGCGCAAGTCGTTCATAGGCAAAGTTCTTGGACGGGAGCAGACGGATGACCGCCTCTTCGGTACTGCCGCTGTTGTAGCTCTCTCGGTATCCCACGGCGCATCGATCCTGCGCGTGCACGATGTCCGGGCAATGCGTGATGTCGCCGACATGGCGCATGCCGTCATGCGTAGCTGAATGCTGCTGAACGGACGTTTCAAAGGGGAAGTATGGCTCCACTCTTCGACAGCGTCACCCTGCCGGGACTGCTCGACAAGCTTCTTGTCGCCGGTCTGGTTTACGGCTGCACGCTGATCCTCAAAAAAGAGGCCGCCCTTCGTATACTTGCCGTTCTGGCCGTTATTTATGTTTCTGAGTTCGGCTCAAAAACCCTCGGCCTTACCGCAACCGCCTCCTTTTTTCATCTGCTGCTTTTCTCTGCGCCGGTAATACTGGCAGTCATCTTCCAGAGTGATTTGAAACGCGCCCTGTTTTCATTCTGGAAAAGGCACAACTCCGGCGAAGGTGGCAATCGCGATGTGTCAACGACCGTCGATGAGCTGTCAAAGGGGCTTCACGAACTGGCCGAACGAAGAATCGGCGCACTGATCGTTATCATCCGCCAGATGTCGATAGAACATCTTGTCCAGGTCGGCACCGAGATCGACGCCAAGGTGACCAGTGAGCTGCTCAACTCGATTTTTCTCCCCTATTCACCGATTCATGACGGCGCGGTTATTATCCAGAGGGAAAAAATCACCTCGGCCGGCTGCATCCTTCCTCTTTCCCAGAATCCGGACATCGCAAAAAGCTTCGGTACCCGGCACCGGGCTGCGCTCGGACTATCGGAACAGACCGATGTTCTGGTGCTGGTCGTCTCGGAGGAGACCGGTAAAATATCAATCGTTCATGAAGGTAAAATTACTTATGATGCCGATCCGGCCGAGATTCGCCGTCTTTCGCGCAAAGCGATTGAAGGGCGGCGGGCGCCAAGGATGACAGCCACACCGGAATACCAAGGAGATACGAGATAATGAAAAAACTATTCGGCACTGACGGCGTTCGCGGCGTTGCCAATGTTTATCCGATGACTACCGAGATGGCGATGCAGCTGGGACGGGCCGCAGCCTATATTTTCAAGGGGGGGAGGAAACGCCGCCATCGCATCGTGATCGGCAAAGATACCCGCCTCTCCGGCTATATGCTGGAAAACGCGCTGGTGGCCGGCATCTGCTCGATGGGGGTCGATGTCCTGCAGGTCGGGCCGCTGCCGACTCCAGGCATCGCCAACATTACTTCGTCCATGCGCGCCGACGCCGGGGTTGTCATCTCCGCATCGCACAATGCCTTTCAGGACAACGGCATCAAGTTCTTCTCGGCCGACGGGTTCAAGCTGCCGGACGAACTGGAACTGAAGATCGAAAAACTTATCGAATCGAAAAAAATAGATGCCCTTCGCCCGACCGCGACCGAAGTCGGCAAGGCGTACCGCATCGAGGATGCGGCGGGGCGCTATATCGTTTTTCTCAAGAACACCTTTCCCCAGGAGATGGATCTCTCCGGCCTGAAGATCGTTCTCGATTGTGCCAACGGTGCGGCATACAAGGTCGCCCCGGCGGTTTTTGAAGAGCTGGGGGCCGAAGTGATCCGGTACGGAGTATCGCCAAACGGCACCAATATCAATGCCGGGTGCGGCTCGACTTGTCCGGCCGTTATCAGTGAAGCGGTCAAGCTGCATCGCGCCGATATCGGCATCGCTCTTGACGGTGATGCCGATCGCGTGATCGTATGCGACGAATTCGGCAACGAGGTCGATGGCGATCATATCATGGCCATCTGCGCCAGCGACATGCTGAAGCGCAAGCTGCTCAAGAAAAAAACACTCGTGGCGACCGTCATGAGCAACATGGGGCTCGATATTGCGCTGCGCAAATGCGGCGGTAAGATTGTCAAGACCGATGTCGGTGACCGGTACGTTGTCGAGGCGATGCGCTCCGGAGGATTCAATCTGGGTGGCGAGCAGTCCGGGCATATGATCTTCCTGGACTACAACACGACCGGCGACGGGATTCTCTCCGCCCTGCAGCTTCTGGCGGTTATGAACCGGGAGGGAAAGACGCTCTCCGAGCTGGCCGAAATCATGATTCCCCTGCCGCAGGTTCTCTGCAACACGCGTGTCCGGGAGAAAGTGGATATCTATTCGATCGGAGATATTGCCGCCAAGATCAAGGATGTCGAGGGAAAACTCGGCAATGAAGGGCGGGTGCTGATCCGATATTCGGGCACCGAACCGCTCTTGAGGGTCATGATCGAAGGACAGGACAAATACGAGATCACGACGTGGGCCAATGAGATCTGTGATCTGGTGAGAAAAGATATCGGAGAGAGATAATGGCAAAATTGGGACTTAACGTCGATCATATCGCTACCGTCCGCCAGGCGCGCGGCGGAGTTGAGCCGGACCCGGTGACAGCCGCCGCCATAGGCGAGATGGCCGGAGCCGAAGGCATAACCATCCACCTGCGTGAGGACCGCCGCCACATCCAGGACCGAGATCTGGAAATACTGCGGCGCACCGTCAAGACTAAACTTAATCTTGAAATGGCCGCTACCCAGGAGATGGTGCGTATCGCCTTGCGCGTCAAGCCGGAGCAGGTCACCCTGGTGCCGGAAAAACGGCAGGAGCTGACCACGGAAGGGGGGCTTGATGTCATCGTCAATCTCAAGCAGATCACCGATACGGTCAAGCGGCTGAAAGACGGCGGCATAGTCGTCAGCCTGTTTGTCGATCCCAACCAGGAGCAGATCAAGGCGGCCAAAAAGAGCGATACCGATTATATCGAGATCCACACCGGCGCCTACGCCGATTCGCTCACCTGGGATGAACGGCGGCATGAGCTGGAGAACATCGATACGGCCATCAAGCTGGCGCGCAAGGTCGGATTGGGAGTAAATGCCGGTCACGGGCTCAACTATGCCAATCTCAAGGCGATTACAGCCCTGGGCGGTATCGAGGAATACAACATCGGCCATTCCATCATCTCCCGTGCGATGCTGGTCGGCTTGGACCGGGCCGTGCGCGACATGGTGGAGCTGCTCAAATACGCATGATCTACGGAATAGGCACCGACATCGTGGCGATAGAGCGTTTCCAGCGTTTTATCGATACCGGCAATACGGCCATTATGGAACGGCTCTTCACACCTGATGAACGCTCCTTCTGCCGGAGCAGAAAAGATGCCGCATCCTGTCTGGCGGCGCGATTTGCCGCGAAGGAAGCGTTTCTTAAGGCGCTCGGAACCGGGCTGCGGGATGGTATTTCATGGCAGGATCTGGAAGTGTCCAGCGATGCTCTGGGAAAACCGGAGTTGACCCCTTCCGGAAAAGCGGCAGAGCAGTTTCAAGCCAAAGGGGTGACCAGGGTACATTTGTCGCTGTCTCACGATAGCGGGAGTGCCATTGCAATGGTGGTTCTGGAGTCATAAATGAGAGTGATCACCGCACATGCCATGCAGGAGATCGACCGGCAGGCCATCAACGAGGGCGGTATTCCCGGCCTGCAACTGATGGAAAATGCCGGTCGCTGCTGCGTTGACGAGATCGTGGCCGAGTTCGGTTCGAAAGGCCTGGCTGTTGTCATGGCCGGCAAAGGCAACAACGGAGGAGATGGCTACGTTATTGCGCGCCTGCTGGACCAGCAGGGGTGGAGTGTCAAGGTCATCATCCTGGCTGATCGCGATCAGGTCGCCGGAGATGCGATGGCCAATCTGGACAGGCTTTCCGGCTCAATCGTCAACTACTGCACGCAGGAAGGCCGGTTGTCCGCCCTGTATATGGAAGAGATCTTTCAGGCCGACGTGGTTGTAGACGCTCTGCTGGGAACCGGACTCCGCAGCGATGTCGGCGGCATTTACCGGGAAGCGATCGACCTGATGAATGCGTCGGGCAGGCCGGTCGTTTCGGTTGATATCCCTTCCGGTATCGACGGCACAACCGGACGGGTGTTGGGGAGCGCCGTCAGGGCCAATCTGACGGTGACATTCGCCTTTGCCAAGCTCGGGCATGTGCTGCATCCGGGAACCGACCATTCCGGAAGAGTGGTGGTTGCCGATATCGGAATTCCGTCACGGCTAATGGAAGCGGCGCCCGGTTACGATTTTATGGATTCAGAGGCGATACGCCCGATGCTGCATCGAAGAGACCGCCAGGCTCACAAGGGGCGGTTCGGCCATTGCCTGATCATCGCCGGATCCACGGGGAAAACCGGTGCGGCGGCGCTTGCCGCAAACAGCGCCGTGCGGGCCGGTTCCGGGCTGGTGACCCTGGCGGCGGCAGAGGGCATCCACACCGTTCTTGAGATAAAAACTACCGAAGTGATGACGGTTCCTCTTCCCGATTCCGGCAGCGGCCACCTGACAGAGGGCGCCTTCGGGGCAATTGAAAAGCTTCTGGCCGGCATGGATGCCGTCGCGATCGGCCCGGGTCTTGGCCGTCTTCCGGGAACGTCTGCCATCGTTCAGCATCTGGTGGAGACGGTGACATTGCCGCTGGTGATCGATGCGGATGGCCTGAACGCCCTGGCGGAAGATATCACGGTTTTAAAGCGGAAAAAGTCGCAGCAGATCATCCTGACTCCGCATCCGGGAGAAATGTCGCGCCTGATGGGGAGTTCGATTCCGGATCTGGAGGCGATTCGTATTTCAGCAGCCCGGGAGTTTGCCCGCAAATACGGAGTCTTTCTGGTACTCAAAGGCGCCCGCACCATTGTTGCTTCACCTGATGGTAGCGCAGCCATCAACGGCAGCGGCAATCCCGGAATGGCTTCCGGCGGCATGGGGGATGTGCTGACCGGCATCATCGCCTCTCTGTCGGGTCAAGGGTATGCCGCGTGGGACGCCTGCCGGCTGGGGGTGTTCCTGCACGGTTTTGCCGCGGATATGGTTGCAGAGGAGAAGGGCGAAATCGGTATGAATGCCACGGATGTCCTCGAAAAGCTCCCCTACGCGTATGACAAGCTATTAAAAACACCCTGCTGCCGAACCTGAAGATGTTCGGCGCTCTAACAAAGGAGAATCGCCATGCTGACCGTTGCAGATATCATGACCAGAGAAGTAGTTTCAATAAAAGGCACCACGACCGTGCGTGAAATGGCCGCTATTTTCGATACCAAGCGTTTTGGTTCACTCCCGATAGTCGATGAGGCCGGGAATCTGACCGGAATCGTTTCAGCATCCGATCTGGTCGAACAGGACCGCCCCCTGCATATCCCGACGGTCATCTCTCTTTTTGACTGGGTTATCCCGCTTGGCGGGGAAGGCGCCCTGCAGCGGGAGCTGGACAAAATATCCGCGCAAACCGCCGCAGAGCTGGCCTCGACCGACATCGTCACCGTCACCCCCACAGATTCCGTCAGCAGCGTGGCCGAAATCATGAGCAGCAAAAAACTGCACGCACTTCCGGTTGTCGAAGGGAAAAAACTGGTCGGCATGGTGTCGCGCATCGACATCATCCGTTCGATGAACCGGTAGTGCCCAGGCTGCAGATTACAACGGACTCGCCCGGAGAAACCGAACGGCTGGGCGCCGGCATCGGCTCGCTGCTCCGGCCCGGCTCGTTTCTGGCCCTGCGGGGCGATCTCGGCGGCGGTAAAACCTGCCTGACGAGAGGAGTCGTGGCTTCGCTGGCGCCTCAAAGCACAGGTCTGGTGGCGAGCCCGACGTACGCGATCATGAACTGTTATCCGGGCGGCACGCCGGTCTATCATTTTGATTTCTACCGGCTGACGTCGGAAGACGACATCGTCGAACTCGGATTTGAAGAGTACTTTTACGGCGATGGTGTGTGTGTCGTCGAATGGTCCGAGCGTCTTGCGGAGCTGCTGCCGGCGGATGTTCTGACACTGCTGTTCGAATATGCAGGGGATGACCGGCGGGTGATTACGATAACCAGCTCCGGACAAAAATCAGACACCGTCCTTGATCGGCTGAAGGAGAGGCTTCAACAGCAAAAAAAACTTTGACCGGACAGCAGCTTATCTGTTATAGAGCAGAATCTGCCGGTTCACCTCTTTAACTATCTTCCAACAAGGAGAGCAGTATGGCGCTTGTAGTACAGAAGTACGGTGGCACCTCGGTCGGTTCACCCGATCGCATCAAAAACGTTGCCAAACGCATCATCAAGACCTATGACGCCGGAAACGATGTGATTGTAGTCGTTTCCGCGATGTCGGGCGAAACCAACAAGCTGGTAGCTCTCGCCAATGAAATGTGTGAAATCCCGGACGGCCGCGAATATGACGTGCTGGTCGCAACCGGCGAACAGGTCACTATCGGGCTTCTCTCGATGTATCTCAAGTCGCAGGGGTACAAGGCAAAATCCTATCAGGGATGGCAGGTTCCGATCATCACGGACACGACCGCTACAAAAGCCCGTATCGAGAGCATCGGCGACAAGAACATCCGCGCCGACCTCAAGGAAGGCACCATCATCGTGCTGGCAGGTTTTCAGGGCGTTGATGCCGGCGGCAATGTGACCACGCTGGGACGCGGCGGTTCCGATACTTCTGCCGTTGCCATTGCAGCCGCTCTCAAGGCCGATGTCTGCGAGATTTACACCGATGTTGACGGCGTGTACACCACCGATCCCAACGTCTGTAAAGAGGCCCGCAAGATCGAAAAGATATCGTATGACGAGATGCTGGAACTGGCCAGTCTGGGGGCGAAAGTGCTCCAGATCCGTTCGGTTGAATTTGCCAAAAAATATAACGTGGACGTTCACGTCCGCTCAAGTCTTAATGAAAATACCGGTACGATGGTTACCAGGGAGGACAAGGATATGGAAGGGATACTCGTTTCAGGGGTTGCGTACGACAAGAATGAGGCCAAGATCGCCGTCAAGGGAGTACCTGACAAGCCCGGCATCGCCGCAAAAATTCTCACACCACTCTCCGATGCCGCCATTTCGGTAGATATGATCGTGCAGAACGTCAGCGATCATGGCATGACCGACTTCACGTTCACCGTTACGAAGGCCGATCTGAAACAGGCTCTTCTGATCACGAACGAGGTCGCCAGGGAAGTTCAGGCCAAAGAGGTGGTTTCCGACGAAAATATCAGCAAGATATCGATCGTGGGACTCGGAATGCGGAGCCACGCCGGTGTGGCGACGCAGATGTTCAGCGCACTCTCCCAGAACGGCATCAACATCCAGATGATCTCGACATCGGAAATCAAGATTTCGGTTGTCATCGATGAAAAATATACCGAACTGGCCGTACGCGTCATGCACGAAAGCTTCGGCCTGGCCGGCTGAGCATTCCGGCAGAAATAAAATCTGTTTTATCCGGGGGGGAACAATCGCTGTTCTTCCCCTTTTTTATCACCGGGGACTATGAAGTCAGACAGCCACAACCATACCTATTTTACCTGCCGGGGCGATACTCTTGAGCCGGTCTCCGCAGCCATCGTCGCCGAGTATCCGCTGCAGCTGATCGTCAACGGGCGCGAGATTGCGACCCTGATCGGTTCTCCTCACGATCTCCGCTTCCTGGTCGCTGGATTTCTGCGCCTGCAGGGATTTGTCTCGTCTCTGGATGATCTCGAGATGTTCAGCGTCTGCGAAGAGTTCGGCACCGCCAACGTCAAAATCAAGGGGGAACTGCCGGAGCGGCTCAAACCGGTGTTGACTTCGGGCTGCGGCACCGGCATCACCTTCACGCTCCCCGCCGTCACCAGCGGGGGCTCGGCACCGCCGCTACCCATTCCGCCACGATCGCCGCGGCAGATATTCTCGCTGATGAACCAGCTGGCGCAGAGGGCCGCTCATTACCGTTTCCATGGAGGCATTCATTCCGCCGCCATCGGCCGCAACGGTACTCTGCTTCTGTTCGCCGAAGATCTCGGACGGCACAATACCTTCGACCGTATCGCCGGCGAAGCTCTTTTCAAGGGCGTCGACATGGCCGGGGCCGAACTGGTGACGTCAGGGAGGGTTTCGACCGAGATGGTCGCCAAGGCTTCACTTATGGGGATCAGCGTTATCGCTTCTCGCACGTCCCCGACCGACATGGCGATCAGGCTTTGCGAGCAGGCCGGAATATGCCTGATCGGCTATGTGCGGGGCGGGTCGTTCACCGTTTACAGCCATCCGGAAGCGATCGAGGAATATTCGGAACAGCCTAAAATAGATGGGATTACCGGAATAATTCTGGCCGGCGGGGCATCCCGCCGCATGGGGAAAAACAAGGCGCTGCTGGAAGTTGACGGCGACACGATCATCACCCGGATTTACCGGACCTTGGCCAGCCTGTTCCATGAAGTGATAATCGTCACCAATTCACCGCTTGACTTTGATTTCCTCCCCTGCCGCAAGGTGCCGGATATCTATCCCGGCTACGGCTCAATCGCCGGACTGCACTCGGCGCTGGCCCATAGCGGCACACCACATTCATTCGTAACCGCCTGCGATATGCCGTTCCTCGACCGGGACATTATCCGCTACCTGTGCGAAACTCAAAAGGGTGGGGGGTATGACGCGGTGATTCCGTTCAGTGAGGGGGGGCAGGAGCCGTTGCATGCGCTCTATTCGTTACCCTGTAAGGATGTCTTTGAAAATGCGATAAAGCAGGGTGAACGGAAGATTATCGATATTCTTGCCAGGATGAACGTCAGGCAGGTAAGTTACGAAGAAATAAAGAGCATCGGCGGAAAAGGGTCGTCATTTATGAACGTGAATACGCCCGAAGAGTACGAGGAGATCAGCTGAAACGTTCTCTCCGTTTGCGTGCGCGCAGTTCGGTAAAGAAGCTGCTGAGCAGGCCGGAACATTCGTTCTCAAGAACCCGCGGCAGCAGTTCGACGGTGTGATTGAGGCGGGGATCGTTGGACAAGTCATAGAGCGATCCGGCCGCACCGCCTTTCGGGTCGTAACAGCCGAACACGACCGTGGGGATGCGTGCCAGAACGATAGCCCCCATGCACATCGTGCAGGGTTCCAGGGTGACATACAGGACAGTATCAAGGAGCCGCCAGGACTTAAGTTTTCGGGCGGCTTTTCTGATGGCGATCAACTCGGCGTGCCCGGCGGGGTCCTGACTCGTCTCACGCAGGTTGTGGCCACGGGCGATGATTCTGCCTTCCCGCACAATAACGCAGCCGATCGGCACTTCGTCCTTGGCCTGGGCCTTGCCCGCTTCTGCGATCGCGTGCCGCATCCAATGTTCATGGGAACGGGGCGGGGCGGGTTTGTGTGGGTGCGGTGAGTGTGAAATACGCGAAGTTCCTTTGGTTTGAGGTTTAAAACAGGTCACCGACAGCAATAGCATACAGCTTGTAAATCAGTCAAACCCTCAAATGTCGTATATTTTTATGTGTCAATAACCATCATGCTGAAATATATGATACAATTCCCCGAGAAGATCACATGCAGGTGAGGTCGCTTATGCGGATAGAATGGTGGTACTGGATAATTGCCGGATTTTGCCTGATCGGCATTGATTTGATCATCCCTTCATTCACGATAATCTGGTTCGGGCTGGCGGCGCTGGCGATGGGGGCTGTCAGCGGTTTGTGGTTTGATATTCCTGCCGCTATACAGGTCGTGCTTTGGTTGGTTGCGTCGGTCAGTTTCACGCTTCTATGGTTCAAATATTTAAAACCCAAGGGTGACAGGACTCAAGCCGGGATTGTGAAAGGCGGGATTGTCGGTGAGACCGGTGACATCATTCGCGGCACGGACAGAAATGGGCGAGGAATCGTAAAATTCCGCATTCCGCTGCTCGGAGCCGACGAGTGGGGCTGTATCTCCGATGATATCCTGCATGTGGGAGACCGTGTCAGGGTGGTTGATGTTGAAGGGCAGGTATTGAAAGTCGAGTTGATTTAGGGGGAGAGATCAAGGATCAAGTGCAACAGTCTGTTAATACCCGCCCAAAAAACACCCTTTACAAGCTACCCCGCCGTTTACCCCATATATTACTTTTGTTGTGCACTGTAAATTACTAAAATATACCTGTATAGACATTTTAATTGATTATATCTGCAAGAATATATATTGTGGTTATATCTTGTCGGGTATATTTATGTACGCAGTGTGGGGGTCGCTATGATTGAAAGCATGGAGCAATCAGTGCTGTTGCCGGAAAGTCTTGGGAAAGCCCTTCGGGCCGCCCGCAAGAAAAAGAAAATGACGCAGACTCAGGTCGGCAAGATTGTCGGTATCGAGCAGCATACCGTATCAAAGCTGGAAGCGGGCAGAATCGGCGTAAGCCTTGGTACTCTCTTTCGGGTTCTTTCAGCGCTTGAGCTGGAGCTCGTTGTGAGACCTCGGCAGAAGGTTGTCTCTGGGGGAGACGAATGGTAAAAGGAAGACCTCATAAGAATAATGACACTCTCAGCATACTAATGAATGACGATCCTGTGGGCAAGCTTGTCAAGGCGACGAGCGGTCAGTTGCGCTTTGAATATGATGATAGCTGGATGGGCAACCGGTCCGGACGCCCCATATCCATGTCCATGCCGTTATCAGACAAAGTGTATTCAGGAAGTGTCGTTGAAAATTATTTCGAAAATCTACTTCCTGACAACGTGTCCATCCGCAACAGGATACAGGCAAAGTTCAGAGCTGCCACAAATAGCGGCTTCGATCTGTTATGGCATGTCGGCGCAGATTGCGTTGGGGCTATTCAGATTGTTCCGGAGGGGGCAATACCATCGGATGTGCGTAGTGTTCAGGCTATACCTTTGACGGATACGGAAATTGCAACAACTTTGAAAAACTATAAGACGCTGCCTCTAGGTATGAACTTGAATGATGATTTTCGAATATCCATTGCCGGCGCCCAGGAGAAAACCGCCCTACTGCTTCACGAGGGTCGCTGGTGTCGCCCTGTAGGGGCAACTCCTACCAGTCACATATTCAAGCTGCCTATTGGCAAGATTGCTCATTCTGGCATGGATTTAACTGAAAGCGTGGAAAATGAATGGGTATGCCATTTGATTCTCAGGGAATTCGGCCTCCCGGTAGCCAAGACAGATATTGCTGTCTTTGAGGATATGAAGGTGCTGTCAGTGGAACGCTTCGACCGGCGCTGGTCAGAGGATCATTCGTGGTTAATCAGATTGCCTCAAGAAGATATGTGCCAGGCTTTAAATATTCCGCCGGCCGCGAAGTATGAATCTGATGGAGGGCCGGGCATCGTACAAATAATGGATTTCCTGTTGGCATCATCAAGTACCCGCGAAGACCGGTACCGGTTTATGAAAACACTCGTACTGTTCTATTTGCTAGGAGCCATCGACGGTCATGCCAAGAATTTCAGTATATTCCTGCGGCCTGCCGGAAACTATTCCCTTACGCCGAGTTACGATGTCATGTCGGCTTATCCACTTGTGGCCAAGAATCAGCTTCATACCAAACAGCTAAAGATGGCTATGGCAGTAAGAGGCAACAACAAACATTACGCTTGGGACCATATCCTTCTTCGCCATTGGTTTTCTTCAGCAAAGGCTTGCCACTTCGATACCGATGAAATGGAGTCAATCGTTAATGAGGTATTTGACTTAAAGGATCGTGTGAAGCAAAAGGTTGTGGAGATAGCCGAAACAAAACTAACTTCGGATCAGATGAATGAAGTGGTATATTCGATCTTCGGTTTTATGGAAATTGCTCTGGGCAGGTTAAAGTAATGACGAAAATATCTGGCCATGGGCCGGTTTCAGATAATTTGAAATTTAGTTAGTCACCGTGAGCTTAGGGGGACGCGTTATCAGCTCGCGGCGGCGGCTCGTTTCAAACCATAATTCCTTGCGATACGACTTCATGGCTGATCCTCCAGACTTTTGCTTACCACCTCATAGACGTCGCGCGGCAGATCAGGGACCGCCCGGATCCGCAGCAGCTGCTCACGCATCAGGGCACTCCGCCCTGGCTCGAAACGCCGCCAGGTGGTCAGCGGGGCCAGCAGACGCGCGGACACCTGCGGATTGACCGGAATCAGCCGGAGCAGCTGATCGGCAAGAAAGCGGTAGCCGGCACCGCCCGGTTCGTGAAAGCGCACCTGATTGCGCTGGCTGAACGCCGCGACCAGTGAACGGAAGCGATTGGGGTTGGTCAGTTCGAAGGCGGGGTGGTTCAGCAGCGCCTGGACTTCAACCAACGTGTCGGGCAGGGATGAGGCAGCCTGAAGCGAAAACCATTTGTCGACAACCTGGCGATCTCCCTGCCAGCGGCGGTAAAAGTCGTCCAGAGCTTCGAGGCGTTCGGGGCAATCGCGGGAGGCGAGCGGCGCCAAGGCACCTATCGCATCGGTCATATTGTCCGCCAGGCGGTACTGTTGCAGGCAGAGGTCGATGTCGCCCTGTCCGTCGCCGCTGGCCAGGTATTCCATGCAGAGGTTCGCCAGGCGCCTTTTCCCGGAGCGGCCGTCGTCCGGGGCGTAAGGGGATTCGCCGAGGCAGAGGGGGCGTACGGCAAGAAAATCATCCCTGAACATCGTTGCAAGGGTACGGATGACGAACTGTCTGACACAGTGAATCGCTTCCGGATCAACCACCGGAACGAGTTCGGCCAGGTATTTTTCAGAGGGGAGTGTCAACGTCTCGGCCAGAAAGGCGTGGTCCGGATGGCCGCTCGTAAGTGTTGCCCGGAACGCACCGGCAAAGGCCGGATCGAGAGCAAGACCGGCCCCCTGCTGCCGGTCGGCAATAAGCCCGAGAATAAGTTGCGCCGCCATCAGCTGCCCCGCTT
>Ga0137385_10001135_pt1 | contig 22119 bp, 21 predicted proteins | sample SagtaG_FD_104921 | JGI IMG/M metagenome (GOLD analysis project Ga0137385, IMG submission 104921) | Vadose zone soil microbial communities from Sagehorn Ranch, Mendocino, California, USA - Sage2_R_80_16 metaG | ecosystem: Environmental > Terrestrial > Soil > Vadose zone | place: USA: California... | reverse complement strand
AGACGCCTTTTCCTTGCGCGAGGCAGGCCTGGCATCCGTGGCGTACTTCTACTTCGATTTTCGGGACACAGACAAGCAAACCCGGCACAGCCTACTCCTCTCTCTTGTCAACCAGCTCTCTGCTCGGTCTGACCCCTGTTGCGAAATACTCTTCCGCATTTATGTTGCACACGACAATGGCGCGCACAAACCCAGCGATGACGTTTTGATGCGATGCCTGAAAGAGATGCTAATTCTCCTGGTGCCAAGCCCAACTTATCTCATCGTCGATGCGCTCGACGAATGTCCCAATACCTCCGGGATCCCATCTGCGCGCGCACGAGTCCTTGAACTAGTGAAAGAATTACTTTGCCTCCATCTGCCGAATCTTCATATTTGCATCACCAGTCGACCCGAGATCGACATCAAAGCCGCCCTTGCGCCGCTGGCGTCGCATTCAGTGTCCCTTCATGACGAGATCGGGCAAAAACAGGATATCGCCGATTACATCAAATCCGTTGTTTACTCGGACTCGGATACGATGATGAGTAGGTGGAGGGCGGATGAGAAAGATCTCGTTATCGGGACGCTGTCGGAGAGAGCCGACGGAATGTAATGATATTCTCTACGGCGACGATAAGCTACTGATGTTGTCGAATAGGTTTCGATGGGTGTTCTGCCAGCTGGAGGCGCTGCAGGACTGTCTCCCAGCAAGCGTCCGGCGCACCCTCAAGGAGTTGCCCGAATCACTGGACGAGACGTACGAGCGCATACTGAAGGAAATTAAGAAGCCAAGTAGGGACCACGCCCATCGTCTCTTGCAATGTCTCACAGTGTCCATTCGGCCACTCCGTGTCGAGGAGCTCGCTGAATTGTTTGCGTATGACTTTGATGCGGCCGAGGGAGGGATCCCGAAAGTGGACCCGAATTGGCGGTGGAAAGACCACGAACAAGCTGTGTTGTCCACCTGCTCGAGTTTGATCGCTATCGTTGGCGACGATGATTCCCGAGTCGTGCAATTTTCCCACTTTTCGGTAAAGGAATTCCTGACTTCGAACCGCCTTTCCACATCGGGTGGAGATATCTCCCACCATCATATCTCCATCGAACTCGCCCATACTCTCCTCGCACAGGCTTGTCTTGGTACCCTACTATCTTTGGACGATGAGGATGGCGGATCTGAGTCTGCAGGTGGTGATGGGATCGGCTTCCCTCTGGCTAGATACGCTGCTCAACATTGGATGGCTCATGCCCGGGTTGGCAAGGTGTCGTCACGAGTACATGCCGGGATGCAACAACTCTTTGACCCAAACAAACCACATTTTGCTTTGTGGATCCAGTTGTACGATGTAGACGACAAATTTTGGAACCCGCCCCAGTACATGCCACCTCCAATAGATCCTACAGCGGCCCCGTTGTACTATGCCGCCTTTTGCGGCTTCCTTAGGCTGGTGGAACACCTTCTCTTCAAGCACCCACAGCTTGCCAACACTCGTGGCGGTGCCCGCGGAGCTGCACTACACGCAGCGTCATCGGAGGATCACGTCGAAGTAGCGCAGCTTCTCCTCGAACATGGCGGCGATGTGGACGTTAGAGGCGTGCTCAAGCGGACACCACTGCATTTTGCAGCAATATGGAGACGCCTCGAAACAGGGCGGTTGCTACTTGGTCATGGTGCTGATGTGGATTCCCGTCAAGATGACCTTATGACCCCACTCCATCACGCCACTTATAACGGATACCTTGACATTTCTCAGATGCTACTCGAACACAATGCGGACGTAAATTTCTCGGGACAACATGGGCCGGGTTCCATTGCACCGAGTATCAGAGCACTCATCCGTACATGGTGACTACCCCGGCGTTGTGCGGTTATTACTGGAGCACGGTGCAGACGTGGACGCAAAGGATGAGGAAGACACGACCCCGTTGTATCTGGCATCATACGAGGGGAAAACAGAGGTCGTACGCCTGTTGCTTGACCATGGCGCGAATGCAGGCGCTGAGGACAAGAGAGGAAGCACCCCGTTCCAAGTGGCGTTGGCGAATGGAAGGGACGAGATTGCACAGATGTTGACAGAACACGGCGCACAACTACATAGGGGACTATAGTTACGCCACGAATAGCGGGAGATACATGTCGGATAACTATAATCGTTCTCTTCTGCACATAGTCACGTAGTTGGGACGTGATATGTTTCACAGATAAACCGATAAGATAAAGCGAATGGCCGACCGACACCTCTTAACTTGAAGAAGCGCTTCGTCCACTTTCACGCGCCACATAGTACACATCCATCACCGCCTAGCTTCCCTTTCTCCCTGGATCAAGCATTAATTAAGTCCTGAATCAAAAAAAAAAAAATTTGGGAGGAAGGAATGCGCGTCGATCCGTGTTTGCCTAGGAGTGCACCATGCGGCACAACGAGATACCAGCGCTTTTATTCTTATCGTTGGAATATTGCTTCGGATACTTTATTGATTGAATATGATTGTTGTTAGGGTACATCCTCGGAGCAAGCGCGAGAGCGTGGTATCCGAGTGGCACAAAGAGGGGCAGAAGTGTGCCGACTCTAACCGCCGCGCTCTAGAAGCATAGACCACGAAAGCTCCCCCTTCGGCTAGGGATTTTCCAGTTCATATGACACCCTTGGCATCGCCGGTATACCTTACTTGCCAGATAGCGGCTACTTTGCCATGCGGCGTGCTCATAAACGCGCTGGGTACCTTGAGCTACTATTCCGAGACTCGTATTTACAAATCAATGACTATAAATTGGAGCAATTCGGCTTCTGAACCGTTATTCACTTGTTTGCGAACCCGCCCGTGTGCTCTGTTCTCATCCGCATTCCTCTCCGAGCTCGACTTTGACTCTCGCGCGTGTACTCCGAAGTCTCTCGCGCGTCCCGCCTCGGCCCGGTCACAGTCCCCAAGCACGACGTTCCAAGACTATTCCAAGCGACATTCACTTCTGATGGCGACGAAGTGAGCTCCCGGCTCTACAGTGACATGCTTCTCATGTTGCTCGAGTCCGCCGACAGCACCATCGCGAGCTGTTTCCACGGTCTCAGCCGAGGTCTCAAGTCTCAACTCAGAGCCCCACGTGCCTTAAGTGGGGGGCAGCAGATTTCGCTTTACATATCCAGGAGTCTCTGTACATTCACTTTTATTGTTCGCAGGCCTCTGGCTTCATCAGCGCCATTTAACGTACTTGGAGCGCAAGTCGGTTATCACTCGAGAATTTATCAGATACGTATGGCCGAGATCCAGTGCACTTTCAACTTCTGAGATCCGATGAGCTTCCATGACAGGGATACAAGTCATACAACTAAAGGAAAGTTCCACAGTCCTGTACTTACCAAGGTACTGCGGCAGGTGTACTGTACCCTTTCGACTTCTTTTTCTCCCCACCAAGTGCAAGAGAGCATGTGACGCCATCTACGTATCTCTTGCGATTGGCAGTGCATGGCAGTGCGTGCCATTGCTATTCTTCGGACGTCAGCTGTACCTTGACCAGAATCGCTACCACAAGCTCCTTGCACCAAAACTGGTCGTGACTCCTTCAGTAATGTCTCCGTGCACTGCGATCTATCCTGGTGTAACCTCCCAAGTGGGCCAATGCTGGCTTGTGCCGCAGAAGGCGGACGTAGGGGATAACCCGCTGTTTGGTTTCCATGCCGGTCTTCCGTAGCGCCGATTCGGCAGACGGGGTCATAAATTTTTTTTCCCCAGACGGGTATGTGGCTGAAACCGTCGTTTCAACGGAATTCCATCACGCGGTAACTTACTCCTCATCTGCTCACGCGACCACTACGTACGAGCCGCAGTGGACGCGAGATATCACCGGGCGCCAGCGAAAATGATGCGGCTCCGGGCCGATGTACGGTGCTTAGTAAAACAATCACGCGGGGGTCCTTGATGCGGCGGACTAAGTTACAAATCTGCTAGTGAGTGCACGACCCTCGTCTTTCCATTTCACTTTTAGGGGGGGAGCTACTTCCACAGTATTACCACTTTCGTGTCAATTACCCTGAGGATGCGTCACGGTCTTTCGCCCCAAATGTAGCAATGCCGATCCATCCTTCCACCTTGTCGTCGTCCTCTGTGTACATGGAACCGTGCGATTTGGTACGTGAGGACAAAGGGGACCGAGAAAACCGCCCTTGTTGTCAGCCTTTTTCATAAGGCCGTAGGACTAGCCTTAACTTGGTCACCGCGTGATCAATCCTAGTAAGCTCGGGTTGGGTAGAGTACCCTAGATTTGCTACGGCCCTTCACATCGTGCCTTGCCGCGCATCATCTCAATCGTACATAAGAAGGTTGTTTCGGCTGTCGGCTACGACATTGGAACGGGAGTTCATTGACTTCTGACCAGATATGATCTAGACTCTGGCCAGAAGGGTCCGACCTGGGGTCTGACATCCAGTCCCATGGGGTTCCATAAAATTTATAATACATAACCGAGCCGAGGGTCACGGGCAGGTGGTACTGTACTCGGACGCGTTTTTGTGCTTTTGTGTTTTTGCATTACTGTACTGTAATGCACAGAAATAGCACGACCTTTGGATTTCGATGAATTTGATTTTCAGTCATTGCTGAGCGCTGAGTGTTGATACAGCAGTTGAATATTGAGATTGAATTCCCGAATCTACCTCCAAATGCTTCCGAAACACGACATCTGGAATCAGTCGAGTCTCACCCACATTGAGGCATGGTGTAACCCTTGCATATCTAACCAAGCAGTGGCCGTCTTGAGGCAACAGTCGAGAAGCGACACTGACAAGAGCACTGGCATGCTCTCACACACGAATTAGCTTGACGAGATAAAGAGCTCTTGTATTTATTCGCTTCTGTTCGCTCTTGTTTCCAACTCTTCGGAATTTATGGTACGCCCAAGTCATCATGTAAGATTGGCACTCACGTCTGGTTTCGCGGAGGTTTCCGACTCGCCTTGCTCAGTTTGCTACCGTAAGGTGTACACCTATAATTAAGCAATAAGCTATGACTCTACAACGACCTTGGGTCGTTCGCGAATATAAATTCGGATTTGAAAAAAAAAAAGAGTTACAACCTTCAAGCTTGGGTCCGCAAGGACGTCTGACAAGAGCTAGTCCGACCCCGAGGTCCGTCCAACCCGGACAAGAAATCGTGATCATGACTCGCCAAACGCCAAACGGACGCACGTGAGGGGTTAGCTCTTTTGGTTGGCCTATAGCATTCGAAATCGAGTGGCACTCGCCAGGCGTTTGCCGCCTTCGAACTTGAAGGTTCAAGTTATTTCTGAAGGCGCGTGACGTGATACTCCATCCAAATGACCACACAGGCAAGGTGGTACAGTATGATGGTCCGGTGTTTTCACGGCCAAACATACCGGGTGATCCGCCCGTGTGTGAGTGATGGACGTGTATGGACATTGGTGGGTGAAATGCCCGTGAGAGGACCCATTGAGGCCATTGACGCTCGTTGCTGTTCCTGGCAAGTGATCACGTTCGAACAACTGTCGTCATGTGTCGACAACGTTGATCATGCAGCCGTAACCGATTCAGAACGTGCATGGGTCTGGCTGGGCCCGCCGCCTATTGAAGCGAATATATGTAAGAATGGGTGTGCCCAACAAATAGGGTAAAATTCGCAAGAAGACGAGTTTCGTGAAAATGCGCGTTGGTTGCCATTTGGACAAGATCCTTGGTCCGGATGGTTTCACTTGTACATATGAATCAAACAAGCTTCAGATTCGGATCCAACCCTAAGGCAGTGTTTCCCCAAAGTGATCGTACCCGGCCTTATAAAACTTGTCCTCCATCTACCTTCTATCCTGCATCTGCCTTCCAGAATCAACATAGACTCCCCACAGTTCTGTTACCCCATTCTACTTACATCCATGTCTGCTACCCCCCCTAATCCTACTGGCCAAGCGCCATCTGCAAATCATGATCCATCCAAAAACTATCTGCGAGTGCAGGGCAAAGGACCATACCTCTCTGACCCCTCATCCCGCGTCAGCAGTGATGCATCGTTGCATCGCATCAAAAACCTTCCAGGGTACACCACACCTGAATTCAAGGGCAAAGGGGAGCAACGTGCCAAAGTCCAGGAGAACGTTGCCGCGAAGGCGAGTGCCTGGCGCTCTCATGTCAACGCTGCTGTAATAACTCTTTTTTTTCTTTTCCGTTTTTTCCTCCTCCAGGGTTTCATTCCTCGCGAGCTCGTAGTGAACGAGGTCCAATGGTTTTACACGCACCTCGGTATCGATGACACGTACTTTCGTAACGAGTCCGTCGAGGTCATCTCTGACCATGTCATCGCCCTTTTTGGCGCCAAAGTGCTTGCGTTTACCAAGCATGACCCGACCAAACTGGTCATCGACCTCGAAAAGATCGACGCCGATGGAAATGGCGCCACGTTCATCCACACCAGTCCTCCCGGTTTGACTTCGACCGCTGGCCCGGGCTCGCTCGTTGAGCCACGGTATGTAGTCACGTGCCCGTACCCGTGTCGTGAAAATATTTTTTGACCGCATATATCTTGGTTTTTCATTCATCCTTTAGGATCGACGAGCTCTACCTCGATAAAGCAACCCCGAATAATTGCTACCGCCTCGAGACCTACCGTTCAGCGGGCTCCATTGCGTCCAACGCAACCCAGCAACTTCGCTGTTACTTTGTCTCTAAGTGCAATTTTCCCGAAAATCCGCCCCCATCACGTCGCACAGATGGCAAGACGGATATATGTACTGTTTCTGACTCCATGTTCCTCGAAAAGGCAAGCGAGAACACGCTTGAGATCTACCAGGAAATTATGTGGAATGTCGAGGCGCGTTATGGTCCCGTGATTGAAGTATTCGAAGTTGAGGGTACCCGCGAGCGGCGCCTGGTGATCGGGTACAAGATGGGTGGGACGACACACTTCTTCAGCGCATTGTCGAACTTATACCACTATTACTCACTTTATTCGGCACGCAAATACGTCGGTGCGTCCGAGGCCCCCGTGCTTCCGAGCATTCCTCTGACTCCCACCACAGAGCAATTCTCGAATGGGGTCACCATCATTTCGATCTATCTCAATCCACTCCCCAACTCGAAGGCTCCCCCCATCGAGAACTCGATTTTCCAAGTCATGAAAGAAGTTTCGCTGCTCTATTGTCTTCCGGATAACCCCTTCTTTGTGGCCAGTCAGTCTCAGCACGCTGTGCAGGACGCGGCCTACGCTTGTGCGTGCGAGTTTCATTCCCGTTTATGTTTTCTTTTTGAGGGAGACTCCAGACTCTGGCTGGGTCTTTGCGCAACACTTCTGCAACCGCCTTGGCGCCTCGTATCTTGCCCTCAAGAACGTCCTCGATGAGGCGAACCCCACTCACGCCGAGGTTTTGAACGATATCAAACGGCGTTTCCGTGAGGAGTCTTTCACACGTGAGAGTATCGCCAACGTGATTCATGCCCACCCGGAGCTTGTGAGTTGCCCTGTTCTAGTTCTGTCTTTTTTCATCTATTAATCTCCAAGTGCAGATCCGCATGCTTTATGTAAACTTTGCAATGGTGCACTACCCTATCGGTGAAGCCCAACGTCTTATGTATTCTCCTTTCTGCTATCCTTTATTCGTTCCAGTCACCGATCTTTTCCATGTAGGCCCACGCTTTCATTCCAACGGCTGCAGACCGAGCAACCACTCACGGATCGGGAGCTATATGACCGTATCCGACGCACCGTGCCTAATAAGCAAGATGTGCAAGTTCTCGAGAGTTTCCTAATCTTCAACAAGTGCGCGTACTTCCCACCCTTTTTTTGCGCCTACCTGACGTAACACAGACACGTTCTCAAAACAAACTTCTACCAGCCCACAAAAGTGGCGTTATCTTTCCGTCTTGCACCTGAATTCCTTCCGGAGGTGGAATACCCGAACAAGCCGTTTGGGTTATTCTATGTCATCGGTGCGTGTTCGCCGCTGGAGCGGATTTGGTTCCGCTAAATTGTAGGGTAGGCAATGAGTTCCGTGGTTTCCACATACGCTTTCGCGATGTCGCTCGTGGGGGCATACGAATTGTGCGCTCGCGCAACAAGGAGTACGGACGTCACTTATTCCTTGTAGCCTGACAACGTTGCTGAGAACTATCCATTGTGATCTCTAGGAACTATTCGATTAATCAGCGCATGCTGTACGTACCACATCCTTTCATCCCCATCGCTTCGCTTGCGTGAACGGGGTTCCAGGTTCGATGAGAATTACGGGCTTGCATCAACACAATCGCTCAAAAATAAGGATATTCCTGAGGGCGGTGCAAAGGGCACCATCCTACCTTCGTGGGGTTCTTCCTCTCCTCATTGGAATCATGCTGATGTCGACATCACACAGACTTGGCGCCAGTCCAAGGCTGTGCTTCGAGAAATACGTCGACGTAAGCATACCCTTGTCTATCCTAGTGAGAAGCTAATAAACTGTTCATCCCCGCAGTCTGTTCTGGATCTGCTGATACCAGGACAGAGCCCCGGTATCAAGGAGTATCTCGTGGATCTATACAATAAACCCGAGATCCTGTTCCTTGGCCCCGATGGTGCGCCTATTTGTTTTTCCAATATCCTTGGTATTTACAAGCGTATTTTTGCAGAGGGGACGGCAGACATGATGGACTGGGCAGCTTGTACGTCCTAGTTTCGCTTATGCAGGGTGGAGAAACCGAATATCTGTAGTACATGCCCGCGACCGCGGGGCAGACACCTGGTGGAAGTCGTTCACGACGGGAAAGACTGCCGCAACACTCGGTGGCATACCCCACGACACTTATGGCATGACCTCTATTTCGATCCGGCAGTACCTCCTCGGGATCTATAAGCAGCACGGCCTGCGCGAGAAAGACGTCACAAAGGTGCAGACCGGTGGCCCTGACGGCGACCTCGGTTCCAGTACGTGTTCGGATCTTTCATCTGCCTGGGATGGGAAATGTTGAAGCGTCGCGCAGACGAGATTTTACTTAGCTCTGATAAGACAATCGCGGTCATTGATGGGAGCGGTGTGCTCGCAGATCCGGCGGGTATTAATCGGGAGGAGCTCGTGCGCTTGGCGAAGCTAAGGATTCCCGTCGAGAACTTTAACAAGTCAAAATTGAGCAAGGATGGGTATCTCGTGCGTATCGAGGACCAAGATGTCAAGCTTCCGTGTACGCTGCATTACTTTCGGCCGGTTCTGTGCTAATAATCGTGTTTCTGACAGCGGGTGAGGTTGTACCGGATGGAACTGACTTCCGGAATGGTGCGCACTTCCGTTTCAAGGCGGACCTTTTTGTTCCTTGTGGAGGACGGTGAAAGGAGTCCTTCGTTTTGCAAGTTCATATAGCTCACATGATAAAATGCTTGCTAGGCCGGAGGCTGTTAACGTCTCGAACGTTGCGGCGCTGGTCGACTCTGAGGGCAAACCCCACTTCAAGTATATTGTGGAAGGAGCGAATCTCTTCTTCACGCAGCAGGCGCGCATTTACTTGGAAAAGCGAAAGGTGGCCCTGTTCAAGGATTCGAGTGCCAACAAGGGTTTGTTGCTTTGGTTACTCTTAGGACCTCCTATCTGAGTAATAAATCCTCGCACAGGTGGCGTGACCAGCTCATCTCTCGAGGTGCTTGCTGGTCTCGCATTATCCACGGAAGAATACGTCGACCTCATGACTTTCAAAGACGGCAAGCCGAGTGACTTTTATCAGAGTTACGTCAAGGACATCCAAGCGAAGATCTCTGAGAACGCTGCGGCCGAGTTTATCTGCATCTGGCGCGAGCACCAGCGGCTTCAAGGCGCAAAAGCGCGCACGATTATCTCAGACGAGCTTTCGAGCACGCTGAACAACCTACAGACAGAGCTCGAGACCTCAGACCTGTTCGAAGACCCGCCAAGCCGCGAGGGCGTTTTGCGCCGCGCGATCCCCAAAACGCTCGTCGACAAGATCGGGTTACAGACTCTTATGGGACGCTTGCCGGAACCGTACCAGCGCGCCCTCTTCTCGAGTTGGGTGTCGTCGCATTTCGTGAGTCATATTTCTCTTGTTTTGTTCGCGTACTCCGTGAGAGGTACACACGACACTAACGCCTCGGACACGGACTGCAGATCTACAAGTATGGCGTACAGGCCTCAAGTGTGGACTTCTTCCACTTCGCGCGGGATCTTGCACTTTGAATAGTACATCACGTTTCTTTTCTTGGTCAAAAGGGGATAAGGACCCCAAGAAAATTGCACATTTGGAAACTTTATACTCTATCACGGGTAGAAATCAAGTCGCGAATGGTGCCGTGGTCAACAGTTTAAGCGTTTGTATAATAGATATCTCACGAAGGAAAGGACCTCATTCGAAGCTTCGTGAAATAATAATTTGAAGGTTCACAGCTGTGACTCGTGCGCTTCCCGTAATTTGCCGGTCCAATAAGTCGATCCACCCGCGGCCGCGCACCGCACTATGATAGTAGAAGGATCTACTGTCGCAAACTTCGGAAGGGGATCATATTTGATGTAATCTGATTTAATCACTGCGAGATTGGGGCATTATAATCGTCCCCGAATTTTCCGAGGGCTGTATTTCTTGTGAACACATCATGTTGGATCGTAATCGCATACGTGGCCTGGAGTGGAGATTACGTGGTCCAGATTGTGTTAGAGTCCACTGTTACGTGGTCCAGTTGCAGATCCAGACGGGGGTATCCGCAGCCCCCAAGGGACTGGCTCAATCGTGTACACCACCTGAGGTGAATACTGTTGGGAGTCGAATGCTATAACCAATTTCCTGAGAAAATCTCCCTCTACCTAACTATGAACCCCACTCTTGATTTTTAAGAAGTCCACTGATGTCTGTTCAAGTGACACACAATAAGTATCGTTTTGGAAAGCGCTATAAGGTGTTTTTTGCACTACCCCTGATAGGACAGTACGTACAGCAAACGATTATTGGAGCGCACACGTCACAAGGGAAGTACTTTATCCGGCACAAGACGGCACAACACGTTGTAATATGTCTCAGTACAAGGACAGATGCTCAGAATTTGCGGCGGGTATGGGGTGGAAGCAACGGAGGAAAAGAACAGCACCGACCCGGGTATCGCGCGAACAATCGTCTCCAGCGACCCACCGTGGATACGATGTCCCCGTCGCTCCGTTTCCAAAGACCAAAAGCAACGGCACCCTGGAAGACGTGGCAACAAACTGTCCGCTTCTCTTTTGTCGACCGTCGAGGGTGTTGCCGAGCTTCGAGCTAGCAAGCGAGCTACAGAGTGTATGCAACGTGCGAGACTCGTCACGTCCGAGTCGGAGACGTGGCGTGGAGCCTAGCAACATCGGCGATGTCGGACTGTGACTGGCACCGTGACGAACGTGGAGAGTCGTCGGTCCCAAGGTCGGTCCCCCCGATAACGCTGTCAGCACGTCAGCCATCCAATTGAGTAACTTGGTCACTTTTTCTTGCGAACGTGAGACCCAGGAGCACAAGTTCATGGTAGTAGCTACTAGCTAGAGGGCAGACCAGAAAGCAGAAAGGGTGCTGTTGTATGCACGGTTGTATGTCCCGCTCATAGTCGCCGAGGCGGTTTCGGCCCGGGCCTTTCGGCGGTCCTAAAGTGGTCCTAAGCGCTAAGCCTGCGCTAATTACAAATTAGCCGTTTTTGTTTTTTTTGGTTCCCGCCATGTCAGCGCAAGAGGGACTTCTATTGGCAGCTCGCGGGAAGGCGTTGAGTGTGAATCTAGTGAGCAGAATAAACGAGTGCCTACCTTGTGCGCTGTCTCTTACACTTTTGGTACAATCGAACATGCTTTCCGAGCCGCGTGTGTTGATCGGACGCAAAGCCTCAGACTCATGGTCACTATGGGCTCCTTGGTCTAGAATCGATTTCATCACCCCCAGAATGTTTGTATGGATAGGAAGGGCCACGGTCCACGGCTTGGGAAGAACACACAAAACGCTGTAAGAAGAGGAACTATACGCTACTCAATGGCTTGTAAAAAAAAGAAAAGAAAACTAGTGCCAAAGAGGCGCTTTCCATTAAATACGAGAAGAATCAGTGGTTGTACACCACCAACTAGTACTCGATTAAATCATTAATGGTGCACTCGGATTCTTGCCAGTGGGGGTATAGCGATGCTCAATACTAGTGTCTGGCTTCAAGCAGAATAGACTTGAAAGAACTGTATGGGGGTGATGCTGATGAGCTCTGTAAATAACCGGTTCTTCCTTAACGAATAAGTACTCAAGCACTGCAAGGGAGTCCTTAGAGTAGCCTACATAGTAAGTTACACCCGCCGTAGTACCATGGTAAGTACAGGGCTATGTAACTCTCCTTGGTTGTACTGTGACTGTATCCCTGCCAGTGGTACTGTAGCATGGAAGCTCAGAGAAACTCAGAATTAAAATGAAAGGGCACTGGACCGCGGTCATGCATACCGCGGTCATGCATATATGATAAATTCTTGATAAAGCCGACTTGCGCTCCAGGTACGTCAAGCGGCGTTGACGGAGCCATAACCCGCCGCATCGGACAACGGCAAATGATGTACAGACACCTGCAATGGTTCGACAGAACTTGGAAATGGGAATTCCCAGAAAAGCATCTCTAAGTTGTTGTAAGACATTCCAAGAAAATCTTAATGTGCGGCATTTCCTTCTTTCAAGTCTCCGCTACTGGAAAACGAACGTGGTCGCTGCCGCAACGCAGATCAGGGTTTTGCTTCAGATTCGCGGGGAAGAAAACATGCTGCGCTGGGTTTGATGATAGTCTAGGGCCGTATGGTGACTGTCAGTGACGTAATGATTCGTAGCGTCCCACCACACTCCTGCGACCCCATGGATTACGGTCCTCATCTGCTGAACCCCACACTGGCAATGCAAGTGACATGTGGCTCCGGTCCGAGACCGTGGAAGCTGCTCGCGTTCGTGCTGTCTGCAGGCTCGAGCACCACGAGAAGCATGTAGAGCCGAAAGATCTCTTCATTGACGTCAGAAACGAGTATCGTGCTGCTGGGAGGGACTGTGATGATGATCGGGCCGTATTGAGATTTACCAGGCCGACACCCTCTCCAAGCGTCGCTGAATAGGCGTAGATGACGTTGGATCCGCGGCCAGCCACTTGGTCAACCTCTCATTGACACTCCGAGATTCAAACTCCTGCACTCGTTCTTGAAGCACAGCGAGAATGACGGCAGGACTTGCGGCAGGAGAGTCGCCCTGGTAGTGCCACATAAAGTTGGGTAGGGAGGGATTTTGGCCAGTTTTGGCCCTCATGGTGCGCGAGCATCCGAAATTGGTAGTCCATGGGTGGACTTTTGTACCCGACATCCAGGACCCGACATCCAGGAGGTGTAAAATTCGTAACAATTCCGGGAAATAGTAATAAAAAAATTACTACAGCCCATACAAATTGTCCCGTGTGTTATCCCAGTCGTCTTCATCAACGATCGTGTTAACCTCGAGAACCCTATTTCTGCGTGATGGCCGCAAAAGGCCCTTGATGTAAGACTAGCAGATGGTGACGGTATATATCTGTTGTTCCTGTTCCCACCCTATACAACACACTTGACAGTCGTGGGATCATTCGGAATGCTGTAGCGTGGGCCGGGCGGTGTCATGCGGACAGCGCGTGGTTACTTTAAACGCCACGCTCACTCTAACCTCCGGAGCATTCTTCTATCCATTATGGCCTCTGCACAAGATGTGGACTCGGAGCACCAGCAAATGTTCATTGAATCCGTGCGTAATGGCCATTGACATGTGACATTCTTTGATTGTGACCCACTACCCCAGCCCGGGTCCTTCAGCGTCGCAAAACTCAGGAAGCCTCAGCCTGAGAGGGTGCGTCAATCCCTTCCTTTGTGTAGCACTATCGTTAAATCGTAGGGAAGCCTATCCCAGCTACGTGTCGAGGTGACTGGTATGTACTTAATTCCTAACTCGTTGATGCCTTGATAACTGCTTATTTCTTTGTTAGTCCTCCGAGCGTACAATATTCCTCATACCAAGAGACAGTTTGGCTGGAAGAGGCGGTTCTTTGTCACTGACCAATCTTGCGACAATGAAGAAGACGAAAAGCGTGCAGATTGATGGACAGGCGGTGCAGTGGAACCAGAGGCTTGGTACCTTGTAGGACTTTCCTTTTTCAATATTATATTTTCGGCTGAAACTTCAGTTGAGTTCTACACGACGGTCTTCGCATCTTACACTGTGTCTTTATGAGAAGCGGTTCACACGCCGTGATGTTATCGGAACGCATGAGATACCAACACCTGTCGCGTCCCAAAGTGGTCCGTCTTTGTTTAGATTTCCCGTTCGTTCGACTAACTAAACATTCCGCGCGCAGATGTTCTCGTTGTTCTCAGTAATGACGATGAGGAACGCTGGACAGTCGACGCACCCGGTCATGCTCTACTTGACGATCACTGTATCAGCGAACATGCCCCTTCCGATCATTCCCTATAACCCCCCCGAAATACCGACCAAAGGAGACGACACACTCGCAGACGAAGCTACTAAGTCCTCTGTGGTACCAGACTCCGGGGGACCCATTCAATCCACCTCTCCCGAACGTCTTTTATCCTCGCCAGATCCCCTTTCCGCCGAGACTGACACTCCTATGCCCGGGCCAGATGGCCAGCCTGAGGCAGAGATGTCGCCTAACGAGAAGGTTCTGATTGCTCTTCGTCGCGCCGACGAAGCTAAGAAGCTGACTGACGGAGCCAGTACATGGAAAGGAGCTATTAGTAGAATCAAGTGGGTGATGGACACAGTTAGCCCAATTGCGGAAGTGCGTGCAATATCCATTTTGCGTCTCCTCGACTGAGCCGACTTTCGCTCTCAGCTCCACCCGTTCGCAAAGTTGGCATATGACCTGGTTTCAGCCATCCCCGAGGTGCAGCTGTTTGCGTTATTGTTGGAACGAAGCACTTACGCTGTGTTTATTCGGGTTCTAGACACTCCTAGAACAGTATCAACGTGACGACAATGTCCTAAGCCTGCTTGAAGCCATGCACGATGCTTTTGATTTCGCGCACCACGAAGACACTTTGAAATCCATCAAGCCTGACTCCAAGCAGGCTCAAATTCTTACTCTCATGCTGCAGGACGTCTGTAGTTGTAGTGACTTTATCCAATCGTATGCAAAAGACTCAGAATTCTGTAAGTTGTCTTCATCTACTCCATTGACCGGTGTGAACGTGCTATTCTCAGAGAAGCGGGCTTTGAAGAGTATGGGTGGCGGTGCTGAGAAAAAAATTGAGGACTTATCCACCGCCTTTGTCGAACATCGAAGGGCTTTCTTAGATCAGGTCACCATCACTACAGAGATAACTGCCTTCAAAATCCTGGACGACGTTGGAATAGTTTCCGCCAAGGTGGACTGGATATCTACTCGGCTTGAGTGGGTGTCAAGTCAAGTTTCAGACGCCGGTACGTAGTCCTGATGGCTTGTGGGCTATCGACCTGATCATCGTCATAGAACTGGATGCAAAAATCAGAGAAATCACATATGGAACAGGCTCGCGATTTATACCCGACAAGGGCTGTCTTGAGGGAACGCGCACGGCCTTCCTGGACTTCATCGTCAATTAGGTGAACGACCCCGCTTCCGAGCGTAGTCTTGTTCTTTTCGGGCAAGCAGGCACGGGAAAATCATCCATTGCGCATGCGATCGCCGTCGCTTCGACAAAATGCATCGTCTTACGTCATCTTTTATCTTTTTGCGGAAGGAGCAATCCAAACGGGAGGCTTACCACCTCTTCACGACTCTGGCTCGCGATCTCTCCGACCGCTATCCTTCGTTCAAGACTGCGCTTGGAAGGGTCATAAAGGACAACTCCTCTTTTCGAGTTGGCACTCGTGACTATGGTACCCTATTTGAATCCCTTATCCTGGAACCGCTTAAGGATCTGCACATCGTCGGTCCTATTCTTGTCGTGATCGATGCCCTTGACGAGAGTGGGGATGCAACTGGTGGAAATGGCTTGCACACATTTCTCGCTAAAATCTTATCAGACTCCCATTGAACTTCCGTGTGCTCATGACCTCGAGACCAGAGGACGGCATCAAGTCTGCACTCGTTGGAGCGCCATCAGTCAGGATCAAACGCATGAATGATCCCGAGCTGGCAGCTAAAACGCATGTCGATGTCCTCGCCTTTCTTCGGGTGAGGCTCCCTTCGGATGAGTTCAGAAATCATGTCGACGCACTGGCAATAAAGTCAGAGGGATTGTTTCAGTGGGCAGCGGTTGCCTGTGAATACATCCTAGAACCTCCCGAATTCTTTGATTTTAGCAGGATCAAATGTATAGAGCACCTTTTGAAACCTACAGCAGATCGCCGTAGACCAGATCCGTTGGACGAGCTATACGAAGAAGTCCTCAAAGGGTACTTCAGACACCAAGGAGCGCAGCGTCTATTCCGCTCTGTCATGGGACGACTCCTTGCCGCATTTGAACCCCTCTCCATCCGATCCCTAATCTCTCTACATCAGGGTGCCTCCATTGCTGACGACTCTGACCCTGAACCCATTCGTAGAATGCTCCGTCGCCTAAGCTCGTTGCTGAGTAATGTCAATTCATCTGATCAAAACCTTCCCATCGTTCCTCTTCACACGTCATTCCGCAATTTTCTGACAAATGAAGAGAAGAGCGGCGACTTTTACGTTGACCTTCGCCATTCTCATCGTCATTTGGCTCATTCCTGTCTTGGTTTAGTGCTTCGCGAGCTCAAGCTCAACATCTGCGACCTCGAATAATCATATCTCGCCAACGATGACATTCAAGACCTTAAATCGCGCATTGCTGAACACATCCCACCTGCTCTGTTATATGCCTGTCGTTTCTGGGACGACCATTTAGAACATATTAACTTCGAAGCTGATCTGTTTGGAAAACTTCGAACTTTTTTTGAGGAGAAATTCCTCTTTTGGTTGGAGACCCTTAGCTTGACAGGCGATGTGGGTTTTGCTTCGGACACGTGCTCGGCTCTGAACGTGTGGTTAGCCTCTGGTCAAGGTGTGAGTATAATTGTTGTTCCGACGAGAAAGGGAAACAACTAATAGTACGATGATCGCAACAGGTTTCTCAAACAGAGCTAGAGAAATTCAGGTCGTTCGTCAATGATGCCTCTGTGTTTGTACGGTATTTCGGGATGCCCGTAGCAATGAGTGCTCCACATGTCTATCTTTCTGCTCTACCATTTGCGCCAACTCGTTCTCTTGTCTCTGCACATTATTCCAGCTCATTCCCTCGGATCTTACGCGTGGAACGTGGGCGATTGTCTCATTGACCATCATCGGAGACGATGACTCCAAACCCTGGGGGTTGGGTCCTTTCCATTGCACTCTCGCTAGATGGCCAGCGCATCGTCTCAGGCTTGGGCGATGGGAGAATTCGTGCGTGGAAAGCCACGACAGGAGAGAGAGAGGTAGGCCCATTTACTAGGCACACGGATTCGGTCTTGTCTTTGGCATTCTCGCCAGATGGCCAGCGCATCGTCTCAGGCTCGCGCGATCGAACAATTTGTGTGTGGAACGCCACATCGGGAGAGACAGAAGCAGGCCCGTTTGCTGGACACAATGATTCGGTAGTGTCTGTAGCATTCTCGCCAGATGGCCAGCGCATCGTCTCAGGCTCTTCCGATAAAATTATTCGTGTGTGGAATGCCACTACGGGAGAGACAGAGGCAGGCCCATCTGTTGGACACACGGATACGGTCTGGTCTGTGGCATTCTCGCCAGATGGCCAGCGCATCATCTCCGGCTCGCAGGATCGAACAATTCGTATGTGGAAGCCCACTACGGGAGAGACAGAGGCAGGCCCATTCACTGGACGCACAGATTCGGTCTGGTCTCGAGCGCATCGTCTCGGTCTCTTACGGTCGAACAATTCGTGTGTGGAACGCCACTACGGAAGAGACGGAGGCAGACCCATTTGTTGGACACACAGATTCGATCTGCTCTGTGGCATTCTCGTCAGATGGACAACGCATCGTCTCAGGCTCTTTCGATCAAACAGTTCGTGTGTGGAATGCCAAGACGGGAGAGACAGAGGCGGACCCATTTACTGGACACACGTCTGGGGTCTGGTCTGTGGGATTCTTGCCAGATGGTCAGCGCATCGTCTCAGGCTCGCACGATGGTACAATTCGTGTGTGGAACGTCACGACGGGAGAGACAGCAGCAAGCCCATCTATTAGACACATGGATTCGGTCGAGTCTGTGGGACTCTCGCCAGAGGGTCAGTGCATTGTCTCATCAGGATATGACTTCGTATATTGAGCGCTACGACAGGGAATACGGAAACCACAAGACACGTCGACTTCACTGACTACTCTGTGATCAACGAGGAGGGATGGATATGTGGTAGTAAAGGTGAACTCCTAATGTATCCCGCCACTTCATAGGACACATCTTCACCGCCCAAGTAATATCTGGGTTGCCGGCGAATATGAAACCCGCATCGATCTTTCTACTTTCGTACATGGGCAGAGTTGGACTACTTGTATTAACTCCTAGATAGAACCGCTACAGAAATCCGCGCGTGGTTTTTCTTCAGGTAGTCCAAAGTGTAATGTGATATGCTAGATAAGAGCTCAGTGAGGCAGTACACTGGCACGTTGAAGACTCAGTCACTGGCAAGGGTATCGATACGTTGCCATACCGCGCACGCTCGTGGCCGTTTAGGAGGGCCCGCAAAACTCAGTTCACGTTCAGAAGTGTTAAAGCGTTTCATTTCTAGCTTTTACTTTTGTCCCGCCCGGGGCTCCGTTTTACTACTAGTACAAGCGTGACTCCATTTCAACTCTCACAGGGCCGTGACAGCCCGACAGGGGTCCTCTCCATCGCGCACCCCTTTCCACACACCATTTTCCGCATCGCCCTTCGTCAAGCCCTTCAAGTTCATCGCTTTTCGTCTCGGAGACCCGCCAGTATCGTTTTTACTCGCTTCCCTTTTCACTCCTATCCCCTTTCTTTGAACCTATTTCTGTTAAAATGAAGAAAATCCATATAAATTGACTCCCAACTTCAACCGCAATAAACTTCGTCGTCTTCTCGAGCCTCGAGGACCCTCTTGTGTCTCAACTGAATCCTCTTTTAAGCGAAGTCAAGTCGCTCTATTTCTCGCTCGCGCTCTGTACTTCTACTTAACTCAACTTCATGCCACTACGCCGATGATGATCGGGTCATCGTCCTTGTCAAACATACGTACGTGCACGCTTTAACTATCGGACAGACAGACAAGCAAGCAAGCTCAAGCGAACTAGTAGGTAAATAAGCGGACACATGAGGAAGGTGGGAGCAGGGAAAGAGAAACTACGGATAGCAGCGGTGGCAGTTGTAATTAGCACAGATATCGTTACATGAACTTCAAGCAGGGTTGGGACATTGTCGTCAGAGGCCAATGTCTTGATCCTGCTTGAAGCCATGCACAACGCTTTTGATTTCGCGCACCACGAAGACACTTTGAAATCCATCAATTCCGACTCCAAGCAAGCCCGAATTCTTACTCTCGTGCTGCGGGAAGTCTGTAGTCTCGGGTGAACTTGTATCTTTTACAGACAATCCAACGGAGACTTCTCCAAGTGCATCTTGGGGTACATAACCCTATGTAGCACTATCTCGCCTTAGCTCTCCACTGCCGCTGAAGAAAAAAAAGAACCATACCTTTACATGTCTGCAATGAGAGTAGTCAGAACTTGAAAATCTTCGTACAAGGCTTGATCGTGAGTGGTCTCATGCCAAGAAATTAATGGTCTCGGATCCTGCCCATCGTTGTCTTCTTTGATGCCATAGCGCCAATGTGAACCAATGACACCAATCCAATACACCTTTGAAATCGCAGTTCCGCTGAAGGCGGTGACCGTCAGATGCTTCATCTGCTCTTCCAATGAGGGGATACCAGCTTGCCAGTCCTGGCTATTCTTGAACCTGACGATAAGAACCGTGCGCAATTGCAGAGAGGGGGAGAGGGTGATCAACTTCAGGACCTCGATTGTGAGATCAGAGTTGGGATTTGGGCGGCGCTGAGGGCTAACGAGATAGCCCTGGGAAGCTGGGAACAAGGAGCTCAAGATTGAGTTCCACGGCGCGTACCATGAACTTTTGTTCGACGGAGGGTTTGCAGTGTAGCGCTGTAGAAGAGTACAAATGATGGTATCGAACATCTTTTCTGACCGCTAAAGTTTAGTTGACTATGGTGTGATATCAATCTTGATAGGAGGGTGATTGTTAGCAGGGCTACCTCAACCCCCCCAACACGTCACCTGACGCATCACGTGACTTTATTTGGGACTGAACCACAACTGTCCTTGCTCAACCCCCCCCCTAACATGTCACGTGACATCACATGACTTATGACACGCACAGATGTATAGTTTAGGTTGTCGTCTTCATTAGTGGATCATGTAAGTAAGTCACGTGACTAAGTTAACAAAAGTCGTAGTATACAATGTACCCAATTTAGATACCCAATATCCAAATGTGTCCTACTCCAAATGACAACTTTGCCCCCCCGTCCGAGAACCTGTGCTCCTGGTGTAAGGTCTGAGGGTCCTTATGAGTATGAGGAGACGCAGAACAAGGTGGTAAGGTACAAGGAGACGTGGAACGAGGTGGTAAGGTATGAGGAGACGCGGGACAAGGTGATAAGGTATGAGGCGACGCAAGAGAGAACAAAGGCTGAAGCCAGGATGATGTCATGGGCATTGTAACAAGGAGAAAGAGACAGCTGAGGGCGACAATGCGCATGCACAAAGAACTAAGACTAATTGTTTGAGTATGTGTCGTCGCAGATGATCTTGGAGGTTAGCATGAAAGCCAAAATAAATAACCGGTGCCCAGAAGAACCCTTAGTAGCAGGGAAGCGCACCTCAAGATGTTGGAAAAGGTAAAGAGCCGCAAAAGTTGCGGAACGTTGAAGATGAGTGCGGTACCAGCATAGGGATGAAATGGTCTGATGCACAATGACTTGTCGTCGCAGATGATCTTGAGGCCGGCATGAAAGCCAAAATAAATAACCGGTGCCAAGAAGAACCCTTAGAAGCAGGGGAGCATACCTCGAGACGTTGGAGAAGGTAAAGAGCCACAAAAGTTGCGGAACATTGAAGACGAGTGCGGTGGAGGGCATAGGGAATGAAATGGTCCGACACACAACGACTTGTTGTCGCAGATGATCTTGAGGCCGGCATGAAAGCCGAAATAAATAACCGGTGCCAAGAAGAACCCTTAGAAGCAGGGGAGTGTACCTTGAGATGTTGGAGAAGGTAAAGAGCCACAAAAGTTGCGGAACATTGAAGATGAGTGCGGTGGAGGGCATAGGCTCGGGCTGGCCTTACACCGGTCACCCGGCCCTAATTACTTAGGTGTCGCTCAGTGCTCCTCCCATCACCTTCTACACACATCCCTTGTATCCTCGTCCTCTCTCACACGTCCCAGATTGGCTTCGTTGCTCCTGGGATCACAGTCCCTTCACCTCTGCCTCCTTGCTCCCGGCACAGTCCCCGCTCGCCTCTTGCTGCTAAGGGTTCTTCTGGGCACCGGTTATTTATTTCGGCTTTCATGCCAGCCTCCAAGGTCATCTGCGACGACAAGTCATTGTGTGTCGGACCATTTCATTCCCTATGCCCTCCACCGCACTCGTCTTCAACGTTCCGCAACATTACCTTCTCCGACGTCTTGATGGTACGCTCCCCTGCTTCTGAGGGTTCTGGGCACTGGTTATTTATTTCAGCTTTCATACCGGCCTTTACCTTCTCCAATGTCTCAAGGTGCGCTCCCCTGCTTCTAGGGGTTCTTCTGGGCACCGGCTATTTATTTTGGCTTTCATGCCCGCCTCCAAGATCATCTGCGACGACAAGTCGTTGTGCGTCGGACCATTTCATCCCTATGCCCTCCACCGCACTCGTCTTCAACGTTCCGCAACTTTTGCGGCTCTTTACCTTCTCCAACGTCTCGAGGTATGCTCCCCTGCTTCTAAGGTTCTTCTGGGCACTGGTTATTTATTTTAGCTTTCATGCTAGCCTCCAAGATCATCTGCGACGACACTTATTCGAACAAGTCCTGGTGTATCGTCGGTCAAGGCATGTTCGCTCTCCGGGAGATCAACCAGATGGTGCGTGAGATTTGCTCATATCTGGAGTGGCAACTAAACGTCGATCCCTCAACTTCGAAAGT
>Ga0137385_10001128_pt1 | contig 22167 bp, 20 predicted proteins | sample SagtaG_FD_104921 | JGI IMG/M metagenome (GOLD analysis project Ga0137385, IMG submission 104921) | Vadose zone soil microbial communities from Sagehorn Ranch, Mendocino, California, USA - Sage2_R_80_16 metaG | ecosystem: Environmental > Terrestrial > Soil > Vadose zone | place: USA: California... | reverse complement strand
GCCAGGACGAGTCGGCGGTCTACTCGGGGGTCGTGGATGGTTGCGGAGAAGCGGGCTCGGACGCCGGCGGATCTTGAGACCAGGAAACCGGTGGAGTCCTTGGCGTCGAACAGGAAATTGAAGGGGAGGACGTTGTTGGCGACGCCGGTGAGCACGAGTGAGAACGGGAAACGGTAGCGGTTGGCGCTTGCTCCGGTGGGGTGTCCGGTCAGGACCGGCAGGCCGGGTTGGGTTACCGACCAGCGTTTGCGGCGGGGTGCGCCGAAGCGGGAATTGACGGTGCCCAGTTCGGTGCGATTCGGGGCGTATGCGGCTCGTTCGGTGACGTAGCCTGCGATGTCGGTCAGTTGTGGGCCGACCAATAGTTGCAGTGCGCGCAGGCTGTCGTAGGCGCCTGCTCGATACAGCCTGGCGACCGGGGTGGCTCTGTCGGTGCCCCAGATGTCGAAGGTTGTCTGTTGGCGGCCATAGGAAACAGTGACCCGGAACGAGGTCAGTGACTGTAGTTCGGGGCTGGTCATACGTCCTCGTCGTAGAGCTTGAACTCGGTGTCGGCCCGCTGTACGGGCTGCTGCTCGTGTTCTTTTTGGTACTTGCGCGACGTGTGGCTCAACTGCTCGATGAGATCGCGGACGTCGTCGACGTCCGCGCCGGCCAGCATGCGGGTGAAGATCTTGCCGGCGATCTCCTTTTGCTCCGGCGTTTGTTCGGCCAGCAGGCGTGCGCCGAACTTGTCCTCGATGGTCGGGTCGTCCTTGGGGTTCACGGGTGCCTCCGGGCGAGTCACGAACTCGGCAGGAGGCCGACGCGCAGGGCGCCGAGCTCCGGGTTCCAACTGCTGTTCGTCTCGAACTCGGCCGCGCGCTGTTGCACGTCGTTCTTGATGTCGTCGATGCCAGGGACCGGCGATGTGAAGAACTTCTCCACCGCCTTGACGTCGCTCTCGATCTTGCTGATCGCGGCGGAGATCTTGTTGAAGATCGTGATGATCGTGCTGATCACCGAGATGATCGTGCGCACCGTCTTGTATATCTTGTACAACTCCCAGATATCCAGCACGACCGCGGCGATGTCCGCCACCGGGTCTTCCGGGCCGCCGCCGGCAACCTCGATCGCCGCGTCGCCGGCGAGGATCGTGGCGGCTTCCTCGGCGAGTTGTTTGACGCCCTGCTCCAGCAGATCGTTGATTGCCTTGAGTACCGCGAAGACCAGCACGCAGACGGCGTCGTAGCCGTCCTTGTAAAGCTTTGCGGTGACCTTGGCCGCATCGCCGAGACCACCGATTCCCATGTGCCAGCGGAACAGGTACGAATCGAATGCGGTGCCGGCGTCGCCGGTCCATTCCGAACCCAACCGCCAGGTGCCCTTGCGCAGCGTGCCGGCGACGACGTAACTGGCGTCGCTGAGCTGTCCGTAGGACTCCGAAAGGTATTTCAGCCGGCCGTACTCGCCGACAATGGGTTTGAGCAGCAACTCGACGAGGCTCTGTCCGGTCACGAACTTGAAGAGGGTCTCGGCGCCCTTGAGTTCGCCGCCGATCAGCTTGCCGCTGGCCAGCTTGAGTTGTAGCTGGATGTTCTTGGCGGTGTCGTCCCCGGCGCTGTCCGGTTCCTTGAGGGTGATCGGAGTGTCGTCGAAGGTGCCGAGTTTGGGCAGGTTCGGTAGCACGGAGAAGCCCGGAATCGGCACTGGGTAGGCGTTCTTCAGGTTCTGCTCGGCCGTCGCGTCACCGTGCGCGTAGGTGTCACGCGACTGGGTGATCTTGCTCGACACACTGGTCATGCCGGACTGGCACTGGGTGTACTTCTGCGTGAAGAACCCGGCCGCCTCGGTGACGAGGCCGCGCAACGGTTCCAGGAGCCCGTCCAGGCCGTCCGTGGTGTGGCACTCGGTGCCCGACCACTTCTCCAACTGGCCCAGGTAGCCGCCCTGTTTCTGGACGAGTCCCGAGTACGCCGTGAAGTCGGCACCCGGTGGCGCGGTGAATCCGGTTCCCACTTGACCCCCATGTCACACTGTTCGTCCCCTGCGGAGCGACCAGCGTTGCACAACGTCGAGACAGCGGCAACCGAAACGGACGATTCACAGGCGAGCCATGGGCACGGTGCCCGCTAGCGCACCCGGAACGCGTCGGTGATCAGGTAGGTGCCCGACTTCATCACGGCCTTGAGCGTGTGGACGCCTGCGGTGAGCCCGGACCTGCTGAACACCTGGCTCTGGAAGGCGCGGGTGCTCGTGGCGCAGTTGATCGTGGTGGCCAGGGTGCCGTCGAGGAAGATGTCGACCATGCCCTCGTCGGTGTTGGTCTCGGTGATCAGGTCGATTCCGGTGCCGTTGAACGTGATGCTGTACGAGTCGCCGATGTGCGTGCTCGCCCAGAGGTCGCCCTGGAACGAGCCGCTACCGCCTCTTGTGGAGTCCTTCCAGTCCCAGCCGGTGCCGGTGTAGACCACGCCCGCGGTGTCGTTGAGCTCGTCGGCCGCCGTGGACTTGGGCAGCGACACCGACACGGTGGCCTGGTTGCGCCACACCGACAGGGCCAGTGTCGAACCGCCTGCTGCGCTGTTGTAGCGGGTCCAGAAGCTGTTACGGTCGGTCACCTGGTTTCCGTTGATGGCGCGGATCACGTCGCCGGTCTTGAGTCCGTTGGCGGCGGCGTAGGACGTCGACGGGACGGTCTGCAGGTACACGCCGTTCTTGTCGCCGAGTCCGACCGAGGACTGGATGGCGTCGGAGAACACGCTGGTGACCGTGGCGCCCATCAGCGGTTCGGGCTGGGCCGCGACGGTGTTGTTGGCCGCCCCTGGGAAGCCGACCGGCGGCGGGGTGGGTGCGCCCGCGACGCCGAAGTTGTTCATCGCGAAGTTGGTGAATCCCAAGCCGAGTGCCGGCGAGGTCGAAGCGACCGTGTAGTCCAGCATCGACGGACTGGTGAACGGGTTGCCGGCGGTGAACGCGGGGTCCCGCACCAGGGAGTGGGTGTCCAGTCCGGCGGCGGCCCAGCTGCCGCCCAGGCCGGACACGCTGTTCCCGTTGTCCCAGAACAGGTTGTGGTCCACGGTGTACTTCGCGACGGTCGGGTCGCTCTGGGTCAGGCTGTAGGGCTGGGCGGACAGTGTGATGTTGTGCTCGATGTCGTCGCCGTCGTCGGCGTGCGACACCTGCTCGAAGATGCTGCCGTTGACCAGGATGTTGTTCTTGACGGTGCGGAAGAAGCCGTCGCGTAGCTTGATGCCGGCGTTGAGCAGCAGGTTGTTGGTCAGCTGGTAGTTACTGGCGCCGTCGTCCAGGTCGAGGTTCCACTCGGAGTTGTGCCAGATCCGGTTGTGGTCGATGACGTTGGGCGTGGTGACGTCCAGCAGCGCGTCCTGCTTCTGGGTGGCGTCACTGGCGCTCAGTGGCCAGAACCGGTCGCGGCCCCACATGTTGATCGGGCCGTGGTCGCCGGTCTCCTTGACACAGTCGAAGATGTCGTTGTTCTGGATCAGGTCGCCGCCCCAGGTGCCGTCGTTGATGTTGAGGCACGCGCGTGGGCTGCCGTGGATGGTGTTGCCGATGACCTTGATGTTCTGGCTCATCGAGATGTTGACGCCCGCGGTCTCCTTTTCGAACCGGCCGTTGTTGGCCATTTCGTTGCCGGAGATCGTGATGTTCCTGGGGTAGTCGTTGGTCTTCGGGCCGGGTGTCGTGTCGGTCAGGGTCCGCACCTGGTTGGCCCAGGTGGACGGGTCCCGCACGGCCGCGCGGGAGCCGACCGTCTGCACGTCGGTGCCGCCGTCACCGGAGAACTTGTTGCCGGACACGACGTTGCCGCTGTTGAAGCCGTCCATGAAGACGCCGTTGCCGCCGAGTTGGTCGAACACCGACTTCGTCACGGTGATGTCCTGGGCGTTCTTGGTGTAGAACGCGCCGGTGCGGGCCACCGCCCAGTCACCCAGTTGCAGGCCCTCGTAGGGGTGGTCGAACAACGTGCGGTGGGTGGCGGCGAACGTGAAGCCGGCGAACGTGATGTCGTGTGCGGGCTGGGTGTTCGACGTGCCTTCGACGTGGATCAGCTCGTCCTGTTCGGCGGTCTGGATCACGGCGGTGGACGGGTTCGTGCCGGTGGGCGGGAAGTAGTAGAGGGTTCCGGCCGTCGAGTCGTAGTACCACTCGCCGGGCGCGTCCAGTTCCTCCAGCGCGTTCTCGGCCACCACGTGGTTGGGGTCCAGTGGCAGCGCGGGGTTCGCGCACGCCGCCTGTCGGTTGTTGTCACCGACCCAGGTGAGCGCGAGCGTGCCGTCGGCGTTGTGACCGTTGACCTTGAAGGACGCGCCACCCCAGGTGTTGCAGTGCAGCGCCCGCAGGTCCGCCAGCTGTGGGTGCGCCCAGTGCGCGGCGCGGGACTGGATTGCGGACAGCGTGCTGAACCCGTTGAGGATCGGCTGGTTCGGGTCGAAGTTCGGGAAGCGGGCGAGCACCTGGCGCTGGCCGTTGACGAACAGGCCGTCCATCTTCAGGCCGCCGCCGACCTGCGCGGTGAACACTCCGGCGCGGCTCGGATCGGGCGACCAGGTCGCCTGCACTTGGCGGCCGCCGGCGATCCGCACCTGTTGCCCGGCCGCGGCGTGCCACGACACTGGCGACGCGGGCGTGCCGGAGTCCTGTGGGCCTAGGGTCAGTGCGCCGGACAACTGGTAGGTGCCGCCGGCGACCTCGACGCTCGGGGCGATCCCGGCGGCCAGCGCCTGGCGGACCTTGCCCTGCGCGGCCGGCAGCGTGCGTAGCGGCTGGGTCGGGCTCGTGCCGGCGTTGGAGTCGTTTCCGCTGGTCGAAACATAGTATGTCTGACTGGTCGCTGCGGCCGCGGTCCCGGGAAGCGAGCCTATCGCGATGACGGCGGACAGCACCGCTGCCGAAGCCAGCCACCTGCTCAGATGCATCATGTCGGACCCTTTCGAAAGGGTTGCCAGTGCCTGACGTCATCGGCGTAGGCAGCGACCTCGACGTCATTCATCGGAGGTGTTTGGCTACAGTGTGCCACGGATCACATGTCTGTCAACCGAGGTCGGGCCGCTGGCTACGCGCGGGTGATGCGACGGGCGAGCAGGAGTCCCAACAGGACCATCACCGCGGCGCCCGCGACCGGCCACAACCAGAACGGGAGTCCGCCGCCCGAGGCCGGTGACGTCGATACGGTGTTGGCCGGCAGCGATCGGGGTCCGACGGGGCCGGCCGCGGGTGCGCCGGAGCCGGCCACGGCGAGGGTGAAGACGGCCTGGCCGGAAACCGGATGTCCGTCGGCGGACACGATGCGGTACCGGATGGTGTAACGGCCTGCGGGGCCTAGCGGGCGGAGCGGAGCGGTCACCGTGTCGCCGTTGACGCTCGGTGGTCCGGCCGCCCAGTAGGTGCTGCTCGGCCCGGTCACCTCTACCTCGGTGAAGCCGGTCTGCACCGGCTTGTCGAAAGTCAACCGGATCTCGGGCGGCCCCGCGGTGACCGTCGAGTCGGCGGCCGGCTGCGTCGAGACCAGGGTGTCGTGTGCCTGCGCCTGGCCGGCGTCGAGTGCGAACGGCAGCAGCGTGAGGATCGCGACTGTCGCCACCCGTGCGTATTTCGTCGGCCGGGAAGCACTGCGGGAATGTGCCGGCATGCCGCCTCCAGCGCCGATGTCAATGACCGAGAAATCTATGGCCGACCGGGCGAGGAATGGTGTTACGGATGTTGCGGATTGCTACGCCGGGGTAACCGACCACGCACGATGATCTTGGTTCGACTGGGCGATCGGCAATACCGCTGGTAGGCGTATCTGTCGGGCCGCATGTTACGGCGGGATGAAAGGCCGCACAACGCGTTGGGCGACGCTGAGCGCTTCAATTTACTCCGTCGTCCCGCCGTGGTGGTGCGACGAAATACGTCTTGTGCTTCGGTTGTGCTCACATTACTCCATGAAAGGGAGAGGCTCGTGCCTCAGCGATCCGGATCGGCTTTCAGGCGTGAGCATCTGGTGACGGCTTGCCTTGTCGGCACAGTCGTTGTGGTTGTCGGGTTCGCGTCCGGACTCGGATTGCGACACCCGACGAGCGGCACCGTCGCGGCACCGCAACCCGCCGGAACAGGAAATCCCGGTGCCGCCGGAGCATTACCGGGCGCTTCAGCGGCCGGCGGTTCGCCGGGTGGCGGCGGTATCGGTTTCGGTGGGTCGGCGCCGGTCAACTATGTCGGCACACCGCCTTTGCCGGGCACACCAACGGTTTCGGCCACATCATCGCCCGGCACGCCGACGACCTCCACCGCGCCGCCGGGCACGTCGACCAATCCACCGGTGACACCGTCCTGCCAACCCGGATTGTTGGGCGCGGTATTGGATCAGGTCACCACCGTGGTGAACTCCCTGCCCGCAGTCGGCTCGTTGCTGAATGGGCTGACCGGCGGCGTGCCCGTCTCGACTCCGACACCGTCGCCCACCGCGTCCGGTGGGCTGGTGGACGGTCTGACCGGTTCGTTGCTGGGGAGTTGCCCTGCGCCCACCACGACACCCACTCCGGTGCCCACCGGACCGGGATCATGAGTGCGCCGGTGGTGTTCGAGTCGTCGGGGCGGATTGCCTATGTGCTGGCCAGGGCCGCTGATTACCTTGGTACCACGCTGTTTCTGGGTGGTTGCGCGTTCGTGGCGTTCCTCTGGCCGGCCGGCAGCCGGGTGCGTGCCACCCGTCGGCTACTGATCACCGGGTGGGTACTCGGGTTGATCGGCACCGTCGCGGCGATCGGGCTGGAAGGCGTGTGGGCCGGGCAGTTGCCGTTGCGGGCCGCATTCGACCGGCAGGTGATCGGGCAGGTCCTGGCGCTGGACTTCGGGCGGGAGTGGTCGGCCAAGGCGCTGCTGTGGGTGTTGGCGGCCGTGGTGCTCGCCGACCTGCTGCGCCGCTGCGAGACGGCCGCCACCTCGCTGGCGTGGCGGGTCGGCGCAGGCGCGGTCGGCATCGGGCTGCTGCGGGTGATCGGGCTGACCGGCCACTCCGGCGACACCCGGTACACCACGGTCGCGGCCATCGCGGACCTGGTGCACCTGACCGGCGTGTCGCTGTGGGTCGGTGGGCTTGCCGTGCTGTTGCTCGCGGTGCTGCCGCGTCGGCGTCCCGACGAACTGGCCGCGATCATGCCGCGCTACTCCCGCCTTGCCATGGGCTCGGTGCTGGCGGTGATCGCGGCCGGCACCGTGATGGCGTGGCAGCTGGTCGGCGGCTTCGGCGCGCTGTTCCACACCGGCTACGGCGAACTGCTGCTCACCAAGATCGGGCTCGTCGCGGTGATTCTCACCGTCGCGTGGGGCAGCCGCACCTGGATCGCGCACCGCGTCGACTTCGCCGTCGTGCTGCGCGGCGACACGGCCACGGTCGCGCCGATCGTCCGCTCGGTCGCCGTGGAAACGGCACTCACGCTGCTCGTCCTCGTCGCGGCGAGCTTCCTCGTCACGGCCAATCCCGGCCAGTGATGTACCGCACCGGAATAGGAGTTCACCGGATGGAGATTCTCGATCCGCCCACCACACAGGTCGGGCCGCCGGGCACCGACGACCAGCCGCGACCGCCGCGGCGCATCCTCCGTACCGGGCTGCTCGGTGTGCTCGCGGCCGCGGCCGTGGCAACGTCGGTGCTCGCGCTGACCGGGTTGACCGGCTCGAATGCCGTTGCCCCCGCAGCGACTCCGAGCGTGAACCTGGCGGCGTTGCAGCAGGGCGCTGCGCAGTCGCTACAGGCGTTGACCGGTGCAGCGACACCGGCCGCGGCCCGCGCGGCGGCGGCACCGGCGGCGAGCGGGGCGATGCAGGTGACGATCCAGAACTTCGCGTTCTCGCCGGCATCGCTGACGATCCCGGCCGGGACGACCGTGGTCTGGACCAACATGGACACCGCCCCGCACACCGTCACGGTGCGCAGCGGCCCGGTGACGTTCTCATCGCCCAACCTGAACCAGGGCGACACGTTCACCTACACGTTCACCCAGTCCGGCACGTACTCGTACTACTGCGCGGTGCACCCGAACATGACCGCGTCGGTCACCGTCGCGGGGTCCACACCCACCCCACCACCCACCCCGACGTCACCACCCACCACGACGACCATGCCGATGCCGACCCCACCGACGACCGGCGGCGCGTGCCTGGTCAGCGGCGTGCTGACGCCCCTGCTCCAGCACATCAACTCCGCGCACCTCGGCGAGTCGCCGGGGCAGCAGGCGCAGGACCTGCTCAACCTCAACCAATACGTGCTCACGCACACCACCTTGATCGAGAACATGTTGAATCCGCTGACCAACGGCGGGCTCGTGACCGTGCTCAACGGCGTCCTGACGCCGCTGGTCGCGCACATCGATGCGGCACACCTGGGCGAATCGCCAGGGCAGCAGGCGCAGGACCTGCTGAACGTCAACCAGTACGTGCTGACGCACACCACGCTGATCCAGAACATGCTGCAACCGTTGCAGCAGGCCACCTGCTGATGGCCAGGTGACAACGACGCCGGTCGCAGGTGGCGTCGGGGCGGCCCGGCCGGAGTATGGCCGGCCGGGCCGCCGACACCATGGTGCCGCGACCAGCGGGATTCCGCACCGCCGCCGCCCGTTTCAGGAGATCACGATGCCCGCAGACACCAAGATTCTCCCCGTGCCCGACGCGGCAACCGGGGAAGCCACCCGCTATCCGCTCAACCTGGACCGATGCGTGATCGAGGTTTCCCTGCGTCCGCTGGGCGTGCGGCTGGCCAGGGCGCGGTTGCGCGCCCGCGGTGGCGAACTGGTCATGACGGGCCGGCCGCCGGTCGCGTCGATCACGATGGAGGTCATGACGAAGCCGGAACGGGTCGGTGTGCCGTGGGTCGCCGGGCTGTTCCGACCTGCGGCGCGTCGACTTTCGTTCGCGGCGGCCGATGTTGACATGATCGCGTCGGTCGCGGTGGACGGCGAGCTGGGGATCGCTGGGGTGACCACGTCGTTGCCGCTGGCCGCGCGGTTCGTGCACATTGACGAGCACGCGATCGTGGTGGCCGCCCGTGGCCGGGCCGGTCGGTGGCTGTGGATCGAGGCGGCCGTGGAGTTCACCCGATGACTGTCCTCCGCGTGCTGCTGGCTGCCGTTCTTGTTGTGTTCGCAACCCTTTTCGTCGCGACTCCGAACGCCGCCGCCGCAACGCATTCGATCACGATCGCTAACTTCGCGTTCAGTCCGGCCAGTGCCACGATCGCCGACGGCGACACGGTCACCTGGACCAACACCGACCAAGCGCCCCATGACATCACAGTGACCAATGGGCCGGTCGCCGTCCACTCGCCGACCATCGCCACCGGCCAGTCGTGGACCTACACGTTCGCCACGCCCGGCACCTACTCCTATATCTGCTCGATCCACCCGACCATGCGGGCGACGCTCGTCGTGGCACCGGCTCCCGCGCCGCCACCCACCCACCCGGCGGTGGCGCCCGTTCCGGTTACACGTGCACGCGTCGTGCCGCCGGTGGTGCGCACGTCAGCGGCCGTGGCCGCACCGGTCACGAGCATGCCGATGCCGACCACGAGCCAGCCGGCCCAGGCGTCCCCCGTCGCGTCGGCGGCCAGCCAGCAGGCCGGCCTCGACCCGCTGTTGCTGGTGGCCGGACTGGTCGCGGGCGTCGCGACGCTGTGCCTGCTGCTGATCGGGTCCCGACCGGAATCCCGGCGGGACTAACGACACATCCAATGGCGGGTGGTGGCGATGCGTTTCGTGTTACATGCTCCGGCGATCGAGTTCCCGTTGCCGGGGAGGAGACGTTGTCCCACAACACAATCAGATCAACCAGATCAATCGGACGGGCGGCCGTATTCGGTGCCGTGCTCGTCGCGGCGCTGCTCGCCGCGCCCACCTTGCAGGCCGCGCAACAAGCCGCGTTACGCGCCGAGGTCCGCGCCGGCACGCTGCTGGCCACCCACGGCGTGGCCGACGTGTGCGCGGGAGCCCACTGCACGGCCACGATGGCCACTGTGGCAACGGGTTCGGCCACACCGCTGACCAGCACCACGCCGCTCGGCTACGGCGCCGACGACCTGGCCACGGCGTACCACCTGCCGGCCGGGGTCGGCGCGCACGGCACGGTGGCCGTCATCGAAGCCGGTGCCTACCCGACCATGGAGTCCGACCTGGCCGTCTACCGGGCGCAGTACGGGCTGCCCGCGTGCAGGATGATCAGCGGCTGCCTTCGGGTCGTCGACTTCCACGGCGGGCCGGCATTCCCGCCGGACCCGACGCCGGTCGGCAAGACGGAAGAGACCGCGGCCGCGGTCGAGGCGGCGCTGGACGTCCAGATGGCGTCCGCGGCACGGCCGTGAACACCGCGGCCCGGCTGGGCGCCGGCTCGATCAGCATGAGTTTCGAGTTTCTCAGTGACCCGGTCGTGGAGACCGGCCCGACCGCGCTCGCGCTGTTCCACCCCGGCGTTGCCGTGCTGGCCTCCGCAGGGGACGGCGGGTTCGAGGGCAACGAGCACCGGGGCTGGCCGGAGAACCTGCCGTGGGTGGTGTCGGTCGGCGGCACGTCGTTGTTCGCCACGAACGCGGCCGGCACCACGTTCACGCAGACCGCGTGGAGCGGCACGGGCAGCGGCTGCGAGACCGACCTGCCGGCCGCGGTCGGCCAGCCGGTCGCCGTGAGCCGGCTGTGCGGTGGGCACCGGGCCGGTTCGGACGTGGCCGCGGTCGCCGACCAGGCCACCGGGGTCGCGACCTACGACACCTATGCGCCGGCCACCGGCGTGCCGTTCAACTGGCTCGTGCTCGGCGGCACCAGCGTGGCCACGCCGTTCGTCGCCGGCCTGTACGTGCGCGGCGGCCACCTGCCGCGGGTCATCGGCCCCAATACCCTTTACGCGGCAACGAAATCCGCGTTCACCGACGTGACGGTCGGCCAGAACGCGCCGGCCGGCACCTGCCAGAGCGTCTCGGCACCGGTCCGGCTCTGCCAGGCCGGTCCGGGGTGGGACGGGCCGACCGGCGTCGGGGCACCGCGCGGACTTGCCGCGTTCTGAACCGCCTGAAACGGGAAACACGGCCAAGTAGCATGTGGTCCGTCTGCTTGGTCGGTTGAACGGGGAGCGGTTCGTGCGGGACATCGCGGTCTTCAGTGGCAGTGCCCACCCGGAGTTGGCGGCCGAGATCTGCGCTCAGCTCGACGTCCCGTTGCACCCGGTGCGGGTCCAGCGGTTCGCGAACGACTGCCTGGAAGTGCAGTTGCAGGCCAACTGCCGGGAGCGGGACGTGTTCCTGATCCAGCCGCTGGTCCGGCCCGTCCAGGAGAACCTGGTCGAACTGCTGCTGATGCTGGACGCGGCCCGTGGCGCGTCGGCGGCGCGGACCACCGTCGTGCTGCCGCACTACGCCTATGCCCGGTCGGACAAGAAGGACGAGCCACGGATCTCGATCGGCGGGCGGCTGGTCGCTGACCTGCTGGTCGCCGCCGGCGCCAGCCGGGTGCTCACGATGACGCTGCACTCGCCACAGGTGCACGGCTTCTTCAGCGTGCCGGTCGACCACCTGCACGCACTGCGCGAGCTTGCCGGGCACTTTCGGCAGTACGACCTGTCCAACACCACGGTCGTGTCACCGGACCTGGGCAACGCGAAGGAAGCCGCGCACTTCGCCCGGCTGCTGGGCGTCGCGGTGGCCGCAGGCGCCAAACAGCGCTTTGCCGACGACCGGGTCACGATCAGCGCGGTGATCGGTGAGGTCACCGGTCGGGACGTCATCGTGCTCGACGACGAGATCGCCAAGGGCAGCACCGTGCTGGAATTGCTGGATCGGCTGCGTGAACTGAATGCCCGGTCCGTCCGGGTCGCCTGCACCCACGGGCTGTTCGCCGGCGGGGCGCTCAAGCGCATCAGCGACCAGCCCGACGTGGTGGAGATCGTCTGCACGAACACCGTGCCGATCCCGGCCGGCGAACGCGTGCCCAAGCTCCGGATCCTCTCGGTTGCCCCCGCGCTGGCGGAGGCCATGCGCCGCATTCACGACGGCGAATCCGTCAGCGCCTTGTTCGACGCTACCTGAATTCCGGACACCCACACGATCACTAGACTCCCGGCATGGACCCCTTCGACACCACGCTGCCAGGCAAGTTCCGGAAACAAGGGCTCACGTTCGACGACGTCCTGCTGCTGCCGGCCGCTTCCGACACGCTACCGTTCGAAGCCGACATTCGGACCAGGATCACACCGAAGATCGAACTCACCCTGCCGATCGTGTCCGCGGCGATGGACACGGTGACGGATAGTCGTTTGGCAATTGCGCTGGCGCGGCTCGGCGGCATCGGCGTCCTGCACCGCAACCTGTCCATTGAGGACCAGATCGCCGCGGTCGACACCGTGAAGCGATCCCAGTCCGGCATGATCACCAATCCGGTGACGCTCACCGAGTCGTCCCCGGTGGCCTCTGCCCTGGAGCTGATGCGCCGCTACAAGATCTCCGGTCTGCCGGTGGTGGACGACGGCGACCGCCTGGTCGGCCTGCTGACCAATCGCGACCTGGTGTTCGTGGACGACCACAACGGTCTGGTCGGCGATGTCATGCGCCGCCCACCCCTGGTGACCGGCAAGGTCGGCACGACGCTCGACGAGGCCAAGCGCCTGCTCCGGGAACACCACATCGAGAAGCTACCGATCATCGACGACGACGGCCGGCTGCGCGGCCTGATCACCATCAAGGACATCCGGAAGAAGCTCGACCACCCACTGGCCACGCAGGACGCCAAAGGCAGGCTGCAGGTCGGCGCGGCGGTCGGCTCCGGTCCCGACGGGGTGAAGCGCGCGGTCGCCCTCGCCGACGCCGGTGTCGACGTGATCGTCGTGGACACCGCACACGGACATTCCAGCGGTGTGCTGGAAACCGTGCGCACCATCAAAGGTCTCGTCGACGTCGAGGTGATCGGCGGCAACATCGCGACCGCCGAGGCAGCGGCGGCATTGATCGACGCGGGCGCCGACGCGATCAAGGTGGGCATCGGTCCGGGTTCGATCTGCACCACCCGTGTTGTCGCCGGGGTCGGGGTGCCACAGCTCACGGCGGTCTACGACTGTGCCCAGGTTGCGGCACGACATGGCGTGCCCGTTATCGCCGACGGTGGTATCCAGTATTCGGGTGACATCGCCAAAGCTATTGCGGCGGGCGCGGATGTGGTCATGCTCGGTAGCATGCTTGCCGGGGTCGAGGAATCGCCTGGGGAAATGGTTTCCCTGCATGGTGAGGCGTTCAAGATCTATCGGGCGATGGGGTCCCTCGGTGCGATGCACGCGCGTTCGTACTCGAAGGATCGCTACTTCCAGCGCGATGTCCAGCAGCACGAGAAGCTGGTGCCGGAGGGCATCGAGGGACGGGTCGCGTTCCGGGGTCCGCTCGCGGGTGTCATCCATCAGTTGGTGGGTGGCTTGCGTGCGGCCATGGGGTACTGCGGTACGCCTACGATTGGTGACATGAAAGAGAAAGCCTCGTTTGTGCGGATCTCTGGTGCTGGGCTGCGGGAGAGTCATCCGCATGACATCGATATTACTGAGGATGCGCCGAACTATCGTCGACATTGAGTTCCTGGGCCGCTGAGACAACAAGCGGGGCGCGCCGGTGGCGCGCCCCGCTTGTTGTCGCGTTTTCTAGTCGCCTCCACTTGAGTCGGATACCGAGCTGGTTCCGCCAGTGTCGATGCTGCCGGAGCCGAGGCCGGTGTCAGTCGTACCTGAGCCGAGACCGTCGACGCTGCCCAGTCCGGGATCAGTTGACAGAGACGAGCCGGTGTCGACCGGGTTGGTCGGAGCGATCACCGGCGGCGCCACCGGAGTGATCACCGGTGGCGGCGGCGCGATCACCGGTGGGGTGTCGATTACCGGTGTCGTGTCGGGCACTATCACCGGAGCCGGCACGACAGGCGGTGCCGCCGGAACGTCCACCGGTGGCGGTGCCGGAACCGCGGGTACCGCCGGAACGTCCACCGGTGGCGCTGCCGGAACCGCTGGCACCGCCGGAGTGTCGACCGGAGCCGGAACTGCTGGCGCCGCTGGGGTATCAGCCGGCGCCGCCGGCGTGTCTACCGCTGGCGGTGCCGCCGGAGTATCCGCCGGTGCTGGAACCGCTGGCACCGCTGGAGTGTCCGCCGGAGCCGGAACTGCTGGCGCCGCTGGAGTGTCGACCGGTGCCGGAACTGCTGGCGCCGCTGGGGTATCAGCCGGCGCCGCCGGTGTATCTGCCGCCGGCGGTGTTGCCGGAGTATCCGCCGGTGCTGGAACCGCTGGTACTGCTGGAGTATCAGCAGGTGCCGCCGGCGTGTCCGCCGATGGCGGTGCTCCCGTGGCGTCGGTAGGTGCCCGCGCCCCCGGAGTCTGGGCCGGTGCGGCCGGCTGGGCGTCGGCTGGTGCCGCCGGTGTGTCGGCCGGTGCGGCCGCCGGTGCCGGGTTGCCGTCGGCCGGTGGGGCCGCCTTCGTCGCGTCAGGTTGGGCACTGGATTGGTCGGGCGCGGCCGGCTGAGTCGCGTCCGGACCCACCGCGTTCGGCTGTGCGCCAGCCGCGTTCGGTTGGGCTGTGTTCGGTTGAGACGCATCCGGTTGCCCGGCACTCGGTTGAGCCGCATCCGGCTGCCCCGTGTTCGGTTGAGCCGTGTTCGGCTGGGCCGCGTCAGGTTGGCTGGCATTCGGTTGTGGCGCATTCGGTTGTGGCGCGTCGGGCTGTGGCGGTGTGGCCTGATCGTTGCCCTTGGGCTGATCCTTGGCGGCCGGCTGGTCGGACGGTGCCTGTGCCGGCGGGTTGTCCGGTGCCGGCGGGTTGTCCTGAGCCGGTGGCGCCTGGTTCGCCGGCGGTTGGTTCGCCGGCTGGCCCTGCGTTTGCAGTGGTACGTCCACCCGCAGGTTCCACTGGTTGGAGAACGTCGGGGTGACCGGTGGCACGTTCTCCGCGCCCTGCACGCCCCACTTCGACAGCTGGCTGTTCACCGCATGCTCGACGTAGGGCTGCAACGCGCTGGCCAGAAACTGGTACCCCAGGGGGTTCGGGTGGTACGAGCCGTTCGGGTTCGACGGGGTCAGGCCGTTGAGCGCTTCCTGGCCGGTGAACAGTTCGTTACCCTGCAACGCGTTCGACACGTCCGCGAAGATCCACTGCTGGGCCGGGTGCTTCGCTGCGGCGACGAACGACGCGTCCTGGTTGTTCAGGCTCAGCGTGGTGGCGAGCTGGTTGGACATGTTGGCTTCGCCCTGGCTGATCAGCGACCAGCTGACGGGCGACCAAAACGCCGACGAGCCGGGAATGGTGGCCGGCATCGCCTTCGGATAGCCGAGCGAGATGATGGTCGCGTTCGGCGCGGCCAGCTCGGAGACCTTGTCCAGCAGTTGGCCCTGGCTGGCCTGGTACGAGCCATCGTTGAGCGTCTGCATGAACTGCGGGAACGCCTGGGTCGAGGTCGATTCGGTGCTGGTCAGCACCGTCCCGATCCACTTGCTGAACCCGACGTCGTTGCCGCCGATGCCGACGATCACGACGTCCGCGCCGGTCACCGCGTTGATCTGCGGCGGCTGCTCGAACGGCGTACCGACCTGAGTCGGCTTGTACAGGCTGTCCCGCGTGGCCCCGGATACCGGCACGAACGACACCTGGATGTCGACGCCCGGATTGGCCGCCTGGATCTGGTTGAGCGCCTGCAATGTGGGCGCCGACGACGACTGGTGCGCCGGGTCGATCTGATAACTGTAGTAAGCGATGCCGTCCTCGGTCACGGCGGGAGCGAGGACCGTGCGGTAGGTCGAGGAGTTGGCACCCTCACCGCTGGTGAACGAGTCGCCGATGATGGCGACCTTCAGTATCGGTTTGGCCGATGCGTTCGCGGCCGGCCCGGACGGGCTCACCGGCTGATCGGCGGCCCAGGCCAACCCTGAGCCGACGGAGACGGCCAGCGCCGTGGCCAACGCCACGGTGCTCAGCGCCCGCGTGAGCAGGCCACCGCCGCCGCCCTCGGATCGGGACAATAATGGGACTTTCACCCTGTCCTCCTTGGGAAAGAGGTGATAGTAGGCGCGTACGCCCCGCGCATTTGCGATTCATGCGCGTCACGCATCGTCCTTCCGGCGGCTAGCCGATGGTCAGGGTAGAATTGCCCACAATAGCGGTGAATGTGAATGGATTGGTGCGTTTCGCGGACACCGGTGTAGTCCGAATGGACAAACATCATCAGCCGGTGCGGCGGTCCGGCTCGGTGACCGAGGGCATGAGCAGGACGGCACCAGCGGCCACCGCGATGACGCCGCCGATGATCAGTGTCAGCCGGACGCCGATCAGGCCGGCCAATGCGCCGCCGGCCACGGTGCCCAGGGGCGCGAGGGCCAGCGAGAACATCCAGTCCACGGCCGACGCCCGTCCCAGGAGGTCGGCCGGGACTTCCTGCTGCATCAGCGGGAACCACAGGACGTTGCCATACGTGACGCCGAACCAGGTCAGGCCACCGAAGATGTGTCCGATCGCACCGTCGACGACCCGCCGCGGCCCGGTTCGCGTGGCCTGATGCTGGCTTTCGGGCCCGGTTTCACCGTTGCCGCGCTGAAGGTCTCCTGGGTCGGCCAGCACTGATACCGAAGACGACGCCTCCTGTTCATCTGCGGGCCAGCGGGCGCTCGCCTGTTCGGCCTCGGCACCCTCGCCGGTTCGTGCCAAGGTGGGAGCCATGCGCTCGATCGATCGTCGTCAATTCCTCAGCGACACCGGCAAGCTGCTGGCGCTCGGCGCGACCGTCGCCGGCGCCGTCAGCACGACCACCGCGGGCGCCGCCACGATGCCGGACCGCGCGGCCGCGTTACGCGCCCTGGGCCGTCGAACGCTGCGCCTGCCCGGTTCCCTGCCGCGTCCCGAACTGCCCGTCGGCAGCGACCTCCTGCCCGGCGTCGACCACATCGTGGTGCTGATGCTCGAGAATCACTCGTTCGACAACCTCTTCGGGATGCTGGGCCGGGGAGACGGTTTCACCCTGCGCCACGGCCGGCCGGCCGCCACGAACCCGTACCCCGACGGGCGCATTCAGCACGCGTTCCACATGCCGACCACCTGCCAACTCCCGGCCAGGCCGAGCCAGGAGTGGACGGCCAGCCACAACGCCTACCACAATGGCGCGAACGACGGCTTCGTCAGCACACCGATCAGCCCCGCGACCGACCAGCTCGTCGGCGGCGTGGCGATGGGCTACTGGACCGGCGACGACCTGCCCTTCACGTACAGCCTGGCGCGCGCCTTCCCCATCGCCGACCGCTGGTTCGGTTCGTTGCTGGGCCAGACCCACCCGAACCGGCGTTACCTGATCGCCGGCACGTCGGTCGGCCTGACCGCGACCGTCAATCCCACGACACCGGCCGGCCAGGCGCAACTCACCTCACCCGTGCCACCAGCCGGGACGATCTTCAACCAGCTGGACCTGCACGGCATCAGCTGGGCCAACTACGTCGCGCTCTTCCCGTTCGGTGCTACGCCCGAACTGTTCCCGGTCAACAACGCGACAACAGAGGCCGCGCACCAGAAGCCGTTCGCGCAGTTCTTCAGCGACGCGGCCGCGGGCACCCTGCCGTCGTTCAGCCTGCTCGACCCCGACTACAGCACCCAGTCCCAGGAGAATCCGGAGAACATCGTCGTCGGCGAGGCATTGTTGGCGCAGGTCGTGCACGCGCTCGGTGCCGCACCCCAGTGGCCACGAACGCTGTTCGTCCTGACGTACGACGAGCACGGCGGCTACTACGACCACGTGCCGCCACCTCCCGCGCTGCCGCCCGATGCGTTCGGGCCGTCGGTCTTCCCTGGCGAGCCCACCTACGAAGGCTTCGCCCGCTACGGTTTCCGGGTACCCACGGTCGTGGTCTCCCCCTACGCCAGGCGTCACCACGTCAGCCATCGCGTCTACGACCACACGTCGATCCTCGCGATGATCGAGCGCAAGTGGAACCTCCCCGCACTCACCTTCCGCGACGCCAACGCCCACGACCTGACCGACTTCCTGGACCTGGACGCGCTGAAGGACCGCAGGCCAACCTTCCCCACGCTCCCCCGGCTGGCCGCGCCGGGCAACACACCAGCGGCGCTGGCCTGCTCCACCACCGGCCCCGGCACCATTCCACCACCCGAGTCCATCAGCGGCTGAGCGGCTCAGGCGCGCTCCGGTCGGCTCCCGTCGGATGCGGTGGTGTCCGTCGACCGTGCCTGGGTGACCGGCGACGCCGCCTGCAACACATCGTTGGCCCGTTGGTCGATGATGCCGGTGAGCAGTTGCTGGGCGTAGCCGAAAACCATGGCGTAGGCGAGGATCGCCGCCTGGCTCTGGAGTTGGCTGAGGCCGGGAACAATGCCGGCACTGAGGAACAGCAGGCCGACCACGGCGGTGGTGGCCCCGGTCGCGGCTTTCAACGCGGCTTGGGTGACGGTGAGCGAATAGGGCGTGGCGACCTTCCTGCTGTTGGCAATAGCCCGTACTCCGGCCAGCGAAGCGCCGAGTAGGCCGACCAGTTCGACCAGGAACACATCCCAGCCGCTCGGTCCGTTCGACGCGTCGCGGTCACCGGTCGGGCAGATCAGCATCGGCTTTGCCGGCGTTGTCGTGGTGGTGGTCGACTCCACGGCTTTGGTGAAGCACAACGACACCGAGTGCGCCGAGATCAGCCCGACGATACCGATGCCGACCAGCAACACCGTGATCGCCACCGCCATGCCGAGCAGGACGTTGCGGAAACCACGTACCCGGCCGTGTTCGGTATCGCCGTAGAGGTATGCCGCGCGCAGTGTCGTGGCGACGAGTTCGCGATGCTCGTGGTCCACCGCACCGGCGCCGCCGAACTTCTGCCACCATTCTTCCAACGCGGCTCGGCGAGTGTCCTCAGGTGGCAGGTAGGCGCGAACGGTGCCGAGCACCTCCGGCATCCGGCCGATCAGGTGATCGTCGGTATACAATTCGATGAGCTGGACGTCGGCCTCGTGGATTTCCGCCCATGCCGCCTCGATCATGCTGCCATTGAGCCATTGCCGTGGGCTGCTCAACCGGCTGCCGCACTTCTCGGCCTCTTTTGCATGTTCGGTCGCCGCGCGGTATACCACCGCCAGATGCCGCTGATCCTCGGTCATGTCCGGGCGGAGCTCGCCATTGTCGTCAAAGGCGAGACCCTGGTGTTCAGCGGCCAGCCGTGCCGCGGACCGGAGTCCGGACGCCCGCGTCCGCACCCTGGCCCGCCATGGTGTGGACAATGCTCTTCGCAACAAAGTGGCCATGCGCCACCCCTATTACCGCCATCGCGCCGAATCTGTGGCGGCGCGTATATAGGCTAATCGGCCGGCACACACGGCGCGTTACTTTACGACGTAACCGCAGGACAAGTGCTAGTGTCCTGCGTCGTTAATTCGTCGTCAGTTGTAGTCTGATCGCATGCCAGAGGCTGTAGCGAGACGTCGGGGTCCGAAACTGGAGCCGGTGGTCCTCACTGATGTGGAGCGGTCCACGTTGGAGAGTTGGGTGCGGCGACGGAAATCGGCGCAGGCGCTGGCGCTGCGGTCGCGAATCGTGTTGGCGATCTGGTCAGCCACGGCTACATCGTGGTCGCGATCGACCACACGCACGACGCCAGCGAGGTCGCGTTCCCCGGCAGCCGTGTCGAGGTCAGCATGCTGCCGGCGATCACCACCCCCGAAGTCGCCCTTGAGGCCGAACAGGTCCGGGTGGCCGACACCCGGTTCGTGCTGGACGAGTTGGCCGTGCTCGACCACGGCGGCAACCCGGACGCCGAGCACCGGTCGTTGCCCAACGGCATCGCGGGCGCGCTGGACCTGTCGCACACCGGCATGTTCGGCTGGTCGATCGGCGGCGCGACCGCCGCGGGCGCGATGTTCGCCGACCGACGGATCGCCGCCGGCATCGACATGGACGGCACGCTGTACGGCCCGGTCGTGACCGGCGGACTGGACCGGCCGTTCGTCCTGATGAGCTCCCAGGACCACGGCCGCGACAACGATGCGTCCTGGGCCGGGTTCTGGGCCGCACAGCGCGGTTTCAAACTGGACCTGAAACTGACCAACAGCCAGCACATGTCCTACAGCGACGGCGAGGCGTTGTACCCGCAGGTGGCGCCATTGCTCGGACTGCCGGCCGACCAGCAGGCGCAAGTGATCGGCACGATCGACCCGGCGCGCGCGGTGGCCGCGGAACGCGCGTACATCGAGGCGTTCTTCGATCGCACGTTGCGCCACCGCGACGGCCACCTGCTGGCAGGCCCGTCACTGCGGTTCCCGGAAATTCAGTTCATCCCGTAATCAATCAGCGTCCGCCGCGCGCCACCTACTGTCGAAGGTGGCGCGCGGCGTCCCCGGCTTGCCGAGATTGATGCCATCCTGGCGACAGATATTGCCATTCGCCAATCATGATTGCTAGGCGACGGGTTGTCCCCCGACAAGACCACCGATTCAGTCTGGTCTTTCATTCGTCGGCGGTTCCGGCGACGAATGGTCCGCTCGGCAGATTCCCTGGACGTTGCACGCTGATAATCTGCCCGCAGCAACCACAATCCACCACGGAGGCAGCACCATGCGGAGATTGGCCGGTATTTTCGCGTTCGCAATCGCACTCACCGTCGCACCCGTCGCACTGGCATCGGCCGGTGTGACAACGCTCACCCCGTCCGCCGCCAGCCCGCAGACCCCGCAGTGGGTCTACATCTTCGACGTCCCCGAGCAATGGATCTGCGTGTACGAGGGAAACCAACTCGTCGAGAGCGGCAAATACCAGGCCGCCACCTGCCGCGCCGGCACGACCGGTATCGCCGTGTGGGCCCTGACGTACTAGCATACTTGTCCAGTGTGGACATCAGGTTTTGGATCTCGATCGCTTCGGGAACGCCGAGGGTGTGATAAAGGGAATGCGCTCGACGAAGCAGCGCGACGGCCTGGGTTGTGTCGGCGGCGACAGTTCAGGGCTCACGGACGTGGCCAGGACCGATGCGCCCGTCGACTAAGTTGATCGGGTGACTACCAACGCTCCCGTTGCCGGGCGGCATCCGGTGCTGCCCGACACGATGTTGCCCGGTCTGTTCCAGGCGGCGGATCGCGCGTCGCTCGATGGCCAACGGCGGTACGTGTGGCTGACCGGGTGGCGACTGGGCCTGGCGGCGGCGGCCGCGGTGACGGGTGCGTTCACCCTCACGTTCGGTCGTCACCTGGATTTCGCGGCGCTGGGCACCGTGCTGGCGTTCGGGTGTGCGGCCGTGTTGGAGCAGTTCTTCATCCGGGGCAAACCGGAGCAGGCGTGGTACGACGGGCGGGCGGTCGCCGAGTCCGCCAAGACACTGGCCTGGCGGTACGCCGTTGGCGCCGATCCGTTCCCCACGACCAACGACGACGCGACCGTCGACCGGCTGTTCAACGAGCAACTGCGGCTGTTGCTCAGCGACGCGCCGAACAAGAACCTGCGCCCGACCGAGGACCCGGCGATCAGCGCGGCCATGCGCACGCTGCGCGCCAGCGACCTGGACAACCGGAAACAGACCTACCTGACCGATCGGATCATCGACCAACAGCAGTGGTACACACGAAAAGCCGAGTACAACCGCGGTCGCGCACAACGGTGGCGATGGTCGCTGTTCCTGCTCGAAGTGCTCGGCGCGCTGGCAGCGGCGTTGCGGGCCGTCCAGATCGTGTCGTTCGATCTGACCGGCATCTTCGCGGCGATGGTGGCCGGCGGCGTGGCGTGGCTGGGCATGAAGCAGCACGACTCGCTCGCGCGGGCCTACACCTTCGCGTCACACGAGCTGAGCATGATCCGCAGCCGACTGGAAGGCCCGACCACCGAACAGCGATGGGCCGCCGAGGTGCGCGACGCGGAGGAAGCCATCAGCCGGGAACACACCATGTGGCGGGCTTCGCGCTCCGCCATGGTGATGTGACCGCCAACGGTCAGGAACAGCCGTTGCGGTAGGAAATCCCGGGCGCGTACTGGTTCCACTGTTCATGGGCGTCGCCTTCTCGCCGGTGGCCGACCTGCTCGGGCGTGGTCTCAGCCCACGCTCTGTCGGTCGGGCTCGATGAGCGCGACGACCCGCTGCTCGCTGCGCGTGTAAGGGCCGCCGATGTACTTCGTCGCGATCCGGTCGACGATCTGCCAGGCGGCGTCGCCCTCG
>Ga0137385_10001127_pt1 | contig 22175 bp, 19 predicted proteins | sample SagtaG_FD_104921 | JGI IMG/M metagenome (GOLD analysis project Ga0137385, IMG submission 104921) | Vadose zone soil microbial communities from Sagehorn Ranch, Mendocino, California, USA - Sage2_R_80_16 metaG | ecosystem: Environmental > Terrestrial > Soil > Vadose zone | place: USA: California... | reverse complement strand
ACCTCCGCGCCGATGTTCCTGATCCTCAGCTATGCCTCCGGACACACCATCCAGGCCCCCGACACCATGAAAGTCGACTACATACGCGTCTGGCAGCACCCGTAGCAAGACGTGACTGAGTGGAACGAGGCTGGCCTCTTCGCCCTGCTGGCTGGCGGACGGCGTGGCGAGCCGGCTGGTGCTAGGATCCTCAGGAAATCTGCCCGCGTATCTGCCTGCCGCGGGTACTAACTCAGACCTGATGTGAAGGCCGCAATCCTGCCTCCGAACGCTGAGCAACTCTTCCGGAGAATCCATGCCATCGGCTACCCAGCCTCCTCCCGGTCGGCCAGCACAGGATGGAGACACCGCAGGGCGGCCGGTCCCGATACTGGTTTACCATTCCATCTGCGAGAATCCCCCCAGCTGGATCGCCCCGTTCACGGTAAGCCCTGCCACCTTCGCCACTCATCTGGACGCGATAGAGGCGAGCGGCCGCCATGCCCTCACCGCGTCCGAATACGTTGATGCCGTGCGCGGGCGCGCCGTCCTTCCGCCGCGCCCTGTCCTGATCACCGTGGATGACGGATTCGCCGACTTCGCCGGTAATGCGCTGCCGGCCTTGGCGGATCGCAAGATGCCCAGCACGCTATACGTGACCACGGGCGCGCTCGAAGACCGGAAGAAGGAAACCGTCCTCCCGGCCGCTGCCATGCTTCGCAGCGCCGACCTCGCCGGGTTGGAAGCCGCGGGCGTGGAGATTGGCGCGCACTCACACACTCACCGTCAGCTCGATCTCCTGCCCGAGCGGGCTGTGGCGGCCGAGCTGACACGCAGCGGCGCGATCCTGGCGGAGGCCCTGGGACATCGCATCCGCAGCTTCGCATATCCCCACGGCTACTGGAGAAGGGCGGTCCGGAGGCTGGTGGGCGAGGCAGGCTTCGACTCGGCGTGCGCCGTTGGCGAGTCGCACAGCTCGGTACGGGATCATCCGCTGGCGCTATCCCGTCTCATGATCAAGTCCGGGACGGACGCCTCCACGGTGGCAGCGTGGATGACTGCCTCCGGGGCCCGGGTTATGTCAGGCCGCCGCCGCGTACTCGCATTCGGCTGGCGCCAGTATCGCCTTGTCCAGCAGATGAGCCCGCGGCGCTAGCTGACCGATGCCCGGACGGCGACTGGCCCACGCGTTCCACACGTGCGCCAGCGGCTTATGCCGTGGGCAATCGATCAGAAAGCCAGCACTCCGGTCGTCACGCACGGCGTCATGGAACCACGAAATACGGCGTGGGGCCGTTCTTGTTAAATCCCTCGGGGAATGTCTTAGGCGGCAGTTCATATATTGCGGCGCCATGATTTGTGGTGACCAGTTTCCAGTACTTGGAACGGGCCAGCGAGTTCAGTAGGATCGAGAAATAGCTAGCAGGTGTCCCGTAATCCTGGCCGTAGGCAATCATTGATGACGTAACTATCACATAGGCTGGCTGATCGCCTGATGTATAGCGAGCAGCCTGATCTGCCAGGACAGTGGCAATGTCAGATTGCGGCTTCTTCGTGTCCAAAATAGAGCCAGATCCAAAGACTGACGCGACCGGAAACAAGTTGTACCTAGCGGTATCACTTAGCGGAGCGTTGCCTACGGCGGCAAATACAGGACCTCCGGGCGCCGTCTGCTCAAATGATGTAACCGCCGTAACCTCGGAGTCAGACATGGTGTTCCACTGATCGTCACCGAAGAAGGCCACCAGAAAGAGGACGAGGACCACGGCGAGGACAACTGGCGCGCGCAGCGCTTCAACGCGCAACCGGCGGAACAGCCGGGATGCGCCGCCCTCGCGGCCTTGGCGGGATTTGATGGGCAGACCGGGAGTGGGCGTCAGTACCGCGGCCGCGAGAGCCACACTCCACGGCAGGGAGAAGAGGTAAACGCGCAGGATACCCTCATCGCCGTAGGCCCCGGCAAACAGCACGATCAGCGGCGAATACGCCAGGATGACCAAGGCTGCAACAGTTCGCCGGGACCGTCGCCGCAGCCAGGCGCCAACAAAGGAAAGAACCCATATCAGTACCGAGAGCCCATCCGCGCAGTGCTGGACCAATAGCTGACTAGAGGGAATAGAAGTCGAGCTTTCTGCCACCGATGGCGGAGCGACGTTGCTGAAGAATGTGCCTATGGCAGAGAGTACACCCCAGTGGCTATTCACATATGGAAAGCGCGGGATAAAGTAGATAATCGCCACTGCGCCCAACGCAAATGGCAGCCATCGGGGCCTGAAGAGAGAGACTACGGAGAGAACTCCCAGCTGCGTCACCACAATATACGGCGAAATCTCATGCGTGTAGGTCAGTGCCGAGTAAACGAGGATAAGCGCTATAAAGGTGAGAGTAAGATGACTTACTCGCTCGTCGGGCTGCTTGTCCGCATACGCCCTGAACTTATCTTCGGCACGATGCCTGCCGGACACATACCGGCCCCACGAGTTGCCCGCATACATCCATCTCATTACCATCGCCATGATGCCCAGGCTGAGAATCGTCGCTAGGGCCTGCGGTGAAAAGTAATCTTGGGCTACCCAGTTAGCTGCCGAATAGAGCAGCAGCGCAGCCCAACGCTGACGAGTCGGCAATGACAGCGCTTCGTAGATTAGGTACAGCAACGGCAAGACTGCAAGTTCCACAACCAGCTGAGCCCATTTGGCATAAGCGAGAGGGCTCGACACGCCAGCTACTTTGTCGAACCAGGCCGCGAGTGCGAAGAATCCCGGCCAGCTTTGATAAATATCGATCTGTTGATTTACGCTGCCGTGCGCACCCATGTACTGAACAACACCGACAGTCTTATAGAGCCATGAGTACCGTCCTTGTGAATACACAATAGGGGCGGTTGCGTAGAGCATAACTACCAGTGCTGCAGCATGCACAGACATCCGCCAGTGAGAGAGCTGCTGGCGGGTAAGCTCAATCGCGACCGATACGATAAGAAGTGCGATTGCCGCATAGAAGACAGGCGGCAGGACCGACAGCAGCCCGTATGGTCCGAGTACTTTGGTATCAGTACGAGCTACCCCCACTGCCCACATGACTAGGCTGATCGGCAGGAGGGCATCTGAGATGTGCCACTGCTTATACAGGGGATTGCCCGGGGATAGAAAACCCGTGCGATTGCCCTGGTTCTGTGCCACACTCATTGTTCAGGCCCATGTGTACGCCGACGTCGACGAGCCATGCCGATGATCAACCCGACAAGACTCAGCCCAGCCACAGCTTGGAACAGTCCCAGTGGATGCCAGGCATGAATCCACAACATGACTGTCGTCAGGAGAACCAGAATCGCGAGGCTGAGTACCATCGACACAGCCGCTTCGGACCATTGTCCCATTCGCGACCAGTTACCGACGATGGCTCGCCCGGGGACAAAGAAGGCGAAAGCTGCTGTCAGCAGAACCCGCAGCGGACCGGACCAGCCGACGAAGACCAGCGCAAGCAGCAAGACCGACAGCACAATCGCAGCCGCATCGAGCATGTCGGCCTGCCGAACCGCAGATGGCCGGGCCTCTACGCTACGGCTAGCCACTCGACGATCCCGCTTCCCCGGGTTGCCCGTCACGACGGGCTATCACCATCGTTGACACTCCGAACCGGCGAAGGCCGGGCGTTTGGTCGAAGAAACGAATGTGGTCCTGGTATGCGTCACGCAGGGATTTGGGAAGCCAGGGATACATTTCGAGGACTGGCCAGATGAACCCGCGGCTCTCCACGGTCAGGCCTGCTGCCTGCACGTGATCAGCCAGCTGTCTTGGCCAGTAATTGCGCGCGGTCATCCACCGATTCGCCAGCGACTGGGGCAGCCAAGGCAGCAGCGGTACGGGGTTCCCTGTCTTGAAAAAGGGTGTCCGCATGCCGTGACCTTCAAAGGGAAACCAGCGATTCGGGCTTATCAGGACGAGCCGGCCACCGGGTGCCAGAATGCGCGCAACCTCCCGCATGGTAACTTTTTCATCAGTTACGTGCTCGAACACTTCGTTCATGAACACGCCGTCGAAGTACGCGTCCGGAAACGGGAGATTCTCGCTCTGGGCGACCTGGAACGAGGCACGCGGCAGATTCCTGGCGACCGCCTGGGCGACCCGGTCCTCCTCGGCGTCCACTCCGATCACCTCGGCTGCGCCCTGCTGCAGCAGCGCGGCGGTATATCCCCCGTCTGCGCACCCCAGGTCGAGCCAGCGGCCTCTGACCACATCAGCGATGCGGCCCACACGGTACGAAACGTTAAGGGGCATTGCCGTGGATTTGCCCGGCTCCGGCCGGATGAGACTTGTCATGAGATCACCGGCCAGAACGCCCCAGCCCGAAGCAGCTGGCCGCCTTCGACAGCGCGTCCAGGGTTAGAAAATCTCTGATACGAGATCCAAGCAGACATAAAGGAGTACCCACCATCCATGGTCATGGACTGAATCAGCTTAGCCTCTGTGGCCACATGGCATGGTATCCCGCGTTAGGTTGCCAGGCATGTTCCTCGTCAGCCGGAGGCGGCGGGCCAGGAGGATCCCTTCGCGGACCCGGGTGGCCAGCGAGATCACCCTGACCTACGGTGTACAGGGCTAGTGGGCTGAGCGGTCTAAGACGCCGAACGGGCGGTGGTACCCGCGCCACCGCCCGTTCGGCGTTCCCGTCGGCTGCGCCCGGCTAGGGCACGAGTTCCGGCTGCTCGCTGGCGGGCTGGTCGGCGGGCGTCCGGCCGCGCAGCGGGACCTCCTTGATGAACCAGGCCAGCACGAAGATGACCACCGCCGCAGGCAGCGCCCAGATGAAGACGTGCTGGATGGCGTCCGCGATGGCGGCGAAGACGTCGTGCCTGACCAGCGCGGGCAGTGAGTTGACTGTGGCCGGGTTGAGCTGTCCCCCGCTGGCGCTGATGTGCACGCCGGGGCCGGTCGCGGCGCCGAGCGACTCCGTCAGCTGACGGGCGAAGAGGGCGCCGAACGCGGCCACGCCGAGCGACCCGCCGATCTGCTGGAAGAACATCCGGGCGCTGCTGGCCACGCCCATGTCCTTCTGCTCGACGCTGTTCTGCGCGATCAGCGAGACCATCTGCATGAGGAAGCCCATGCCGAGGCCGAGGACCACGTAGAAGAGCGCCGATTCCAGCCGCGTCGTGCCGGTGTCCAGGCCGGACAGCAGGAACATGCCGGCCGCCATGATGCCGCCGCCGAGGATCGGGAACACCTTGTACCGGCCGGTCCTGGTGGTCACCTGGCCGGCCACGATCGAGGTGACGGTCACGCCGAGCATCATCGGCGTCAGCGCCAGGCCGCTCACGGTCGGCGACTCGCCCTGCACCGTCTGCTGGAATAGCGGCAGGAACGTCATCGCGCCGAACATGGCCAGGCCGGTGAGGAAGGTCATCGCCATCGACAGGGAGAAGTTCCGGTTGCGGTAGACATGCAGCGGCATCATCGGCTCGGCGGCCCGCATCTCGGTGACGTAGAACGCCACGCCGGCGGCCACGGTCAGCAGGGCGAGGCCGATGATCTGCGGCGAACCCCACGCGTACTGCGTCCCGCCCCAGGTGGCCAGCAGGATGAGCGCGGTCGCGGCCACGGCGAGCAGGGACCCGCCCAGGTAGTCGACCCTGTGGCTGACCTTCTTGGCCGGAACGTGCAGGGTCGCGAGCAGGTAGACCAGCGCCGCGCCGCCCAGCGGGATGTTGATGTAGAAGATCCAGCGCCACGAGAACGAGGTGGTGATGAACCCGCCGAGCAGCGGCCCGCCGATGGTGGCGAGCATCATCACGACCATCATGTAGCTCATGTAACGGCCGCGCTCGCGCGGCGCCACGATGTCGCCGAGCGTCGCCATGGCGCCCACCATCAGGCCGCCGGCGCCCAGGCCCTGGATGGCACGGAACGCGATCAGCTCCGCCATGGTCTGCGACAGGCCGGACAATGCCGATCCGGCCAGGAAGATGATGATGGCGGCGATGAAGAACTTCTTCCGGCCGTACATGTCACCGAGCTTGCCGTAGAACGGCGTGGTGATCGTGGACGCCAGGATGTAGGCCGTCACCACCCAGGACAGGTGCGCGACCCCGCCGAGGTCACCCACGATCCGCGGCAGCGCGGTGCTCACGATGAGGTTGTCGAGCATGGCCAGCAGGATCGCCATAAGCAGCCCGGGCAGCACGATCATCACCTCGCGCGGGGCGAGGAACTGCGCGCTCGCGTCCGCCGGTCCGGCTCCGCCCTGCCCCGCCAGGCCCGATCCGGTCCCGGCACCGCCCGTAGGTTCCGCCACCCGTCCGCTCCTTCTGATCCGCCGTCTTCCCGTCCGCTTCGGCCCGGCATAATTGACTTACCGGCCGGCAAGTTAATATGCTAGGTCCGTAACTAACCGGCCGTCAAGTAAATTTGGCGGCACACGCGCGGTCGAGGAGTACGAAACGGACATGCACGGCGCAGGGTCTGCCGGAGCCACACCGCGAACCGACACCCGGTCCCGCGTGCAGAAGGTGGCGCTCGAGCTGTTCGCCGAGCAGGGCTACGAAAAGACGTCCCTGCGCGAGATCGCCGAGCGGCTGGGCGTGACCAAGGCCGCCCTTTACTATCACTTCAAGTCCAAGGAAGACATCGTCCACAGCTTCACCGACGATTACTTCGCCGAGTTCGACGCCCTCCTGGACTCGGCCAAGGATCAGCCGCCTGGCGACCAGACCCGCCGCGCCATCCTGGAGCGGTACGTCGGCTTGGTGCTGGAGGGCAGTGCGGTCTTCCACTTCCTGGAGCAGAACCGCGCCTCGATGGAGGGTATGGAAAGCGGCAAGGACCGCTTCGCGCGCTTCCGCGACAGGCTGGATACGTTCGTCGATCTGCTGGCTGGGCCCGCAGCCCCGATGCGCGATCGGGTGCGCGCCACCGCCGCCATCATGTCCGTGGGTGCGACGTGCATCTTCTTCCTGCAGCAAGTGGATGACCAGGAGAAGCTCCGGGCCATCGTGCTTGAGATGGCTACCGACCTGATCGGGTAACGTACCTGCCGGTCCACTACCTGCCGACTAGCCCGGCATCCAGAACCTCCCAGCGTATTCCGGCCCGGCAGTACCGCGATGATCTCCATCACCCGGACCATGGCCGTAGCGACCTGAAATGGCCCTGACCTGTATTTCGTGATGACAACTAACGCTGCCGCGGCGAATGATGCTTGCCTGTGTGGATGACTTAATGCTGACAAGTGATCTGCATATCCGGTGAAAATTAAGGGTCTTCTACCGTTTCCGCGACCGGTGTAAACCCAAAATACGTCCCTGACAAGAATCCAGGCCGGGCTGAACCTTGCGGACACCAGCGAGAACCTGTCGAACAGTCCCGTTCAATAGATATGCGTGGGTATGGTACGATCAACGGTCGGCTTTCGGCTCCTGGTCGACGTCGGAAGGTGCGGCGCCGGGCGGTCGACATGTCATCACATGATGATGCACGGCACCGGATGCGCACAGCGCGCCCGGCCTTGCCTGTCGGGCCTGCTGTGTATCGACTCGGGGAATCCAGATGAGGAAGGGGTGGGTCCTGCGGACACGAAGGGGAGGACGGCCACGTCACCCGAGGTGACGGACGGGCAGGACCATCTCGGAGTGAGCGTCGTCATCTGCGCGTACAGTGATCGCAGATGGCAACAGACATGCGCCGCGGTCAGGTCTGTGCTCTCTCAATGTCCGCCGCCAGCGGAGGTGCTACTGGTGGTGGATCACAATGCCAAGCTGGCCGAGCGAGCCCGCACTGAGCTCGCTGACGTGACAGTCCTGGAGAACGAGGGAAGCCAGGGATTGTCCGACGCTCGCAATACCGGACTTCGAGCAGCGTCTCAAGCCATAACTGCCTTCCTCGATGACGACGCGGAGGCGCGTCCGGGCTGGCTGGCATCGTTGATCGAACCGTACCGTTCGCCTGATGTCGTGGGTACCGGAGGCGCCGTTCTTCCCAGGTGGCCCGATACTGCGCCCCGTTGGCTGCCGCCGGAGTTCTATTGGGTCGTCGGGTGCAGTTATCGCGGCCTTCCGGTTTCGGTGAATCCTGTGCGAAACCCGATCGGGGCCAGCATGAGCCTGCAAACCGCCCTGACCCTCAAGGTAGGCGGATTTGACAGCATGGTCGGCCGAGTGGGTACGCGGCCCACTGGGTGTGAGGAGACTGAACTAGCCATACGCCTCACAGCAGCCCAGCCGGCGTCGGTTATCCTCTACGTGCCGGATGCCGTGGTCGACCACCATGTGGGGCAAGAGCGCCTCAAACTAAGGTACTTCCTACGCCGATGCTGGCATGAGGGGGTCTCGAAATCCAGCGTTGTACAGCTGGCCGGCGCGTCTGCCGGACTCGAGAGTGAACGAAGATACGTCACCGTGGTCCTTCCGGCCGCCTTGCTGCGAAACCTTCGCCATGGTCTCACTGGTGATATGGGTGCACTCATGAGATTCTCCATGGTGCTGGCCGGGCTCGCCGCTACCGCGATTGGATATCTGCGCGGGAAAATGCGGTAAGGGTGCCGTAACGGAGTGGTCTGCCGCACTGACTGGCGGTTGCTGGGTGCGAACATGCTTCCTGAACGGACCGTGACGGAGCCACCGCCGAGACTCCGTCACGTGTGCTGACGGAGTGCAGCGTCCGGCGTCTCGTCCGATAGCACCTCATGGCGGAGGGCGGCCCACTGCAGAGAGTGGCGGATGCCATCGGCAATGCCGTACTGCGGCTGCCAGTCGAGCAGTCGTACCGCCCGCTCGATGCGGGTATAGGCGCCCGCCACATCGCCCGGTCGCCGTTCGGCGTCCTGGGCCCGAATCGGCGCGCCGGCTACGTCGTTGAAGGCATCAAGGAACTCACGGACGGTGGTGCCTGTGCCCGTGCCCAGGTTGATCGCGATGGAGGTGCTCGTCGGGGCCAGCAGGGCGTCGAACCTGCTCAGCGCCACAAGATGCGCGGCGGCAAGATCCCAGACATGAATGTAGTCCCTGATACCTGATCCGTCCCTGGTCGGGTAGTCAGTCCCGGTGACCTGAAACGGGACGCCATCCTCTAGGGCCTGCATCATCTTGCCGAGAGCGTGAGTCGGTCTTGACAGCTGCAGGCCGGTGCGCATCTTGGGATCCGCCCCGATCGGGTTGAAGTACCGCAGGGAGAGCACGCGGATGGGCTGCGCGGCGGCAATGTCCGCGAACATGGCCTCGCACATGGCCTTCGTCCGGGCGTATGGACTCTGCGGGTTGACGGGGGAGTTCTCATCGACGGTCAGGTCGGCGCCCGCGCCATAGATGGCAGCGGAGGAACTGAAGATCAGGCGTTCACATCTGTTGCGCACGAGGTGGTCGACGAACTCAAGGCTCTTCACCACATTCGCCCGGTAATACGTCACTGGATCGGCCACTGATTCCGGGACCACGATCAGTGCTGCGCAGTGGATGACGGCATCGACATCTGGATGATCCTTGAATATGCAATCAACCAACTGGCCATCCGCGATGTCGCCCTCGTAGAAATCCCGGTCGGTGGTGAACTCTCGCCTGCCGGTCACCAGGTTATCAAGGATTACCGGCTTAATATCAGCATCGAGGCAGGCCGACGCGATTGTGCTGCCAATGAAGCCAGCTCCTCCTGCAATTAGAACCTTCAATACCTCACACCCTCTACCTTGCCACCGCTTCCCCAGCCGCCAGGCTAGCTGGCCCGCCTAAAACCGAGTCTGCCATGGTAGCCCGTGGAGGATTAGCGGCGATATGTTAGTTAGAAATTGTTCGTCACGAGCATGACGGTGTCGTCAGGATATCAAGGCACCTGCCGGGAAGTCTCGGTGCTCAGAACAGGTTAGGTCGTGACCATGCCAGTTCGAAAAGTCAGCCCGCGCCGGGGAGCTGACCAGAAACAGCGGTCGCGGGCGCACCTTCAGGCCATAGCTCGGGCGGCACTTCCAGCTTGTACTGTCGCTTGGAACCGAATTTCTCCTGCAGAATTACCTTGAGAATCCGCCAGCCATCGCTGATAGCCCGGAGGTTGCTGGAACCGTACAGCCGATTGAGCTCATGGCTTGGAACCTCATGTATCCGGAGCTTGGCCTTGGCCGCCCGGATGCTCATGAGCGCCTCTACCTCGAATCCGGAGCAGTCGATGGCCAAGGCCCCGAGATGCCTGGACCAGAAGGCATTATAGCCGTAGCAAAGGTCGGAGTACCGAGTCCCGAACATCCAGTTAACAAGGCTTCTCAGCAGGCTGTTACCCCAGCGGCGGCCAACGGTTATGTCGTCACTCGCGCCACCGCTGGCGAAACGTGATCCCTTAACGAAGTCTGCGCCGGCAATGAGGGCACCCACAAAGTGGATAATCTCGTTACCATCGGTGGAGCCGTCGCCATCCATCGTGACGATGATATCGCCGCTACATGCGGCGAACCCAGCTAGCAGCGCATCTCCTTTCCCCGTTCCCGACTGTTTAATGATCTTGATGCCGGGCCAGAGCCGACAGGCCACGGCAACCGTGTCGTCTACCGACTGTCCGTCCACAAGCACGACTTCGCTTATCCAGTCCGGTATCGTTTCGAATACTTTAGGCAAATTGCGGGCTTCGTTCCTGACGGGAATGACAACGCTTACGCTCGACGCGATAGCAAAATCCACAGTGACTAGCCGAAATATATTCGCTGCCTGGTAGCTAGGCAGGTTCGCAGCAACCATTTAACCCCGCTCCACGAGATCCATACCCCGGTAATGTGAGCTAGCGTGCGATCAGTGCCTAGCCAAATAACCTGCAGCGCCGCCAAACGGGCCGCGCTGCGATTCCGCTCCTCCAGCGCTCAAAGCTAGCCTCCGGGCACGCTTGCCCCCACATGGAGGACGCCTGGGAGACCGGACAGGTTCACACGTTCGTCATCTTTTGTGTCTGGACCGGAGGTCTTGGTGATATTTGTCCTGCAAGGCGCGATCTGTAACTTCTGAACCTCTAGCCACATGGCTTAGGCCCGGGTCGGTACCTTACGCCTAGCGCCCCTAATTACAGCGAGCGGCTCTCACCACCGGTGCCGGGTCACCGCCAGAGCGGCGAGTGCCATTGTTCTAGTGCCGATGGACGGCAGGCCGTTGGACCGCAGATCGAGGACGGCGAGCAGCGCTTTGGTGCGCGGCGCGAAGGCCGGAGGCCGACAGGCCCGGCATCCGCCGGGGCGGTGACCGATCAGGTCCCCGCAGGCGTCGGCCAGGCCCGCCTGATAGGCGTGCCTCGTACGCTGAGGACCGACTCCGGCGCCACCGAAATTCGCATTGTGCGGTGCGCGGGCCAGTTCCGCGCAGGCGAACAACGGGAGGTCGGGCAGTGCGTCGCCGACGGCCAGCGCGCAACCGGGATCAGCCATCAGCCCGGCCAGTGCCCGCAAACCGGTTCCCTTGTCTGTATCCGCGGGGACGATATCGGTCTGCCCTTCGCCTGGGTGGATCTCCACGTCGGTACCACCGATCGCGCGGATTTCAGCCAGGATTCCGGCTGGCAGGGGACCATTGCCCTGTCGGGCGCGGACCGCGTAGCGATACCGCGGATCCAGCGTGATGTCGGCGTGCCCCGAGAGCTGGCGACGGATCTGGTCCAGCAGGACGCTGCTCGCCGACGGCCGCAGGTCGACGGATTCGCCATCGTGATAGAGGGCGGCGCCATACTCCGAGATTCCGCCCGCCAGGCCGAATGCCCGGCACCGATCGCGAACCTCTGGCATCGAGCGCCCGGTGACCAGTACGGGCCGGTAGCCGTGCGCGATCAGCGCGCGCAGGGCAAGTATCCCGGTCGGTGAGGTCGCCGGGAAGCCCAGCTGATCGCACTCCAGCACGCCGTCCAGGTCAATGGCGCATAGCGGGCCAGCGCCCGGGGACAGGTCGCGCAGGTACAGCTCCGCTAGGTAGTCGTGGACCGCGGCGGCGGAACGTTGCTGGACGTCAAAGGGGCCAAGATCGTCGGCTTTGGCAAGGCGGCGCAACTCGGCGAGCCGGTACATCAGCCAGCGTTCGCCGTCGACCTGATCACCGCTTATCTGCCGGTATGCCTCGCGCAATTTTTCCTGGAAGTCGTAGCTGGGCGGGTCGGCCGCCGCGCCAGCCAGGTCGAAGGCCGGGTCATAGCACAACAGGTCCAGGTGCCCGAACGTGCGCTGATAGAAGTCCACCTTGCGCAGCTCACCGGCGGCTGACGGATCTGGCAGCCAATGCCGGAGGTGAGTCTTGCTGTCCAGGACGGCCGGATGCTCATGTACGAGGAGTCGTCGCATGAGCGGCTCGAGCACAAGCGGTCTGGACGGCATGGCCAGCCGTCCGTACTGGCCGGATAGCACCTTGGCCGCCACTTCCCAGATCGTGCTGCGGCCACCCAGGCGGTCCGCCGAGGCGGATGGGGCCGGCAAGGCCCGACGGCGGGCATACACATATGAAGCTACCGTCTCGGCCAGGGCAACGGACCCGTGCCCATCAGGAGCCTCGTGCGGGACAGGCGGCAGCCAGTCACGGTAGATCAGCCCGTCGGCAAAGCCGTAGACATGCGGCACGCGATCCTGCATCGCGCTGGCTACGGCGACCGCCTGCCGGCCGAGGTAGCCGAGACCAGCGCCTTCGACCACCAGGTCCTTGACCGTCTCCTCACCCGTCCGGCGATCCATCAATTCGACAGTGAACCGGGCGCGTAGGTGTGCGCGCTCGCTGGCGGCAAACGGCTTTGCGGCCAACGCGACCTCGCGGATCTGCATGTCCGGCCCGACGAAGTCGGCCAGCGCGTGCCGGACGGGCTGAGACTCGAGCCGGCTGTGAATGCTCCACTCGTCCCACGGCTGCACGACGACGGACCAGGTGCGCAAGACCTCGGGAACTTCCTGAGCCGAACCGAACACGGAGAGCAGGAAGGAAATCTGCGAATCGGGAACGCCCGCCGCGGACACCGCACGGGCCGAGGCCGCCAGGGACGTGCCTGTCCCCGGGGGGTCATCCGTGATGAGAACCCGTCCGCCGGCCCTGGCGACTGCCCTGAGCGCCGCGCGCTCCCAGTGCAGGAACGGCCGTCCAGGCCGGTAGGTGAGTACGTCGGCAGGGGGCTCCCCGCGGGAGCGGAACGCCGCCGCGTGCAGCGGGGCCAGATAGCTGCCCGAAGTCCGGACTCCCACCACGCATAGCGGTCCGTGATGCTCCGGGTATTGCCGCATGAATGCGTTAACGAGCCACCGCACGTCATCAGGATGCTGGTCGAAACTATGAAAACAAGCGGGCAGACGTATGCGATCGTCAGCCACGGATGAAACCGCCGGAGCGATGGCACGCAGCAGCGCGGCGAACAGGTCCGCGTCTGGAGCGCACTCGACCGCCATGACCTGATCGGCCAGGCAGGAGATCAATTCGGCCAGCGGCTGACGTGCCAGCGTCAGCCGGCGATTCGCGAGACTGCTTCCTCGTCGCGCGATCATGCCCAGCGTGCTGGCGCCAGTGCCAGCAAAACGGGCCGGACCAGACACTTTGCCGCGCAGATAACTGGCGGCACGATTGAAGAGGAGCGGATCGGCGTGCAGGCGGTCGTCGACCAGCTGACCGATCCCGGCGGCTAGCAGGAAAGCATCCAGCCACTGCTCATCCCGTAGCGCGTCACGCAATCGTTCTGCCAGGGCCTCCGCTCCGCATATCAGGTTGGTGACCAGCACTGGACCACGCTCATCCATGAGCAACCTGGCGTAGTACCGGAGTGACGTTCCGGCGCGACCACAAGGGGCTCTCGGCGTACTGAGCCGATTTGGCGAGATTGCTCGCCACGTGGCGGAGCCACACCAGCAGTAGCAGAGTCCGGCCATCGACTAGATCGCCAGTCGTCGTGTCGGCTAGCACGCGTTCCTCGGACGGCGTCCAGGGCAGCCCGCGATTGAGCCTGTCGGCAACACGTCCGCCTAGCCCGCGTGATCGTCCATGTTCGGGTATTGTCAACAGCCAGAATGCGACATCCAGAGCCGACAGGTCGTGTTCGCGGGCCTCGCCCCAGTCGACGATCCCGGTCACTCGCCGGTCAGCGCTGAGCATGATATTCCCTGGGTGGAAGTCGCCGTGCGTCCAGCCGACGGTCAGCTCGCGGCCGGCGAGATCACTGCGCAGAGCGCCGGCCAGGCGCTTCACAACGTCAGCGCAGGGTAGCGACGTCATGATCGTTTCCGCCGGTTCGTCCACCAGGAGCTCAAGGAGCCGGTCATCGACCACGCGAGCCTGCTCTGTACGCCGGTGCAACGGAGCGATCGCCGCGATCGCGGCTGACGTCAGGCGGTCTGTCTCGGTCAGCGCCGGTTTCCGGCCGTCCTTTCCCGGCAGCAGGTTCGTGAGCAAGTAAGTCCACCCGTCGGCAGTCCCGGCCGCCAACGGATCCGGGATCAGGGCCAGCCAGTTGTCTAGCTGGCAGTCTGACCTCAGCTGAAACAGGACATCGTGCTCTCGGCGCAGGCTGTTCGCGCCGCTTGCGGTGGTAGCGACCTTAAGGACAGCCGTTTCGCCGTGTCCCGCGCGAACGATGTAGACGGTGACGTCTGAAACGCTGCTCAGCGCTCGTTCGTACCTCCAGTCCCCGTCAGGGAGCGCCGCGCGCAACACAAGGTTCCTGCCTGCCTGCATGAACTGAGACATGGCCAGGTACCTGGACCGGTGACCCATCCCGGCCAGGCGCCGCCGGGCTGCGGTCACGTACGCGGTGGGCGTCATCGTCGCACGTCAGCCTGTCTTTCGGGCCGACTACGATACCGCCGCCGACTTATAGCGTAGGCAAATGGCCCGGCGATGACCCCGGCGCGCTCGCGCCAGACGAGCTCGCGGGGGAAAGCTGTCCCGCGGTCGGCGTTCTTCACTGATGCCGGATCCAGCAGGTGCCGTGCGGCGGGCACGAAACGCCGCAGCATGTCCCCGAGCAGTGCCGGCCGGGCCCGCAGCGCCGCAGCGAAGTAGGCGCCGAGTCCGACTCCGTATCCGAACGCCTGGCGGCGCATGCCCTCGTATTCGCGCCGGTGCCAGTGCCGTACCACTGCCCGGGGCTCATAAACCAGGGTTCCGCCGTCCACGATGACTCCCAGGAACGCGGTGAGGTCATCACCACCGCGCGCCGGGGTGCCCGCACCCATGGCAGGGTCGAAGCCCCCGCCGGCTACCAGCCAATCGGTGCGGAAAGCCATGTTCGCTCCGGATCCGAATCGCCCGGCGGTGAACGGGAACAGCGGCTCGGGATCCGGCATCTCACGAGTGAAGATACGCCTGGTGAACCCGCGCCCGTATCCGCCAGCCCGCTCAACGAGCAGCTGGGCGGGGGTCTGGAGCTCCGCGGGAAGGATCAGGCCGGTCACGCACGTCGCGTCCGTCTCCGCGAACGCTTCTGCGAACGCTGTGAGCCAAGCCGGATGCACCTGAACGTCATCGTCTGTGATCGCGACAACCTTTCCGGTCACCGCGGGCAGGGCCGTATTGTGAGCCAACGCGAGACCAGGGCGTGATGCGCGCACGTACCGCACCGCGAACGGCCAGGCCTGGCCGTTCGCCAGAGCGCGGGCCGTAGAGTCGCTGCGCGGCGCGCTATCGGCGACGACGACGTCGAACGAGGAATACTCCAGCTTGGCGAGAGAGTCCAGGCAGCGCAGCAGGCTCTCGGTGCGGTCACGGGTGGCGATCACGACCGTGATCGGCAGATCATCCACCGGTCTCGGCCGGGTGCGACATGGCCGCTGCGGCTGGATGAGGCCGCCAGGGGGGAGACTGGCAGGCGCCGGGATGCCGTCGTCATCACAGTGAGCGGTGACCGAGTCGGCGATGAGAGGCCACAGCATCGACGCGAGCCGGTCGGCGCCGACCGGCTCGGATGTGAACGACAGGTGAACCTCGCCGACGGGCTGGCCGTGCAGCCAGACCAGCAGCCGCGCCCCCTGGTACTGTCCGTCCGAGTTCAGCTGCGGCAGCGGCATTTCCAGGTATATATCGCCGACGAGGACCGGCGTGACAGCGCTAATCTCCCCCTCCTTAGCTAGCCTTCACTAGGGAAGAAGACTACAGGGTAGCCTCACCCGTTTACATCTCGCGACAGATGCCGCCGCACCGGCGTAAACCACCCTGGGATTCCGTACGTCCTCTATGCGTACCCCGAAGGTACGTGTAGAGGACGGGGCCACAGTCGATGCGCGAGGCCGACCTTGGGGGTGGCATGGATCTGGTTTGCCCGGGCCGAGGGTCGGCGACGGGGAGCCGCAGAGCCTGCCGACGGCCCACGGGCGCGTACTCGCGTCTCACCAATGACTTGCTAGCTTTAGGAAATTTTCGCGTCGTATACCGGAACTCAGATGCGCTGATCCTCTAGTTGGCCAAATCAAGCTGAGGATAAGGAAGCCTGTGATACGCATGTTCGACCTACGTCGCCGGGCCGTCCCGCTCGGGCTGGCCGTTTCCGGCTGGCCGTTTCCGGGCATTACGGCTGTGGCCGGACACGATCTACTCCGTCCGCTCGACGTCATGGCCTTCGCCCTTACGGCCGACCTGAGCACATCATGATGAGCCCGGTTCCGATTCTCCTGTATCATTCGATCTCGGCCGACCCGCCCGATTGGATCGCGACTTTCACCGTCAGTCCCGTCACGTTCCGCAACCACCTCGATGTGGTAGTGGCCAGCGGACGACAACCCATGACCGTTTCGCAGTTCGCTGACGGGCTGCAGGGAAAGGCCGAGCTTCCGGCGCGGCCCGTGCTGATTACCGTGGATGATGGCTTCGCCGACTTCGCCGATAACGCGATGCCCGCTCTCACCGAAAGGAAGTTGCCGAGCACGCTTTACGTTACGACGGGCGCGCTCGCCGGGAGAGCACAGGAAAGTGTACTTCCGCCAGCCGATATGCTGCGAGCCGCAGATCTTTCCGGCCTTGAGGCGGAAGGCGTCGAAATAGGAGCTCATTCCCATACTCATCGCCAGATGGATCTGCTACCCGAGAACCAGCTAGCTGATGAGATTTCACGGAGCCGTGACCTACTAGCCGAAACGCTCGGGCATCCCATCCGCAGCTTTGCGTATCCTCACGGGTACTGGCGATCGAAGGTATTGCGTCTCGTCGACGCGGCAGGCTTTGACTCGTCCTGTGCCGTGGGTAACTCGCTCTGCTCGGCCAAGGATCATCCGCTGGCACTCTCCAGGCTCATGGTTCGGGCAGACACAGACGCATCCGTGATCGCCGCGTGGCTCGATGGTTCTGGCGCCCGTATCCTGCCGCGCCGGCACAGATTGCTTGCCTACGGTTGGCGCCAATATCGCCACAGCAGGCAATCGAGGCTGCTGACGATGTTCAAGAGCGGGAGTCACCAGGCCTGATCACCAGGACTCGATGCGCTCTGCCGGAGCATGAGGCACCCGATGGCGGCGGGCTAGACGCGGCACTATCGGCCAACGTGCCAGGTTCCGTTGTCCGGCCTAGTTGTCGGGAGGAGTATCGCGGAACCGGAGCGCGCTCTTGGCCACGCCCCGCAGCGCGCGGTCGTAGCGAGTGTATGGAATCCGTTCAAGGCGGTACTCCGCGTAGTCGACCGGGATCGCTCCGAAGCGTTCCTTGAAGTGAGCCAGGCTGACCGAGGCACCGGTCTCGCCCAGGTGGTAGGTCTGGCAACCGTGCTCGCAGGCCAGCTGGATGGCCCTCCACAGCAGCAGGTCGGTGGCGCGTACCGGGCCGGCCAGCTCGCGGTCGATCGCGGCGCGGGTGTCGTGGGCGGCAGGACCGAGCAACATGATCCCAGAGGCGGCGGGCCGGTTCTCGACGTAGGCGACCAGGACCACCAGCGCGGCACCGAGATGACGAGCGACGGCCTGAAACTTGGCGGGCGGATCCCGGCGCGCTGCCCGCCAACGCGCCAGCGCCACCGGTTCGTGCTGCTGAGCCGCCCAACGGAGCACGGATTTTTCGAAGAGTTCGTGGTGGACGGGCAGCAGCCGGCCGGTGCGGTCCACCTCCACCCGCACCCCGCGTCGCGCCGCGCTACGCAGCTTCTTCCGAGTGGAGGCTGGCATGCGGGCCAGCACCGCGTCCGGACCGCCGACGAGGTCGATGACATGGGCCCGACGCGGCAGCACCACCATGTCCGGCTCCCGCGCAGCGACCGCCCACTGCGCCGCATGCAACGGGTTGGGACGGATCCAGGTCCGCGCGGCACCGACCTGACGCAGGTCGGCGAGCACCGCCGTGACAACTCCGGCATCCGCGCCCGGCCCGACCAGCCCGCCGATACCCCATGCCGGTGGGTGGCAGGCGAGCCAGCCGCCCACCCCGGCCATACCGCGGCGGCGGGTCAGCGGCAGCACGAACCGTCGGCCGTCCGGCAACTCGTACAGCCGGCTGGCGTCCGCGTAGCGACCGTCGTGGCACATAGCGTCGATCCACTCCGGGCCATGGTCGGCCAGCGCGTCAGTGTCGGCGTCGAACAGCCGCCGCCACATCTGACGGGGCGCCGGCGTGACAACCTGCATCCCACCCGGCGCCGCAGTGGACTCCCCCATGAGGACCGATGCTGCCAGATCGTGACGGAGAAGTCGCGTAGTCCTTACAAATCAGCGTCGCAGCGCCAGGCCGCACGCCGCGATCCACGTACCGTTCACCGGGCAAGGACGACGCCGTCGTACAGCGGTCTTGTAGCTGCGACCTCACCTGCCACGCCGGGCTCCCGCCTGGCCACGCGTCGGCCACCAGGGGAGACGGCTCACCACCGGTTTGGTCACGCGGCCCGCGGTGCGTGACTTCTCCCTCAGCTTGGTCAAGAGGGTTACCGGCTTCCGGGAGGGGTGACCTCCTTAGCGGTTCGCAGCGAATAGCCGTACCCGGTCATCAGTCCGCAACATACCGCCGTCACGATGCGCTGCTTCCGAGCCGGCAGCTTGGTCCGCCATGCTTCGTCGGGGCGTAGCTGAAGGCCGCTGGACGCGGCCCGGCGCACCCCTGGATTGCCTGCGACCATGTGGTGATCGCCCGGGGCCAGGGTGATGCCGCCTGTTGCCGCGCCCGCTTCGATGGCGAGTCCAGTGGCCAGCGAAATCCGGCGCAGCACCTGCTCCGGGTAAGACGCCATGTCCTCGTAGCGGACCCGGACGTATGTGGTGCCTAGCCGTTTCAGTCCAAGCTGCACCAGAAGATTCTGCGACACCCAGTGCACCGCAGTCTTACCTGCGGCCTTCCGCGTCATGTAGCCCGGTTCCGAGTCAGAAGGGATCAGCTTCTGCCACGAATACGCTACTGCTCGTGGATCGCGGACCAGATGGATAGTCCCGACGGCCACTGCTTTGCTGCGCGCTAGAAGAGCTCCGAAGATCGGCTCCTTCCCGGCGTCGATGATCCAGCCTGCGCCCGTAAGCCGGCCGATCGCTTGGTACAGCTGTGCTCGCTCGGCTAGCATCCGCCCGGCCCGGCTGGCTTCGGGCACCGGCCAGGCGCCCGGAGCCAGGGTGAGTGCGAACTGCCGCCGCAGAACGTGCCGTTCGAGCTCGGCCAGTTGCTCGGCCTGCCCGGGAGCCAGCTCACCATAGGCCTCGCGGACCACCGCGGACCAGAAGGGGCAGGCAGGAAGCGGCTGGCCGCAGCTGCAGACTTCAGCACGGGCAAACCTCCGCCAGAAAAAGTTGAGCTCACCGACGAAGGTCACGCCTGGAACACTACTCAGCAACTGGCCCAGAACGGTGCTGCCCGTCCGGGGAATACCGGCGACATACAGTATCTGCAAGTCGTGTTCGGGCGATCTAGTCGTGTCTGGCGGTTGTCCCAGAAACTCCGAACCAGGCACACCCGGGCCATCGCCGGGGCGCGAGGAACCGCACGCATGCGGCTGGGGCTTTCCGTAACGGCCAGCGTGAGGCGGCGGCTTGGCGGGAGAGACCGACCTTGCGTTCACGCTCATCAGGATGCGCCACGATAGTGACAACACCATGAAGTGCCGTTCAGCAGCCGGTGAACGTTTGTGATCAGCGCACTAGAGACTGTCCGAGCAGTGAGACACGATCACTGGCCGGACAGGACCGAAGCCACGACCGAGCTCAGGGACAGCCGAGGTAACTAGCGCTCAGTCCTTGAAGCGGATGAGTTTCTTGACCCCGCTGCGCAGCGCATGATCGACGGTAGAGACCGGGAGACGCTCAAGGCTGTACTCCTCGTAGTCATACGCCGTTCCGCCGACTCGCCGCTTGAAGTCGGCAATGCCCTTCGATGTCCCGGATTCGCCCTGGTGGAAATAGCGGCATCCGGCCTTGCAGGCGTCCTCGATCGCGCACTTCATCATCAGGTCGGGAGCACCGCTGCGACCGACCCGCTCCCGGTCCAGGACGACCCGAGCGGCGTTTGCGTTGTGGTAACTGAGGACAAGGCATGCCGCTGCTGGCTGCTTGTCGACATAGGCGACGTAGATCCGGCAGGCATCCCGCATGACTCGTGCGATGGTGACGAACTTCTGTTCCGGGTCCCGTCGGTGTCCGCGTAGCCGGGCCAGTAGCAGCGGCTCGTGCTGCTGAGCGGCCCACCGCTGGGTCGCCCGGCGGAAGAGGTCGTAGTACACGGGAACCAGCCGCCCCTGGTCGTCGGACTCGACGACCACGCCCGCCTGCTCCGCCTTGGACACGTACTTACGGGTGGAGGCCGAGAACCGGCCACGCCAAACCGCGTCAAACCCACCATCCAGATCGATGGCGTGCGCCAATCGGGCGACCCGGTGGGCCCCGCCGGGCATCGCCGCCTTCCAGGCGTCAGCTGCCCTGGGATTCGGGCGGATGTTCAACCGCAGATAGGGCGCGTGGGTGGTCAGGTCATCGACGACCGCACGGATGTGCTCTGCCTTCACCGGGGACGTACTCACCAGGCCGCCGATGCCCCAGCCCCATGGCATCGACCCCGCCAGGTCCGCGGCGGCGGGAACCCAGCGGTGCCCGACTAGAGGCAGCACCATCTGCGCGCCATCGTCAAAGGTGTAGAGCCTGCTGCGGTCCCGGTGGTGAGTGCTACGGCACAGCGCCTCTGTCCACTGCGGCGACTGGTACGGGACCGCCTCGACATCCCGGTCGAAGACCGCCTGCCAGCTGGAGCGCGGCGCCGGGCTCACCACGTTCCGGAGAGCAGCGACCTCCGTCACCACTAAATCCCCCTTCTAATGGGCGAACATCGCAGCTATATGACGAATAGACCACCGGTGCAATCGGTTGCGACCCAGCGGCTTTACCAATCATTTACCATATAGCGTCAGCTGTAATCACAGGTGATCACCTTCGGCCCTATTAGCAGGTGATCACCCAGAATCACGAATAACCTACCCGAGACCCGCAGCTAACATCAACCGCATGGACATGGCCGGGCTAGGTGGCTGCGGTAGCCTCTCCGACGATCCCGCCTACGCCAGGGATTGGGCCAGCCGACGACGCCTGGTCACTGTTCGACTGCGGCGGCAGGTGGCGCTTTCACCGTGCGCCTGCCCGATCCCGGCCACGGGTCGACGTGGCGGCCGCTCGGACCAGGGGCAGGACGCGGTACGGGACCTGGGTGGCAAGGGAGATCAGGGTAGCCGAACGGGTCACGCCCTCGGCGGAGACGATCGCGTCGATCACGCGCTGCAGGTCGGCGTTGGACCGGGCCACCACGCGGCAGAGCAAGTCCCCGGCACCCGTGATGGTGTGCACCTCGAGCACCTCGGGAATCGCAGCCAGTCGCTCGGCTACGGGATCGTGGCCGCCAGCCTGACGTATTTCCAGCGTGACGAACGCGGTCACCTCGTAGCCGAGCGCGGCCGGATCCACCTCGGGCCCGTACCCGGTGATCACGCCGCGCTCCTGCAGCCGTTCCAGCCGGGCCTGCACGGTGCCGCGGGCGACGCGCAGCCGCCGGGAGGCCTCGAGCACGCCCACCCTGGGTTCGGCGGCGAGCAGTTCGATCAGCGCGGCGTCCAGGTGATCCACCCGCCCGGGCGAAGCAGTGGTCATGGTGTACAGAGATACCATCATCCGTTCAGTATTAATAGACAATATGACCAGCAATATCACAGTTGATTGCGCAGATTGAAATGCCGTGCGCATGCTAGCGGCATGACGAGGTCAGCACAGGACGGTTTTCCCGTCATCGGCATGGACGCGGTGGTGTTCGCGGTCGGCAACGCGAAGCAGGCGGCGCACTACTACTCGACTGCGTT
>Ga0137385_10001118_pt1 | contig 22266 bp, 17 predicted proteins | sample SagtaG_FD_104921 | JGI IMG/M metagenome (GOLD analysis project Ga0137385, IMG submission 104921) | Vadose zone soil microbial communities from Sagehorn Ranch, Mendocino, California, USA - Sage2_R_80_16 metaG | ecosystem: Environmental > Terrestrial > Soil > Vadose zone | place: USA: California... | reverse complement strand
GCGGGCCCTGGCCGGGCAGCCGGGCAGTGTCACCGGATAGGACAACAGTCGGGGGGCGATCCGATGCCGTCGAGTTCAACGGCGCGCGCAGGCGCGGGTGCCGCGACCGGGAGGGGCCAGGTTCCGCGCCAGCGCGGCCAGCAGGCGCGGAGGACGGCCAAGCAGGGGGGGAGGCCGGGCCGGCAGGCGGGGAGGACGGGCGAGCAGGCGGGGAGGACGGGCCAGCAGGCGGCGAGGCCGGCCAGGCAGGGGCGGAAGCCGGCCGAGCGGCCGAAGGCTGCCGCCGAGCACGGGATGACGATGCCGTCGGTGCCAGCGATGCCCGTCCCGCGCATCCGCATTCCCGGCGGCACGGCCGGCAACATGGCATGGTGGGGCGGCCTGGCGGCGGTGGCAGCGTTCGGCGTCGTGGACTGGCCGGTCGCCGCCCTGGTCGCCGCCGGGACGTGGGTTGCCGAGCAGCACGCCAGGCAGTCCGATCGCGCCAGGGCCGGGCGCTAGCGCACTCCGCGCCGAGCCGCGCCGCTCGGTGTGCGGGGGACGGCGATGATCGCCCAGGCAGTCGCGGTGCTGTCGGCGGTGGCCAGCAGGCTCCCGGTCTCGCCAGGCCGGCGCCAGCGCCGCCGCTGGGTGGGCAACGGCCGGGCGCACATCGAGGTCAAGGGGCTGCACCGGCCAGAGAACCGTCTGGCGGCACGCCACCTGGAGGCCGCGCTCGGCGGGCTGGACGGGGTGCGGTGGGCCCAGGTCAACACGGTGGCCGGCAGGGTGGTCGTCGCCTTCGACGGCGACCTCGACGTGGCCGGGATCGTCGACGTGATCGAGGGCATCGAGGACGCCCACGACCTGTCGCAGGAGCGCTTCCCGCACGACCGTCCCGATCACCCGGCCGACTCCGAGCCGATCCAGCGCCAGCTCTGCGCGATCGGCGCCGACCTCGGCGGCCTCGGCCTCGGGCTGGCCGGGCAGTTCGCCCTCGGCCAGTTCGGCCGGCTCGCCAGGAAGAACCCGGTGGTCGGCGAGGTCGCCTCGCTCATGTCGCTGGTCGACTCGACGCCGGTGCTGCGGCGCGCGCTCGAGGGCAGGCTCGGCCGGGCGGCCACCGACCTCGGCCTGGCCGTCGGCAACGCGGTGGCCCAGGGCCTGGCCCAGGGCCCGCTCGGGCTCATGGTCGACATCGCGCACCGGGGGCTGCTGCTCGACGAGTTGCGGGCGCGCCGCGACCTGTGGACCCGCAGCGAGCCGCTGCGGTACGGCGCCGGGCCCCCCGGCACTCCGCCGCCGGCCGCCGGCCCGGGCGCGGGGCGGCCGGCGGCGCTGCCCGCCGGGCCGGTCGAGACCTACAGCAACGCCGCCGCGACCGCGGCGCTGGGCGGCGCGGCGGCGACCCTGGCGGTCACCCGCGACCCGCATCTGGCGGTGGCGGCGACCGCCACCGCGAACCCGAAGGCCGCCAACCTCGGCAGGGAGGGCTTTGCCGCGCGAGTGGACCGTGATCTGGCCCGCTCCGGGGTTCTCGCACTCGATGCCGAGGCGCTGCGCAGGCTCGACCGGGTCGACGCCGTCCTGCTCGACACGCAGGTGCTGACGACCGGGCGGACGGTCGTGGGCTCGGTCTGGGTGCCGCCCGCGCACAACGCAAGCGCCGAGGCCGCCGTGCTGGCCGCGCACGCCCTGCTGAGCCCAGATCGCCCCGCGGCGGGCGCGCCCGCGGGAAACACCGCGTGGGCGATCGGGCCGGTGCCGGGCCGGCTCGCCGGCGAATTCAGGGCGGCGGCCGGCGAACTGCGGGCGCGCGGTGACCGGCTGTTCGGCCTGTTCCGCGATGCGGCGCTGTTCGGGCTGGTGGTGGTCGAGCCCGAGCTCGATCCGCTGACGGGCCCGCTGCTTGCCACCGCCCGGTCGGTCGGCTTGGTCGCGGCGGCCGGCCGGTCCGGCCTTGGCAGGCGGGAAACCGTCGACCGGGTGCTGGCCGGCGGCACGCGCATGGCCGCCTCGGTACGCGCGCTCCAGGCCGAGGGCAAGGTGGTCGCGCTGGTCTCGGCCCGCCAGCACGAGGCGCTCGCCGCCGCCGACCTCGGCATCGGCGTGACGGGCGGGCCGCGGCCGCCGTGGGGCGCCGACCTGATCACCGGGACCGGGCTGGCCGACGCCTGCCGCATCCTGCAGGCCGTGCCGCCAGCCAGGGCGGTCAGCAGGCGGGCGGCCGTGTTCGCCGGGTACGGCTCTGGCGCCGGCGCCGTGCTCGCCATGGCCGGCCCGCGGCCGGGCGCCGCGGCGCGCTCGATGCTCGCGGTCAACGGCGCTGCGCTCGCGGCCCTGTCCAGCGGAGTCTGGTCGGCGATGACGCTCGCGCGCAGACCGCCGCCGCTGCCAGCCGAGACAACCGACTGGCATGCCCTGGACACCGGTGCTGTCCTGGCCAGGCTCGCGAGCCGCAGCGAGGGACTCGGCACCGAGGAGGCCGCCAGGCGCCGCGCCGCCGCGCCGCCGGGCGAGGCGCCGGTGGCCGAGCCCGGCGTCATCCGGTCCTCGCTCGAGGAACTGGCGAATCCGCTGACACCGGTGCTGGCCAGCGGCGCCGGCCTGGCGGCCGCCGCAGGCTCGCTCACAGACGCCGCCATGATCGGCACGTTCATGGCGGCTAACGCGCTGGTCAGCGGCGCTCAGCGGGCCAGCGTGGGCCGGGCGCTGCGGCGGCTGATCGACGAGTCGGCGGTGCGGGTCAGGCTCCGCCGCGGCGGTGGCGAGGAGTCCAGCACCGCGGACCGGCTGGTGCCCGGCGACGTGATCGTCGTGCGAGCCGGCGACGCGGTGCCGGCCGACTGCCGGATCCTGGCCGAGCGCGGGCTCGAGGTGGACGAGTCGAGCCTGACCGGCGAGTCGCAGCTCGTGCCCAAGAGCCCGGGCGCGACCGGAGCGGTGAACCTGGCCGAGCGCCGGAGCATGCTCTACGCGGGCACCTCGGTCGCGGCGGGCGAGGCCACCGCCGTCGTCGTGGCGACCGGCCAGGCCACCGAGCTCGGCCGCAGCGCCCAGGCCGCCGAGGGCGGGCACCGGCCTGGCGGCGTGCAGGCGCGGCTGCGCGAGCTGACCAGGCTGACCGTGCCGGTCACCCTCGGCGCGGGCGCGGCGCTGGTCGGCGGCGGCGTGCTGCGCGGCAGGACCCTCCGCGACACGCTCGGCACCGGGGTGAGCCTGGCGGTCGCGGCCGTCCCCGAGGGCCTGCCGATCGTCGCCACCGCCGCCCAGTACAGCGCCGCCCGCCGGCTGTCGCGGCGCAACGCGCTCGTACGCAACCCAGGCACGATCGAGGCGCTCGGCCGGGTCGACGTGCTGTGCTTCGACAAGACCGGCACGCTTACGCAGGGCAGGATCAGGCTGCACCGGGTCTGGGCGGCCAGCCCAGCATCGGCCAGCCCAGCATCGGCCAGCACGGCATCGGCCAGCACGGGGCAGCCGCTGTCCGCTCTGCGGCCCGATGGCAGGCTGGCGCTGGCAGCCGGGCTGCGGGCCACGCCCGAGCACCGCGACGGCGAGTCCCTGGCCCACGCCACCGACCGGGCCGTGTCCGAAGGGGCCAGGCAAGCCGGGGTGGGCGTGGATCTCGGCGCGGACCGCTGGCGGCCGGTCGGCGAGCTGCCGTTCGAGCCGTCCCGCGGTTACCACGCCGTCCTGGGCCGCACGCCGGCCGGCCAGCTGCTGTGCGTCAAGGGCGCACCGGAGATCGTGCTGCCGCTGTGCACCACGCAGCGGCACGGCGGCCGCACGGCCGACCTCGACCAGCGGGCCAGGCGAGCGATCACCCGCGAGGTAGAACGGCTCGCCAAATCCGGTTACCGGGTGCTCGCGGTGGCCGAGCGGGAGGCCTCGAGCCGGCGCGACCTGCGCGAGGACCGGATCAGCCGGCTGCGCTTCACCGGCCTGCTTGCGCTCACCGACCCGGTCAGGGACACCGCGGCGGAGGCGATCCGCGGGCTGCGCGCCGCCCAGGTCGGCGTGCTGATGCTGACCGGGGACCATCCGAGCACCGCCGGGGCCATCGCGGCCGATCTTGGGCTGCTGGACGGCGGCCGGGTGGTCACCGGTTCCGAGCTCGACGGCCTCACCGACCCCGAGCTGGACAAGCTGGTTGCCAGGGCCGCCGTGTTCGCCAGGGTGAGCCCGGATCACAAGGTCAGGATCGTGGCCGCGCTGCGCCGCACCGGCCGGGTCGTCGCCGTAACCGGCGACGGCGCCAACGACGCGCCGGCGATCAGGCTGGCGGATGTCGGCGTCGCGCTCGGGCGGCGCGGCACCAATGCGGCCAAGGAAGCCGCCGACGTCGTGGTGACCGACGACCGGATCGAGACGATCATCGACGCGATCGTCGAGGGCCGGGCGATGTGGTCATCGGTCCGCGACGCGATCGCGCTGCTGCTCGGCGGCAACCTGGGGGAGATCGCGTTCACGCTGGGAACAGGCCTGCTGACGCCGGGCGGCTCGGTGCTGAACGCCCGCCAGCTGCTCCTGGTGAACCTGTTCACCGACATGGTGCCGTCACTGGCGCTCGCGGTCAGGGAGCCGGCCGGCACCACACCGCAGATGCTGCTGCGCGAGGGTCCCGAGGCGTCACTCGGATCCGCGCTGAACCGGGACATCATGATCAGGGGCGGGCTCACCGCCGGCGCCGGCCTGGCCGCCTGGGCAGGCGGGCGGATGACCGGAGTCACGCCGCGCCGCGCGTCGACGACCGCGCTCGTCGGCCTGGTCGGCGCGCAGCTCGGGCAGACCCTGGCCGCAGGCCGGCGCAGCCCGCTGGTCGTCGCGGCCAGCGTCGGCTCGGCCGCCGCGCTCGCCTGCGTCATCCAGACGCCGGTGGTGAGCCAGTTCTTCGGCTGCACCCCGCTCGGCCCGGTCGGATGGGGGATAGGCCTCGGCTCGGCGACCGCGGCGAGCCTCGCGGCGCCGCTCGCCGTTCGCCTGATCCGCCGATGATCCCGCCCGCATCCCCGGGAGATCGGCTACGGCATAAGGCCGTGCAGCGGGAACACCGCGGCCCTGGTTGCCATGATGGCCTGGTCGATCGGCTCGTCCGGATCGTAGCCGTCCTCGAAGCGGGGATAGCGGGCCGGCGCCTGCTCGGTCATGAACTCCGGCGCGGCGGCCCTGGTGCGGCGGGCCACGTAGTCGCGCCAGCCAGGCGGCGTCGGGATGGCCGGGTCGATCGGCTGGCCGGCGGCCTCGGCCAGCAGGTGCGTCCATGTTCTCGGCACCACCTGGACAACCTCGTAGCCGCCGCCCCCGGTGAGCAGCCAGCGGCCACCCGCCGTCTCGTGCGCGAGAGCGTGGATTGCCGCGTGCGCGGCGCGCTGCGCGTCGATGGTCAGCTCGAGGTTGGCCAGGGGGTCCATCCAGTGCGTGTCGCAGCCATGCTGGCTGACCAGGACCTGCGGGCGGAACGCGCGCAGCAGCGGCGGCACGACGGCGTGGAACGCGCGCAGCCAGCCCGCATCCCTGGTGCCCGCGGGCAGCGCGACGTTGACCGCGGACCCCGCCGCCTCCCGGCCGCCGGTCTCCGACGGCCGCCCGGTGCCGGGGAACAGCGTGCGCGGGGACTCGTGCAGGCTGATCGTCAGCACCCTGGGATCGTGGTAGAACGCGGCCTGGACGCCGTCGCCGTGGTGCACGTCGATGTCGACGTAGGCGACTCCTTCGGCGCCCTGGGCTAGCAGCCAGCTGATCGCGATCGCCGGGTCGTTGTAGACGCAGAACCCGCTGGCGTGGTCGCGCATCGCGTGATGCAGCCCGCCGGCGATGCTCACCCCGTGCTCGGCCTGGCCCGACCAGATGGCCCGCGCCGCGGCCAGCGTCGCCCCGGCCACCAGCGCCGAGGCCTCGTGCATCCCCGGGAAGATCGGGTCGTCCTCGGTGCCGAGGCCGTACCGGCCCGCGACCGGGATCGACTCGGCGCGGCCGGCCTGCCTGACCGCCTCGATGTAGCCGGCGTCATGCACGTAACCGAGTTCGGCATCGGTCGCCTGCGCCGGAGCGACGACGATCACCCCGTCGCCGTCGAGCACGCCGAGCGCGCGGGCGAGCTCGATCGTCAGCTCGACCCTGATAGGCGCCAGCGGGTGACCGGGACCGAAGTTGTAACTGGTCAGATGATCATCCCAGGCCACGTGCAGGGTGCAGGTCATCTGGCCATTCTCTCGTGATCCGCGCTTTTCCGCCGAGCCCGGGTGACCGTCGTGCCGCGGCCGGCCGCGGTAACGCCGATGTTCGGTAACCGAACGGTCAATGCTTCGCCATTGATCGGCGCGATCTCCGCGTACTTGCGCCGCGTCGTTGCCGCGAGGCGCTAGGTTCCCCGGCCATGAACGCCCTCGGACCGGCGCTTCGCGGGCCGGCCGGGACCGGGTCAGGGGCGCCGTCGTGACGAGGTGGCTGGTCACCGGTGCCAGAGGCATGCTCGGGCAGGATGTCATGGCCGTGTTGCGGGCCCGCCGCGAGATCTTGATGGGCCTCGGCAAGCGCGAACTCGACGTGACCGACGAGTCGGCCGTGCGCGGGGTGGTCGGCGACTACCGGCCTGGCGTGGTCCTCAACTGCGCCGCGTGGACGGCGGTCGATGCCGCTGAGGTCGACGAGCAGGCGGCGCTGCTGGTGAACGGCCTGGGCGCCGAGCACCTCGCCGCGGCGTGCGCCGAGACCGGCGCTCGGATGGTGCAGATCTCGGCCGCGCACGTCTTCGCCGGCGACGCGGGCCGGCCGTACCGGGAAGACGATCCGCCGGCGCCGCGTACCAGCTATGGCCGGACCAAGCTGGCCGGCGAGCGCGCCGTTCTCGGCCTGCTGCCCGATACCGGGCTTGTCGTGAGGACGGCGTGGCTCTACGGCGGCGCGGGCCCGAGCTTCGTCCACACGATAATCAGGCTGGCGGACAAGGAGCCGACCGTGGCTGCCGTCGCCGACCAGCGCGGCCAGCCCACCTGGACGGCCGACGTCGCCGTCCAGGTGGTCGGGCTGGCGATGCTCGGCGCCGCCGGCATCTACCACGCGACGAGTTCGGGGGAGACGACCAGGTACGGGCTGGCCAGGGAGATCTTCACGCTGCTCGGCGCGGACCCTGGCCGGGTTCGCGCCACGACCAGCGAGGCGTTCCCGCGCCAGGCACCCCAGCCCGCCTGGAGCATCCTCGGGCATGACCGGCATGCCGCGGCCGGCCTGATGCCCATCGGCGACTGGCGGCTCGCCCTGCGCCGAGCGTGGCCGGTTCTGGCCGCCTGGCAGGCGCGCGAGTCCCTCGTGCGGTAGCGACCCGGTGCCGTGGTCACGGTGCCCAGTCACGGTGCCGGCGCCCGGCCGAGCGCCATCGCCGGCTGGACCCGGGCGGCCGTGACAGCGGGGACGAGGCTGGCCAGGACCCCGGCCGCGGCGCCGGCCAGCGGGGCGGGCAGCACCGTCAGCGGCGCGATGACCGGTACCCAGTGCCGGGAGCGGGCGAGCAGGATGACCATGGCCACGCCGAGGCTGGCCCCGGCCAGCCCGCCGATCAGGCCGAGGATCGCCGACTCGGTGAGGACGTGGGCGAGTACGTGGACGCGGCGGGCGCCGACCGCCCGGCGGAGCCCGTACTCGGCGGACCGTTCCCGCACCGACAGCCAGCTGACCCCGGCGATGCTGAGCGTCCCGATGACCAGGCTGACCCAGCCGAGCGTGCCGAACAGGCCGGACAGCGCCGCGGTCACCTGGTCGCGCAGCCGCTGCGGTCGCACCGGCACCACGACGGCGAACCGGTGCGGGCGGGCCGGGCTGATCGCGAAGGCCGCCTGACGCCCGACCGCGGGAGCTGCCCCCGGCCTGGTCTGGATCAGCACGGTCGGCGTGCCGCCGGCCCGCGGGTCAGGCGGTCCCCAGAGCGCGACGGCGGCCGATGCGGGCAGCAGGACCGCCCGCCGCAGCGCGGGCCGCCTGACGGCGCGGCCGAATACTCCGATCACGACGCAGCGTTCTGTGCCGATCCTGACCGCGGGCCGGCCCCGCAGCCCGGTGATGCGCAGTGCCCTGGCGGCAGCCGAGCCGAGCAGGCAGACCGGCGCGGAGTGCGCCTGCGCCCAGGCTCCGAACGCCCTGCCCTGGCTGATCCGCACGCCGGACGCGGCCAGGAAGCCGGTCGACGCCGCGACCACGACCGGCTCGGCGGCGGGCCGCCCCGCGGCGGGCGGGCTCGCGACCGGCCCGGCCTGCCTGACCCGCCAGTAAACCCCGGCCGCCACGACGCCGTGCAGCGCCTCCAGCCTCGCCTCGACGTCCGCCGGGTACGGGTAGCCGGCGGGCGCCGGGCCGGGGCGTTCCTGCCGCACGGTCACCTGGGTCGCGAGCCGGCCGGCGAAGGCCGTGGTGACCTGGCCGCTCGCCGTGCTGGCCAGCCCGAGCGCGGTGACGAACCAGGCCACGCCGAGCAGCGTGCCGAGGCTGGTGAGGATGGCCCTGGCCGGCCTGGTGACGATCGCGGTGAGCGCGTCGCCGATCGCGTCGCCCGGCCGCAGCCTGGTCGGCTGGCCCATCCGGCGGCGCCTCACCGGCCGGACCCTTGGCGTCCGGCGCCGACGGCCACGTTCCGCGAGCTGTGGGCCGCGGCGAGCTGGTCCCTGGTGGCGATCAGCACCGTCCTGCCCTCCCGCCGCAGGTCGATCAGCAGGCCGATCACTTGCGCCGCCACCGCCTCGTCCAGGCTCGCCGTCGGGTCGTCGCAGAGCAGCAGGCTTGGCTCGGTCACGATCGCACGGGCGATCGCCACCCGCTGCTGCTCGCCCGCAGAGAGTTCGCACGCCGCGACGTGGCCGGCCGCGGTCAGGCCGACCCGGTCGAGTGCGGCGCGCGCTGCGCTGATCCGGCGCTGCCTGGGCAGCCCGGCGTACAGCACCGGCAGCATCACGTTCTCCAGCGCCGACCTGGCGGGCAGCAGCTGCGACCGCTGGAACACGCAGCCGATCTGGCGGCCGCGGAACGCGGCCCGCTCGCGGTCGCCGAGGCTGGCCGTGTCGAGCCCGTTCAGCAGGTAGCTGCCCGCCGTCGGCCGCAGCAGCAGGCCGACGACGCCGAGCAGCGTCGACTTGCCTGAGCCGGCGGGCCCGGCAAGCGTGACGAACTCGCCGTGACCGACGGTCAGGTCGATGCCGTCGAGCGCGGCGCGGCCCGGTCCCGGGTAGCGCACCCCGATCCCGCGCAGCTCGATAAGCGGCGCTCCTGGCGGGCGGGCGGGGGTGCTCACCGGCCGACGCCGACCAGCACCCGGTCGCCAGGCCGCAGCGCTCCCGGTCCCACCGGCTGGACGGCCACCAGCCCGTTCGCGGCGGGTCCGGTGAAGACCGGCACCCTGACCCGCCGCCGCGGCGGCAGGATCTTGACCACGCGGGCCGGCCGGCCATGGGTGCCGCCGATGATCGCGGCGACCGGCACCGTCAGCACCGGCCCGGCGGTAACTGCGGGTTCGAGCCTGAGCCTGACGCCGGCACCGACCAGGCGCTGCGGGAGCGGCCGCCGGCTCGCGACCAGGACCGGGTAGCCGCCGGCCGACCGTGCTGGCCCGGGGGGACGACCCCCCGGAACCCCCCGCGGTGCTGGCCCGGGGGGACGACCCCCTGGAACCCCCCGCGGGCCGCCCGGCGCGGTAAGCGAGCCGACCCTGGTCACGGTGCCCGCGACGGTCAGCGGCGGGTTACCCGCCGCGATCAGGGCTGGCGTGCCCGGGCGCGCCAGCGCGGCCTGGTGCGCGGTCAGGCTCCCTGACACCTGCGGCCTGCCGGTGCTCAGTGTCAGCACGGGCGAGCCGCCTGCCCGCCCGCCGACCCGCGCGCCGACCGAGACGACCAGCGCCGACCTGGCCGGGATGAAGACGACCTCGCTCATCGGCAGGTAGGCGCTCGGTATCACCAGGCCGGTCGCGGTCCGCCTGGCGGCGATGGCGTGCCCGGCGGGACGCGGCGCGACCCGCGGGCCGGCGCCCGGCACCCCGACCGCGCGCCGGAAGATCGGCGCGTGGTAACCGAGGTGCCGGTAGAACAGCAGCAGGGCAAGCGCGGTGCTCGGCCCGAACTCGCCTGGCGGGTCGAAGTCGGCGTACCCGAGGCTCTCCAGCGCCCGTTGCAGCTGAGTCACGTCCGGGCCGGCGTCACCTTCGCGCAGGTCGCGGTACGGAGGCAGGCGACCGCGCAGCGCCACGATGGGCCGGCCGTCGATCTCGGCGAGCAGTTGCCCCGGCCGCACCCGGTCGCCGGGCCTGACCGGCAGCCTGGTGACCGTCACGGTCTGGTACGGGGCGCTCGCTGTCACCTCGATCCTCCTGGCGGACCGCACGATGCCGGGCACCGTGATGACGTTCCGCAGCACCTGCCAGCGCGCGGCGGCGGTGATCAGCGTGGGCGCGGGCGCCGCCGACCGCGCCGCGACCTGCTGCGGCGACTCGACGAAGGCGGCGGTAGCCAGGCCGACCGCCGACATCGCGAGGAGTCCGACGGCCAGCCCGCCGAGGAAGAACCGTCTGGTCCTGAGCGGATCCGTTGCGGACGCGCCTGCGCCGGTTGAAGCGGCAGCATGATGCCGCATCGTTCAGCCGCTGAGCGACCTGGACCAGCGGCGGCCGCCCGACCCCTGCCGCAAACACCGCAGATGCCGCAACCACCGCCGATGTCGCAGGTATCGCCGGTTCAGCAAGTATCGCCGGTGCAAGCACCGCCGATTCGCTGCCAGGCACCGCCCCGCGGTGCGCGACCCCCCGGACACCGTCGACCCCCCGTCTGCCTCGCGCAGGCTACCACGGCGCGCCGCGCGGGAACCGTAACTGCGACCGGTAGGGGCGCGTCCCGCGCTGGGGCGTGTCCCTAGCCGCGGGCAGCCGCCGGCGCCGTGGCCGCTAGCTCCCGATCGCTGATATCAAGCCGCTGCGCCGTCGCCGGGCCGATGATCACGACCGGGCAGCGGGCATGGCTGAGACAGGCCCTGATGACCGGGCCGACCGGCCGGTCCACGATCAGCGGATCGACGTGCGCGACCGGCGACTGCTTTCCCGCGCCGAGGACGAGCAGGTCGGCGTCGGCCGATGCGGCGGCGAGCACTCGCTCGGGCGCGCCCTCGATGACCTCGGTGACCAGGTCGATCCTGGTGGTATCGCCGAGCGCGGCGCGGACATGGGTGGCGAGCCCGTCGGCGGCGGCCTCGCTCGAGGTCTGCCCGGTCCGGCCGCGGCCGGTCCCCGCGTACAGGGCACGGGCGGGGTGCGGCTGCCAGGCCTGGATGATCCGGAGTGCGGCCTCGCGGCGGTCCGCCTCCCGCGCGGCCCACACCAGCGCGGCCACGGCGGCACCGGAGCCGCCGACACCGACCATGACGACTGGCTGCCGCTCGCTACGGTCCATGAGCGCTCCTTCTGATCGGGCCTGCCTGCGCAGTCCAGTCTGCCGCTCGGGCGGCACGGGCAACAGGGGACAAAGTCCTGCGCTGGCGCAGCCCGGGCTCACCCGCCCGAACATGCCCAGCGTGCGCGGGTGAGAACCGTCGCGGGCGGGAATGCTGTCTGGGTGCGACGGACGGGGGACCGGAGCCTGCATGCTGCTGCGATGCGGCCGCTGATCCGGCGGGCAGCCGGATGGATCGGGGCGGACCGCAATCCGCTGCGCCGCCCTATGGACAGGTTCGAAGGCGCGCTGCGTGTTGTGCTCGTGCTCGGCTTCCTGATCGGCGGAGCGCTGATCGCGCCGGCGGCCGGGCATCTGACGCAACTCGCCGGCCTGCGGCAGGTCGGGCGGGAGGCATCGTGGCGGCAGGTCAAGGCGGTGTTGCTGCAGCCCGCGCCGCCGCGGTACTACGGGTATGGCTCGATGACGACCTACTGGGTGCCCGGCCGGTGGCGGGCGCCGTCGGGCGCCACCAGGGCCGGCATGGTCCCGACCAGGGCCGGGGTCCGGGCCGGCGCCAGGGTCAGCATCTGGGTGGACCGGGCCGGCATGTTGACCGGGCGCCATCCGATGACCACGTCGATGGTGCAGGTCAGGACCATGCTGACCGAGATCGGCAGCGTGGCGGGCCTCGCTGTCGTGCTGCTCGCCGTGGCGGGCCTGGCCAGGCTGCTGCTCAACCGGCGGCGGATGACGTACTGGGGGATCGAGTGGGCCTGCTTCGGCCCGCGCTGGTCCACCAGGCGCTGGCCGCGAAGTTAGCCGGCCGTGCCGGCCCGGGGGGACGACCCCCCTGGCCCCCCGCCGGGCAGGACCTGCCTGACGCTCCTGGCGATCTCCAGGTCCTCCCTGGCCGCGACCACCAGCGTTCGCACCCGCGCGCCGCCGGCGCTGATGTCGGTGTCCCCGGCGGCCGCCTGGTTGCGGTCCCGGTCGACGGCGACGCCGAGGAACGCCAGGCCGGCGGCGGCGCGGGCCCGGACGGCGGGCGCGCGCTCGCCGATCCCGCCGGTGAAGACCAGCGCGTCCGTCCCGTTCATCGCCGCCGCCATCGCGGCCACGGAGGCGACCAGCCGGTGCGCGTGAACCCCGAGCGCGAGCCCGGCGGCCGGATCGCCCCGCCCGGCCGCCTCGATCACCGCGCGCATGTCACCACCGCCGGCGGGGCCCGCCAGCGCGGCCAGTCCCGAGCCGTGCTCGAGCCCGTCGGCGAGGTCGGCCAGCGGTATCCTGCCATGCCCGGCCAGCCAGACGACCATCCCCGGGTCGATGCTGCCCGGCCTGGTCGCCATCACCAGCCCGTCGACCGGCGTGAAGCCCATCGTCGTCTCCACGCTGCGGCCGCCCTGCACCGCCGCCAGCGACGACCCGGCTCCGAGGTGACATGTCACCACCCGGAACTGTTGAGGCTCAGAAAATTCGAGCAGTTCCGCGGCCCGGCGCGAGGCGTAGCTGTGCGAGAGCCCGTGGAACCCGAACTTGCGCAGCCCGAACTCGTGCCGCCAGGCGGCCGGCAGCGGGTAGGTGAAGGCCTCAGGCGGCAGCGTGGCGTGGAACGCCGTGTCGAAGCAGGCGACCTGCGGCACGGGCCCGAGCGCGGCGGCGGCTGCCTCGATCCCGGCCAGCGCGCGCCGCTGGTGCAGCGGTGCCAGTGAGGTCAGGCCGGCGATCCCGGCGCGGACCTCGTCGTCGATCGGCGTCGCCGCGGTGAACTGGGTGCCGCCGTGCACGACCCGGTGCCCGACCGCGTCGGGCGGTTCCGCCGCTCTGGCGAGCCGGCCGAGATAGTCGCGCAACTCCGGCTGGCCGGCGCTGCCGTCCCAGTCGTCGATCTCGCAGCGGTCACCGGCGGCGTCGTCCGGGCCGACGACCGACAGCTTCAGGCTGCTGGAGCCCGCGTTGACCACGAGCACCCGGGCCCGGTCGGGTCCTCGCATCACAGGCCCGGCACGTGGATCGCCTTGCCGCCGGCCGTCCTGGCCCTGGCGTCCGGCTCGACCTGATGCTCCAGCCTGCGCCCGCCTGGCCAGATCCACTGCCTGATCTCGGGCATGTCCTCGCCGTGGGTGACGATCCACTCGCGGTGCCTGGCGCGGCTGTCGGTCATCTTCTGGCGCAACAGGGCGGCGCGCGGGCCGAGCCCGGGAACCCGGTCGATCACGTCCATCACCAGATGGAACCTGTCCATGTCGTTCAGCACCAGCATGTCGAACGGCGTGGTCGTGGTGCCCTCCTCCTTGTACCCGCGGACGTGCAGGTTGTCGTGGCCGGTGCGGCGGTAGGTGAGCCGGTGGATCAGCGTCGGGTAGCCGTGGTATGCGAAGATCACCGGCTTGTCCGGGGTGAACAGCGCGTCGTACTCGGGGTCGGTCATGCCGTGCGGATGCTCGGCGGCCGGCTGGAGCCGCATCAGGTCGACCACGTTGACCACGCGCACCCGCAGGTCGGGCAGGTTCTTGCGGAGGATGTCGGTGGCGGCGAGCACCTCGATCGTTGGCACGTCGCCGGCGCACGCCAGCACGACGTCCGGCTCGGCCTGCTCACCGACGCCGCTGGCGTCGTTGCTGGCCCAGGCCCAGATGCCCGCGCCGCGCGCGCAGTGCAGCATGGCGGCGTCGATGTCCAGCCACTCGGGCGACGGGTGCTTGCCGGCGACGATGACGTTGACGTAGTTGCGGCTGCGCAGGCAGTGGTCGGCCACCGAGAGCAGGCAGTTGGCGTCCGGCGGCAGGTAGACCCTGATCACCTCGGCCTTCTTGTTCACCACGTGGTCGATGAAGCCGGGGTCCTGGTGCGAGAAGCCGTTGTGGTCCTGCCGCCACACATGTGAGGTGATCAGGTAGTTCAGCGAGGCGATCGGCCGTCGCCAGGGCAGCCTGCGGCTCACCTTCAGCCACTTGACGTACTGGTTCAGCATCGAGTCGATCAGGTGGATGAACGCCTCGTAGCAGGAGAAGAGCCCGTGCCTGCCGGTGAGCAGGTAGCCCTCGAGCCAGCCCTCGCAGGTGTGCTCGGACAGGATCTCAAGCACCCGGCCGTCCGGGGTGAGGTTCACGTCCACCGGCAGGACATCGGCCTCCCAGGCCTTGCCGGTCACCTCGATGACCGCGCCGAGCCGGTTCGAGTCGGTCTCGTCCGGCCCGACGATCCTGAAGTTCTGGGTAGCGAGGTTGCGCCATCACGTCGGCCAGCATCTCGCCGAGTACCCGCGTCGGCTCGGTGCTGACCGCGCCTGGTGCCTCGACCGGCACGGCGTGCTCGCGCGGGCTCGGCAGGTCCAGGTCGCGCAGCAACTGGCCGCCGTTGGCGTGCGGGTTCATGCCCAGCCGCCGGTCTCCGGACGGGACGAGCTCAAGCAGTTCCTGCCCGGGACGGCCCTCGGCGTCGAAGAGCTCGGCCGGAGCGTAGGAGAGCAACCACTTGGAGAGCTGGCGCAGGTGCTCGGGATTGGTCCTGACCTCGGCGAGCGGTATCTGGTGCGAGCGCCAGGTACCCTCTACCGGCAGCCCGTCCACCTCGGCCGGGCCGGTCCAGCCCTTAGGGGTGCGCAGCACGATAAGCGGCCAGGCCGGGCGGCCGGGGCGGCCGGGGCGGTCGGGGCGGTCCTGGCCTGGCCTGGCTTCGGCCCAGATCGCCGCGATCCGCGCGGTCGCGGCGTCGATCGCGGCCGCCATCTGCTCGTGCATGACCTGCGGGTCGTCACCGCTGACGTAGACGGGCCGGTAGCCGTAGCCGCGCAGCAGCGCGTCGAGTTCGTCGGCGCCGATCCTGGCCAGCACGGCCGGATTGGCGATCTTGAATCCGTTCAGGTGCAGGATGGGCAGCACCGCGCCGTCCCTCGCCGGGTCGAGGAACTTGTTGGAGTGCCAGCTCGCCGCCAGCGGCCCGGTCTCCGCCTCGCCGTCGCCGACCACGCACGCCACGATCAGGCCGGGATTGTCGAACGCGGCGCCGTATGCGTGCGAGAGCGAGTAGCCGAGCTCGCCGCCCTCGTGAATCGAGCCCGGCGTCTCGGCCGCGACATGGCTCGGCACCCCGCCGGGGAACGAGAACTGGCGCATCAGCGTGGCCATGCCGGTGGCGTCGCGCGGCACGCTCGGGTAGATCTGCGAGTAGCTGCCGTCGAGCCAGCAGTTCGCGAGGGCCGCGGGGCCGCCGTGACCGGGACCGACGACGATCATCATGTCGAGGTCCTGCATCGTGATCGCGCGGTTCAGGTGCGCCCAGATGAAGTTCAGGCCCGGCGTCGTGCCCCAGTGGCCGAGCAGCCGCGGCTTGATGTGCTCGGGCCGCAGCGGCTCGGTGAGCAGGGGGTTGGCCATCAGGTAGATCTGCCCGGCGGCCAGGTAGTTGGCGGCCCGCCAGTAGGCGTTGAGCCCGGCGAGCTGGTCGGGGGGTATCGGCGATGTCATGGTGGTCTGCCTTGGGGGTTCGGCCCGGCCGTCGCGGCCGGCTCAGGCGGAGCGGACGACGGTCACCGGGCAGTGCGCGTGCGTGACGCAGTGCGTGCTGACCGAGCCGAGCATCATGCCGGTGAACCCGCCGTGGCCGCGGTTCCCGACGACGAGCAGGTCGGCGTCCTTCGACTCGTCGATCAGCACCTGCGCAGGGTGCCCGTAGGCGATCTCGCGCTCGATCGGCACGTCGGGCTGGTCGCCGAAGGCGGCCGTGATGGCCTGGTCAAGAAGCTCGTTTCTAGACCGCTCGACCTCGGCCGTCACGCTCGGCGGTGCCACGCCGGCCGGGGCCTGCCCGGCGGCTGCCGGGTAGTGCCAGGCCAGCACCACGCGCACGGCGGCGCCGACCGCCCGGGCGTAGCGGGCCGCCCAGGCCATCGCGGCCGCCGACGCGGGGGAACCATCTACCCCGACCACGATGCGTTCGGTGTTGCCTTCACTGGTCATAGCAGCCTCGTCTGTATGAGCCGCCGCGGCGCCTCGAAGGAGCGGCCGGTCGCGTCTTTGCCTGCCTGCTGGCTTCATCCAACTGTGTACCCAGTTACCTGGCCAGGGCCGTTAGTCACCGATCTTCGCGCGGTGCCCGAGCCAAAGCGCCCCGATGCTGAAGGGCGCTCTTCGGGTCCGGCTTGACCGGCGCCGGCGGCGGATGGTTTGGTTCTGCACAGGTAACGCGCAGGTCGAAGGTCGTCGGCCCGATAGGCAGATAATAATGCTTGCAGCCCTTTTCGTCGTGAGCGTAGTGATTGCGGCGATCTTGTGCGCTGCCGCGCTGCTCGCCCTGCTCGGGATCGGCCACCTGCGGCTGTCAGAACCCGACGCGATCGAGCGCGACGGTCTGGCCAGGGGCCATCGTGCGCCGGCCTGCCCGGGGCGCCATGCTCGGGCCGGGCTTCGCGACCCGCAATCCGTACGCCGGATTCCGCCACGTGATACGGACCGCGTACTACGGGCCCGACCTCAAGACCTGCCGGTTCAAGATCGTGCAGAAGGGCACCTTCGCGGTGACCAGGGCCACCGGCCGGTATCGCGGCCTGCGCGACTCGGGCAACTTCAGGACGACCCTCCGAGGTCGGCTCAACCAGACCGGGCCCAACCGGTGCGGCTCAAAGATCGTCGCCAGGCCGACGGTGACGTACGAGATCGGCGGGGCCCGCTGAGCGGTGACCCGAGTTCGTGCCTCGAGCACGTACTCTGATGGGCACTGTCTGGTTGGTGCTGCTGCCGTAGTCGACCGCGAGCGCGGAGGATGCCGAGGATGGCTGACCTGTCGTTGCTGCCGCCCTCGGCCGCCATCGAGGGCGGCGACCTGCGGATCGGCGGCTGCCTGCTGTCCGAGGTGGCCGAGCGGTTCGGCACGCCGGCCTACGTCATCGACGAGCACGCGCTGCGCGACCGGGCCAGGGAGTACCTGGACGCCGTGAGCAGCCGGCATCCGCGCAGCCGGGTCTGCTTCGCCGTCAAGGCCTACCCGTCGGTCGCGATGATCAGGGTGCTGGTGGACGCCGGCCTCGGGTGCGATGTCGTGGGGGCGGGCGAGCTCAGGTTCGCCCTGGCGGCCGGCGCCGACCCGGCCACGATCGTGATGCACGGCAACGCGAAGTCGGACGAGGACATCCAGGCGGCGCTGGACGCGGGCATCGGCTACATCGTCGTCGACGGCTTCGACGACATCGACCGGATCGAGCGCCTGGCGCGCCGGCCCGCCCCCGTCCTGCTGCGCGTCAGCCCGGGGGTCGAGTCGGCCACCCATGCGGCGCTGGCCACGGGCGGCAAGCGGTCCAAGTTCGGCGTGCCGGTCGAGCAGGTGCCCGCGGCGGTCGCCAGGATGCGCGCGGTCCCGGCCATCGACCTGCGCGGCCTGCACGCACACATCGGCTCGCAGATCCTGGCGGTCGACCAGTTCGAGGCGGCCGTGGACGCGCTGGCCAGCCTCGAGCGGTTCGAGGTCTACGACTTCGGCGGCGGCCTGGGGGTGCGCTACGAACCCCAGGACGTCGCGCCGTCGGTTGACGACTACGCGGAGCGGCTGGTCGGCGCGGCGCACAAGCACCTCGGCGAGGACATTGAGCTCCTCGTCGAGCCCGGCCGTTCGATGGTCGCCAGGGCCGGGCTGACGCTCTACCGCGTGGTCACGGTCAAGCAGGCGGGCAGGCTGCACGTCGCCGTGGACGGCGGCATGGGCGACAACCTCGAGCACTCCCTGTACGGCCAGCGGTTCTCGCCGCTGGTGGTCGGGCGCTGGGACGCCGAACCCGTCGTGGCCGACCTGGTCGGCAGGCACTGCGAGTCCGGCGACGTGATCACGCCGGACGTCGCCCTCGCGGATCCGCGGATCGGCGACCTGATCGTCGTTCCGGTAACTGGCGCTTACTGCTTTACCATGGCCAACAATTACAACGCCGCGCTCAGGCCGCCGGTGATCTTCTGCGCGAACGGGACTGCCAGGGTCGGTGTCCGGCGGGAGACGTTCGACGACCTGCTTGCCCGCGAGGTGGTTTGACCCTAGCGCCCGGAACCCCGGCGCGGGCATGCTTGACACTCACGCCGTCCATCGCAAGGAGAGTGTCGCCGATGCCGGTAACCGCCAGGCGGGCCGTCGAGCTGCTCGGCGCGATGGTGGGGATCGAGTCGGTGACGCCGTGGCTGATCCCGACCGGTTCCGGCGAGGCCAAGGTGGCGGACTTCATCGCTGCCTGGCTGGCCGGCACCGGCGCGGAGATCGGGATCGTCGAGGTCGAGCCTGGCCGGCCGAACGTCCTGGCGAGGCTGCGCGGTACCGGCGGCGTGCCGACCCTGTGCCTGAACGCGCACAGCGACACCGTCGGCTGCGACGGCTGGCCGGACGAGGCGCTGGTGCCGCGGCTCGGCGGCGACCGGATGTACGGGCTGGGCGCGGCCGACGGCAAGGCGGGCTGCGCCGCGGCCATGCTGGCGCTCGCCTCGATCGCCGAGTCCGGTTCCCGGCTGCACGGCGACCTGCTCGTGGCGTGCGTCGCGGACGGGGAGGGGATCTCGATCGGCTCGGAGCACCTAGCGCGGCGGGGCGGGATCGACGCGGCCATCGTGATCGGGCCACAGCCCACGCACGAGGTGGTCGTCGAGCACCAGGGCTTCGGCTGGATCGACGTGATCACCCGCGGCGTCGCCGCGCACGGCGGCGAGCCGGGCGTCGGGATCGACGCGATCGTGCACCTGGCCGAGGTGATCACCAGGCTGCACCGGCTCGACCGCACCGTGTTCCAGGAACAGCCCTCGCTGCTGAACGGCAGGAGGGTGTTCCACACCGGCACGATCGCCGGGGGCACCGACTACGCGACCTACCCGAGCCTCGCGAAGGTCGGCATCGGGATCGGCACTCAGCCGGGTGAGCACCTGTCCGACCGGCTGGCCGAGATCGAGGCCATCTTCGCCGAGGTCGCCAGGACCGAACCGGGGTTCAGTGCCGAGACCGTGGTCAGGCTGGACCGCGAGCCGTTCGTCGCCAAGGGGCATGAAGCCTTGCAGGACATCGTGGTGGCGGCAATGAGCGCGGTGCTGGGCAGGGACCCCAAGATCACGGGCATGAACGCCTGGACGGACGCCGCGCTGATGCAGGCCGCCGGGATTCCGACGCTGCTGCTCGGCTCGGCCGGCGGCAACTACCACGCCCCTGGCGAGTGGGCGTCGATCAGCGAGCTCGTGCGGCTCAGCGACATCCTCGAGCGGGTCGCCCGCGCCTACCTGGGCTAGCCGCCGTGTCGGTCCGGCGCAGCCTCCCGCACCACCCGTTCCCGGGTTGATAGCTATTTAGCTATCTATCAAGATAGCTAAATAGCAAACGACGGCAGCGGGTCGGTATTCCGGGCGCTGGCCGACCCGACCAGACGGCAGATCCTGCAGGATCTGCGCCTTCGTGCCCCGCCGGGACACCGAGTCGCTGCTGGCGACTCTCGTCGGCGGGAGGCTGTTTCCCGGCTGGCACCGCCGTGCGACGTTCACGGTGGCCGAGTCCGGCGGCCGGTACCGGGTGGAGATGACAAGCCGCGACGGACAGGTGCGGATGCGGTCGCGGCGCACGTCGCCGACCTGGTGGCGCCCGGCTCGGTCTTCGGCGATCTGGAGTCCGCGTCGCGGTTCTTCGGCGGCTCGCCCGTCGGCTATTCCTCTCGGCCAGGCGGCGCCGCCTTCGACGGAGTGCGGCTTGACTGCCACGGCTGGAGCTTGCAGCCGCTTGCCGTGGACGACGCGGCGTCAAGCTACTTCGACGACGTCGGCAGGTTCCCGCTGGGCAGCGTCGCCTTCGACAGCGCGTTCCTGATGCACGAGCTCGACACCACCTGGTCGGCACTGCCGGCTCTGCCTGCCCAGCGCGTGCGGGCGGGAGTCAGACCTGGATGGTCTCCTCGGACTGCTCTGCCCGCGCGGCCTCGGCGGCGGCGCGGTCCCTGACCAGTTTCTGGCCGCCGTGCCGCAGCGCCAGGATCGCCGCGACGACCAGCACGACCATCGCCATGGTGAACACGATCACCAGCCCGTGGTGGAACGGGCCGGAGATGAGCCGCGGGAAGAACTGCTTGCCGGTCAGCGCGTGCACGTTGCGGGCCGGCAAGTGCTTGAGCACCCCCGTGGGGGCGAGTAGCTGGTGCACCGGGTTGTAGCCGAGGAACGCGGCGAACAGGCTGCCGACCGGCGGCAGGTTGCCGATCTGGTGCGCGATCGGGCCAGGCACGCCCTGGCTGGTGAGCCCTCTGGTGAGCGTGGTAGGCAGCGTCGCGGCCAGGCCGGCGATCATCAGCGAGAAGAAGATGCCGATGGACAGCACGAAGCCCGAGTTCGTGAACGTGGCCAGCATGCCTGAGGCGGCGCCGCGCTGCCTGGGCGGGACGCTGTTCATCACCGCGGCGGCGTTCGGTGCCGAGAACAGGCCCATGCCGGCGCCTGAGGCGAAGATCAGGAGCGCGAAGGCCGGGTAGCCGAAGTTGGTGGGCAGCGCCAGCAGCCCGCCGAACGAGGCGGCGGACAGTAGCAGCCCGCCCGAGGCGAACAACCGGGCGCCGTACTTGTCCGACAGCCAGCCGGACAGCGGGCCGGCGATCAGGAAGCCCGCGGTCAGCGGCAGCAGGTAGATGCCTGACCACAGCGGGGTGTCGATAAACGAGTAGCCGTGCAGCACCAGCCAGATCCCCTGCAGCCAGATGATCAGCATGAACTGCATGCCGCCGCGGGAGATCGAGGCGAGGAGCGCGGCGGTCGCGCCGGTGGAGAATGACCGGATCTTCAGCAGCCGCAGGTCGAACATCGGGGCGTTGACCCGCAGTTCAATGAAGCAGAACGCGGCCAGCAGGCCGGTGCCGCCGATCAGGCCGGTCAGCACCACGGGGCTGGTCCAGCCCATCGAGTGGCCGCCGTAGGGCTGGATGCCGTAGGTGATACCGGTCAGCAGGGCGATCAGGCCGACCGCGAAGGTGATGTTACCCAGCCAGTCGATCCTGGCCGGGGTGCGCTCGCCGGCCTCGCGCAGGCTCAAGTAGGACCAGATCGCGCCGCCGATCCCGATCGGGACCGAGACCAGGAAGACCAGACGCCAGTTCACGGCCGCGAGGACTCCGCCCAGGATCAGGCCGATGAACTGGCCGGAGATGCCGGCCACCTGGTTGATGCCCATCGCCATGCCGCGCTGGTTGAACGGGAACGCGTCGGTCAGGATGGCGGGCGAGTTGGCCATCAGCATGGCGCCGCCTACCGCCTGGATGACCCGGAAGCCGATCAGCCAGAGGGCGCCGGACGGCCCGGTGAGCGGGTCGAACGGCAGCGCGAGCGCGCCGAGCGCGAACAGCGCGAACCCGAGGTTGTACATCCGAACCCGGCCGTAGATGTCGCCGAGCCGGCCGAGCGTCACCACCAGCACCGCCGAGACGACCAGGTAGCCCATCAGCATCCAGAGCAGGTAGCTGACGTTTCCGGGGGTCAGCGGGTCCAGGTGGATCCCGCGGAAGATGGCGGGCAGCGAGATGATGACGATCGATGCGTTGACCGTCGCGGCGAGCATGCCGAGCGTGGTGTTGGACAGCGCGACCCACTTGTAGTGCGCGCCCCGCAGGCCCCGCTTCCCGCCGTCTCCGTTCAGCGCGGCCGTCCTGCCTGCCTCGCCGTCACCGGGCCTGCGATCTGTCGTAGCCAAGTCAGTGCGCCTCACTGGGGGTGGTCTTAGGGTACGGAACATCGGAAGCTGATCCGAGCCCAACTTATTTCATAGGCTAACTATCTTCAGCGCGACCACGACACCGTGAGAACCCGGCAGCTCAAACGGATGATGGCACCGTGCCGGCGGGGGTAGCCGGAGAGCTGGCCGCGCTGATCGCGTACTACGCCTTCGTGGCGATCTT
>Ga0137385_10001114_pt1 | contig 22284 bp, 21 predicted proteins | sample SagtaG_FD_104921 | JGI IMG/M metagenome (GOLD analysis project Ga0137385, IMG submission 104921) | Vadose zone soil microbial communities from Sagehorn Ranch, Mendocino, California, USA - Sage2_R_80_16 metaG | ecosystem: Environmental > Terrestrial > Soil > Vadose zone | place: USA: California... | reverse complement strand
GGTAAAGTTCCGTCGAGATCATGTGATCAGGTCGTCCGATCAGATGCCGCCGCCCTCGACTCTCGAGGTCCTTGGCTTGGTAGACCACACCCATACCGCCACCACCAAGCTTTTCCAGGATGCTGTAATGCGAGATGGTCAGGCCGATCATGGCACTGTCCACGCGCTCCTGCGCGGGTGTCCTCGGCCATCACGATCCCCATGTGGATATCTTTCTTGACCTCCGAGAACAGCAGCGTGTGATTGTCCAGCCACGCCAAACCGGAGGCGTTTTCGAGCCAGCGGCGCGCCTGCCCATTCAATACCGGAACGACCCACGTATCCCATTGGAGCGCCTGATTCACGGTATAGGCGATCCGCGAGCCATCGGGAGAAAACATGGGGTTCATCTTGCTGAAGTTGTCGCGTGTGAGCTGCACGGGTTCACCGTCGGGAAGGAACTTGACGTAGATTTGTCCGGGCCCAACGAACGTCTCTGGGCCGCGAATGAATGCCAACATGCGGCCGTCAGGTGAGCGCAGGCTGACTGACCGAATCAGGAAAGTTCGTCAACTGCAACCACTGGTTCGTCCTCCCTCGCCCGGCAAATCTGTAAAACCAGCCTGCGGGCCGCCTGAAACTCTTATCTCGTAGTTACGGGAAATTATTGCTGTTTGTATTCGGACGGACTTGCATCAGTTGGCAATCCGCCAAAGACGGTGCGACCGTCGGCCAAAGTAATCTTCTTCGCACTTGCCAGTTTGGCGCCGTCCTTGGCTGGGTATCCCTCAACTGTGACTTGGTCTCCCTCTTTTAACGAATCTCGGGTCCAGCCCTGCCGACGCAATACCAGCGGACTCCCGAGTTCAAAATTCCAGTTCGTGGCGGTGCCATTTGCGTCCTTCACATCAATATAGAACCGGGCGTGGGGGTTGGTCCATTCGACCTTGGTGACCGTGCCCACCCAGCGCATCGACTTGGTCGCGTCGTACTCTGCATTGAACGCGTGATGTCCGAATGCGGGGCCACCACTGAAGAACAGGCTCATGCCCGCCAGCAAGAGGATAATTCTCGCTCTCATCCGTCACCTCCCACACGCCCTTTTGGGCCCACCTATTTGCCGACAAGATGTTCCAGATCCTGGTTGTTTTCGTTGCAAATCCATTCCTGTACATCTTCGTTCGCTGCTAGATCGGAGATGGTCTTCATCTTCACAGGCTTCGTAAAGGTCCCCGGGTCGTTGAGGGTCACTTCAGTTTCCAGATGCCCTAGATCGGGCCGCCGGAAGCGTGAGATGAGATGCAACATTTCTGTGTGGGGCATGATTACAGCTTTAAACCGATCGCGGTATTTCTCGAGTGGGCTCCCGGCTCCCCACTCGTTTGGAAAGGCCCTCGCCAATTCCTCATACAAGTCACCCATCAAAGGCGTGCCCGGCTTGACGTCTGATCCCAGAGCCTTGCTTGCTCCAGCGCCGAGAAGAAATGCGATACGCCGCATCCCCCAACCTTTCTTTCGCCAGACTGGGTCCCTTCTCTAATTATTTGACAATATAACTCTGCCTTACTTAACTCCTCCGCAAGCCATTAAGTCGGGGCAAAGACTCTCCAGGAAGAGTTACCTTGACCTGGCCAATATCGCCAAGGAGCTGGCGTTGTTGGTTCTTGCCATTCTAGCAGCCGAATTTTTCAGCGGTACCCGCTCGACTCAGCCGGGTAGCGGGTCAGTCTCTCGATGACTTCTAAGTGGCGGAGACGGCGGAAGCTCCCGCAGCGTTGGCGTCCGTCGAGACGCTCACCTCTCGCCAGCGATCGGCATCGGCTGCACGCGCCGCCTCAGCTTCCCCTGCATACTCAATGGCATCACTGCCGAGCAATAGGTGCGCAGGCAGACGGTCGCTTGCAGCCAGACGAAGGATTACCTGAGCCACCTTCGCCGGATCGCTATTCTCGTGGCCCCAGAGAGGCTTCAGCGCTTTGACTATCGAGCCCACGGACGGTTCATAATCCGGGAGCAGTTCAGGTAAGTCTTGGTGCGCACGGGTGCCCCAGTTCGTCCGCATTCCACCGGGCTCCAACGCACACACTTTGACGCCAAAAGGGGCTACTTCCTGGGCGAGAGACTCGGTGAATCCTCCGACAGCCCACTTCGCAGCGTGGTACGCCGTGCTGCCCGGAAGCGCCAGTCGTCCCCCGACTGACGATATCTGGAGGATGCAGCCGCTCTTTTGCTTTCGCATGATCGGCAGTGCGGCGCGGGTCACGTTTACTACGCCATAGAAGTTGGTGTCCATCACCGCTTTGAATCTCTCCGAAGTCAATTGCTCGAATGGTGCGACGTCGCCGTACCCGGCGTTATTCACGACCACGTCGAGGCGCCCGAACGCGGCCAGCGCTACCTGCACTGCGGCTTTGGCCGCATCCTCATCTGCCACATCGAGGGGAGCAGTGCGCATCTGATCGCCGTACTTCTTCACCAAATCATCGAGACGGCGAGGATCGCGGGCTGTTGCAACCAGAAGATCGCCGGATTCGAGTACAGCTTCAGCGATGTTGCGGCCTAAACCGCTTGCGCTGCCGGTCACCAACCAGACTCTAGACATGGATATCTCCTTCCCGCTTTCAGGGCACTATACCCCTAAGGGCTCAAGGATATGGGCAAGATTATTCTAAGATTATTCTGGATATGGCCTTCAGGTCGGACCGTCGGCCCGCTCTTTTCCACCCCTGCAGAATGCGGCTGCTGCGCTCGGACCGCCTTCTCCGTGAGGTGTTATTGTGACCTGCTTCATCACGCCGGATTCGTTCTTAGGGTTTCGTTCCGGGACCAGGACCCGCAGGCTCTTGGAGCGCGCCTCGTCGAACTCGCAACCTACCGCTTCGACGGCAGATGCTCTAGGGCCAGTTGTGGCCGGGTGTAGACTGAGCGAGTGGCCATGAAGAAGCACGGGGTCTGCGCTCTCTGCCTCCAACACAAGGAGCTGCGGCGCAGTCATTTCCTGGGCCGGGCAGTGCATCTGCTCAACGGCCAAGACCAAGTGCTCATGACTCCGCAATTGATTGCGCCCACCCAAAGGCAGTTTTGGCGGTATCTCCTTTGCGGCGAGTGGGAAGCTAGATTCAACAGGAATGGCGAGACGCCTGCATTAGCTCTCCTCCAAAGAAAGGCAGAGACAGACTTCCGCCTGCTCAACTGGCTAAACCTGGCCGAGCCGGTTTGGGGAGACACCGAACTTGCAGCATACTCGGGCTCCGCGCTCGGAATAGACACGGAACGGCTGGCCTACTTCGCCCTGAGCGTGCTCTGGTACGGTGCACGTGTGGGTCTGCACGGATCATGGTTCTCGCATCATGACGTTTGCTCCGTCAGCGAACAGGGGAGCAGTGCTGCCGACGTACTCGTTCCTCGTGCGCGGCCTGTGGTTCCACATCGTCACAAGCGCCGCATTGCCCTCACGCATCCTGGAGGGCTGCTGCGTGAACTCTCCGAGGCGCCTCATCTTCAGGAGGAACTGCGAGGGGGAATTGCTAAGGGCGGGAGGCCACATCATGATGACGGCCGCCGAACACCCGAGGCTCATGTCTTGAAAACGATCAGCCGAACCGTAAGGCCCAATCAAAATGCTTGACCTGGAGAAGCTATCGAAGCTTCGGTTTGGGATGAGTGAAGTTCCGAAGGTTGGTGGCCAGGCTGGAACATACGAGGAGAGATGGAGCCAGTGGTTTTTTGAGCGCTCTTTTTTCCGTGACTTCGTATACCTGAATCCCCGTGGGAAGCGAAAGGGAGAAGAACTTGCCGACGCCGTCGTGCTTTTCGATGACGTGGTGATCATGGCACAGGTCAAAGCTCAATGCGGGCGGCACGACCCAATATCCTGGGCCACGGAAAAACTACTGGAGGCTTTCGGTCAGCTTCGCAGGACACACGAGAACCTCACCCAGGGGCACATTAAGAAACTGAAGAATGATTTCTACGGAGAGGTAGCCTTCGATGTTAGCCGCTACCCCAACCGAATCGGCATAATAATCCTCGCACACAAATCGGCCCCGTATATAGCTGCCAAGCTGGTGCCAGAAATCCTTACTGCTGGGTTTCCCATTCATGTGTTTTCGCTGAGCGATTTCGCAATGGTCGCTTCGAAGTTCGATACGGCGGGCGACTTAATAACCTTCCTGGAACTTCGGGGCGATATTGCCCCAAGGGAACTTCTCTTCGTCCAAGACGAAGTCGGAAACATCGAGCGCATGATTCCCCATGTGACAGATGTTCTTCGTACGCATATGTCGCCCACATCGGAAGAAATCCTTCAAAAGACAGTGCGTTCGTTCGAGGATGCCGCTAGAGGCAAACTGTTGGTCTCGCCGGACTGGAAGTACGGGCTGGCCATAGACAATATGATTGCCCGAGTCCACGACATTGATGCGGAGCTACCGTGGAACAAGCGCAACACGCGAGGAGCAGAGGCCGCTATGGAAGTCGCGAGATTTCTCGGATGGCTCACGAGAGACCGGCGAATAAGGCTCGGGAAGAGGATCATCTCCGCGTGCGAGGCAGCCCGCGACGGCAACCTTCGTTACTTTCCGCACGTGCAGCCATCCCGTGGAACGGCTTGTGTTTACCTGGTGACCCCGCAGAGCCGCCCTGACCGCATTAAGACCCTTAGGACTTTGGTGAGCTACGCCTACATGAAATATGGCGTGCGCCAATGCTTCGGCGTGGCGACGGAGCCCATCGGCAAGGGGCGATCCTACGATTTCTTTGCACCGCAGACGCCCCCACCGCAAGCCGTAATTGATCAGCCTGAAGACATTTGACGACCCATTCTCTCCTGAAGTTCCGCTCTAATGATGAGTTCCATCGTAGCGGGTTCGGGTTGATCGATGGCCCCGACCTATTTCAAAGCCAAAATCTCCCGCACCCGAGCACGCGCCGTAATCTCCCTCGGACTTCTGCCGCGTTGTTCAAGCCATTTGTGGAATGCACGGAATTCCACGCTGTGCTCGACCGGCGTATCTCTCGCCAAGACGCGAATCGTGAAGTTTTGGCCGATGTCCTCGACCCAACTGCATTGGCGAATTGCACGGAGCCCTAGCGCGACCGCCTCATAGAGGCCTTCGGCGGTCACCTCGGCCGTATGCTCAATTCCTTCGGTATCACGGATGGTGACGCGGCACGAGCGGACCGACATAGGCGGAGGTTAGCATATTCGCTTTGTATTCGCTATCCTCGGTGTGAGAGGACGAAACTCACTCTTGAAGGCCACGACAACACTCCTGCTATTTGCTAAAGCGGTAGTCAAGAACTGGACCGGACTCATTACGGGTGGTCTTGTTATGGCACTCGTCACCGTTTGGCAGAACACAGGACATCGAGTTGCGCCTTCGATTTATTGGTCAATCGCTATCATCGCGCTGGTATTCGCGTTCTATCAGGCGTGGTTGGATGAACACCAAAGGGTGGTGAGGCTCGGAGCCGAACTGGCAAGCGAAGTGGCGAAGCAGCATGACGCGGCGAAGCAGCGACAGGAAGCGACTAAGAAGGATTTGCTGCGAGCCTTGACCGCGCTCAATGGCATCGAGCCCGAAGTGTTGAATTGGAAGGATGTTTCGTTGGATAAGTACGGAATGCCGCCGCCAGCGCCAGAATGGCCACCAGACGATTGGCCAACTGTCGCTTACGCTGCGGGATGCGTCACCCCAGAACTACGACAAACAGCCGACTCTCTTGAGCACTGTCTCACAAAGGCCAACAGCCTCATCAGTCGGTTTCTGAGTATGCCTGTCACCTATCGTGATGCACGGCTGATGGCCGCAACACACAAACTGTTAGTCGAGGCTGTGCCGCTCATGTCCACACTTCAGGCGCAACTCCGACAATTTGAAAAGTCGGTGCAGTAGGGAATGAGAGGCCGTAGAGAACCTATGAGCGCCCGCTTCGAACGCTACATCGGCATCGATTACTCGGGCGCAGAAACGCCCAGGTCTAGCCTCAAGGGGCTTCGCGTTTACTTGGCGGACCGATTGAATGCCCCACGAGAGGTCGAGCCGCCGCCAAGCCCTCGCTGGTATTGGACTCGACGTGGCATCGCTGAGTGGCTAGTCGAGAGGCTTTCAGAGGGCACGCCGACGCTCGTTGGCATCGACCACGGCTTTTCGTTCCCGCTGCAATATTTCAAGCAACACGGATTACCGCTCGACTGGCCGTCATTCCTGGACGATTTCCAACGCCATTGGCCAACCGACGAAGACCACACATGCGTCGACTTCATTCTGGATGGCAGTTGCGGAAACGGTGCCGCCCGCTGCGGCGATTCCCGATGGCGGCGGTTGACGGAATTGCGGGCGCGAGCGAAATCAGTGTTCCACTTCAATGTTCAAGGTTCAGTCGCCAAATCAACACACGCCGGCATTCCTTGGCTTCGCTACCTTCGTCAGCATGCAAAGGACCGAGTACATTTCTGGCCATTCGATGGGTGGAGCGTGCCGCCCAATTGTTCTGTCGTCGCCGAGATTTATCCTGCGCTGTGGAGCCGAGCTTTCCCGAGCGCCGGACGGACGGCCGACCAGCAGGATGCTTTTGCGACAGCGGAATGGCTGCGGCGGGCAGACGCGAATGGCAGCCTAGCTCAATTCTTGATGCCAGACCTTGAACCCCGTGAACGTAAGACAGCCGAAATCGAGGGCTGGATTTTGGGTGTCGCGTGAGCGAGGACTCTATTGTACAAATGCGGCCTTCGCCGAGGTGAGCGTCTCTCTGTTCTTTCCGATGATACGGATTTCTTTTCCGTAGATGCCAGCGAACTTCATGGCTTTTCCGAAAAGTGCATATTCTTCGTCCTGGTAGTCCGCTGCGAACGAGTCTTGATGGATAATTACCACATCGGCGCTGTCACGACAGGAGCGGGCGAAGTCCGGCAACATCCGTTCAATCTCCGCCGTCAGAGCCGTCTCTTTTTTCGCCAGGGCTTTGTCTCGTGTGTCCGCCATTGATGCTTTTCCTTTCCGAGTAGATAACACTGTAGACGCTTGCTGTCGATGCGACTAGGTTCCGGTGCGTTTGACAACTTGATTCAGAGTAACGAAATCACATTTATGCGACCAAAGTGGCCGTGCGCCGGGAATACGACGTTCGAAAGATCACTAAAGCCACACTCCAGCGTGTTACCGCGGCATTGCGCAGCGAAATCGATCTATACGAGCAATACTTGGCCGGGCAAGTCTACGGACTGGTAGTGACCGATTCGCGCCCGGCGAGCAACTCGCCTCATGGTGGGGATTGTATGACCTGGAGCACGTGCGCAATGAGGCCAGGGAGTTCTCGGTCCAAGAGGCCGGGCGCATCTTTGCCGAACGGCAGGCGCAACTGGAGCGCGAAGCCAATAGCGCCGGCGACGTTCCGGATGTCGTGTAGGCTCTACCGGACGGCGTTGACCAATTCCCCGAATTCGAGCCAGAATTGAACGCCCGCTAAGCAAGGAACGGGGCTGACGGACGGGAGAAAGAGACGGATTGCCCAGAGCTTTGCTCGAACGATAAAGGTTATGGTAGGACACTTGATTCCGGCAGTTCGACCCGAACCTCGATCTCGTATGGTGGTAGAAAAATAGTCCCAAGCTGATCACGAGCTGCTCCTCGATTCCACACAACGAACGAAAATGTGAGTTGCGCGATTCTGCCGTTCTCGCCTGGTGCAAACCGCCACCGCCTGGCTGCTTCAAGCGACGTATTTTGAAATAGGGGGTGTGCCTTCAATGGCTTTGCAGCGGTCACAGTTCCCTTGTCATCGATAGTGACTTCAACAGTCGCCGTTACCCTAGATGACTCTTCGTTCGCTTTCTTTATTCCGAGACCTAGCGACGGCCATTGAGGTGCCACTGCGGCGACGACGGCTGGCGCGGATGGCTGTAATTGCTGGGCCGTCGCCATGCTGCATAACAGAGTGAGCACAGATATCGGGAACCACAACGTAGATTTTGACACGTCACCTCCGCTAGTGCTTGCCGGTTAGGATCGTCAAAGCTACAACATCCTCCTCATTGAGGTACGGTCAAGATGATCGGTCGATCCATCGACGGATTGGTCGAATATGGCGGCCTCGAAAGAGTTCTCTGTATGTCGATGGGCGGCTCACCCAAGGATTGCCGAAGCACGTTCTGCACCGTAAACGCATTCACCTCTGACTGCCTGCCGAGGATGTTCAGCGCATTATCAGAATGCACGCTATAGCCAACCGGTCCCAGTACGGCCCCGAAAGAACCGACGAAGTTATTCCTATCTTCAACGTGAACGCCTTCATGAACAGCGGTCTCTTCAAGAGTATTTCCACTGAGCCCGGATTTGATGTCGACTTGGGTTGCTGGCTTAAAGGTATTTGACACATCATCGTACGTCCACCCAGGTGTCCCGGCTTGATTGCGAGTTACCCCATTATCGTTGGCGGCGTCCACCTTCGTCATTAGAGTGACATTTACGCCGTTATCGCCCGCATCACCGGCCTGCTTAGATAAGGGACCATACGCAGCCGCAGCGTTACGCACGCTCGCATCTTTGGACTTCAACGCCTTCTGAAGAGCCTTGTCGAAATTCTTTTCCTGTTTTTGACAATCGGTAACACCATTGTTGCAGCCAATCGTATACAGCCCTGTTGGATCGGTCAGCGTCAAGGGATTGTTTCGGACGTAGGGGTACTTATTGAGTGTCTGCGGATCGGCGAGCTTTCCACCCATCGGGTCCGGCGTCATAAACCTGGCGTACTGCGACGAATTATACCGCGCCCCAAAGTTATCCAGGCCGGATTCGGCGTCGCGTTCTTTGCCGGTGAATTTGTAGGCCAAAGGCGCATGTTGGACTAAGCAGTCGTACATGTAGGTCAGTGCGTCGTAGATGGACCGGCAGGCTGCCCGCCAGGCCCTTCGCTACTCCTGACGGCTTCCAGCGCCGGAAGTCTGGACAAGACCGCTCCCACAATAACGGAGGTGATGACGAGCGCCCAAAGAACCAAGAGCCGGCCGAGCACCAAGGCGTTGGTAAATGGAGGAATGGCCGCAAACGTGACGCGGAATGCGTAGACGGAGCTTGGTAGCCATGCTACGGTCAGCATCAAGCTCGCCAGGAGCGGTGCGGTGGCCGGTCTTTTGAGGGTCGACGCAAAAGCCAGAGTGCCCCAAGTAATCAGCGTTACGGCAGCCGCAAAAATGCAGTATGTCCATGAAAAATCGCGCATGAAGGCAACCCAGATAATGAAGAGAATGGTCCCTGCAAGCCCCACTAACCATCTTTTCTTCATCTGCGGGAAAAGGATAAGAACGCTACCCACTAGTAGCAGGATAGAAGCACCGAGCATGGTCACAGGCCACCAGAAGAAACGGCCACCACTCGAATCGGAGAACATCACCTGGAGGCCCCAGTATCCGGTTACGACCGCGACGACAGCATGGAAAATGCCGGCAATGGGTCTCATTGACATGACCTTTCCCGATCCGTCGCGCAAGGCGGTGGGGGCGGCGGTGGCGGAGGGAGTGGAGTCTGATTTTGAATTGGAAGATTCACAAAGAGCCCTGCCGCAAACCCCGCATTGCTTGAAGGTTCATTCTGTAGCGCAATGTTTGTGCTTCCGACATTCAGTTCAAACGATGGTGAACCTGAGACGGTACCCGTGGTGTCTACCGATAAGCCGTTTTGGGTGATGGTTGTGGTCAGGTTGGCTCTGATGCCCGGCGTGAGTGACTGCGGTTCGAGCGGGTTGACGGTATCTTGTTTGAAATTAAGTACGGCGTTTCCATTCGCGTCTCTGGAACCGCTCACTGTTGGCAGTCCCGTTGTGGCAATCGCGGAATTGACCACGTTTCCATTCGCGTCCAACTGTCTCGTCTGGCCCGCGCTACCGGGCGTAATGCTGATGATTGGGTTGCCAGGCCGTTTGGAAGCGTCGGTTTCAATTCTTACAGTGATCGAGGTTCGCGAAGAAGCGTTCGACGCCGAGCTAAAGCTCCGGCTATCTCCCGCGAACGTTCGTCCCCTGGGATCACTCCTTGTGTTTGCTTGAATGAAAGCCCTAAGCTGGACTTCGATCTCCTCCATCCCATTGGGATCGAAGTAGCGTAAAGGATTGTTTATGGTGTAGGCGTACTTGTTCCACTTCTGGGGATTGATGATGTGCCTGATGCTCAGAATCTTCGGATCGGGCGACATAAAGCGGCCCATCGCCGAAGAGTTATACCTAGCCCCAAAGTTATCCAGGCCGGATTCGGCGTCGCGTTCTTTGCCGGTGAAGTGCATAGGGCTGGGATTGCCACCGGAGCAACTCAGTATGTCGCCGAACGGCAGGTTGCTGCAGGTTTCGTAGGCTGAGCCGGAAACGTTGGTACGAACACGCTCGCTCTCCAACCAGTCTGAATGGGCGAAATATGTCGTGCTGGTCGCATAAGTCGCCAAGTGCCGTCCGCCCGCATAGACCTCACCACGATTCCAACCGCCTGACGAGTTTACTTCCGTGACCTCGTAGCCCCCCAGGTCGTAGAGATAATCCACACTGGAAGCGTTCTGCGTGTTGCAGTTTGTGGTCTTGCGTACCCGTTGACCGTTGGCGTCGTAAACGTAGCAGGTCGTTGTGCCGGTCGATTGATTCGTCACAGAGATAAGGCGGCTCTCAGCGTCATAGGCGTAGCTAAACGTGTTGCCGATTGGTGGCTGATATCCTGTCACGTCGCCGGCAGCATCGTAGGAATAGCCGCTCGCCGCGTCGATCCGATTGTTATTTCCGCTAAAGGTCAGCATCATCGAGTTGGGGCCGTTCTGGTGCCAGCGATTACCGAAACGGTCGTAATCATAACTATATGCTTGACCATTGTTAGCGCTGAGCAGGCGGTTGAAGTCATCATAACCGTAGGTCCAGTTCCCGTTTGCGCTGTCATTGGCGGAAAGGATGTCGCCGTTCGGTTCATAACCCATCGTAAGCGTGTAGACAGGCGCGCCGGGTGCCTGGGGCTGGACGGTCAACGTTTGCAACCAAGTACGCGAATTATAGGCGCGATTCTCCATCAGTCCGTTGCCGAAATTCGCAGATGAGGGAGACCCAAAGGCTTTGTAATGGACCGAAGAAAGCAAATTCCCCGGATGGTTGGCGTCCACCAAACTGCTTGTTAACGAGGTCAGGCGTGCTGCGGCATCATAGCTATAGGTCAGCGTAACGCCTTCTCCGTTAGTTGAAGTCCCCAAATCTCCATTGAGGTCGTAATTGTAGGCCAAGGCAAAATATGAGGAGCCACAATTCTGGGGCGTACATTGCCATTGCGAATTAACACGCCCCATCGGGTCATAACTGTTGATCGTTTGGGTTGAGTTCGTGGCAGCTTTGACGAGACGGCCAACTGGATTGAGCAGAGTAGAAGCCAATCCGCTAACCGAAGAAGCGTCGTATGTAAACGTAACTGCGGGTGTGCCATCTGTATAAGACTTCGCCTGAATGCGGTTGACCTGATCGTACTGATAACTGGTTATTATCCCGCGAGCGTCCGTTCGGCGGCACACGTCTGAAATGCGGCCACTACAGAGGGCAGCGCTAACGTCCGTGTAGTAAAACTGCGTAGAGCCGGATTCCGGATTGGTCGCGCTTGTTAACTCGGAAACGGAGTCATAAACGAAGGCTCTTGAATTCAGGCCGCCTTGATTCACGCCGGTTAAGTTGCCGAGCGTGTCGTATTGGTAGCTTGTCAGAAATCCAGTCTCCGAAATATCCTGTCCGCATGGAGCAGGCGAAGGCGTCGTCCCAATCAACGTGGTGCCGCTGACTTCGCAGACAGAGACAAGTCGCCCCAGCCCATCTACCTGTGAAACCCTTTTGACCGATCGTGTGCCATTGCCTTCATCGCTTACCTCAGTCGCAAGACCCACGTAGCTTGTCGTCACTGTCGTATTGTCAGGATTGGTAACCAAATATCGTCGACCCAACACGTCGTACTTGAAGCTCGTCACGCCATAGGTCGATTCTCCGGTGCTTCTGTAAGAATTGCTCTGCGACGCCGTATGGCCGAATGCGTCGTAACTGATATCGGTGTAGACGATGCCGTCTGGATCGGACGTAAGCTGCGTTTGGGTTACTTGCCCGAGGCCGTCTTTGACCGCCACAGACACGAGATTGTTAGCATTGTCGATCTTTGTCTGCGTCGTGACCGATACTGGTGGCGTGTCTTTGTATGTCTCGCTTGTTAGGCCGCCGTCAGACAAGCTCTTACTCAGGATGCGCCCAAGCAGGTCATAGCTGTACGTTGTGCCTGATCGGCTAGCATTGATATCGTTTTGGTCCTTTCTCGCCTGCAGTAGGCCCGAGCAGGGGTAATAGGCGAAGGTGACATTCTGGCTCAATGCGTTTGTGAACTGAGTGACATATGCCTGCCCATTGCCGGACGGGGCGCACGAGCCGTTCGCCCAACTGTCATTGTAGGCGTAGGAAGACGTGTTCCCGTGCTGATCCGTAATGCTGCGAACATTGCCAAGGTCATCGTAGTTGTAGATCGTGGTCAAAAGTGCGCCGTCCGTATTGCGCCACAGTTTTACCCGGGAAACATTGCCACGATATAGAAATCCAGTTGAGTAATTTGTGTCGTGTTGGGGCGCGTTTGTGGTGCCGGTCAGTGAGGTGGTGTCGTATTCATACTGCTTTTGAGCGACTTGGTTGCCGACGCCATCGTAGACCGTTTGTGATAGCACCTGAGCCGCCTGGCGAATTGATATAAAGCTGGATGTCCTTCGCGGGGTCCTCGGCTTCGAGGAACAGCAGTTGCGCGGTCACCAGATTCGCTACGTGGTCGTCAATCTCCGTGCCGATGAACAGGATATGATCCTTCAGCAGCCGCGAATAGATGTCGTACGCACGCTCGCCCCGCGTAGTCTCTTCGACCACCATGGGGATGAGCGTTGTAGCGTGAGGGGTTGGTTCCTCTGAATATTTCATCTGGAATTTCCACTTTGATCTTTGCGCAAAATCTGCGCGCCGCCTTCTCGCATCAAACTCAGATCGCCATGGCCATGGTTGGGTGGCAATCGCGGATCGTTTAGCCGTTCCTGACTGCCTTGGCTTGTTTCTCCCCTCCAACCTGCCTCGCCGCTGACACTTGTCCCCACGGCATGACTTCTGAGCCCTCGATTCGCTGTGTCTCCTGGTTCGCTATTTCGTTCGGTGGCGGGATTTCAGTTTACTTCTTATCGAGAAACTTCAGCGAAGTCCAAGATAAATTCCGAGTGACGTGGCCTTGTCCGTCAGTTGATTTGACGTTTGCCGTCTGCATGAGCGAGTTGACGTCAACAACTTCAAATATGCCTTCCTGTTGGGCAATGCCCACGCGGTTACCTCTCTTCGGGATGGTCCCACTGTATTCGGCAATCATTCGGTCGTCCTCTCATCGGCTCTGACGTGCGCTGCTTGCCACTAGGCGGGTTGTTATATCAGCCATTCTTACGCTCCTTGTCTGCAATAGCCAGAGTTATTGTACTGACCAATCGACGCGTTTGTATCCAGCACGGATGAAGGCGAGCGGCGATTGCTGGTAGCGACACCCCAGCAAGTGGCAAGAGCGAAAGCCGTCTAGCACCAGAGGGCGGTCGGGTTACGCGGATTAAGCGCAACCTAAGTCCAGTCAATCGCGCAGTCATAATTTATAGAGCTCGTCCCGCCGAGGCGCCCGAGGCCCAAGCCCATTGAAAGTTGTAGCCTCCCAGATGGCCAGTGACATCGACAACTTCACCGATAAGGAACAATCCTCGTACTCTCCGACTTTCCATCGTCTTGCTCGACAACTCATCGGTATCTACACCGCCCGCCGTTACCTCGGCTTTCTCATAGCCCTCAGTACCTTCGGGTACGAGAACCCATTCGTGCGCTTGGCACTCAAGTGCTGCCAATGCTTGATTGGTCCAAGCGGCAGGTGTGTGCAAGTCAAGCCAACGCGTGGCAAGGCGATGCGCTAGGACTGCCTGGAAAGCGGACCGGGCGGCGGCCATATTTCTTACCTTGGCTTCGCGAATTGCCGCAGTGACATCACGATCAGGCGCTAGGTCAATACGGATCGACTCACCCTTGTTCCAATACGAGGAGATTTGGAGGATCGCTGGTCCGCTCAACCCATGGTGAGTGATCAGCATCTTCTCCCGGAACAAGTGATGGTCAGTGGCAACGACCACTTCCGCCGAGACGCCAGCCAAATCGCAATACTGGGTTCGATCTTTTGTCCCGAGTACGAGCGGTACGAGCGCCGGTCTCGTTTTGCGGATATTCAACCCGAATTGACGCGCCAGGTCGTAGCCAAAAGCGGTGGCCCCCATTTTGGGAATCGAGAGTCCGCCAGTCGCAACCACCAGAGCCGGCGCATGGAACTCCGCAAATTCAGTACGTACCACGAACTCGGTAGTGCGTTGAACCTCATGGATTCTGCTTTTGAGAAAGATTTGTACTCCGGCAACCCGACATTCGGCTTCGAGCATGTCCGTAATGTCGTGCGCGGATCGGTCGCAGAAGAGCTGTCCCAGTGTTTTCTCGTGGTAGGGGATGCGATGCTTTTCGACCAGAGTAATGAAGTCTGCAGGTGTATACCGGGCCAGTGCAGATTTCGGGAAGTGCACGTTCGCGGAGGTGAAGTTTTCCGACTGGCAACGGATGTTAGTGAAGTTACAGCGTCCGCCGCCAGAGATAAGAATCTTCTTGCCAACACGATCCGCGCGCTCAATGACTGCGACACGGCGCCCACGTTTGCCGGCCTCGACCGCGCACATGAGTCCCGCGGCCCCGGCGCCGAGAACTAAAGCATCACATTTGTGGATCAAGGAACGTCTCCACTGCACCGCGAGTCTCACAAAATACTAAATTTGTGTTGTGCAGCCGGGACAAAGAAAGAGAAATAGGTGCATGAGATATTGCCATGAGCGAACCGCCAGCCATGCAGAGATAAGCTGCGAGACAAGCGGGTGCCCAGCGAAGTGAAAAGCCCTAAAGTCCTATTGATAGCGCCCGCAGAGATGGATGGGGTACAATGAATAAAGGAATAGATCAGTATGCCTCAAGCGATCGAGCGGAAGTCGCTCGCTCTAACAATCGCGCTCCTTCGGCCGCGACGTAAATTTCCTGCGCAATGCGTCAGAAATCACTTGGAAGATCGGGGCTCGATTCTGAAAGAGAAGCTGTGCCCACTGCCGCCATCTCATTTGCGGGAAATAAATTCCTCGGAATGCCAGCCGGGCACATAAGTGTATGATGCGGTCCGGGAGGGACTTCGTTTCCAACCATCTCATGGCAGAGTCAATAGCGGCAGGAGAATAAGATGCCATCCAGGCGTGTCTTACCTCTGCTTCCGCCTCGACCGCTGAAAGCCCCAGGGGCGAGTGGGCCATCACGAAGGGTTTGAACTCCAACCAGTGTTTCGGGCGGGTCAACCGCCCCGCAGCAGCCAGCTTGTCGTAGAGGGGCGTCGCCGGATAGGGAGTCAGCAGACCGAACACCGGCAGCCCCGGCGGCCAGGAACGGATCTGCTCAAGAGTACGTTCCGCAGTGCCCGGACGGTCGCCGTCCATCCCGAAAATGAACGAGGCGATGGCGTAAAGACCGTGCCGGGCGAGGCGTTTTAGGATCGCCGCATATTCGCTGGGCTTGTTGAAGTCCTTGGCTACGCTCTTGAGGTTTCCCGGGTCAATCGACTCCAGGCCCATGAAAATCCACTTGCCGCCGCTTTGCGCGATGAGGGACACGAGTTCTTCATCCCGCAGCAGGTTCATGCTGATCTGCGCGATCCACGGAACCTGCGCCTTGCGCGCGATGATCTCTTGCAACAGTGACTTCGTGCGCCGAGGGTTGATGGCAAAGTTGTCGTCGATGAAAAAGACCGCGATTTTCCCCTTCTGTTGCTTCTCCAGGGATTTCAACATCAAGAGTTCCTTGACCACGCTTTCATTGGAGCGGAAGCGAATCGAGTCGCCGAAAAAGCCGGTCACCGTGCAGAACTCACACCCGTAAGGACAGCCCCGGCCGGACTCGATCGGGATCAGATGAAAGCTCTGCCACGTCATGCCCACACGAGCTAAAATGCGCCGCGCGAGCTTTGGGAAACGTCCGATCATGTCGAACTGATCAAGGTCCATGCGGTCCCACGGGATTTCTGGATAATCGGCCAGCGAGGGCTTCGCTTCCTTGCCCAATGCGTCCAAGGGCGCGTAAACCTCCTGCAGGGCGCCGCGCTCGGCGTCGGCGACCATGCGTGGCCAAGTTGCGTCGGCTTCCCCAAGGGCTATGGCATCGGCGTGGCGAGGGCCGCCATCGCGTCCCAGGGCTTCGTCCGGCACCTCGGTAATGTGCGGACCTCCCATCACAACCGGAATGCCCGCCGCGCGTACGGCGTCCGCCATGCGGTAGGCCTTCGCGGCCATTCGCGTCATGGCGCCAATCCCCACCAGCTCGATATGATTTCTCTGGACGTATTGCACTAATTCTGGCTCGCTCATTCGGTGTGCGTTGCCGTCCAGCAGAAACACCTGGTGGCCGGAAGGCGTGAGTGACTTGAGAAGGAACATCCAGAGATGCGGCATGAAGTTGTTCGTCACTTCGTTATCGGGGTTGTAAAGCAAGATATTCATCTTGCCGCACCTCTCTCTGTGCTAACCGGGAGGGCCCTCACATCTCCAAGTAAGGCCTAGCCGAGGTTTTCTATCGCGGTGCATGGGAGTTTACACCACAGCCGTGGGCCGTGAAATTGCGTTTGGCGAAACCAACGGGGTATGAGCCGCCAACCCCACTATCTCTGGGCCGAAATGATTTCGTTTCCACTTGTGAAAAGATTTCGCGATTGCGGGAGCTAGTGCGATGCACAGCACCGCGCACCCGGATGCAGCATGGCGAAAAGGGCTTGCGGCTGCAGAAATAGTCGCGGCTCTTGCCTGTGGCAAAATCCTGATTGCGGGCGACCCGTAAGTGGCTTTAGATAGCGCCGTCAATTGAACTCGGCTCCGGCTAGGTCTCCATGGAGGGCGGCACTTCTGTGGCGGCAGCAAGCTGTAGCTCTTTCGTGGCTACCGCCTTTCTGGTCGCGGCTTTCCGTTTCTTCGTTTTCGCCGCCCGTTTGCGAGCCGACTTCAGTTTTCGTTTTCGGACCGCCTTTTTCGCTGCCGACCTACTACCTTTGGGCATGGGCATTCCTTTCGCGTCGTATTTACCTCATCTGCCGGTAAGGAAAATGTGCGCTGTCCTCGTCCTTATAATCCCTAATTGAAGCACGTTCAAATGTTGGATTTACCGCCGAGCAAACTCTTTGGCATCCGAAGTGCCGGGCTGTTATTAATCACCGGCTAGGAGCGCGCAAGTTGTGAGTCGGCTACAGGTGGGCGCACAACTGAAAGAATCATGTCCATGTCGAGGGCGTTAGACACGTTCAGGAAGGTGAGAACCTGGGATGGAATAATGTCGATCAAGGTACGCGAGTTTAGATACGCCCACAGTTCCGTCTCGCTCATCGGTCCAAGGTCGGTTTTGGTTCCCGCATAGCTCTGTTCGACGGCAAATGCGTCCGGCGATAACCGCTGAATCGACAACGATGCGATGGTGACAAACATCAAGGCGCTGCTGTCTGTCTGGAACCTGCGACCGCAAGAACAAGGAACGGATACCGAGTTAAACTTGCCCGGGCGAACGGCCTGCTGGCCTGTATAGTCGGTGGCCGGAAGCCTCGGAAAGAAGCAACACGTTCCACAGCCTGGGCACTTCCCAACCCACGCCCCACGGACCGTCGGCGTTGTCGCTGGATTCCCCATGCGTTGAGTCTACCACGCTGCGCAGCGCAAACAGTGAGAGCGGCAATGACTCGGGGGTGAAAAGGAGAAGTACTGAAGCAGAGTGAAGCGGAAAACGCTCGTCGCCGGCCGCGCGCGGAAGTAAGACTCCAACTGTTCACTGCTTTTCCAATTTGAACGGGTAGTTGTGTTTGGGGATTGCACCGGAACCGAGCCCCGTGGCACCGATGGTATGAAAAAGCAGAACGGCCAACCCCGAGGTTTTTGAAAAACCGTAGACCGTCTATCTCTCTCGGAAGTTAGAGGCCGTCGGGGTGCCCGCGCCTGCCCGGCCGCCTGCGCAATCTACCGTAGTGGAGCGTCACGCTCAGCCCAGCACGATGTGGACTTGATGTACAGCACCGTCGTCGGCGAGCGGAATATTGGCGGGGCCAGGCATCAGCTTGCCGTCCAGTTCCGTCAGACCAACGCCGCGAGTAACGCTGGATGGATTTTCCACCCTGATTTCATAATTTGTCGAGTGATAGCGAAAGTCGATGGAGTAGCCGGACCAGTTTCGGGGGATGCAAGGATCGATGGAAAGCATCATGCCACGGACGCGGAACCCGAGAATCCATTCCATGCCAGCGCGATAAAGCCAGCCTGCTGAACCCGTGTACCAGGTCCAGCCACCGCGTCCGACGTGCGGTGTTTCTGCGTAGATGTCGCCTGCAACCACGTAAGGCTCAACTTTGTAACGCTGGACGCTCGCACGTGAGCTCGTGCGATGGATTGGATTCAGCATGCGGAACAGCTCGGTCGCTTTGTCGCCGTCACCGAGGGCAGCGAATGCAATCACCGTCCAGACCGCGGCATGCGTGTACTGCCCGCCGTTTTCACGAATGCCCGGCACATAACCTTTGATATAACCAGGGTCGAGCGGCGTGCGATCGAAAGGCGGCGTGAGCAAAAGGACAATCCCTTCGGGCCGAAGGACCAGTTGACGATCGACGGCCGCCATGGCCCGGATGGCTCGCCCGCGCTCTGCGGCCCCGCTCAACACGCCCCAGGATTGAGCAATCGAGTCAATCCGGCACTCGGTATCCGTTGCAGAGCCAAGCGGGGTACCGTCATCGAAGTAGGCGCGGCGGTACCATTCGCCATCCCAACCTTCCCGCTCGAGCGCCGCTTTTAAAGCGCTAACGTGTAGCCGCCAGTTTTCCGCGCGCTGGTGTTCGCCGCGGCCGTCCGCAATCTTTGCAAACTCCCAGAGAATCGTGTGCAGAAACCATCCGAGCCAGACACTTTCACCCTGACCGTGCTGGCCGACGCGATTCATGCCGTCATTCCAGTCGCCCGTTCCCATCAGCGGGAGACCGTGGCGGCCCACTGCCAAGCTGCGATCCAGTGCACGCGCGCAATGCTCAAAAAGAGTTGCGCTAACGCTGGACACCCGAGGCTGAAAATACGATTCGGTTTGTCCATCCGCTAGCGTATCGCCTTCCAGAAAGGGGACGGTTTCCTCGAGGACGCGCAGGTCGCCCGTCGCTTCGATGAAATGGATAACGGCATACGGCAACCAGAGGAGATCATCCGACATGCGAGTGCGTATACCGCGGCCCGACGGCGGATGCCACCAGTGTTGCACGTCACCTTCGATAAATTGTCGTGAGGCCGCGCGCAGCAGATGCTCGCGCGCGACTTCACGCTTGGCGACGCACAAAGCCATCCCATCCTGGAGTTGGTCACGGAATCCATACGCGCCGCTCAACTGATAGAATCCCGCCCGCGCCCAAACACGACACCCCAGCGTTTGGTAGAGCAGCCAGCGATTCATGAGCATATCCATGGCCGGATCGGGTGTGGCGATCTGCACGGTGCTGAGCACGTCGTCCCAACGGCCCGTAACGTCGGCCAGAATTGCGTTCAAGTCCGCAGTGCGATAACGCCCCAATAACTCGCGCACTTGCTCCCTGTTTTCCCCTTGGCCCAGGAAAAACACGACCTCAGCGCATTCGCCGGGGCGCAATTCAATCGAGGTTTGTAGCGCCCCGCACGGATCGAGACCTGCTCCCACCTTTCCAGAAAGTGGACCGCTTCGTTCCAGTGCCGCGGGACGCGCGAGCGTGCCGTTGCGCCCAAGAAATTCCGTGCGGTCGCCAGTGAAAGATGCCTGTTCCCCGGCAAGATCCGCAAAAGCGATTCGCCCGCCGAATTCTCCGCCCCACGCGCTTTGCGCAAAGAGCGCTCCCGACTGCGAATCAATCTCCGTGATGATGTAAGGCGCCGAAGCGCCGCGCGAGTTGCCCAGCACCCACTCAGCATAAGCGGTCACGGAGAGGCGGCGCGGGCGGTCGGAATCGTTTTTTAGGGTGAGCCGGGAAATCTTAATTGGGTCTTCCGGCGGCACGAATTGCAGCAGCTCAAGAAGGATGCCGTGCGAGCCATGATGGAATCGACTATAGCCCTGGCCGTGGCGCGCAATGTACGGAGTGATTTCGTCGCGAATCGGCAGCGCCGTAGGGCTCCACACTTCACCCGTACCTTCATCGCGGATGTAGATGGCTTCCCCGGGGGGATCAATGACGGGATCGTTGGACCAAGGCGTTAGCTGGTTTTCACGGCCGTTGAGTGACCAGGTGTGGCCCGAGCCGGATTCCGAAACGAGGAAGCCAAATGAAGAATTCGCAATCACGTTGACCCAAGGCGCGGGAGTCCGCAGACCTTCACCGAGGACGGTCACATATTCGCGGCCCTTATCGGCAAAGCCACCCAGGCCATTGAAAGATTCGAGAGCCTGCTGCGGAAGCGGCACGTCCAGACGTTTGGCCGGGCGCGACGCTCGCAGTATCGGAGACGCGACGGCTTCTGTGCGTTGCGATCGAGTGACCTGCTCGGACAACGTGCCGCGCCGACTGAGCAGCACCGCTCGCGCAACCGTTTGAAGAATTGTTCGTTCCCGTGGGGAGATGAGGTCCGCCCTCAGGAGGAAAATGCTGCCGCGCACGTTGTCCGTATCGGGAGAGAGCCGCAACCGGCTGCCACCCACAAGTCCATCCAGAGAGGTGTGCAGATCCTGCGCATACGATGAAGGCCTTTCATTGATGATAACCATGTCGGCGAATAACCGCTTCATACGCCAGTATTCATGCGCGCGCAGCAATTGACGGACGATTTCGAGATCTTCCGTTTCATCGATGCGCACCAGTACGATGGGTACGTCGCCGGAGATTCCGTGGGCCCACAACGCGGAACGCTCCAGTGTGGTGCGGCTCAGCACGTCGGAAGAGGGTCGCAGCGAAGCGTCAGAGTACAACACAGAGTTTGCGAGCCTCTGGAATAAATGGGCTTCGTCGAGAGCGATACCCAGGTGATGAAGTTGTACTTGTGCATGTGTCCAGGCCAGCTCTAATGTGCGCTCAAATGTTTTCGCGCCGCGGTACTTATCGGCGAGGTCCAGGACCTGCTCGCGAGCCGGAGCGACGATGGTGGAGAAAACAATGCGCGCCACGGCTCCCGGGGGAATGCGCACGGTGCGCCTCAGGCTAAGAACGGGGTCGAGTACAGAGCCCGCTGTATTCGAGAGCGGCCACCCATCGATAATCGAAACGGGGTTGAGGATGTCGTGGCCGCGTCCGATAAACCGCGAGCGGTCTGTCTCGAATTGCAGGTCACCACCAGTTTCACCCTCCACGACGACCACGTGCGCGGCCCAAACAGCAGTCTCTCTATCGGATTGCCTGCGGCGCGTCGCAAGCAGTGCGCCGACATCGGGCACAAATTCGGTCTGCACGAATAAGTTCGAAAACGCCGGATGAGCAACATCGGCGGCCTGCGGTGCCAGACAAAGCTCAGAGTACGAGGTAACCTGAATCTCGCGCGTGCGGGTGCCTAGATTTGTGATAGAAACCCGCCGCACCTCTGCGTCATCCTCGGGCGACACGACGACCTCAAGAGTGGTGGTCAGCGCGCGATCGCGCCTTATGAATTCGGCGCGGTCTTCATAGAAGGAAACTTCGTAAGCATCCGGTTCGATGCCGCTTGGCTGATAACCTGCTGACCAGACTTCGCCTGTCTGGGCATCGCGTAGAAAGATATAACTGCCCCAGCAATCGCGTGTGGCATCCTCCCGCCACCTCGTCACGGCAATGTCGCGCCAACGGCTATAACCTGAGCCCGCTGCGGTTAGCATCACAGCGTACCTACCGTTGGAAAGCAGGTGCGTCCGAGGGGTGGGACTATGCGGGGTCGTGAATCGCCGCAGCACCGGGGGAATGAGCTCACGGACCTGGGCAGCGGCAGATACTTCTTCGGCGCGAGGCCGGGCAACCAGCACGTCGCGCGGTGTGCGCTCCTGCAACAACAGTTCGGTAGCCTGGACCAGGGGCTCGGCGTGAAAACAGCTGCGCATCGCGCCTTCGTTCAACACGCTGGCAAGCGCCACTAATGACATTCCCTGATGGTGCGCCATGTACGCGCAGACGACGGCGGCATTTTTCCCCTCAGGCACACGCGTGCTTGTGTAATCAATCGCCTCGTAGAAGCCGTATGCACCCCTTCC
>Ga0137385_10001110_pt1 | contig 22311 bp, 26 predicted proteins | sample SagtaG_FD_104921 | JGI IMG/M metagenome (GOLD analysis project Ga0137385, IMG submission 104921) | Vadose zone soil microbial communities from Sagehorn Ranch, Mendocino, California, USA - Sage2_R_80_16 metaG | ecosystem: Environmental > Terrestrial > Soil > Vadose zone | place: USA: California... | reverse complement strand
TGATAGGCTACACGCGACTTGGCTCGTCCGTGCCTTAGTTGATCCTCGCATCGACGCCACAATCTAGGCAAGCGCAGTACCCCAAGCGGCAGAACGAATGCCGCGAATCGAACGTATATGCCCGAAGGCAAAACTTGACGCTGTTGTGCTTGCGGCTATAATCAGGTACAGATACTCAGGCAGCACCCTGAGGCTTCGCCAAAGATCAATGCACAAATAATATAAGGAGCGGTCTGTATGGTCCTACGCAAACATCAATCCGGCTTCACTCTAGTGGAGTTGCTTATCGTGATTGTGGTCATCGGCATCTTGGCGACGCTCGTTATTAGCACGTACGGCGGCATCCAGCAGAAGGCCCGCAACACCACACGCCAAACAGATATCAGCACCTTGCAGGCGCATCTCGAAGCGTACTTTGCGCAGCAAGGTAACTACCCGACGCTCGCCGATATGCAAAACCGCTCCTGGATTAAGAGCAACTTAAAAAGTCTGGACGTGGGCAATTTGCAAGACCCGAGCTGGTCAATCGCGCTGACATGTAAAGACAACAACGGCAACGCCATTGTCAGCGGCACGAATCCCGGCAAACCAGGTTGCTATGCCTACGTCGTCACCAACGACAGCGGCACAGCTTGCGACAACAGCACCACAAACTGCACCAAATACACACTCATCGCCAACAACGAAGGCGGCGGCAACTACCAAAAATCAAGTCTAAACTAACGGATGCGGCCTGAGACTACGCTGCCCGTTCAACGCTTTTGATATATTGCAGCACGCGCTTTGGAAACAGAACGGTTTCTGCAATAATCGTGCCGACATGCCCGAACATGCCGCGCTGTACTAGCACAAGCTGGTTGCCGGCCGCCAACTGACGGTTAACTTCTTTGAGCACATCAGTTGTATCAATAAGTTTGTCTCGCGCAGGCAAAACAAAAATAAGGCGCTTGCCACTGAGAAGCTTTGGCTCGGTATACATATTGACGTCAGACCATGTTCGCGCAAGCGTTTCGTACGACTGCGGCCACGCCTTCGTGCCGTATATTTTTTGAGCCACCTTGACGATATCCCCACCGGTAATCAGTACGGCGTGATCGTACAACGGGGATCGGCGCACGATATTCAAAGAGAGCAAAGCACCTAAACTAATGCCCACGAGCAAGATTTTATCCTCTGTTTTTCGCGCTTCATTTTCAGCAAACGCTACGACTTCATCGACAAGCTCGGGCAAAAGCCGGGGATCGCCGCGTTTCAGCACGTCCACGCGGAAGTCGAGCGCAGTCACGTCGTAGCCCTTTTTGTTCAGAAGCGTAATTAGCCGCTTCGTTTGCCACACCGCACCGAAAAATCCACACAGCAAAATCGCCTGCTTGCCGGTTGGGTGTTTGGCGGGAAATCGTTTTTTGCTCCTAATAAGTGTGGATTTCATGGCAAGAAAGCTGACAGCCAAACATTATTGCCACTTCAGCCGGGCTACAGGCCGCGGCTGCCGCCAGCCTGTAAATAGAGTTCGCGGGCCATGAGGATTTTGCGGGCATACAAGTTTGGATCGGGGCAGTACAAAAAATAAAACCTGGAGCGCTCGCCTGCAGTTTCGACTCTGAGTGTGCCAAAATTGAGCATATTCGGAATGAGGCCGCGCTGCTCGGCAGTCACGTCTTCGAGGTTGCCCAGCGAAAGCTGGCTCGATTGGCGGCTAAACAAACCTTTCTGCGTAATTTGGGTCAGGCTGTCAGAGGTTAGAATCCAGCGGTTTTGCCAATAGATCATGGTTGTAATGCCCAGGCCAATAATCACAAACAGCAGCACGAGGCCAATCAAACCTATCGAAATCGCGGTGGCGCTATAGCTTGAGTTGGCCGAAATCATTTTAGGAACAAGCAGCATAATGGCGCCACAGGCAGCCGCTAGGCCAAGGAATGCAAAAATATACATGCTGACGATGCCGAACGGGTGGCGGTGAATGTCGGCCAGAATTTCCTCGCCCTCTTGCATGGCGGCCAGCGGATTGTCCTTAATATGTGGCACGTTGCGCTGTTCAAATTGTTGGTGGGCGCTGAGCGGTTGCTGCGCTGGGGACACTGGATTGGGCGCAGGCTGTTGATATTGCGGTTGTTCGGGAAGGGTATTCGGGTCCATGGATAGTATTATACCAGGCTAGCCTGATTGGCGTCTTGCGGCGGCGTTTTGCCAAGGTGCTGGTAGGTTTTATGCGTGACGCGCCGGCCGCGCGGCGTGCGTTCTAGCAAGCCAATTTGCATGAGGTACGGCTCGTAAAAATCCTCGATAGTCGAGCGTTCTTCAGAGGTGAGCGCCGCCAGCGTTTCGACGCCAACCGGACCGCCTTGGTGGTATTCGATAATGGCTTCGAGCAACATGCGGTCAGCCGGATCGAGCCCAAGCTCGTCGATCTCAAGCAGCAGCAGTGCTTTGGCGCTCAAAACTGTGTCGATGATGCCGTCACCATTGACATCAGCGTAGTCGCGCACGCGTTTGAGCAAACGAATGGCGATGCGCGGCGTTAAACGGGAACGGTTGGCTAGCTCGGCAGCTGCGCCAGCGTGAATTTTCGTTCCCAAAACCTCCGAAGCGTGCTCGATAATTTGCTGGATTTGATCTGGTTTGTAAAATTCCAAGCGGTGAATCATGCCGAAACGGTCACGCAACGGCGCTGCCAGTGCGCCAGTCCGGGTAGTAGCGCCGATCAGCGTAAACTTTGGCAGATCAAGCCGCAGGCTGCGCGCCGATGGACCCTTACCGAGCATAATATCAAGCTTGAAGTCCTCCATGGCCGCGTATAACACTTCTTCGACAGTGCGGTGCAAGCGGTGAATTTCGTCGATAAACAAAATGTCGCCGTTTTGCAAATTGGTAAGCAGACTCGCCAAATCGCCGGCGCGCTCGATGGCCGGACCACTTGTCACGCGAATTTGTGCACCCATTTCATTAGCGATGACGCTGGCCATAGTCGTTTTGCCCAAACCGGGCGGGCCATACAACAGGACGTGGTCAAGTGGCTCGCCTCGCTTCTTGGCGGCCGCAATCGCCAGACGCAAGTTTTGCTTGAGCCGCTCTTGGCCGATATAGCTCGAGAAATTGCGCGGCCGCAAACTCACTTCAAGCTCCTGCTCTTGGGGGTCGGGCTCATTGCTAAGGCCCGTATTCACTATCCGGTCAACTGCCATACTTCTATTCTACTACGCCCTGGTCATAAGACGGCGACTCTCTCGTAATTCCTTCGATCGGTCGATTGATTGCCAAGCTGGTCTGCGCGACTCGCTCGTCGTGCCTCAATAGGCTCATGTGCGTTGCGCACACTTCTGCCCCAACGCTTACGATTGTTTGAGTGCCAGCGTAACGCGCCGTTCGGTCGAGAGCAAGGGGTCGACGCCCTGCAAAGCCCGGGCCGCGTCTTGCGGACTGTAGCCAAGCGTTACGAGCGCCTCGACAGCCTCATCTCGCAACACCATATTTTCACTTTGCAGCAGTCCGGTACTTGCCAAGTCAACGCCGGCAAGCCCGACTTTATCCTTAAGTTCGACTACTAGGCGTTCGGCCACCCGTTTGCCCACGCCGTTAGCTTGCTGAATGAACTTTATATCACCGCCGGCCAGAGCCGCGCGAACAGCTTGCGCCGGACCAATGCTTAACACGTTAAGTGCCATGCGCGGACCGATACCGCTGACTTCGAGCAGTTGTTCGAACAATCGCTTGGTGGTGAGTGCAGTAAATCCAAACAAATCATGCGCTTGTTCGCGGATGTGCTCGTAAATATACACCTTGGCCGCTACGCCGACCGCCAGCCGTCCGGCATCGTCGATCGGCAGCAACAAGCCATAGCCCACGCCGGCAACATCAAGTACCACGAGGTCGCCAATCTTTTCGGCGACTTGACCAGTTAATGTCGTGATCATGCCTGTAGTATATCAGCTTGCGCCTGACCGATACGTGTTAGCATGGCTCAAGCAACGCGGGAATCACTATCCAGCCGTAGCCACCGCACTCGCCGTCCCGGGGGAAGCCTCGCCCGTCCAGTTGCCATAGCCGACCGAGATCTTTGACCAGACTTCGCCGTTGTTTGTTCGCAAAACCTGGAGGCCGTTCGAACTGACTGCTGCAGCCGTTGCGACGTTCGCGTCTGTTTCCTGCTGCCAGTTATTGACGCCGACGCCGTTTCTGACATAGAGGATGCCGTTGCCCGTGATCAGAAGCTGCGTGTTGCCGCCAGCCGCGATCGAGGCCGCCGTTCCAGGACTGGCTTCACCTGTCCAACCACCGTAGTTGACGTCGTTCTGCTTGGCCCAGACTTCGCCGTTAGTGACCTGCACCATTTGCACGTCGGTCGAGCTAGCCGCAATTCTGGCGCCAACCCCGGAGCTTGTTTCTTGGCGCCAACCGCCAACTCCAATGCCGTTCTTGGCGTAGACCGTGCCGTCGCCAGTGATGAGCATTTGCGTGTCACCGCCAACGGCAATGGCAGCGGCCGTGCCAGCCCCGGCCTCGCCCGTCCAGTTGTTGTAGCCAATGTCTTGCTTGGCCCAGACCTGATTATCTGTAGTACGTACCATCTGGATACCGGTGGAACTGACAGCAATTTCGGCCGCCGTTCCAGAGTCGGACTCTTTGGTCCAGGCTCCCGGGCCGCTCATTGTGTCCGCTGACCGCGCCCAGACTTCACCGTCATTAGCAAGCGCCATTTGCACGCCGCCGTCAGTGGCGATTTGCGTCACTGTGTTGTTGTTGGACTCAATGTTCCAGCCACCGTTGCCGTTGGTTATCTTGGCGTACACGGCACTACTGGTAGTCAAGAGCATCTGGAGATCGTCGTTGGGGTTGGGCGGAGTCACAGTCGCCGGTGGATGCTTACCAAAGTCTACGAATTCGGTGAAGCCCATGTCCGATGCCTTGCCGATGCGTGTGTCGCCGTCACCCTTTCCGTCGTAGTTGTATTCCGAAACGGTAATATTATCTTCGCCGGGGTTGGTTGGGTCGACAGAATTGACTGACTCTACGAATGCGAGGTGACCAGGATTGCCAGGCTCTACGGCGGCGTCCCAGGCGAGCGGCATAGTAGACCGTTCATTCGCTGGTGCGTTGTCGTACCATTGACCGCCGTTTTGAAAGCTGCTGGGAACAGTGACGCCGACAGTCGTCTCCTTCCAAGCTACGTAGTCTGTGCAGTTGCGGTAGCCATAGCCTCGACTTGAAAAGGTTGTCGCTTCGCTCCATCCCTTAGCCTCATAGTGAACTGGGCCCCAGTCATAGTTAGAGCATGGACCTTTTACGATATAGCCACCTTGGGCATCGGGATGAGCGCAAGGCATTCCTGCATTCGGGTAACCCAGATCGCCATACGTAGTGCCATCAGCATGAGCAACGGCAGGGTTCGCCACTTGGTCAATGCTCAATAAACCGAGGGTACTGCTAGCGACAAGCAAACTAGCTGCTGCTACTCTACCGAGAGTAGCACGCCAGCCGATTACGTCGTCATGGCATACAGGAGCCATGTTCTGGCTAATCTGCTGCTCCAAGTTTAGTGGGGATACTTCGAAGATCATAACCTACCTTTCTGGCTTGGCTTCACCGACCTTATCTTACTATTAGCTAACTTGGGAAGGTCGTACTCGCGACAATCTGCCTATATGTACTGAGTGTCGACGCATCGTCACCATACAATAAGAACTCGACAAATGTCGTGGTGTTACCTGATGCCTTGTTGCTCTTGATGACGGTTACATAATATACGCCCGAGCTGTTCTGCATTTTGACACTGTAGCTGTCGAGCCCGTTGATTGGTGACGCATTAGCTTCAAGCTTCGTATCGCCCGGCGCTGGGCCACAGGCATCAGCAGAAGGACAGTTATCCCATTCCTCCTGAGCCGTCTTAGACGTATCCAAGTAGGAGATCCTGACATCAATGCTTGTCTGAGGAGCCGAATTTTGCTCAATAACCCAAGCAAATTCCTTACTCTTGCCGACGTTGACTTGCCAACTTGTCGGATACTTGACGCTTACTCCTGAAGCTCCTGAGTATCCGGTGTCTGTGTATGTTTTCCAATCGGCATACGGATCGGCAGTTTGGACAGGAACTGATTGCTTCACGGGCTTTTGTGTCGTGGTGCTGCCGCTAGTGGTAGCAGTTTTCTTCGACTGGTAGTTGTGCCGCCAGACGAGCCAACCACCCGCGCCAACAACGGCCACAACCGCTATGATAATGAGCGCCTCGATAGCCGAGAATCCGCCTGTCAGCTCTTTTTTTGCCATACCCACTCCTTTATTACGTTTGCTCGCGCGCATTATCTTCGAAGTTACCTACGATTGCAAGCAGATTTTTCGTCATGTCAAGCGCATCGTCATGCTATGCGTGATAGCGGCCGCTAAGGCGTCGGCGGCGTCGTCAGGCCGCGGAATTTCTTTGAGTCCCAAAATAACGCGCACCATTTCTTGCATCTGTTTTTTGTCGGCCTTGCCATAGCCGGTGATGGCTTGTTTGATCTGCATCGGCGTGTATTCGAACAAGGCGAGCCCGGCCTGCTGGCCGCAAAGCAGCACCACTCCGCGAGCCTGGGCAACGGTCATCGCTGTCGTCACGTTACGGGCAAAGAAAAGCTTTTCCACAGACATCACTGTTGGCTTGGTCTGGGCGATGATATCCGTCAGCTCTTCATAGATAGTGAGCAAGCGAACAGCGTCGTCCTGCTTGACTGGTGTGCGGATAACGCCGCCATCGACCAGCTGCGGCTGCGGGCCGCGCATTTCGATCACGCCAAAACCCAGGATGCCAGTGCCAGGATCAATTCCCAAGATTCTCATACTTGTAGTATAAATTATGAGTGATGCGTGAACCAACTCGACAGCAATTTTCAAACCGGGATTTCGTCATGCTTTCCCGGCTGGATTATTTCCGAACCCTCACAGAAGACATCCAAAAAACAAAAAAGGGTGATCGTGTCGTCATTGCCAGCACATGCTTCAGTCCGGAAAAACCCGGTGTTGACGCGGTTGCCGAAGCGCTTATTGCCGCCGCCAAACGCGGCGTGCATACAACGCTCATCATGGACGCCTTTGACTTTCTGATAAATGGCGACACAAAAATTCCCGGGCCGCTATGGTTTCGCGCTAGTTTCGAGGGCCGCATGCGCGAACCGTTCCACACGAGATATGCCACTTTGCAGCAACTCAAGCAAGCCGGCGGGCATTTTACAATCACCAATCAACCGGGCAAGCTATTCAGCGTGCCGTTCGCCGGCCGGTCGCACATCAAAGGCGTGGTCATCAATGACATCGTGTACGTCGGCGGCTGTAACCTGAACAGCCCACATGAAATCGACGTTATGCTTCGTTTCCAAGATGCCCGAGCAGCGCATTGGCTCCGCCGCTTACTGATGAAAATAGGCACAGACGGAAATGTCCGCGCAAGCATGAGCGGCCGAGACCAGACCTTCACGATTGACGAAAAAACGCAGATCATTGTCGACGCTGGCGTCCCGAATCAGTCGGCGATCTTCGACGAGGCCCTGGCTATGATCGACAACGCCCGGGAGTGGTTAGTGCTCACGAGTCAATATTTTGCGCCAGGCGCGGGGACGCAGGCATTATCCCGCGCATTGAAACGCGGCGTGAAAATCACCTATTATTATAGCCATTACAGTATGCACGGGCCGCTTGAAGGACCGTTTCACAGCGCTGCCCAATGGCGCGAAAAACAACGTTTACCAGCGCCCCTTTTTGAACACCGCTTGCCGCGCGGCGTACACTTGCACGCTAAACTTTTGGCTACCGAACAAGGCCTCATGATCGGCAGCCACAACTACGCTTACTTAGGTGTCCAGCTAGGTACGGCCGAAATCGCCCTCAAACGAAACGACGCCGCATTTGCGCGCCGCGCCGCTACATTCATCAAGAAACAACTCAATGTTTAGCAACGACCTGCGCGACAACCTCGCGCCAGTCGTGACTGCCCACAACGGTAATCGCCGGCAATTTGTCGAGCGGACACCACTCGGGCATGTCGCTGTAGAGCTTTTCGTGCTCGTCAAAACGCACTTCCGAAAAGTCGCCGCCCATAAAATCGCATGCATAATACAGTAAAAGCGCTTGCACAAACTCCGTTCCGTCGTTGATATAAGGCATCTTGAAGAGGTTGGAATACGCGAAAACAAGCCGCGGATTCGCCACCGTAATCCCCGTTTCTTCCTTGATTTCGCGAATAACCGCCGCTTCGGGCGTCTCGCCGAACTCCAGGCCGCCGCCCGGCAGATTGTGCTTACCAAAATGTTTTGGTGTGAGCAATTTGCCGTCTTTTATAACAATGCCGTAGGCCGACGGGCGCCAGCGCAGCTTGCTTATCGGCACTTTGTGCGAGTTGCCGTTGAGATCTTTGCAAACGAGCGTTGGTTCAGGCATTGGGCGCGCCCACGTCGGTGCTGTCTTGCAGCTCGAAATTGACATGCGTGTTGGCGACGTCGTCGATGTCGTCGAGCGCGTCCATCAGCCGCATGATCTTGCCGGCCGTAGCTTCGTCGGTGATTTCGACTGTGGTGTTCGGCACATAGGTGAGTTCGGCTTCGGTGATTTCCAGCCCGCCACCCTTCAGTGCGTCGCGGACTTTCGCCAGGTCGGTCGGTACAGTGTAAATCACCGATTCACCGTCTTCGTCCTGTACATCCTCGGCACCAGCGTCGATGGCCGCCATCAAAACATCATCGCCCGTGCCTTTGACGCGGATCATGCCTTTGTGATCAAACTGAAACGCAACCGCGCCTTTTTCGGCGAGACGGCCGCCGTGTTTGCTAAATGCCAAGCGCACTTCCGGATACGTGCGGTTGAGGTTGTCAGTGGCGCACTCCACTAAAATTGCGACACCACCGGGGCCGTAGCCTTCGTACATGACTTCTTGCAGCTGCGCCGCGTTTTTGTCGGCCACGCGCTGGATGGCGCGGTCGATGTTGGCGGTCGGCATGTTGGCGACTTTAGCTTTGTCGATTGCCAGGCGCAAAGCAAAATTGGTTTCGGGATCAGTGCCAGCGCGGGCTGCGACGGCAATGGCGTTGCCAATTTTGGTAAACAATGCGCCACGGACTGCGTCTTTGGCGCCTTTTTCGCGTTTGATGGTAGACCATTTGGAATGACCGGACATGTCAGACTCCTTGCCTTTTTTTCGCTAGCTCATCTGTTATTATAGCACTTTTTCGCGGACGGTGCGATAAAATCAGACCGACGCCAACTACTATGGCGTAGGCAATCAGCATTTGCTCCAGTGAAAAGCCTACGTGTTGCACAAAAGCGTGCGGCACGCGGCTCAGCAAATGAGCGGCATCGAGCATATATGTCAACAAATATTGGGCGGGCAGCGCTACCCACCCGGCAATTGCGGGGGCCAGCATACCGGCGAGTCCCGCTGCCAAGCTCAACACCATCGCCAGCGGCACTAGTGGCACGATCAGCAAATTTGCGGGCAGCGCCACCAACGACAGCTGACCAAACGTATGCAGCACGTACGGCACGGTGAGCGCTTCCGCGCACAAACTCTCGAATAAAACTGCCAGAATTATGCCCGGTTCGCGGCCGGACAGGAGCCGCTTGACGATGAGCGGCGCCAACAGCAGCACGCCCGCAAACGCCAAAAACGACAAATACCAACTCACACTTCCCCACAAATACAAAGGGTTCGCGAAAGCCGTGCTCGCCGCCGCCAACAGCAATAACACCAGCGGCCGAACCTCGCGGCCGTAATACCAGGCGGCAATACTTATCAAGCTCACGATCGCCGCTCGCACAATCGACGGACTAGAGCCGGTTAACAGCACGAACAAACCGATGAGCGTCACGAACGATGCCGTCGCCTGAAACTTCGAGCGCTTGCCAAATAGCCGGCGTGCCACTTGCAGCATGATCGTCAAATTGTATCCAGACACGGCGATGATATGCGTCAGGCCAACCATGGTCAATTGCTGCGAGACAGCTGCGGGCAAAGTGTTGCGCTGGCCGATTAGCAGCCCAAGCCCAAACGATGCCGCGGGCTCCGGCAGCGCCGATTGCATGCCGGCTACGAACCTTTGGCGAACCGTGTCAATCCAAGTTGCGTGATGGCTCAGCACCTGCAGTCCTGCGAAACTCACCTGTGCCTGGTTGCCGCCAAGCGTTGGGTAGAGCTTCCCGCTCACCTGCACGTCGTCACCTCGAAACACGGCTGGCGCGCCAAATCCGGACACGGTAATCGTGCCGATCAGCGGCTTGCGGTATGGCCGCACGAGCCGCACCGCGCCAACACTAAAGCTCAGCTGCTGCCGCGAGCCGTACACGGCGTCGGCTTGTGCGCGGCCAATCAGTACAACCTTTTGTTGCTGCAGCCCGTTGTAAGCCTGCACTTTTGCCACATACAGGCCGCCGCGGTACACTCCCAGCCCAAAAGTGGTCAACACCAGCGCGAGCAACACCCAACCGGTCTGCCGCCGGGCCGCCGCCACAACCAAAACCACGAGAACAGCAAGCCACCGGGTCCAGCCCAACCATGGTTCGCGAGCGCAGGCGATGCCTAGCAGCAAGGCGCCGCAGCACATCGCCGCCAGAGTTGACCGCCGAAACCGGTGCGCTAAAAACTTATAAACTCCACGCAGCATCGGCGCATTCTAGCAGGCAATGGGGCGGCCAAGCCACCAAAAAGTACAAGTGTGATCGTTTCCATAGTAATAGTATGAGAAACCGGGGAGCATTTTATAATCCTAAGGGCGGTATTACTATGTCGGCAACAAAATCACGACGTTCCGATTATCGGACGAGCTTACTTGGCTGAGACTTCGGGCGGCAGAGCCGCTTCTCGCTTGACCAAGTCCCGCACCCTTGCCTTGATCATGTCGCGCACTTCCCGAACCGCTTCAATCGGCACACCCTTGACCTTGCGCGTTTCCCAATATTCAAACTTCGGACTTTTGCTGAGCCAAGCCGGAATCCGATCGGGTTCGGCCAGCACTACTATTTTGTCGAAGTCGTTCAGCACTTCTGGCGTCAAAACCGTACGCTTGTTGGCTGTCATGTCGATACCGTCTTCGTGCATGGCTTGCAGCACGACTTGGGCATCTGCGCGATCGCCAATTGTCTCGCCCGGAACTGTTACGCGCGTCCCCGCCGAAGCGGTTTTGCCGTTCGAGAGTCGCTTGAAATACTCCATTGCCATCTGGCTGCGGCTGATATTTCCCGAGCAAACAAACAGCACGTTCATGAAAGCTCCCGCTCCGCTTCGGCCGCAAACGCGGTGATGTCGGTAGTTGCACGAGTGAAAGTTTCGTCGTATTGCTCTTGTTTTTTGATCACAAGCAATTGCTGCAAAATCGGCGCTTCCTTGTTGTCGGCACGTTCCGCGAGCACATTGTAGTCAAGCTCAAAATCAGCGCCCCGATTTAATTGCCGGTTGTATATCAGCAGTAAGCACGCTTTCACAGTTCCTTTCCGGTCGCGGATCTTCCGCCTTTCGTCATCGCTCGGGATACTTGCCAGCCGCCAGCGAATTTCTGCAATATTGAGCCGCATTCTTTCTGTGATCGTCGCATCGGCGACCGAAAAATCACTACGCCCGAACTGCGTGCCACATACGTACACCCACGAATTGAACGAAGGCAAAATAGACTGCGGGCTCATGGCTTGCGCAAGTCTCGACCTTACGGCGCCGCCGTTTAGCTCGTCCAGATAGATTACTTGAAAACCCCATTCTCGCTCGGGCGCCAGCTGCGTCAATTCTTCTTTGAAGCGTTCGTTATTTTCGAGCGCGAAATCGTCGGCAACAATACAAATCACGTCGATGTCGCTTGTCGCCGGGTCAAAATCGCTGCGGGTTATCGAACCCCAAATATAAAGAGCCAAGATGCCTGCGGACCGGTGATTATCATACAATTGTTGCAATGCTGATTTAGCACGCCGGACAAGTGCTTGTTGATCCATGGCCATATCATAGCTCATTAAACAGCCAGTCCGCGTTTTACTAATTCCTCTTTGAGCTGGCCAGCTGATAAAAAGTGGATAGTCTGTACGCCTAAGCTTTCGGCAGCTTCCGTGTGTTTTTCATTATCGTCAACGAATAGCGCCTCTGTAGTGTCTACACCGAGCTGTCCCAATGTGTATCCGAATATTTCCGCGCTAGGTTTCACCATGCCAACTTCGCTTGAAACAACAACCTCATCAAAGTACTGTTCAAGCTGGTGCTCCGCAAGGATTTCCCGAATAACAGCGGACGGCGCATTGGAAAGGAGCGCGAGCTTGTAGTTTTTTCTCAGCGATTTGACTATGTCAAGGACAGCATAATCGACCTTGGCGCTGGCATCCAGTTCTTTTCGAGTAACACGCCTGCCAGTTAAGTTGCTCAGCCTTTGCAAAAACTGCTCGACCGTAATGTTGCCCATGTCTTGCTGGTACGAGGCGTCGAAGTATGGGCCTTCGTGGGAGATGTTATTGACGGCCAACCAGGATTTGTAGGCATCGGTCCGAATAACATCGAAGAAATCAAAAATTACTGCCTTCATCATGAGTCAACTATAGCAAAAATAAAACCAGACGCCTGAAGGAAATTTTAAGCACATTTGGTGGGTCGTCACAACTTGTTCAGAGGGGCGGCTGCACTTCATGCATGGCACGCTTACCGTCGATCAGCACAAGCCTGAATAAAAACCATTGGTCGAAGCTGATGGCCTCACCCTCAAACAGTTTTTGGGCTAATTTATAGTTGCTGCCTTCGAGCGGGACGCCGAGCCGTATGGTTATGTGGGGCGCGTACTCGGTGAGTTCTTGGGCTTCAATTGCGTAGTGATGTTTGGCGAGAGTGGTAGTTATGCGTGTTCGGTATGCCAGCAAATCGTCGCTTGCGTCCAGAGGTACAACACTCGAGGATCGGTACAGTTCGTCGCTCTTATTAACAATTTGGCGAGCAGTTGCATAAAGCGGCAAGTGATTTGAAATGGCCAGCAGCGAGCGCATGTCGTGCACCAGCGCCTCGTCCGACATCTCGCCGGCGGAACTTACTCCGCGCAGCAGCGTAATATGCGGCACGTCATCACGGTAGGGCGATGCGGGTAGTTTACTGCGGAGCATCGATACTTGGCGAGCTGTTTTCGTGTTAGGCAAAAGACAAATTGAAAACTCACGCGTTAGGATTCGTTCTGACATGTCGGCATTATAACAAAACAACCTCGCAGGAGGTCACTAAGATTTGTTACAGTTCACCCTCCCACTCTTTATAAAATTCATCCAGATATTGTTCCATGAACTTGTGCCTGTGATTGGCGATGTCTCTAGCTGTTTTCGTATGCAGTTTATCTTTTAGTAAAAGTAGTTTTTCGTAAAAATGATTTATGGTGTGTGAATTGCCGGTTTTGTAGTCTTCAAACGATTGATGCTGCGTTGGCTTGACGTCTGGGTCGTACATTGGCCTATCGCGAGCACCTCCATAAGTAAACGTTCTGGCAATGCCGATGGCCCCTACCGCATCTAGCTTGTCGGCATCACTTACTACCTTGCCTTCCCTTGATTTCATATTCTGCTCTACGTGTGCACCCTTGAACGAGACATTACGGACAATATCCTCTATTTTGACAATTACGTCCTCAGACACCGTAAGACTCTCGAGCCAAGCACGAGCGGCTTTCGGCCCTGCTTCCACGTCTCCGTCATTGAACTTCCAGTCAGCTATATCATGGAGCAACGCTGCTAGCTCGACGATAAACATGTCTACATCTTCTGTAGCAGCAATGCGCCTAGCGAGCTTCCAGACACGATACATGTGCCACCAGTCATGGCCAGCGCCTCCGCTCTTGAACTTTTGGGCAACGTATTCTTTAGTTTTTTGAATAACCTGTTCGTTGCTCATTTGGATAGCATACCAAAAAGAGCCAGTAAGCGACTCAGGTGCATCGAAAATTGCCCATGCAAGCCGTCACTATTGATTACTGCTCTATCACAATGAACTCACCTTCTTTGAGGGCATGAATTGGCAGGGAGGTGTCACCGTAGGCCGACAGATCATCATAAGCTTTCTGCCAGTCGATAGGGCCACGCGGATCATCACTACCGAAACTAGAAAGGTAGTGAGGAATAAACTTGATTGGTAGTATGCCAAGCCCACCAGCACACTGCCGCCAGTCACATGTCCAGTAGTGGGTAGCAAGCATATCAGAGCTGCCGGAATTAGTGGCTACGACTTTATCTTTGAATAAGTCTGTGAGGTTGAACTGTTTTGCCCAATATTGGAGTAGGTGATCGTCGCCGCCATGAAAATAAATAATGTCAGCTTTGCTGCATTGCTCGGTAAACGTATTGGGCATAGCTAGTTCAAAAGTTGGCGTTATACCATCTGGCATATCTTCCTGTATAGAGTTCGAGTAGCCCTCGAACTTGCTCTCCCAGTATTCACGACCTTGCGCAAAGTTACATAATACAAACTTCGGATTGCTACCGAGTTTTTTCGTTAGCTCCTGATGAAATAGCTGCTTCAAAGCGGCGCGATGCTTAATGCCGCCAGAGTTAAGGACGTATTTAGTCATACAAGCATCATAGCAAACAAAAACTCCTCCGGAACGAGGAGTTTAAGCATAATGAGAGGCCATAGTGGCTATTGCGTCTGCGGTAGCGAAAGGGTCACGAGCGCGTGGCATGGGGCATCTGACCTAGTTATGGTACGATACGCTAATATGAACTACTGGATCCTTGGCACATTAGTACTGTCGCTCGTCTCGCCCATCTTTTATTCTAAAAGTATTTTCGCCGGCAAGGCAAAGCCACACAAGACTACTCGTCTCATTGTTTGGTTGGCCTCTATCGCGGGTATACTGGCGATAATCCATTCAAATAACATTGCAGGCAAAATATTTGCAGCCATATTCTTGGCCCGGGCCACCTATCTACTTATACTTGCGGCAACGCACGGCGTTGGCGGAACTTCCCGGTTAGACTGGGTATGCTTAGTAATCGGCATATTGGCGCTAGTCATCTATGTGGTGACTGGTAGCGGGCTACTTGCAATCTCGTTTGGCGTGCTTTCTGATCTCATTGGCTACATACCGACTTTTGTGAAAACCTGGCATGAACCAGCTAGCGAAAGCCCGACATTTTTTGCGATTGAAGGCCTTGCCTCGTTGCTCGGTGTGTTGGCGATTCGGCAGCTAAGAGTAGATATCGTTCTGCCCGTGTATTTTGTGCTGTGTAGCGCAATCGTCGTAGTGCTTATTTATCGCAAAAAAATAGCCGCCTTCTTTAAAATGCGCGGTGCGACTACTCTCGACTCACCCCAATAAAAAGACCTGGAATTGAGGTCTTTTTATATTGCTTATGCTTGGAGGGCCAGGTGGGACTTGAACCCACGACACCCTGCTTAAAAGGCAGGTGCTCTAACCAGCTGAGCTACTGGCCCGTATTCTTCCCGCTGGCGCATGTTTGTTTTGCCGCGTGAAAACACCTTATATTATCGCTTTTTTGGCCAGAAAGTCAACGCTCGGGTGCTTGGCTCTAAATATGCATGGACATTGTTGCGTTTTTCGAGTTACGCCGCAGGCCAGATATAGTCATCTTCGGCCTCAGCGCTGAGGCCCGTGTTTTCATCTTTTTCCTAGTTGCGTGCCGAAAGTTTTCGGCAAGGCTTAGCTGTGATGACGACTAGAACGACTCTCTTCGCCCTTGAAGCTGCGACGCTGTGACCACAAAAACAGCAAAGTAATGAACGCGGTGACGCCAACCACCAGCGCCTGGCCACGGTTGAGCTGTTGCCAAAACGGGCCCGATTCGATTGCACCGCGCAGTCCCGGCGCAACCAGCGGCACGCCCAACAGAGTTGTTAAAAGCCCGACACCAAGCGCCGGCAAAATGTTGACTATCTGGCGTACTTTGCCGCGGACGCTGCCGATCATAATAATCATCGTCACAAGCGCTGGAGCAAATAAAAACGCCAGTTGCAGCGTGCTTTTGCTGAGCTCGCTGGTATGCGGCGATATAGTCGCGAGTCCGGAAAGCGCGTCGCCCGCCACGTATTTGACAAGCACTTGGCCGAGGCACAGGCTCAGGAAAACCATGGCCGCGTTCACTCTAAACACGACAAGTGCCACCACGGGCACCAACGGAGCAATAATCAGCGGTATATCGTGCGACATTACATCATTATCATAGCACTTTTGCCGTAAAGCGTAAGCAGAGTGGGCTCGGCCGTTCAGGCGCCGACGCGGTCTTTGCGATTGCGCTGGTTGGCGTTGCGCTCGATGTACTCGATGATTTTTGCGGCAATGTTGCGGTTGGTGAGCTGCTCTGGCGTTTTAATGCTGGCCGACGAGTTTACCTCAAGCACCAGGGGGCCGCGCTCGCTGCGCATCATGTCGACGCCACAAAACGCCAAGCCCATGGCTTTAGCGGCTTTCACGGCCGTGCGCTCTTCTTCTGTCGTGAGCTTGACCGGCGCGCCGATACCGCCTTGGTGCGTGTTGGAGCGAAAATCGTCATCCAAACTCTGGCGTTTGATGCTGGCGACTACTTGCCCTCCGACCACCAGCGCCCGGACGTCTTCGCCGGCCGATTCTTTGACGAATTCTTGCACCAAAAAGCTCACGCCCTCCACATAAAAGGCCTGCATTACCGCCTTGGCTGCTTTGTTGGTTTCGGCCAATACCACTCCGTTGCCGTGTGTACCGCGGGCGACCTTCACGATCAGCGGAGCGCCCCCGGCTTTGTCGATCACGTCTTCCAGGTCGGCGGTCTCGTGCGCGAACACGGTTTTGGGCACGCCCACGTCGGCCTTGGCCAACAGTTGATACGAACGCAATTTGTTGCGCGAACGGTCAATGGCAATCGACTTGTTTGTGGTGTACACGTCGCGCATCTCGAACTGGCGGACCACTGCGCAGCCATACTTGGTATAGCTTTGCGCGATGCGCGGAATAATGGCGTCGAAATTGTCGAGCACATCGCCCTTGTAGTACACGACTGGATTGCCTTTTTCGATCGTCATGTAGCACTTGGCGTAGTTGATTACTTGAACTTCGTGGCCGCGCAGCTTGGCCTCTTCTTTGAGGCGCTTGGTCGTGTAATTAGCCGGGCCGCGAGACAAAATTGCTATTCTCATCACTCACCTTCTTTCTCTGTATCATCGAGGCCTGCCTGCAAGTCGTCAATCCGTTGTTTTTCTTGCGCTTGCAGGCTGTGGCCTTGTTTGACGTCTACGATAAATTTACCACGAAGTATGTTTCTTCCAATGAGAACAGGATATACTTGTGTCGAACGATTTGCCAGGGTGAACTGTGCCCGAACTTTTTTTCCTTTGATTTTTACGAGCAGCTTCACTTTGTAGCGCGCTTGTACGTGCCCCATTGAGCTGGCCACCACTATTTGCTCGTAATCGCTAAAATGGCATATTTTTCCGGAGTGCTGTTCGTTGCTTGGACCGAGAAACGTTACATGGAGCACGCCGTTTTGTTCTTCGGCGGATGCCCATATCGACGAAAGCCGTGCGCCGGTATCAATGCGCGCCGGTACGCCGTGCAGAGCAACTTCCGGGAAGTCAACGTACGTTACGCTTCCCACTATTTTTTGAACGCCGTCAGTCACGCATGTGCCTCGTCATACAAGTATTGTGCCAGTATTGCACCCTTTTCGGCAACATACATGCCTGACTCAACCTGTGGCGAACGGTTTACTTCGAAGAAATAATGTTTGCCCGTTTGCCTGTGAAGCACCACATCGACGCCGGCGAAATCCCGGCCAAACGTCTGCGCGGCACGGACGCAATCCGCAAGCACGCTAGCGGGCAGGGCATCGCTATCCAGTAAAACGGCGCGGCCGCCCTGCGAGGTATTATTGGTATGTTTGCCCTTTTCGGCAACACGGTGCATGATCAACTTCGGCGTGTCGCCGCACACAATCACGCGGTAATCCCCGTCGTTTGGTAAAAATTCCTGCAAAACGAATATCACATTGGGGTTTTCGGCGAATTTTTGGCGCAGCTCTTCGGCGGAACGTACTAGGTAATTATCGTTGCCACGCGTTGCTTCGACGCCCTTCATGATCATTGGAAAGCCGAACGGTACCGTCTCGAGGTGTGCAAGCATCCACTGCCGTGTCTCACTTTCGGTGTAGACCGTAGCCGGATGCGGCAAGCCTGCCTCCCAAAAACGCCATGCCTGATTAAGTTTGTTGATCGAGCCGGCGCCATACGCTTCGCGGTCGATACTTGGAACTTTTTTGCCTTTTAGGTAAATGGTGCAGGCCATCGCCCGATCAGGCATAGCTCTCCAGCGACGATGGTACACCAAATCGTAGTTGGCAATATCCTCACTAGTTTTCGTATTGATAATTTTAGCGTCGTCGCTCACGATGTGCAGCAAATCTTCATAGGTAGCTGTCTCGAAATGCATATCGAGACCGCGCGCCTGCGCACTTGTATCCAGCAGCTCGAGCAGCCGCTCCGGCTCGGCTTCACCTTGCGTAATGGAGTGCCGTGTAAAAAGAAGTAATATTTTTTTCATTAGGTACCCACGCACGAGCAGCAGTGCTTCGTCGTTAGATTGGTAGCAGCCCTACTGTACCACTGGTAGGACAAAAACTCCAGCCCCTACGCCAGCGAGCCAAAGACCGTGTCTAGTAGCGTGGCCGCAACGTTCCTGGCTTCCCCGCCAGCCGTGGGATAATAGTGCATTCTAAAACCGGGCAAGGCATTGAACTCAAGCACCGGGAATATTGCTGTCGGGTGCGGCTGCGCGATATCAGGCGTAATCAGGTCGAAGCCGCAGGAAACTATTTGCAGTTTTTCGGCGACTTGCTCGACGACTTTGATGTAGCTTTGATGCACAAGGTCGGTCACGTCGGCAGCTTCCCCGCCAAAGCTCACGTGCGGAATTGCGCTGAGCACAACCATCTCGCCGTCGGCTGGTACGTCGTTGAGATTTTGGTTATGTGCAGCCAAATATTCCCTGGCACTCTCCAGTTGAATGGGTTTGAGCGGTGACGTACTTTCCGAACCACGAAGCGGGTGGGTATTTTTCTCGACGATAAGTGCTTGGACAGTTCGCAGCCCGTCGCCAAGCACGAAAGCCGGCAGCCGCGCAAAGGCCGCGCAAAACTTGCCGCCGATTGCCAGTAGGCGGTACAATTTGCCTTCAAGTTGCTGTTGCAGTATCACTTGATCGGAGAACTCGCGGGCTATGGCGACCGCTTCGTGTAACCGCGCCATATCCGTGACGTTGACTGTCACACCTTGGCTGCGTTCAGAATCTTCCGGTTTTACGACGATTGGACTGTATTGCCGCAGGAACTGCTCGGCGTCTTGATCGTTGGTATATATGGCGAACGGCGGCGGCATCAGACCAAGGTGGCGCAGATACTCAAGTGAAAGCAGTTTGTGCTCAGAAATATGGCCGCCGATCCAAGCCGAAGTTTGCGGCATACTGCCACGAAAAATACAGCTGCGACTATCCGGCGTGCTGATTTCGTAAAAATAATCGTCCGGCCCAAAGTAACGCACATGCCAGCCGCGCCTTTCGGCTTCAGCCACTACTTTTTCGCGCGTAAAACTATATGTACGCGACTTCACAACCCGAAGAATCCTTTGTGGGCGTGCTCGTCGAAAGATTCCAGCAGCTCACGCTGTTTTTTGCTGAGTTTTGTGGGCGTATCGACGATAACAGTCACGATGTGGGCACCGCGGTTGCCGCCGCGCAGATGCGGAACGCCGTGTCCGCTCAGTTTAAAATCGGTGCCGCTCTGCGTGCCGCCCGGAATTTTCATGCGCACTGGGCCGTCAACGGTGTCAACGTCAATCTCGGTGCCCAGCGCTGCCTCGATCATGCCGATGTGTTCGGCGCTCAAAATGAGATCGCTTTCGCGCGTAAACTTTTTGTGTGCTCGGACGCGAACGTTCACGTACAGGTCGCCTTTCTGGCCGCTGGCTACAGCCTCGCCGTGTTCGCGCAGGCGGATGGTGGCGCCATCGTCGATGCCGGCCGGGACTTTTAGGGTGACGGCTTTGCTTTGGCGAGTCGTGCCCTTACCATGGCACACCGAGCATGCTTTTTCTGGAATTTTGCCCTTGCCGTGACATTTCGGACAAGGTGCTGCCTGCTGGATATTGCCGAAAATAGTGCGCATCACGTGCGTGACTTGGCCAGTGCCGCCGCAATTGTCGCAGGTTTTGAGTTCGAAGCCCGGCTCGGCTGTCGTGCCGTGACAGTGTTCGCAGACATCGTCAAGGTTAAGCTGCACTGTCTTTTCGGTACCAAACACTGCTTCTTCAAAGCTGATCTCTAGGCGCGTTTCAACATCACGGCCGCGTGCCTGCTGCCCGCGAGCGCGGTTGCCGCCAGTGCCGCCAAAAAAACTCTCAAAAACATCGCCGAGTCCCAGATCGCCAAAGTCAAAGTTCACATTTTGGCCGCCCTGCCCGCCAAAACCGGCGAACGGATTGCCGTCGCTTGCTGCGCTGCCGCCCACGCCGGCGTGGCCAAATTGGTCGTAGCGCTGCCGCTTGGACGGGTCTTTTAAGACTTCGTAGGCTTCGTTGATTTCCTTGAACTTGGTTTCGTCGCCGCCCTCTTTGTCGGGGTGATGTTGAATGGCCAAGCGCCGGAACGCCTTCTTTATCTCGTCATCGCTGGCGTTTTTGCCAATGCCTAAAACTTCATAGTAATCACGTTTTGCCATAGCGTCCTTACATTATTGCATAGGTTGAGGCACGGGTGAGGCGTAGGTCGTCATCGCATCGGCAGTAGAATTAAAAGGCTCTGTCTCCACTGTCGGCCACTCCTGAATTGGCGGCAAACCCTCGACAACCCCTGCCACATCCGTCTTGTCCTGATCTGTTATCGCTAGACGAAGCGTTTGATCTCCGACTTCCCCATCAGAGAAGTATGGCAGATAAAAAGCCATTTCAGCTGGGGTGAGGACGCGAACGTGTGTGCCAATTTCGACTTGGACTGCCTGGTCAGTATGGCCGAGTTCCAAGTCCGTGACGGACGTCATACCATCAACAAATAGATGATTAGCGCCGACCGTGTCGGCAGAACGGAGCATTATTTTTTGTCCTTGCCGTCGACCACTTCGCCCTCGACAGTGTCGTCTTTGGCTTTGGTGTCTTCTTTTTTATCGGCATCGCTCTCGTCGTTTGCGGCCGGTGCGTTCTTTTCGGCTTGCTCGTACATTTTAGCGCCGATGGGCATGATCTTGTCGTTCAGCTCTTTGGCTGCGGCTTCGAGCGCGGCTTTGTCGGCCTTTTCGTCTTTGGTGACTTTTTTGGCCGCTTCAGCGGCTTCGCTCAAGGTTTTCAGGTCTTCCTCGCTCAGCTTGTCTTTGTAGTCGCGCGTCATTTTTTCGGCCTGGTAAACGGCGCTGTCGAGCAGGTTGCGGGCTTCGACCGCCTCGCGCTTTTGCTTGTCTTCGTCGGCGTGAGCTTCGGCTTCTTTGGCCATTTTTTCAACGGCGGCTTTGTCGAGGTTGCCGCTGCCAGAAATGGTGATCGACTGCTCTTTGCCGCTGCCTTTGTCTTTGGCGGTGACGTTCAGGATGCCGTTGGCGTCGATGTTAAACGTCACTTCGATTTGCGGTACACCGCGCGGCGCCGATGGAATCCCATCTAGGATGAATCGCCCCAGGCTCTTGTTGCCTTCGGCGATTTCGCGCTCGCCCTGCAGCACGTGCACCTCCACTTGCGGCTGGTTGTCGGCCGCTGTTGAGAATGTCTCGCTTTTGCTGGTCGGGATGGTGGTGTTGCGGTCGATGAGCTTGGTCATCACGCCGCCCATGGTCTCGATGCCGAGGCTCAAAGGCGTGACGTCAAGCAACAGCACGTCTTTCACGTCGCCTTGCAATACGCCGCCTTGGATGGCTGCGCCGACCGCGACGACTTCGTCCGGATTGACACCTTTCATCGGCTCTTGGCCAAAGATCTTTTTCACCTTTTCTTGCACGGCTGGCATGCGCGTCATGCCGCCCACCAGCACCACGGCGTTGATGTCGCTGGCTTTCAGGCCGGCGTCTTTCAAAGCTTTTTCGCAAGGCGTGGCAGTTTTGTCGATCAGCTCAGCTACAAGTTGCTCGAGCTTGGCGCGTGTCAGTTTATGCTCAAAATGCTTCGGACCATCGGCGTCAGCCGTCAAGAACGGTAGATTAACGTCAACTTCTTGCGCCGTGGAAAGCTCGATCTTGGCTTTTTCTGCTTCGTCGCGCAGGCGTTGCATGGCGGCTTTGTCGTCGCCAATGTCCAGCCCATGCTCTTTCTTGAATTCGGCCACAAAGTAGTTGACGAGCACGCGGTCGAAGTCGGCGCCGCCGAGATGCGTGTCACCATTGGTGGCCTTA
>Ga0137385_10001105_pt1 | contig 22358 bp, 15 predicted proteins | sample SagtaG_FD_104921 | JGI IMG/M metagenome (GOLD analysis project Ga0137385, IMG submission 104921) | Vadose zone soil microbial communities from Sagehorn Ranch, Mendocino, California, USA - Sage2_R_80_16 metaG | ecosystem: Environmental > Terrestrial > Soil > Vadose zone | place: USA: California... | reverse complement strand
TGGATCTTGCAGCTTAAACGTTTGGTGTGAATTGAGATGACGAACTTACCAGTCGAGCAAATCAGCGAAAGCCAGAGGCTCGCGGCCCACTTGCACGTTGAGCCAGATGCAAAAGTTATGCAGAGCGACTTTGGCTGCCAGGCGCGCTTGAAAGCCATCCAGCGCGTGAGGGCGCTCACGGGCCAACCGGAAGGTATTGAGCAACTTGTCGTAAATGGTCTCAATGATCTGACGCAGTCCAGCCAGCGTCGCCAAGGTTTGGACCAGCGCACTTTGCTGTGTTGATGCGGAGGGCTGACCACCTCCGCACCGTACCAGGCTTGCCAGTGGCGATGCAAGCGATCACCTGCGAAGCCTTTGTCGGCCACATAGACACCCTGTGCGGGAGCACCCACGCTCGTCAAACGTGGCGAGGGATACTGGCGAGCGGCGAAAAAGGTCTCGGCCAGCGGATGGTCATTGCAACTGGCCGCGGCAAAGCCAAAGCCGGTGATCACGCCAGTCGGGGTAATCGAGGTGGGCAGATGAAAGCCCTCATACCAGCCAATGCGGTTGCTCCAGCCGATATCGGCTTGTCCGGCCAACCAGCCGGTGCCACGCCGTTTCGCGTCTCGTGTCGCAATGCCCGAACTGTCCAGGGCTTCATACAGACAGCGTTGCGCTTGCATCTGCTCCACCAGGTACAAACTAAAGGCCACGATCACATCGCGATGCTGTCGCTGCAAGCGATTGAATTGCTCACGATTGGGCATGGTCGGGAACGCAGTTCGAAAGTGGCTCAACGCGTAGCGGTAGTAGGCGCGTTCGCTGGGAAAGTGCCCCCATTGGCCAAACATGGCCAAGGTCACCACCTCGCTACACGATAGCGAGGCTGCTGGACCAGGGCGGTGTTTCTCATCATAGCCTTGCGACTGGCAAAAATCATCGATCATCACGTACAGTGTAGTCAGAAAGGTATCTTGATCCATCATCAGCGAGCTCCTTTTCCTTGTGAATGGGATAGACAAGCTCACTGTAGGATATCGATGCCTTTCTTTCAAGTCCTTTCTATTTCACACCAAACGTTTAAGTAACCTCGATGAAACGCAATCAAGGCCTGCCGCAACGCTTCCGGCGGCGTATTTCAGGCACACCCATCCTCTGTCAGGAAAGTGAAAAATGGCATCAGACAGGCAAGGTAAGTATTTCTTGTGCTCGTTGGCCCTTACTCTTTGCGCAAGCGATACCACGCGGTGAGCGGGACAGTGATGTGATCCTGCTGATCAAGAAAATTGAGATCGTAGAGATCACCGGGCTGGCCACGTACTCGACGAATTTGGGAAAGCCTTGCTAGGTGCTGTTCTTGAGATGCTGTTGTTGACATTGTTCTCCCTTTCGCCTACTACATATCCCTGTTGCTTCCGTTCTGTAAACAGAATCATACGGCTTGCTTCCAATAAAGACTAGACGCTTCCAATCGAGTTGAAATCGAAGCCAGCCAAGCTATTATCCCAAAATCCCATTCGATATGGTTCACTTTTCCATGCCTTTTCAAGTGAGCCTGCTCGCTCTACAAGCCGAGAACGCAATGTTGAAATGTCTTCCACACCGAGTGGGAGCAGAAGTTGCTGTGCATACTTCGCACGTTTGGCCCTTTTAAGGAAGTGAGGTGTTTGCTGCAGGTATATTGAACTCCAAGGCATCCATGGAGGCCATTGTGGATCTTTTACAGCATGTGTTTGAGCTCGTACAAACAGGAAGTAGTCAGCTTCCGCAAATTGCTGTATCGGCACAATGTTTGCAAGGTCACCAGTTGTATGTCGCTCGTTGAGCAACTCAGCGCGTGGTGAGAGGCGATTCAACTTCAGACGATATTTACGAACTTTATCAAGCGAATCGAGAAGTTCAGAAAGATGGCTAAATGAAACAAGGTCAGGTCGCTCGAAATCGGCTTTTCTTGCATAAAGATCCTCGTCGAGCAGATCTGCCATCATTTCCCAGCGTTCTTCGCGAAGTAAAAAAGAGAAGAAGGTGACGAAAAGTTCGTGGCCAAGAAATTTTGCAAAGTCATGATCATACGTCTTGTATGTTAGTCCTCTCGGAGGCGGAGGGAAAGTGTACAAGTCCAGGATGCCCCCGAATCCTTTGTACAAAGCGCGCCCCGCCTCAACTGCCTTTTTCTGCGCAATGACTTCAGCCAATTGCGCAAACTCGCGAACCATCTCTGTTGACTCTTCAAGCGATCTAAGGAGTTGTTCATCAGGGTCATCACCCGTGAATATTGGCGTCATCGAGTCAATATGGTTGGCTACATCTGCCATATACTTGCGTACAAGGCTATCTTGGTCGGGGCGGTTTGTTTCTATTGCGGTGCGTGTTTGCTCTGCCTGAGAGATAGGTTGGATCACCTCTCCTGGCAATGGAGTATCAATCATACTCAAGCTGGCCCGTAAGGCATCTGTGAGCATTCCTTCAAGGCGTTTGCGTTCGGATGCACGATCCTGATCCTCTTTAACCATATGATAACGTGTAACTCGTCGCATACGCAGGTCAAATGGGAGTAACTCTGGCATGCCATAGGCATCGTTTAGCACCAAGATGATCTGTTTATCTCCGAGCGTCTTGAGTGCATATCCGAGTTCAAGGAGGACATTTGGATTGGGAGTATGGCGTGCATCAGGAATATGATTGCGCACATCTTGATTGATGATCGAGATGTCGCAGACAAAGACTTTGGCTTGATCAATCTTCCCAAAGATCGTCTCCGAAATATTCGGAGAGCCAGGTACGCCAGCGGTGTCACGATCAATTACAGGCTCAACCTGGAGAGAATCATCATTTCTCAGCACCTTTGCTGCATTCTCGAGCGCCTGCAAGATGAAGTTGCGGTTTGTTGCGCTGGGGAGATCGGATTGCCAAGAATAAAAAACAAGACTAGGCATTATCGCCATTACCAACTCCACTATCACCTAAACTCAAAACTTGAGGAGTTCTCTTTCTGTCAGCAGAATATCTCTTTTGAAGGGTGTTGTAAACGGGCGAAGCAAAAGTACTGGCTCCATGTGATGCCTCTATCTATGATCAACGCTACTCACTGGCATTAACTTGTAGAGTCAAGGATCATTTGGCTAGGTTTTCAGAAGGGGATATTGCTTCCTAATAGGAAGTCAGGTATGCATAAGAACTCTCCCACTATCATACTGCGCAGTATCCCACTCTAAGACATCACTTAACGCCTGCCGAAGCTCTTCGAGCCATTGGCTGTAGGTTGCTTCGTCCGGCATGGCCGTGCCTCTCCAGATGAGTAAAATCTCGATATGTCCGTGATGTTGTCTCTTCTCCATAACATATCGAGCGATAGTGCCTGGGAAAAGATGCTGCCTTTCTCGCCGCACCTCTTCTAATCTAGCCAGGAGCCTGGCATGTTGATTCGGTCGTATCCGGACGACGATGGAAGTAGTAAGTACTGCATTTTCCTCCGGTGAGATGCGCCAGATAGGAATAGTGGTCCGCGGACGCCCAGAAAGCTGCGATTTAAAGTCCTTGAGTGCCTCCAGCGGAATCATGATCACATGAGCTGCTTGTGCTGAAGGGAGACGACCTTCTTCGACATAGGTATACACTCTATTCGCTGAAATGCCCAGTATCTTAGCGGCTTCTTTGATGGTGACATATCCAGGGATAGTCGGACGTTCATTTTCATTATGCATGCCTATAGACTATTTGCTACACACATTTTATGAGTATGTTTTATTTTTATGCCTTTGTAATCTCATAAAAATATGCTATACTCATCGTATTACTCGGCAATCTGACCATTTTGCGGTAGCATATTGACTGGAATTTATGCTGAATTTCGATGGCTTCAGCAGGGTATGGTGTAAAAGAGAAGCCTCGTGTATGCTGACCCTTTCTACCCCCTATGGATTAGAAGCAGGTGCGAATGCTGCTTGATGAAAACTTCGGAACAATTGGGAAACGAGATCGAGTGAGTAGAGGTTCTTTTCCAGCGGAGGTTGCGCTTTGCTAACGGCAGTAAGACAATGGAAAGTACGACTCAGGGTGAGCGTGAGTCGAAATCGAGACTACGTGGCACAGGCATATTCTGTCACCATCTATGGAGAAACCTTGGATGACCTTAGGGAACAAGTCCGCAACTATCTCACGCGACACCAGCTATCTTATTTCGCGAACGATGGCGATCACATCGCTGGACCCATTGACTATGCCTTCTCAGATGGGATTAACCCACCTCCTCATGATTGGAGACAGAAAGAGGTATTCTCGGACGATGACTTCAAAGAGCAAAAGGGCTGGTGGTTTTACCCGAGGAGGTTCGTTGGTGGCCGTCTGAAGTTCGATGAAGGCCACCTGTTCCCATTTTTCAAGGGTAGCTTAGAGGAAGTCGTGGAAGATTTTTTCCGCAGAGCTTTCATCCCCAGTAAGGGACCGGACTATCAATCACGAGCCATGGTGGGAAAACAACTGCAACTGCCATTGCTGGAGTTCGTGCTCCGTGAAGCGGAGGAATTTACCCTCAATGATTTACTTCAACGAGGATGGCAGATCCTCGCGCTCGAGTATCAGGGGGAAGTCAGCAAAACGGGGGAACTCACCAATCGCAAAGCCAGCTTCGTTTTAGGGCATGCCGATCTGCTCGCTGCCGGCTACACATTGGAGACACGGGACCCCTATTACTATCATTTGTATCGTTGGCATCCAGAAGAGAAAGCTAGGTCCAGTCCTTAACCACTTGGTCAAAGCCACGCACGGCTATTCACGCTTAACAGACTTATTTCGCGACTGTATTGAAATTTTGTACTTATGCCGAACTCAGCCGCGAAGGCTGTTCACAAGGTTCCTCCTCTCAACGAGAACAGCAGCTAGCGACTCTCTCTGGACATTTTTGAGCCGCTGATAGGAAACCAAGGAGACAAAGTCACTCATTTGACATTCTGTCATCTACTCAGCTCAACTGGTGACATTCCCTCCGAGATCCTAGTAGCTGCGCAACCAATCGTCCAAAGCCAGTAAGTCTGCGGTCATCGTCGAAAAGGTGCGCACATGCTCCTGGACACTTCCATCGGCTTGGGTGAGCATCATTGTCGCCACAACCGTCTTGTATGTTATTCCGAATACATCTCCCTCATTGAGAAATAGGAAGGAAAAAGGAGGTGTATACTCATGGATACCATTCGCTGGGAATTCTATCCGCACGTTGCAGAGAATCCACATGCGCGCACCTGGCTAGAGACGCAAATGTTGCTTGGCCTTGCTCAGAGCACCATTCATGCCTATGGTCGTGGAGCTAATGACTACTTGGCTTTCTGCCAGCGAACCTCGCGCCCTTTCATCGAGGCAACGAAAGCAGATATTGTCGCTTACATTGATGATATGACGCACCAGGCAAACCCCAAAGGAGACAAGATCCGGTATCTCCATTCTGGGGTGGGCCTTGCAAACAGCACAATGCAGCAGCGCCTTACGGTGGTCAGACTCCTGTACGACTATCTGATTGATGAACGAGTTCGCTTCGATCAACGCAACCCGGTAGGGAAAGGGAAATTTACGCCCGGTCGTGCGTTTGCCGGGCGGCGAGAACGAGGTATCCTGCGCCACTATGAACGGCTTCCCTGGCTGCCGGGAGACGACGAGTGGGAAGCGATCCTCGATGCGACACGACGGGAGCCTCTCCGCAATCGACTCATGTTTCTTTTCGCCTACGATGGCGCTTTACGCAGGAGCGAATTGGTGGCTCTCCAGGTACGCGACCTCTCGTTCCCTCACCAGCAGATCACCATCCGATCAGAGGTGACCAAGAATGGGCGTGGACGGGTAGTGATGTATGGTGATGTCGCCCGTGATCTCTTGCGGGAGTATCTGGAAGAACGAGCTGAGGCCGATATCTCCGGCGGACCACTTTTTCGCTCCCAGTCGGATCGGAACTTTGCGCAAAGGGTGACTGCGGATACTTGGGACAAAATCGTTGAACGCATTGCTCAACAGGCGAACGTCCATCATCGATTGACGACTCATACTTTTCGTCATCTTCGCCTCACCGATTTAGCCCGCTCAGGGATGGAACTGCACGCTATTGCTCAGTATGCAGGTCATCGCAGCTTAGAGACGACGAAACTCTATCTCAGGCTAAGCGGACAAGAAACCGCCGAGCGGGTGCGAATCTGCCTGCGAGATCTGGACAAGCGCCTGGAACGATTGAGAAAGGAGGCGAACTCATGACTCCAAAAAGCCTCCCAGCTCTGCTGATGGACGATCATCAGTCTGCGCTTCTGAACAGCAGGCAGTACGATCGCCGGCCTGACCTCACTCGCCAGGAACGAGAAGCACTGACACAAGCCATGGTCCTTTGTACCGGAGACAACGAGACCAAGTTGCCGCAGCAATTGCACAATGCTCTGGCCCGTCTTCTCCAGCCGTGCAAAGATATTCTAGCTTGCTTGGGAGCTTCCCAGAAGTATTGCTCAGCTCCCATACAAACGATCCTTCAGGAAATGGATACTCGTGCTACCTCCTACTGGAGTTGGTCTGAGGACGTGTGGACCGCACTTCTCACCACCGCCTTTGCTCGCTTTCGTCACAGCTATTCGCCTCAGACCTACCGGCGTGTTCGTTTCCACCTCCTGGTCATGGCTTATGTGCTTGGTCCTCCCACGGACTTCTTCTTACCTCTTCTTGGAGATATCTCGCCGCTCGCTCTCGCTAGCCGTGTCTTTGGGAAGCAATCAGTCCACAGCAACGTAGAGCGCGTTCTCCAAGTGCTCAGTGGATGGGGATATGGCTATGAGGACGCGTCGAAACAACGATGCTTAGCCACAACCATTGCTGAGATCATGTTAGTCAATCGACATCAAGGGCTCGAACAGATCACTGACGCTCGACTGATCGGCCTTCGCCAGCGTATGAAGCCTTACCAGAGAGGCACGCTTGAGCGCCTTTCAAAGGTATTAGCCCACTGGAGGATCATTGAGCAAGCCTTACCGCCTTTCTCTGACACCCTCAGAGTACTTCCTGAACACACCGATACCAGCGGGATCGCACCTGAATGGGTAGACTGGTGTCTCCAGTGGCATCGTTTCTCCGACCTGACCTCTGGGGTCAAGAGACAATACTTGCATATTCTCCTTCGAACAGGTCGCTGGCTGGCTGAGTTCCATCCGGAGGTGACGAGTCCACAGCAATGGACGAGTTCGCTGGCGGCTGAATATGTGGCCGCCGTGATTCACCTGAATGCGGGAGATTTTTGTACCCCTGCTTACTGCAATCGCATGGGAGAAAAAATTGGCCTTCCTCTCTCTGCCAATGCCAAAGAAAGGCAGCTGGTCGCGATACGGACCTTCTTTCGTGAGCTTCAGGGTGATCCCCACAACGTGCCGCAACGCTTCGATCCCTTGCGCGCTTTCCGCACCCCCAACACAATCAAGAAGCAAATTGGGCCGAATCCTCGCGATCTCGACCCGTATCGCTGGGCCAAGCTGGTGCATGCTGCCCTCAATTTGACGCAAGAGGACCTCCCACGTGGGTCAAAGGGGGTCATCCAATATCCGCTTGAACTCGTTCGTGCAGTGGCAGTGGTCTGGGTCTACTCAGGACTGAGAGCAGATGAGATTGTTCGTTTGCAGGTAGGATGTGTACGCTGGCAACGCGAAGACGTGACGATCGCAGAAACGGGGGAAGTCCTTCCGCGGGAAGCCGTCTGTTTTCTCACGGTGCCGAACAACAAGACCACGACCACCTTTCAAAAACCAGTGAATCCTGTTGTTGGCCAACGCATTAAAGAATGGGAACAAGTTCGTGCGCCCAGCCAGCTTCCCCGCACGGATCGAAAGACGGGAGCAAAGGTCAACTACCTCTTTTCCCATCGCGGCCACAGCATTAGCTTGAGCTATCTTAACACCAGCCTTATCCCCACGTTATGCAAGGTCGCTGGGATTCCGCGAGCCGATGAACGGGGAGCCATTACCAGCCATCGCGCTCGTGCGACGCTTGCTACCTTGCTCTACAACGCACCAGAGGGACTGTCGCTCTTTGAACTCATGCACTGGCTGGGTCATACCAATCCCGCTTCAACACAGCAGTATGTGAGGGTCAAGCCAACAAAACTGGCCGTTTCCTATTCGAAAGCAGAACACAATAGCCGGTTGGTGGAAGCATTAGTCGATACCAAAGCTGATGCGAATGGCGAGGTGAACATTTATTATGTCTTAGGTGAGCATGGTCTCTGTGGGAATCCTGATTGGGCCTCGTGTTTGTATCGGATGGCATGCATCAAGTGTCCATTTTTTCTGCCAAGGGATCAGGCGTTTCTCATCGAGTCGAGGAACACGGTCAAGCGTTTTATGGAAGTCGTCGATCTCACCGATGAGGAGTTGAGCGCTGTCCAGGATGATTACGACAAACTAGAAAAAGCAGTCGAGCGAACGCAGTCTCTCTCGGCTCCGACTATGCTCCGAAGACGGGCCAAAGGGTCGAAAAGCCGAGGCATTCCACTCCCTGTCTTAAACAACATCCAGAGAACTGAAGAACATCAGAATACTGGCAGGCTGTGATATCATGAGGGAGAGATGATTTCTATTCGGAAGAATTTTATGCACATCTAATCCTGCACATCGCTCATGAATTACTTGCATGGTTTCCTCCGGCTTCTTATTCCCTTACATATGTGACTAGCGTGAGGTGCAGGAATACTGACAAGTTTCCTCCGCGTGCTCAGCCCTTGCGGGTGGCGACATTCTGCTCTTCTGGACACACCTGGGTCGGCTTCCTACACGGACTCACGATACCAGTCTCGGGCCGACCTCTGCTTGCTAGTCGCAACTGTATTCTATCCTTTGGGGGGGAAACACGCTACACGCTGCTCCCCTTCTCGACTGTTGACGAATCGTGTGGCACTCATTTTCATCTTCTTCTCTGACGCCTCGCGTCATCCCGCTTCCTATGAAATTGGAAGCGGCGAAAACTCTTCTACTTATTACGTGACCTTAAGGGAACGACTACTCGATAAGATAATTGATGCAAGAAGAAAATTTACAATCTGCTACACTGATGTACCTTACTATAAGGGGTCGACATCATGTCGGAACCATCGGGAAGTGAATCTTGGAATAGGTATTCCATTATGAACGCCAATTTCATCATGCCACTTCATTATCTGTGGGGTGTGGCGGGTAATGAGGGTTAATGACTAGTGCTGCATTCCTCAAAGGGACTACAATAAGATGTGGAAGTGTTTCAGAGAGGAAGGAACAGAGAAATGCCCAAACAGGTCAAAGCAAGAACTGCGCAGGATGAGCGAGAAGAACGAGCCGTGCGCAAACTAGCACGCAGCCAGCATGCTCCCGCCGATTGGATATGGCACGCCCGCATGGTGGTGGAAAGCTGGGCGGGTAAGACACCTGATCAGATCGCGGCGGAACTGCACTGCCATCCCCAGACCGTTCGCATTCACGTCGCGCGTTTCAACCAACAGGGCATCGATGGTCTGGGAGTGCAACCAGGTTCGGGACGCAAGCCGCGGCTGACCGAAGCCGAACGCAGTATCATCGTCGCCTTGCCCAGCAAGCCTCCTCCGGGTCGCCTGATGACGCTAGAGGATGGGACGATGGTAGCACGCGATGAGAGCGGGTCGGCGCAGTGGAGCCTGGATGCACTGGCGCTGGCGGCCAAAGAGGCCGGCATCCGCGTCAAACGCAGCCAGATCCGCCGCATCCTGCTGAAAGAAGGGGTGAGGTGGCGGCAGACCCACAGCTGGGGGACTCCTCGTGACAAGGATTTTGTCTCAAAAGAACGGCGGTCGTCACCCACCACACCGAGCCACCAGTGGGATCGACGACCGTTTGCACTGACGAACTCGGCCCGGTCATTCCCCGCACCTTTGACCCGGCCCCTGGCTGGTCGGCGGATGGCCATCGCATCAAGGCTGCCATGGACTACGGGCGCGGACCAGAGAAAACCTGGGTCTATGGAGCGTTGGGGGTACGCGATGGCAAGGTGTTGACTCGCTGTGCGGCCTCGCGCAATTCCAAGGGCTACATCGCTTCGCTCGCTGACATCGAAGTCGACAATCCGACTGGAGATATCTTCATCATCACCGACAATCTCAGCAGCCATTCCAGCCTCGAGACCCGCACCTGGCTGGAGGAGCATCCGCGCATCCATCAGGTCTTCATTCCCACCGGGGCGTGCTGGCTCAATCTGCAGGAGGGCTGGTGGCGCCTCTTCCGCCGCGATGCGCTTGCGGGGCAGAGCTTTGCCGACCCTAAGGAGATCGAGCAAGCCACCCGTGTTGCGACGGCTCAACTCAATCTGAGAGCTAAGCCCTGGATCTGGGGACGCCCTGCCAGGACGCCTCGTTATCGTCGCCGTCTCTTTTCCTATCGCCTTTGAGGAATGTAGCACTAGGCCCAAATGTATTTCCACTTCTTTCCCTTGAACGCATAAAAAGGAAAAGAGTAGCTCTTAAGACTACCATTCTTACTGGCTTGACATATTAAATCCACCATAGTTGCTGACTGTGTCAATGCCGGTTTGATTCTGGTTCATCCAACTTTTTGGTGAAGCGGACGTAGTGTTCTAAGGAGCCACCCTAAAAATATGTTCGTATCAGCCAACAACGATCGGATGCTACCAGACACGCCGGGTGCAAGAGCCGACGTTCCATACACAGCACCGCGACGAGATCGTGCATGGAGCAGCGCCTCCTGCGCGTACTGCAGGCCAACGCGCAAACACCCAATTACTAGTGGACCCCTTTCACACCAGAGCATGACGATGAGTGAGTAAAATGTGTGAGAATGCAAAGCTGTTCGACAGGAGGGAATTCACAGCTGGTGTCTCATCACGACGACCCTCGGAAGGAGAAACAGGGATGACTGATCTGTATGTAGAACTGGGTGGCAAGAAGGCGATTGCCTGGTCGCTGGAGTGGCCGGGATGGTGCCGCATTCGCAGGAGCGAGCAGGAGGCGGTGCAGGCATTGATCGAGACCGAGGCACGCTACCGGGTAATCGCGCAGCGGGCAGGGTTGGAGTTTGTGCCTGGCGATCTCGTGGTGATCGAACGTGTGTCTGGCGATGCCAATACGGCCTGGGGAGTCCCTTCGGTTCTGGCTTCTCCCGAAACCAGACCGATCGATGCCGAAACCGCGCAACGCAATGTGGCGCTCCTGTGCGCGTCGTGGGACCTGCTGGAAGAGGTCGTCGCGGTCTCGTCGGCGCACCTGCGTAAAGGACCACGCGGTGGCGGTCGAGACCGCGACGAGATCTGGCGCCACGTCATCGAGGCCGAACGAGTATATGCGCGCAAGATCGGGGTGCGACATCAACCGTTCGAGGTGAACGACAAGAGCGCCCTCAGAGCCATGCGGGAAGAGATCGCTGCTGTGCTAAGTCAACCCTCTAGTGGCGAGCCTCTGGTTGCTGGGGGATGGAACGCCAGCTACGCGGTCCGGCGCATGGCGTGGCATGTAGTCGATCACCTCTGGGAGATAGAAGATCGTCGAAGCTGATCGTGTGGGCGCCCAAGGGTCAGCGCCTCCTTGTGCGCTGTTGCCAGCCTGCCTCTCACACAAGCCCCCAAGAGTTGATGGAACCGCTTTCAGGGTCACAAGGGGAAGGTATTCACGAACTGTGGAAGCACTTCACCAAAAAGTTGGATGAGCCAATTATAACCCGGCGTTAATAACTGCAAACGATCCCTAAGTCAGAACCCTCGAAGCTGAGAATCAGACGCTCAAAGAAGAACGTAAGCGAGTCTGCGGGAACCTCGATCATTTTTTATATTTTTGTTCCGTAACTAGAACATGAATCTGGTAGTAGGCATCTCTTCGTTTCAATGTATAGTATGCAGCAGGCCAGTCTGCATGTCCCAAGACGAAGCTAGCTTGACGATTGGTGAGTTCTCCCGTCCTGCTGACTTCTCCGTGGTATTCCACCGCGAGAAGCTGCCATCCCCGCAGAAGCAAATCGTTCAGCGTAAATTCCTCCGCTTCACGGAGAACGGACTCCAGCAATGGCAATTGCAGCTGATGTTCATCCATTGCTTGTGGCCGATAATCCGGCCCCTTGCGGGGAATAAGGGCAGTGTTGACAAAATCCTCTACAGCATCCTCTAAATTTCCTATAGGAAAGGGAATTGGTGTGGTGTCATCTCTCTGCGGCCTGCCAGAGACATACCGTCTTGAGTAATGCCACCAGCCCCTGAACTCATCAAAGCGTGCTGGATCCAATCTCCACTCGAATGGAGGGCGCATCTTCCCATTCGAACAGACATACGATTCCTCCCCGACGATGTGATCGCCAAAATTGGCGAAGTAGGACGGCCGATGCTTTTTGAGATAGGCACGAACTTTCTGTTGCAATTGGTCCACCGTTTCTCCATAGAGGCGGACAGGATATTGATGATCTAAGTAGTCTGGATCATGGCTCAGGCTCACAATGAAATGCACTTCCCATTGTCTTAATGTCGTCTGCAAGGTGCAACCTCCGCTACAAAATAGCTTCTGCTGATCTCGTCTCGTTTGCTCATTGCTTGGGCACTCGCGCAGGGACAATATCCATATCCGCTCTTTCTCAGAGTGCATAGTTCAGAGGCTTGCTTTGCATAAGTATTTCCTCATGATATGCCCCTGATTCATCGGAACCCTGCTCAGCCTCCTGTCTCCATCGCTACGTTCCTCAAGGACAGTCAGGAGAATGATGCCATGAGTATAGCACATTTTTATGAGATTACAAAGCCATAAAAACAATGCGCATTCATAAAATATCTGCAACAAATAGGTCATACTCATGTGTACTATGCATGATTGTTCGACTATTCCTGGCTATATCACTATCAAGGAGGCGGCTAAGCTTCTGGACATTTCAGCCAATCGGGTGCATTCTAACTCATCAGATCTGAAGTTGTGAGCAATATCCGTTTCCGTCTAAATTTTCATTTGTGATGCTTGAAAGGTTTACTTAATAGATCGCCAAGGAATAAGCCCTTTGGAAAAGTGGTAAGATGCGCGATGCAACCCGTCACAATTTGTGACGGGTTGCATGAGACGTATTTGTTTGCATCTGTGGCCTTAGGGCGTCTCGTGTAAACGTCTGGGCCACGCTGTGGTATCTGGGCTTATCTCGTTCTAGCTACTCGATTTTGCAAAAGAGGCACTCTCTGTCGTTGAGGGAGTGCCTCTTTTCTGGATTACACAAGTCGAGTGAGACTTACATCGCTTGCACTGGTTGCGGTCGAAAAGGTGCTAAACCCCTCCTCGACAGCCATCATTGGCTATTTTCGGTCTGACTGTCGCACTTGAGTTTGTCTCGACCTAGACGCGTAATGTTGCAAAAGATAGGAATGGGCCTTCTTGCCATCGACGTATCTAAACCACGATAAGCTAAAGAGTTATTGCTAGGCGAAAGACGCTTGGCGGTTGCAGTTTGAGTAGGGCTTTGCTCTCATTTAGGAGCAGTCGACCCAAATACTTGAGATCCTCTAATAGGCAAAGGCCAATTGAAAGCATCTCCACAGTTTCAGCCCCTTCGCCAGGTACAAACCATCGCTCGCAATAATTACTATTAGAGCATTAGTGTAGTGAGATGATAATTATCCGTTGCTCAACGACTGAGTTCTGAGCCTACGTGCACTTTAGTATTCCTTGGCCATGCAAGCCTGTAAGCAAGAGATTGAGAGTACTTCTTGTTCAGAAGGGCATCGTTGCAACAAATGCACAAAAATATCTAACAAATGTTAATAAGTGTTGCACCATAAATGAAATTAAACTATCCAAAAAGTACTAATATAATTGATTAATGTCTTTAGATGCGTATACTTATGAAAAAGGTCTTATGCCTACGTAATATAACCTACTATCAGTAAAGGGAGCCATAGATATCGCAATGATGTCTGGACCTTACCGCTTGGTAGAAATCAGTGAGGAGCAAACTCTGCGCGAATGCCACGAGGCTGGGAAGCTCCCGGCCCGGGAGCTTCCGTCTCATGTAATTCTGCATAATGAGGCGTTTCGTATTGTTGACTCTACCCATGAGGGAAAAGCGGAAGTTATTCTCTGTAGAGGAGTGAAAGTCAATGATAAATTCTATTGCTCGGCTGCATTCAGGTCTCTTGAAGTCAAGAAGGCAGAAGTGTTGATAGCAGTTACCAGTAAATACTGAAGAAGAAGGAGTAGATCGTTATGCTCAAAGGCTATGAGCTCACGCAGCTTTTCCTAAGTTGCAAATTTTCCGCAAAGGCCCAGGCTGAAATCAACCGGGTCCGTTCTTCAGAACCATCTCGTCGGGTGAGAAGTGCTGGTGGGAATATGAGCGGGGGTTATTCCAGTCATAAAATGGGCTTTTCCATTCAGTTTGAAAGCCATGAGAATGAATTGCCATTTATCTATCAAATCGAGCATGAAGACGAGGTACTGGAATATTATGATCAACCTCCCTGCTTTACACTGAGCTATATGATTCGAGATAAGAACGATAAAAAAAAGCATGTGGGATTCAATTATACACCCGATTTTTTTGTGATCAAAAAAGACTCGGTAGGCTGGGTTGAATGCAAGACGGAAGAGGAGCTACAACGCCTGGCAAAAGATCATCCAGAACGATATGTGCCGGGAGAAGATGGTCAGTGGCATTGCCCGCCAGGCGAGGAGTACGCCAGCAAGTTTGGTTTCTTTTTTCAGGTGGTCTCGTCAGCGCCAATCAACCAAGTCTATAAGCGTAACATCGTCTTTCTGGATCAGTATTTCCGCGATGAAAACTGCTCGGCCAACCAAGAAGCAGCAAAACAGGTGCTGCGCATCGTTGAAGAGGAGCCAGGCATAACCCTTCATGAGCTAAGGCAGCTTGCGGACAAAGCGAGCAGTGATGATATCAATATCCTTATTGCAAGGGAGTTGCTCTACTTCAATTTATACACCGCCCCGCTGGCAGAACCCAAGCACGCGAGGCTCTACCCAGATAAAGATACGGCTGACGCTTTCTCTATCATGTTCGAGGCCCCTTTCTGTCCTCCAGCAATAAATGCCAGCAGAATAAAAGTCGCTCCCGAAACCGTCGTCCTCTGGGATAACAAACCCTGGAGGATCGTCAATTTGGGCGAGAGTAAGGTAACCCTCATGTCCGAAGATGAGCGGCAAGCGATCGCTGAACTTCTGTATGAAAGATTTTACGGACTGATCAATCATGGAGCTTTGACTAGTTTAAAGAATGACTTTCAGGTTGTGATAGATGTAGGAAAGGCCAGAGAGCTTCTTGCGGGTGCGGGCCGTGAAGACCGCAAGGTAGCTAACTACAGGCACGGGATCGTCATGTCCGTTTTACATAAGGAGGCGTCTGCCCGAGATTTTGCAGAGTCTGAGCGTACTGTGTGGAATTGGGTGAGCTTATACCGGAGGGCTCAGAAACTACACGGCATCGGCTACGTAGGGCTACTCCCGAAGACGAAAGATCGCGGGAATCGAGGTAGGAAAGTTGGGGAGGACACCTCAAAGCTTATTGAGGAGTTTATTGAGAAAGATTATCAAAACTTGAAGCAAATGAATAAGGCAACCGTCTACGGCAAGTTCGAGGAGAAATGCGAAGAGAACCATATCCCTACGGTCTCGTACAAAGTTTTTATCCATGAGATCAAAAAGCGTTCTGGTTACAGGCAGACGAAAAAGCGCCAGGGCCGTAAAGCCGCCTATAACGAGAAACCGTGGTTTTGGGAACTTGAGTACAGGACACCGCGGCACGGAGACCGTCCTTGGGAAATCGGCCATATCGATCACACGCAGCTCGAAATAGAATTGATCCACTCTGAGACGAAGAAGAATATGGGCCGCCCGTGGGTCACATTTCTCACCGACGCGTATTCACGCCGAATCCTGGCAATCTATCTGACATTTGATAAACCAAGCTACCGCTCGTGCATGATGGTCCTGCGTGAGTGTGTACGGAGGCATAATCGATTACCACAGATCATGATTTATGATGGTGGCGCCGAATTTCGCAGCACCTATTTTGAGTCATTGCTTGCCACATATGAATGCACGCGAAAGATGCGTCCCGGAAGTGCGCCGAGATTTGGCTCGGTCTGCGAGCGTTTATTTGGCACGGTGAACACTCAGTTTATTCACAATCTTGTCGGTAACACACAAATTATGAAGTGTGTCCGACAGGTGACAAAGGATGTGAACCCGAAGGGACTCGCCATCTGGACCCTTGAGGGCTTCTATCAGCTTCTATGCCTGTGGTGTTACGAGTTCTATGACAACCGAGAGCATCCCGCTCTGGGTCAGAGTCCGGCGGAGGCTTTTGCGGCCGGGCTTACAATACATGGAGCGAGGGAACACACCCGCATCGAGTACGACGATAATTTCAAAAAAGACACGTTCCCGACGACAGATAAAGGATGGGCAACGGTCCAGAAACGTGTCGGCGTGGTACAAATCAACAACATTTCTTACTGGACAAAGGCTTTTGACCACTCCGAAGTCAGAGGCACCGAGGTGGAGGTTCGCTACGACCCCTTCGACGCGAGCACAGCCTACGCTTATGTGAATAAGAAGTGGGAACCTTGCATTTCCGAGTACAGCCATGACTTTAAAGGGCGCTCTGAGCGAGAAATACAGCTTGCCACCGCAGAACTGCGCAAGCGCAATCAACGACATGGGCAACAGTCCAATGTGACCCAAAAGCAGCTAGCGCTCTTTTTAAGATCCCCTGAGGCCGCGGAAATACTGATGATACAGAGGTTGCGCGATTCAGAAGCGAGGTGCGTGCGGGATTCGGTTAACGGCGACCAAAATCACAAGGGGGCTGACAATCAGTTTAGCTCACCAGTTCAAGGTTTACATGGCGAGCGTCCTGCGTCTGTGCTAGAAACGAATGTAGAAACCCAGAAGAGGACGCGGACCTTAAAGGTCTACGAGGAGTACTAATGGATCGAGAGAAAAAGACCTTTCCACACGAACTGCTCTTACAATCGAAAAAGGAGCACTTTGAATACTTCAAAAATAAAGTCTTTGGTCATGATCGGCTCTTGCAGATGGACGATCAACTGATGCATGCGCTCCTCTATCCTACAGGCAAATCTATCATCCTTGTGTTTGGTCCCACGGGTGTGGGAAAGACGACATTGCGTACACGCATCGAACGGAAGTTGCTCGAACTAGAAATGGAGGCCATGCAAAGGGATCCGGGCTATTTGCCAGTGGTAAGCATGGAGGCAATCGCTACATCCAGGAGCTATGATTGGAAAGAGCATATCATTCGTACGCTCATAGCTGCAAAGGAGCCCCTGATTGAGCATAAGGTCAATCCTGACGCTCGTAAAGTGTCTCAGGGGAAAGAACTGACCAGAAGTCCAGATCGCACCGAGTTAGTTCTCCGCAGGTCTCTCGAATCATGTGTACATGAGCGCCGCACGAAGTACATCATTGTCGACGAGGCACAACACTTGAACAGGGTGGGAAGTGAGCGAAATCATCGCGATCAAATGGAAACGATCAAATCGCTTGCCGAGACCACGGGTACAGTACATGTGCTAATCGGGACCTACGATTTGCTCGAGCTAACGCACCTGAGCGCACAACTCTGTCGACGGAGCATCAATATCCATTTCTCACGTTATAACAATCACGTGCAAGATGACCAAAACGCATTTGCCAGTATGCTGGAGGCGTTCCAACGACATTTACCACTTGGCCAAACCCCTGATTTACTGAGCTTCGAGGACTACCTCTATGAAAAGACCTTTGGCTGTATCGGCGTGCTGAAAACCATGTTGAACAGTGCCTTATCTAAGGCGCTGAGTAGTAAAGATGAAACGATGACCAAGGAAATACTAGAGAAGAGCGCTCCGCCACTGCGCGATTTGGTGCAAATGTCCCAAGAGATTGCCGAAGGAGAAGGTGTCCTCAGGGAAACTGATGAGCAGTTGATCAAGGTACGGAGCTTTTTAGCGGAAATGCCGCCAGAAGGGCAAAAGGAAAAGAAAGAGAAGCAGGTCGCTGGTATCCAAGATCTGTCCGAAGGTGAAGCCAGGCCAGAGCAGGCTGACGGTCAGCCACCTGAAGAACCTGATATTAAGCCAAGGAAGCCCCGGCCGGGTGAACGGTCGCCAAAAAGAGATAAAAGTGGAAGGCGCAAGGAAGTTGAATGATATCGTAAACATTTATGAAACTATGGATGTAGCGCCACTTACTATTCCTCCCCGCAGCCGCTTATTTCACCTGGAACCGATCGGCGTTGGCACCCCATTTGTGGAGAGCTTGACGAGCTACATAACCCGTCTAGCACATGCTCATTGCGTAGAGCCCAGGATGTTAGTAGTTCATGAGATACTACCCAACTTAAGAAAACTTGGATGGCTGGGATCAAAACATCAAAGGCCCCTGACGATTAATGGAATAGGTTCCCTGGCCAGCCAATGGGTACAAGCCGTGGAGGAGTTGACGCTGTGTCGCAACTTGCAATTCTCAACCATGCTAACCTGGTCCAACGTCATAGATTACCATGGAATAGTCCATAATACACGTGCTTGGTGTCAGTCTTGTTATGAAGAAGCGTTGCAAACTGGGCAAATCATTTACGATCCCCTCATCTGGTCTTTACGAGTAGTGACGCGGTGTCCTCGTCATCATCAAAGACTGTGCTACCACTGTCCTAATCTGAACTGTCAAAGCGTTCTCCCGTATTTTACGAGTGGATCTAGACCGGGCTACTGTCCTTACTGCGAAAGCTGCCTCGGCCTTGTGCCACGAGGAGTAGATTTGGGAGCCGAGCCAAGCAGCGAGGATGAGTTAAAAAGACTTCTATGGCAGGAGCACGCAATGAGCGAATTAATCGCTGCTGCACCAGATCTGACATCTCCACCGGAGAGGGAAGCAGTTGGGTTCGGAATTACGTCGTACCTGGCTCAGGCGATGACAGGAAGTCTCGCATCACTGGCGGGCAAACTTGGGGTGCATCACACCAAGCTAGTTGGTTGGCAAAGCGGGCAGCACCTACCACAGCTTAATATGCTGGTGCAGTTGTGCTATCGTATGGGTGTATCGCCGCTCAGCTTTCTCGTAAAGCGGGCCAGAGAATCCAGTGCTTTTCCACTCCAGGAGCGAACAGATTCTCCTCTGAAGCTCGGGGAAAGGGGATACAAAGCAGTGGATATTCAAATTGTACGCCAGCAATTAGAAGCGATTCTGGCGGACGAGGAAAGCTGCCCGTTATCCCTGAAAAAAATTGCTGGTCGAATTAAGTGCTCTGTGCCAATTCTTCAATATTATTTCCCGCAACTATGCAAGGCAATTGCTGAACGATATCAGAAACTACTGGACGTTGATAGGCAGAGACATGCCTTGGAGACAGCTTTGGCGAGTGATGAGAACTCTCTGCCCTCCGTGAAAGAAATTGCACGGTGCCTGGGGTGTTCTGCTAAAACTTTGAGGTATCGCTTTCCTCAGGAGTGCCGCGTAATTGCGGAAAGGCGTAGGAAGACAATAGACATCGATAGCCTTCGCCAGGCGTTGGAAGGAGTATTGGAAAGCAAGGAGGTACCGTTCCCTACGGAGAAGGAGATTGCTCGACGTCTTGGATGTGGGCATTCAACTCTCAGGAAGCACTTCCCTACCCTGTGCCGGGAGGTCGCGAAGCAGCGCCGGGAATTGGCCAAACCAAAGGAACTGCAAGGGGTAAGGGTTGAAAGGCGTCGAAGAAAGTTGAATATCGATAGCTTGCGACAGACCTTAGAAGAAATATTGCAAGGCCCTGAAACCCCCCCGCCAACCGTGATCGAGGTCGCCCGCCGCCTCGGGTGTTCCGATACAAGGCTTCGAGAGTGCTTTCCGGACCTCTGCCATGAAATTGCGAAACGCGGTCGGAAAAGACATGACTTCGGTAGCCTGCAAAGGTCATTGGAAGCGGTCTTACTGAGTGATGAACGGCCTCCTTCTCTCAAAGAGCTGGCTCGGCGCCTCGACTGTTCTGCCACGACCCTCAGTGAGCATTTCCCCGAGTTATGCGCTCAGATCACGGAGCGGCATCGTGGATGGGGCGATGCTGACGATCAACGGCGGGTATTAGAAGCCGCGCTGATGAGTGAGGCAACTTCATCGCTATCCGTAAACGAGATAGCCAGGCTCCTTGGATGTTCTAGCTCGACACTTTTCAAGCGCTTTCCTGGGTTGTGCGAAGCAATCACGAAGCGACGCTGGGAATTATCCGATGCTGAGTACCTGCGGCAGGCATTAGAAGCAGCCTTGGTGAACGACGAGCATCCACCATCTCTTACAGCAATCGCCAAACAGCTTGGATGTCATACCCAGAGCCTTAAGTATTATTTCCCCGAACTGTGTGCAGCAATCGTTAGGAGGAGGAGAGAACCATCGGCGGCAGATAGCCTACGCTATCTACAACAAGCGCTGGAAGAGGTAGTAGGAAGCGATGAGGATCCAGTATCCGTGCAAGTGGTTGCAAGACGTCTTGGTCGCTCCGCTCAGTTTCTCCTGTATCATTTCCCAGAGCAGTGTCGTACGATCTCAGTACGGTACTTAGCTCACCGAAAAAGCAGGAGCCAGGCAAGAATAAGCAGCATTTGTGACGAAGTGAAGCAAGCAACGTTCCTCATCCATTCTAGGGGAGAGTACCCTAGCCAGAGATTATTGACACCTCTTCTCAGATATCCTACTGTACTTCGGCAGCTGGAATTTAAGAGGGCATGGCGCGAGGCGTTACGAGAGTTAGGCTATGACTTAAGATAGGTGTTCTCTGAGAAATGCAGTCATGACGACAGATAAAGTTCTCTCATACGATTTAGGAGAGGTAGGTCTATTTACTGGTCCTCCTCGCAGTCACTTGTACCATCTGGTACCCATTGGTATAGGAACACCCTTTGTTGAAAGCCTCACCAGTTACATTTCGCGCTTGGCTGAGGCGCATTGTGTGTCATTGAGAAATTTGGTTACTCACCAACTCTTACCGCTTTATGGAAGATCATACCTACCAAGCACAACGGACGATCATAATACCTCTGCCTTTTGGAAGGACTCTCCGGCATTAAACGGAACAAGTCCTTCTGCCCGTGACTTCATACGAGTTCTAGAGCAGTTGACCTTACACGATAACCTGCACTTTTTGACCATGTTGCCTTGGGCAGAGGTACTTTCATGCAGATATCTCGTACGACGGACCAAAGCCTGGTGTCCTTTCTGTTATCAAGAGTGGCTGGAAGACGGAATGCCCATATATGATCCGTTACTCTGGGCTCTTGAGGTAGCTTCGGTCTGCTTACGTCATACCAGCTGGCTCCAGAAGTACTGTCCTCATTGTAAAAGGCGTTCCACTATGTTAGCCGCCCAGGGAAGACCTGGATACTGCTCACACTGTGGTGCCTGGCTTGGTATCACGTCGGTGCTAGCGAACCGTCGTAGTGATGCTATGGAGGAAGATAAATTGAATTGGCAGCGCTATGTTATACTCACCGCAGGGGAACTGCTTGCGGCCTCACCTGCTCTGCTCTACCCTCCTGGGAGAGAGGGATTTGCACAAGCAATCGCAGAATACCTCGAATACTCTGCCGATGGCAAAGTCTCGGTTCTGGCCCGCAAACTTCACCTGTCTCGGAGAACAATTCGCGATTGGAAGCAAGGATTACAAATACCACAACTCGAATCACTTCTTCTATGCTGCTACCTTCTCGATGCATCACCTCTTGATCTCTTCGCTTCCAATGCTTCAATGAGCAGAGATGTTTCTCTGAAGGTCCCGGCTGAGCAATTTGAAGTAAAGGGAAAAGAAAAAAAGCGTTACCGGGTCTTGCATGTAGAGGAGATTAGGAAGGAGTTGGAGGCGGAACTGCTGATGCAGGGAGATCCGCCCTCGCCGATGAGTGCTGTTGCTAGAAGGCTGGAGTACGATCACTCTTTCCTGCGCAGGCATTTCCCCGAACTCTGCCGAGCGATATCGGATCGATACCGGGCTCACAGAAAGAAAAAGCGAGGGGAAAGGAAGCAAACCATCCTGGATGAGGTACGAGAGACGACTTTCAGTGTTCATGCCCAAGAATTGTACCCCAGTCAGGAGCGAGTAAGGCTTCGCCTGGCGAAGCCTAGTTCTATCAAAGAGCCAGGAGCACTAGCTGCATGGCATGAGGCATTGAGAGAATTAGGGTTTGAGAGTGGGGGGCCTTAAGGTTTTTTTACTGCCAATTCTTGGAAGCATAACTTTTCAGAAAAAAATTGGAAGCATAACCCTGCAGTTACTGCAAATTTATCCTCCCAATAACACATCATGTCACTATTCCCATATCTTTGCAGTCTGCTGGACACATAAAATTGCAGTATAGAGTTGTTCGCACGCTCGAAATTGAAGAGCTAAAGGAAGAGCTTTTTG
>Ga0137385_10001103_pt1 | contig 22366 bp, 25 predicted proteins | sample SagtaG_FD_104921 | JGI IMG/M metagenome (GOLD analysis project Ga0137385, IMG submission 104921) | Vadose zone soil microbial communities from Sagehorn Ranch, Mendocino, California, USA - Sage2_R_80_16 metaG | ecosystem: Environmental > Terrestrial > Soil > Vadose zone | place: USA: California... | reverse complement strand
GTGACGTTCGCTGCTGCATCCTGACCATATTGACCTGGCTGCTGGTCATGTCGGCTGCCGCTCAGGCTGCCGTCCCCGAGAATGTCCAGTCCGGCGGTTCCCCGGTTTCAAGCGTTCTACCCGTGAGCGACCAAGCCGCAGCAATCAAGGGGTGGGGGCCTTATCTCGATGTCGCTTTCGAATTGACCTACTGGGACAAAGCCGAGATCAGGGAATGGCGGGAAAAGCTTGACCGGGAGACCGGCGCAACGCTGGCGGCATACATAACATCGTGGAATGCCAAACTGGCGACCCCGCTCGACAATGCCGGCATTGCAAGGAAAGAGGGTCCGCAACCGGCTTATCAGGAGAGGGATTACCTGCGTCTGGCGATAGCCCAGACGGTTGATTATCTGCAGAGCGATAATCCGGCCAGCCTGCTCGGCGCGGTTCAGATGCTTGACCGCCTGAAGGAAAAAGGGTCCATGCCCGAAATCGCCTTCTGGACCGGCTTTGTCAATGCGCTGCAGGCAATGGAAAGCAGGAACTCTCAACAGTTTGTCGCACAGCTCTTCGATATCTGGAACAACAGCGTCATGTATGTCGAGCAGGGCAGAATCGACGGCAAGACGCCCGTGGCCGCTGCCGGTGCGAGTCCCTCTTACTACTATCGCAACATCGTAAATCTGGTGGTCAACCGGGCGATCATCGACCGGAAGCTGGAGGATCTAGATGCTCTCGGGCCTTTGTTTATGATGCTGAATGAGCGGGATCTGGAGGAGAAGGATAATGAGGGAAATTATCTTACCAGCCTGGTACTGAGAATTGCGGAAGGCATGACCGCGCCGGACTCGGACCGTTTTAGGCTGAACTTCACGGTCGCCTCGATCGAATCAAAACGTCTGCAGCTGATTGCCGATGCAAAACTCGACTCGGAGGGCATGTCCGAAAATGCGCAGACCGCCTTTGAACAGGCCCGGCTGTTCAACTCTTATGCCCTGAAATGGGCCGCCTCCAGCCGGAGCAGCGGGGCGGTCTCGACCGTGGCGGATTATCTGGATTCCGCCAGCTTCGCGATTCAGCGCCTGGCAGGCAATGAAAAGTCGCCGGCGTACCTGCACTTTGCAATGCTCCCCACACACGACGGCTCATCCACGCTGATCAGGGCGATGGCAGTCTTCAATGATCTGGCGACGTACGGTGAAGGGGGGTGGGACAAGGCCGGGTACGCAAATCACGGCATGCACCTCAAGTCTGCTCACCGTCTCTGGCGGGCAATCATGGAACTGGCCTTATGGAGCGGCGATTTCTACCTGGCGAAGTTAAACGGTGCAGCCGACCAGCAGAACATCATGAACCACGCGGCTCCGCTCCAGGTCGTCCTGAATTCATATCTCGATTTCCTGGCCTCCCAGAAGAGCCGGGGATTCGCCGAAGTCATCCCGGACTCGGCATACTTCGGGGCGGCCGAGGCGGCTGAAAAACTCGCCTATTCCTACCAGAGGGTTCATGCGTTCAGCACCGACAATACCGCCTACAATCTCTGGTTCCTCCGCAGCCTGCAGGCAACCGAACTGTTTCCGTTCAATCCCGCGGAACTGGTCCGGACCGCCGCCATTTTAAGGCGTGACGGACGTTTCAATCTCTTCCTCGATTACTATATCCCCCTGGCGGAGCGCATCAAACAGTCCGGCGTCGTCAAGGAGTGGCTCAAGGAGAATACGTCCGAAGCGGCGGCGGCTGTCCGGGAGTACGTCGGCTCGATCGAAAATCTTTTTACTGCCGTCACCGAAGGCGGGTACGGCGGCGACCTCAAGGGAACAGTCGCCGCGCTGCCTCCATACGCCTCAGCGCTGCAGGGTTTGCGGGAAGAGCTGCAGAGAAAGCCCGATCATCCGCTGCACAAACTGCTGAGATCTTTTTACCTCGAGGAAATGCAGAAGAACAGCTCATACACCCTCCTGCTGAAGGATATCAGCCGGCTGAACGGGGGGCGGTAGGCGGGGATGAAACTGCAAAAGCTGACGATTCCCGGTTTACCAGGGTGACGTTACGATAATCTTCAGCCCGGTGGCGGTCTCTTCAATGCGGTAAGGGATCAGTCTCCCCTGCGTAGCGGTGAAAGTTATCCGGAGATAGCCGGGAAAGCTCCCGAAGGCGGCTGTTGCGATGCCCAATCTGTTGATAGCGATACTGTCCGCCTTGAAACCATGTACGGCATTGGCGATTTCGATCACCAGCCGTGACGGCTGTGAAAGAGTGATGACCCTGTAATCCCTGATCCGCTCGCTGGCCAGAATTTCCAGAAAATTCTTATCCTGCTTCAATCCGGTTATCAATATTTTCCCGGCCGGGACTTCCGGATTCTCAGCCGACCAGATCAGCGGCACATCCTGAACCACCGCCGGTTCAGGGAGCGGGGCGGACGGGACGACTGCGGCCGGCATGGGCACGGTTTCAGCCGCCGGTCGGCTTGCCGGATGCGACCAGCCGAACTGGAAGGAGAGCCCTGCCGAAAAAAGCGAGTTCTGCCAGTATCCGACCTGGCTGCCGGTTTGGGGGTGCACTGAGATTATCTGGCGGACATCCAGACGCAAGGCGACCAGGTCATCCAGGAAGATCTTCACGCCGGCACCGTAATCGGCCGTGCCGTTGCGGCTGCTTCTGTCCACGGTATCGGTTTTCATCCACCCGCCGCCGGCAAGCAGATACGGCACATACCCGCTCTCCGGCATGAAGTGATAGAGCAGGTCCCCGTTCAAGGCATTGAGATTGCCGTATTCACCCTCCGCCCTGGGCTGCGTATATGTAAACTGACCCTCCACCCCCCAGTTTCTGCCCAGGTTGTAACCCAACCGCGCACCAACGGCTACTCCCGGTTCAAGCAGTTGTGAACCGTCAAATAAATAAGCGCCGACAAATGGCGAAAAGGTCACCTGACCGGCGCGCACCTCCGCAGCGGCATATGACCCGGCCCAAAACGTCGTGACAAGCAGCATCAGCAGGAACAAGGCTTTTTTCATTTTTCCTCCGGAGCGGGTGCCGCTCTCGATTTGACATTACCGGAATGTCCGGCGCAATATTCCCGCCTATCCCACATACTCTCCCAGAATCCGCCCATAGCAGTCCCGAATCTCGCCGGTGATCTTTTCGTAGTCACAGATCAATGCCGCGCCGGGATTCTTCAGGGCGGCATCATAACCCAGGCGCAGCGCCAGCCGGTTGAGGTAGCGCTTCGTCCCTCTCAGGTCGTTGCTGGAATAGTCATGAATGAGCCGCAGCCGGTTCTCCAGCCGGCGCAGAAACTTGTAGCCGGAGATCAGCGCCTCGCAATCGGCGGCGTTTACCAGGCCAAGCGTCAGCACCTCCTTGAGGGTTACGACCGTGCTGGTTGTCCGCAGCTCCGGATAGCGGCTGCCGAATTTAAGCTGCAGGTACTGGCTGGCAAATTCCACATCCACCATGCCGCCCCGGCCGGTCTTGATATTGTAGCTGCCGCCGGCCTCCCTGGCAAGCTCGCGCTCCATGCGCATCCGCAGACGGTGGATCTCCATGCGGCCGTCATCATCGATGGAGGCGCCATAGACGGTCTGGCGGATGATGTCGTGCAACTGTCCGGCCAGCTCCTCGTCACCCAGCACCACGCGCGCCTTGGTGAGCGCCTGCCGTTCCCAGATCTGGGCTTCCTTGCGATGGTATTCGAGAAAAGACTCCAGCGAGGTCACCAGCGGACCGGCGTTCCCGGATGGCCGCAGCCGGGTGTCGATTTTGTAGACGTAACCTTCGCGCGTCTGCATGGTCAGGATCGAGATGATTTTCTGGGCCAGCTTGGCGAAATATTCGTGATTGGAAATCTGTTTTTCGCCGTCCGTATATCCCTGATGATCGTAGACAAAGATGATGTCCAGATCCGAGTGGTAGTTGAGCTCCCGCCCCCCCAGCTTCCCCATGGCGACAATCGCCAGGTTCGCCGCGGCGGTGCCCTTTTCGCTCTGCCAGGTCGGGCGTCCGAAACGCTGCAGTTCCCGGACCGCCAGCCGGGAAGCGGCCGCCAGGCAGACCTCGCCCAGCCGGCTGAGCTGCGAAGCGACGTCCCCCTGCAGCAGGCGCCTGTGGATGTCGTTCATGCCGATGCGCAGAAACTCCTCGTTGCGGTAGCGGCGCAGAATGTTCAGGTGGTCTTCGAAATAGTCGCTCTGCTCCAGCAGCGCATCCAGCTCCTCCGTCATGATTGCTTTCGTTTTGACCGCGAATGAATCACTCCGGGAAACCAGGCTGTCCAGCAGCTCCGGATGGCTGATCAGGATCTTGGAGAGAAATTCGGACATGCCGAACAGCGACACCAGCAGCTTGATCGTGGCGCGGTTTTCAGCCAGCAGGGCGTAATAGGACGACCGGGTGGCGATAACCGCCATGAACCGTTCCAGATTGGTCAGCGCCAGATCCGGATCGTGAGACTCGAGAATCTCGTGAATCAGCTGCGGCGTGATCTTTTCCAGGATACGGCGGCTCCGTTCGGTCAGGTTCCCCTTCACCGGCCCGATCCGGAGAGAGGTCAGGTTGTCGTAGGCGCGTTCGATATCCTCGAAATGCCGCTCCGCCAGCATATCCTTGACCAGGTCGGAATCCGCCTTCGGGTCGAGCAGAAACGGTACCTGCAGATGCACCTCCTGCTCCAGCTTCTCATCGTGCGAGTGAAAGAGGGTGCCGTAGATGAAGGAGACGTGGCCGCGATGCTCTTCCAGTACCGCCCGAAAGCGTTCCAGTCCGCCCGCGCGCAGATAGCCGCTGCGCCGCGACAGACACAGCATCTCCTCCTCCCTGGCCGGCAGGTTGTGGGTCTGACGTTCCTGCACCACCTGGATCCGGTGTTCGACCGAGCGGAGAAAGCGGTAGGCCTCCCGCAGCCGGCGATGATCGTCCTCCCCCAGCAGATTGGCCGCCAGAAGCGTGTCCAGGGCGAGAAGCGAGTTGCGTTCCCGCAGCTTCGGGTTTTTGCCGGCATACACCAGCTGCAGCGCCTGGATGAAAAACTCGATTTCCCGGATGCCGCCCCGACCGAGCTTGAGGTTGATCTCCCCTTCACGGGAACGTGCCAGCGAGGCGTCGATCTTCTGCTTCATCAGCTTCATATCCTCGATCAGGTTGTAATCGAGATATTTGCGGTAGATGAACGGCTGCAGGGTTTTGAGCAGCTTCTCTCCCAGGGCCAGCGAACCGGCCACCGGCCTGGCCTTCAGCATCGCGGTGCGCTCCCAGGACTGCCCCCACGATTCATAATAGATCTCGGCCGAACGGAGTGACACCGCCATGTCGCCCGATTTTCCCTCCGGGCGGAGGCCGACATCCACCCGGAACACGAAACCGTCCTCCGTCACCTGCGACAGCGCCTTGCTGATCATCTCTCCCAGCTTGTTGAAGAAGGCATGCAGCGAGACCGCCCCGCGTCTCCCCCCGGCGCCGCTCTCCACGCCGGCCGTCTCCCCCCTGTCCGTCTCGTAGAAGTAGATGATGTCAATATCGGAAGAGAAATTCAGCTCCCTGCCGCCCAGCTTGCCCATGCCGATCACGGTCATCTCCGCCTCGACCGGAGCCTCGCCGGCCCCGGCCGCCAGCGGCACGCCATGGTCACGGATCAGGCAGCGCTGACAGACTTCGTAGGCAATCTGCAGCGACGATGACGCAAGGTCGGCAAGCTCCCCCATGACCTCTTCAAGCGGGGCCAGGCCGTTAAGGTCGCGGGCGGCGATGCGCACGATCTCGTTCCACTTGAAACAGCGCAGCGCCTTCTGCAGCGCGGTGAAATCGGTCGACTCGTCCACGGTGGCCTGCAGGACGTTCCGCATCTCCTCGGCGGAGCGGGAAAGATCGATGCCGTTCTCCAGAAACAGCCAGCAAAATATGTCGGGGGATTTGTACATCAGATTCACCAGAAACGGTGATGAGCCGCAGAGCAGGACACATTGGGCCAGACGTTTCCTGTTTGCCGCCAGTTCGCCCAGACTGCCGGGGGGTACGACACCGGCCAGCCGCTCGAAGGCATTCAAGGCCAGATCCGGTGAAGGGGTCATGAGGGCGTTGATGATGATGCGGTGCAGCGTCCGGGCGGTGAACAGCCGCCGGAGAAGCAGTATGTTTTCAGCGGACTTGGCGCCGGACTGAAACCCCCGGGCATCCAGAAACCCGGTCAGCCCCCGCAGCCGCCCCGCAGGATCGGAGACGGTGATGATGCGGCTGAATTCACGGGAGAACCGCTCGATATGCATGTCAAAGCCCTGCTACCCTGCGCAGCCCGCCGGGATAGTCGCCCCTGACGATGCCGTTTTCGGTGATGATGGCGGTAATATACCGGGCCGGAGTGACGTCGAACGCCGGGTTGCGCACCCGGATGCCTTCCGGGGCGATCGCAATCCCCTTGATCCGGGTCACCTCGCTCACCGGACGCTCCTCGATCGGAATCCTGCTGCCGTCGGGGATGGCCAGATCGAGGGTTGACACCGGAGCGGCGACATAAAACGGGATGTTGTTCTCTTTGGCCAGCACCGCGACCGAATAGGTGCCGATCTTGTTGGCGGTGTCGCCGTTGGCGGCGATCCGGTCGGCTCCGACGACGCAGCAGGTGATCTCGCCGCGGTTCATGAAGAAACCGGCCATGTTGTCGGCAATCAGCGTCGCCGGGATACCCTCCTTCATCAGCTCCCAGGCGGTCAGGCGCGCACCCTGCAGCCAGGGGCGGGTCTCGTCGACAAAGACCTGGATATTCTTCCCCGCTTCATGGGCGGCGCGGATGACGCCCAGCGCGGTGCCGTAACCGGCCGTGGCCAGGCCTCCGGCGTTGCAGTGGGTCAGAACGGCGGCCCCCTCCGGAACAAGCGTGGCGCCCCACTTGCCGATGTTCCTGCAGATCGTCAGATCCTCCTGCTCGATCCGGATCGCCTCCTGTTTGAGGACTTCGCGGATGCCGTCGAGACTCTTGCTCCGGCTGGCTTCCGCGACCCGCTTCATCCGCTCCAGCCCCCAGAAGAGGTTGACCGCCGTCGGCCTGGTGCGCCCCAGCACGTCACAGACGTTGTCCAGCTGGCGGAAAAAGGATTCGTGAGTATCGGCGATGATCGACCGCGCCCCCAGCGCAACCCCCATGGCGGCCGCCACGCCGATAGCCGGCGCCCCGCGGATTATCATCCCCTTGATGGCCTCGGCCACCGACTGGAAATCGCTATAGGTGTTGTAGATCTCCTCGCCCGGCAGGCGGGTCTGATCGATCATGATAACGGCGTCATCGCGCCATTCGATGGTACGGAAGGACATGGGGACTCCTGTAAGTTCGTATGATCGCTCCCGGTCCGGGAGCGGTGATGAAAGACAGCTGCAAACCGGTTCAGAATGCCATGATTTGCCATTTTCCACAACCATGATGTCATCGGCCATGCTGGCAAGAGAAGTTCTCCGGGGTATCAATCCCCAAAGGATTCCCGACGGCAGCGGTCAGGGGGGCGGCGTCCCGGGCTTCGTGAACAGCCGTTTCCGCCCTTCATGGTCTATGGCCACATACGTGTACGAAGCTTCCGTGACCATGAAAAATGCGTCTCGTCTGTCGATCTTCACTTCACGGAAACCAGGCTTCACCCAGACCTCGAGCCTGATCGTGACGGAGGTATTGCCGATCCTCGTAATCTTGCCGTAACAGCAGACGACATCGCCGATCTTCACCGGCTTGATGAATTTCATCGCGTCCACGGCAATCGTTACCGCCCGGCCGCCGGTAACCTCTATGGCCATCATGCCGCCGGCAATGTCCATTTGCGACATGATCCATCCTCCGAAAATGTCGCCGTTGGCGTTCGTGTCGCTCGGCATCGGAGATGTGCGGAGAAGCAGCTCCCCCTCCGGATATAAGCTGTGGCTGGTCAATTGTGCCTCCTTGTTCCGTTTGAAAAACCGGGGTGTTCCGGTCTGGTGCTGCGCTCCGGAATTTCCGGAAGTTGCCGCGACTGCCGGACAGCTTAGCCGCGAGACGCCATAGTTGCAAGTATTTCGCATCGCCTCCGTTTTGCATGCGGTTCAGGCCGCACCGATACCCAGGCAGGCCGCCGGAAACCGGTTTATCCAGGCGCCGCATCCCGGCATTTTCCCTTGCCGCCGCCTCGTTCTTCCTGCTATACATCCGGCATGAGCGACAATGTAAAGAGAGTGAGCCTGACCGATATTTTCCTGACTTTTACCGTGATCGGCCTGACCGGTTTTGGCGGCGGCATGGCCATCGTGGCGATGGTGGAGCGGATCTGTGTCCGTGAAAAAGGGTGGATTTCGGCGGAAGAGTTCATGCACGGACTGGCTTTCGGCCAGATTCTGGGGCCGTTCTCGCTCAACGTCTGCACCTTCACCGGCCACCACCTGCGCGGCATCCGCGGCGGCATCATCGCGGCCGTCGGCTTTATCTTCCCGTCGTTTCTGCTGGTGTCGCTGCTTTCCTGGATCTATTTTACCTATAACAAACTGCCCCAGCTGCAGGCCGCCCTCAAGGGAACCAACCCGGTAATCATCGGCCTGATCGTCGTCGTCGCGATCGATATGGGGCGCAAGCAGATCAAGGGCAAGAGCAGCGCCCTGCTGGCGCTTGTCGCCTTCGGCGCGTCGGTATTCCTCAAACTCAACGCCGCCTGGGTCCTCCTGGGCGCGGCTCTCTGGTCGATCTGCAGTTCCTATGTCCGCCGGAGGCTCAGCTGATGACCTCCCTCCTTACGATCGCCTGGATCTATTTCCGCATCGGCCTGATGTTTGTCGGCGGCGGTTACGTGCTGATTCCGCTCCTCAATCATATCATGGTCGAACAGTACCGGTGGCTGACCCTGCGCCAGTTTCTCGACGGCCTGGCCCTGTCGCAGCTGACCCCCGGACCGCTGGCGATGCTGGCCACCTTTACCGGTTTCCGCGCCGGCGGTTTTCCGGGCGCCCTCGTCGCCACCGTCTGCATATTTACTCCCTGCGTCGTGCTGATGCTGGCCGTCGGCCGCAATTATGAACGTCTGCGTAAAATCGACATCATCGGCAGCACCCTCGACGGCCTGCTCCCGGCGGTCGTCGGCCTGGTCGCCGCAGCCGCGTGGAATCTGGGGGTATCGTCGCTCTCGGGAGTGAAGGAGTTCCTGATTCTGGCGGCCGGTTTTGCGATCTTCAAATGGACGAAAGTCACCCCGATGATCGTGATTCTGGGTGCGGGGGCGGTCGGGCTGCTGCTGAATTGACCTGATTTTTATCCCACATTCCACTTGCGTCCTGTAAATAATTATATATAATTCAGTCAATTCATTGACGGAGTTACTATGTATATCAGGCAGCGTCAGCTGGAAAACCTCAAAAATTCATTGAAGCCGGGCAAGGTGGTCGTCATTTACGGCGCCCGGCGCACCGGAAAAACCACCCTTCTCAACGAGTACCTGAAAGCGGAGACAGAACCGTATCTTCTGGTAAGCGGAGAGGACATTACTATTCAGGGCTATCTCTCTTCCCGGTCCATTGAGAAGTTGAAGGCCTTTGTCGGCAGCAACCGGCTGCTGGTAATCGATGAAGCTCAAAAGGTGCAGAACATCGGCATTAACCTCAAGCTGATTGTTGATCATATTCCCGGTATCAGGGTCATCGCCACCGGGTCATCGTCCTTTGACCTGGCCAGAAGCATCGGCGAACCGCTCACAGGAAGGAAAAGCACCCTGATTCAGTATCCGCTGGCACAACTGGAACTGAATGCCATGGAGCATCGCCATGAAACCGACAGTCGCCTCGAAAGCCGACTGGTGTACGGCGCATACCCGGAAATTGTGCTGCTGCAAGACAACCGCGAACGTGAGCAGTACCTGAAGGAAATAGTTTCTTCATACCTGTTCAAGGACATCCTGGAGCTTGAGGGAATCAGGCACTCGGCCAAGATCGGCAGGTTGCTCCAGCTTATCGCCTTCCAGATCGGCAAGGAGGTGTCCTACACCGAACTGGGCACAAGTCTCGGCATGAGCAAGAACACGGTAGATCATTACCTCGATCTCCTTGAAAAAGCCTTTGTCATCCGGAAACTGGGAGGGTTCAGCCGCAACCTGAGAAACGAGGTCACCAAGAACAGCAGGTACTATTTTGTGGATAACGGCGTACGCAACGCCCTGATCAACAACTTCAACCCGGTTGAGCTGCGCAATGATGTGGGTGAGCTCTGGGAAAACTACCTGGTCATGGAACGGCTCAAGCGTCAGGAGTATCTAAGGGAAACGGCCAACAACTACTTCTGGCGCACCTACACGAAAAAGGAGCTGGATCTGGTGGAGGAGCGGAGCGGCAAGCTTCATGGATACGAGATCAAATGGGGCAAGGCCAGGCCCCGGGCGCCAAAGGAGTGGACAACTGGTTATCCCGAGGCAACGTGGGATGTGATAAACCGTGACAATTATCTGGAGTTTATAGTTTGATTCCGGTGACTTACGCCATGGTTGACATTTATCACTTGTTGACTGACTGATCGATATCCGGTGTAAGATGATTTCAAAGCGGCGTAATGAGCTGATGGCTGAGTTTGGGAAGTTATCAGGACAAGGGGTGTTGGTGGGAAGTTGGGAGGTTGCGGGTAGCTGGCAATCTCGATAAAGCAAACCGTTCTCACGCAACGACGCAACGACGCAGCGAAGCAACGAGAGTCAAAAGCCCATCAAATCTGTTTCAGGAATATTTTGCAGTCACTACACATAAGAGGAATCAACGTCATGACCGAAAATGAGATTGCCAGCGTGGTGATGGATTCTGCTTTTTTGATTCACCGGGAACTTGGCCCAGGTTTACTGGAAAGCGTCTATGAAGTTATATTGGCTCGAAAGCTGTCTGACGCGGGACTTAGTGTTGAACGGCAGGTTCCTGTACCTGTCAGATTTCAGGAAATTGTTTTTGACGAAGGTTTCAGGGCGGACATTTTTGTAAAACGGAAAGTTATTATTGAATTAAAATCTGTGGAGCAACTGCAGGCGGTGCATTAGAAACAGCTGCTTACCTATTTGCGTTTAACCGGATGTCGTCTCGGCCTTTTGATTAATTTTGGCGAAAATCTGATGAAAGACGGCTTCAAGCGGGTAGTAAACGGATTAGAAGTATTTTGAGGTTTTCGTTGCGTCGTCGCGTCGTTGCGTGAGTAAGTTTTTTCTTGAGCTTGACGGGAACGATGGATAAGGGTTGGTTGGGACGGATGGGGAGTGAGGGCGCGTGGTTTTGGCCTGATCCGTTGACAGGCAGGCGTTGCCGGAGTAAGGTGAGGCGCTTATCATGTTTAAGGGGATGGGATGAAGTGAGTAATGAGACAATCAAACGATAATAAAAGCCGCTGAACCGCAAATAATGCCGGTTTGGCGGTTTTTTTTGGCGGATAGAATCAATTACAATTATATTGGAATTTGAAGATGGCAAAAACGATATTTACGACAAAAATTTCTCCTTCTTATAACGATCTACCCGAGCTCATGTATCATTTCCCAAAAACTTATTTGCGACAAGCAACATCAGCAATAGGCGATTGGATTGTTTACTATGAACCAAGGAGAGAGGATTCTTCTCCTGGTGGTCATTCAGGTCGTCAATGTTATTTTGCTACCGCCAGAGTTACTGATATTAAAGAAGATCCTGCATTGAAGGATCACTACTATGCTTTTGTTGACAATTATATTGAATTTTCTTCGCCGGTGCCTTTTAGAGACGGTACTTATTATTACGAAAGTGGACTCGTAAAACCTGACGGATCGACCAACAAAGGTGCTTTTGGAAGGGCTGTTAGAAATATCCAAGATGATGAATACCAAGCTATTATAGTAAACGGACTGGCAAAAGTTGAGGACGAAATAACGCAAGCCCAAAAAGATGAAGATATTATTTTCGATGTTCAAAGGCCAATTATTCAGCAAATAGTTGAGAGACCGTTTAGAGAGCTTGCCTTCTCAAGATTAGTAAAAGAAGAATATGGGTTTACTTGTGCCATTACTGGAATCGGAATTAAGGATAGTCGTGGCAAATCCGAGGTTGAGGCCGCACATATAAAGCCAGTAAATCTAAATGGACCAGATTCGGTAAGGAATGGGATTGCTCTTTGTAGGACAGTACACTGGATGTTTGACCGTGGCCTAGTGTCGGTTTCCGATGGTGGCGATATTCTCGTAAAGCAGATAGTTCCCGAACAAGTGGTGCAGCTTTTTAATAGTAATGGAAAATTAAGAACACCTTTCAACTTAACATCCGCCCCTCATTCGGAATTTCTGAAATTTCATCGTAAACTGATTTACAACTATCAGTCATGACAACAGCAGCACACCAGTCGGGAAGAAACTTGAGGGTCGCGTCTCCAAATTCCATTTTTCAGAACAGCCTAGATATACTCCCATTTCTGACCGCTTTAACACAAGGACTAGCGCCTTCCCAACCCAGAAGAGCAGAACAGATTTCTGGTTGAAGAAGCTCGAATCCAACATGACTCGCGACCAGCTGGTAAAGGCCGATTTGGAGCGGTTGGGCTGGCGGGTGATTGCTGTCTGGGAGTGTGAACTGCGGGAACCGGAGCAGTTGACGGGGCGGCTGGATGCCGATTTGACGTTAATAATTGAATCGAGCAAGAGATGTAAATTCCTGTGTGATCAAGATTGAGATTCTGCCGTTTGATTCCAATTTATGGAGGGACTGCTGAATGACCGTTGATTTAAAAATAGTCGTTATCGCCGGACCTAACGGCGCAGGCAAGACAACTTTTGCCCGTGAATTCCTTCCCAACGAGGGCCACTGCCCAACGTTTATCAATGCCGACCTTATTGCAGCAGGTATTTCTCCATTTGCACCTGAATCGGTATCAGTTCGCGCAGGCCGTCTGATGCTGGAAGAAATTGAGAACATGGTACGAAGTCGCAAGAGCTTTGCATTTGAAACAACACTGAGCGGCAGGACATATCTGCATAAAATTAGGGAATGGCAGAAAATTGGCTATCATGTAAAGCTGATATTTTTGAGTTTGCCGGATGCGAACATGGCTGTTGCGCGTGTCGCGGCGCGTGTTGCTCAGGGAGGACACAACATACCTGAAAACGTTATTCATCGCAGGTTTAGCCACGGACTGTACAACTTCAATAAACTTTATCAACCAATCGTTGATGCCTGGATTCTTTATGACAATTCTGCTAACATTCCGGTAATACTTGAATGGGGAGATAAAAAATGACCGCAAGAAAATTATTACCAAGAGATCCGGATCTGGCCGGCGTTGACGTGGCATTAAGGAGAGCCGCCAAATCTGCTCTCAAGTTGGCGCGTCAGACCAATACACCTTGTTACGTTGTTAAGGATGGGAAAATTGTGGATATTGCCGTGCGACATGCGAAGACAACCCAACCTGAAAAGGTGGCCTCATAGGCGTCGTGTCTCAACTCCATACAGATTCAAAACTCTCAAACCCGCAACCTGCTCCAATCCGACCCGTCTCCACTTTAAACCAGAACTCCATTGGCAATAATTACAGCAAAACAATATATATATCAGGCACAGTGCCAATATCATTGCATGAATTTTTAACAAAAATATTGAAACTACTCCATCAAACTGATATGCTTTTCCTGAGGTAAAAGTCATGACCGCTCTGGAAAACGTCAAAACCAAATTGAAACCCGGACTGGTTTATCGCCGCTCCGACCTTGAAAAATTGTCGCGGAGTGTCGATCGCGACGTTGCCGGGCTGGTGAACGAGGGTGCACTGGTGAAGGTCCGCCAGGGGCTGTATCAATGCCCCCAACGATCCCGCTTCGGCGTGTTGCCTGCCAATACCGACAAACTGCTTACCTCATTCCTGAAAGACGATGATTATCTGGTGACATCCCCCAACGACTACAACGCCCTTGGCCTGGGAACAACGCAGCTCTACAACTATCAGGTTGTTTACAACCACAAACGGCATGGGCGCTTCGAGCTTGGCGGACAACTGTTCGAGTTCCAGAGAAAACCGCGCTTCCCGAAGAAAGCTACGCCTGAATTTCTGCTGGTGGATCTGGTGAATAATCTGGACCAGCTGGCGGAAGATCGTGACGCGGTCCTTGCCAGGGTGCGGGCCAAGGTGCCGGAAATGGATGCCAAACGCCTGCGTGCCGCTGCCAAGAGCTTCGCCAAGGTGGCCACACGCAAGCTGCTTGAAGAGGCGCTGGCCGATGCGAACTGACAACTAGCTGGTAAAGGCCGATTTGGAGCGGCTGGGCTGGCGGGTGATAACAGTCTGGGAGTGTGAACTTCAGGAACCGGATCATCTGGCGGTTCGCCTGGATGCCGAATTGGGACAGTATCAGGCTAATGACATGATAACCGCAGAGGGATGGAATGAACGCAGATAAAGCCTCAATAGATAGTAAAGGGGACACATCCTTATGACCGCAAAGGAAATCATCAAACTGGCTGTTTTGAGGGAAAACAGATTCGCAAGATAATCCATGATGGTGAGTGGTGGTTTTCAGTCATTGATGTTGTAGGCGTCTTGAGTGACAGCGATAATCCTCGTGACTATTGGTATCGCATCAAACAGCGTGAAAAAATCAGCGGAACTGAACTGTCGACAATTTGTCGACAGTTGAAACTTGCAGCGCCGGACGGGAAAATGCGTGTTACTGACTGTGCGAATGCCAAAAGTCTTCTGCGCATTATCCAGTCCATCCCCTCCCCTAAAGCCGAACCGTTCAAGCAATGGCTGGCCCAGGTGGGATATGAACGAATTCAGGAGGTCGAAAACCCCGAACTTGCGCAGGATCGGATGAAGCAACTCTACGAACAGAAAGGGTATCCGAAAGACTGGATAGACAAGCGCCTGCGGGGCATCGCCATCCGCCAGAACCTGACCGATGAGTGGAAGGAACGGGGAATCCGTACGGAACGGGATTTCAGTATCCTGACCGCCGAAATCGCCAAGGCCCGTTCGGCATTACCCCTTCAGTACACAAGGAACTGAAAGGGCTTGCCAGAAAAAACGAGAACCTGCGTGATCACATGACCGACTTGGAACTGATCTTCACCATGCTGGGCGAAAAGGTTACGAGCGAGATATCACAGACTGAAAAACCGGATACCTTCGTGAAAAACAAAAAGGTGGCCAAACGGGGCGGAAACGTAGCCGGTTCGGCCCGCCGGGAAACCGAGAAGGAGCTGGGTAGAAGCATCGTCAGCAAACAGAATTACCTGCCAAAAGAACTGCCGGTAGATAAAAAATAGGCCGGTAAAAGAATAAGAAGGAGTTACCATGAAAAAATACGTCCTAATTCTGCTGGCACTCTGCTGCACGGCCTTGGCCGCCTGTTCCGGCGACCAAGGGAAACAGCAGCTTGAGACGGCGCAGTTCGAAGAGAAGCAGAACAACAGGGAGCATGCCGTAAAACTTTACGAAGAGGTTGTTGCCAAGTATCCGGGCTCGCCGAACGCAAAGACTGCCCAGGAGCGGCTGAATGCGCTTAAGGGCGGCAAGTGAAGGGAGTTGTTCATCATCCATGACTGACGAAAAACAGCCGGCATGTGCTCTCTGCGGGCAGACGATCAGCGCGGAAGAGAACGACTTCTGCCTCGCAAACTCCGGGCGCTTCAACGGCCAGGTCTTCTGCTCCGAGCACCGGAAACGCTTCAGCGCCTGCCCGGCAATGCGCTGGCAGCCGGGCGGGCGCGGTTCGCTCCGGTAACAATGAATGTTTGCCCACCGAAACGGCTCTTTACAACACCGTTGACAGTGTCCTTAACAGTATGATTAAATGTGCTATAAAGAACGTTACGGAGGTTGGCAATGCCGCATATATCTGCAAATGATCTGAAAATAAAAGGGGTTTCCGCAATTGAAGCGCTCCTAGCCACGCAACCGGAAGCGGTTATTTCCGTGCGCGGCAAGGAGCGATTTGTCGTGATGGATATGGACCATTATCATTATCTGCGTGAATGCGAACTGGAAGCGGCTCTTGCGCAGACCCGTGCCGATCTCGCCGAAGGCCGTTTTGTCAAAGGGGGCGCCGAGGACCACCTGGCTCGCCTGAAGGCCGCTTGATGAGCTGGTCTCTGGTATTTACCGAACAGTATGAAAAACGCGCTCTGCGTTTCATCAGATACCATCCGGAGCTTGAAAAACAGTACCTGAAAACCCTGCAACTGCTGGAGGCCAATCCATTCCATCCCTCATTGCGCCTGCATCCGCTGTCAGGACGACTTTCCGGTTTGCACTCGGTTTCAATCAATCTGTCCTATCGTATCACCCTTGAGTTCCTTATCAGTGACCAGGAAATTATTCCGGTGAACGTTGGCGACCACGATACGGTGTATTGATTTATGGGATCAAAGGGTCGCACAGGGGCGTGTCTCAACTCCATACAGATTCAATTTCTCAAACCCGCAATCCGCTCCCATCCGGCCCGCCCCGCTTCAAACCCTGGCAAGCGGAGAAGGTGAGCTGCTATGCACTGCCGTGAGGAGGCAAGCATGATCGAACTGTTACGCAAACGGCGCAGTATCCGTAAATTCACCGCCGACAAGGTGTCACCTGAGGCCAGGCAGACATTGATAGAAGCCGCCCTGCGCTCGCCATCGTCACGGGGGGTCAATCCCTGGGAGTTTATCGTGGTTGATGATCCCGAACTGCTCCGTCAGCTTGCCCGGGCCAAGCAGCATGGTTCCGAGTTCCTGAAAAACGCTCCGCTGGCGATCGTGGTATGTGCGGACAGCACCAGATCTGATGTGTGGGTTGAGGACTGTTCCATCGCCGCAATCATTATCCAGCTTGCGGCCTTGTCGGTGGGACTTGGCAGCTGCTGGGCGCAGATCCGCAGCCGCCGGCACGATCATGACATAACGGCAGAGCGCTATATTCAGGAGCTGTTGGCTCTTCCTGAGCAGATGAGGGTTGAATGCATACTGGGAATCGGGCATCCGGACGAGAAGAAACAGCCGGTGCCGGCAGGCAAGCTGCAACACGACAAGGTGAAGTACAACCGATGAGTCCCACCCATAGCTGAGAAGAACAATATCCGCCATCAAATCTGATTAGGCCTAAAAAAGTATCATCGCAGACAATACAAGAAGAACCTGCTTGCCAATGATTGAATTTTGGTGTATATTTCAGCCATATACAAGGAGCTGTAATGGGGCCATTTGACAGGATAACCGGCTTTGAATGGGACAGTGGCAACGAGCAGAAAAACGCAAAGCACGGCGTAACGCCTGTTGAGGCAGAGCAGGTTTTCCTGAATGAGCCGACCATCATAACACCGGATGTATCACATTCTGGCAAAGAACAGAGATATCGAGCTCTTGGAAAGTCAAACACCGGAAGGCAGTTAACCGTTATTTTCACGTTACGCAATAACGACACGCTGTTTCGAGTCATCTCCGCACGAGACATGCACCGAAAGGAGCGAGCAATTTATGAACAAGAAGCTTAAAGAGATACCGAAGTTCGCAAGTGAAGTTGAAGAGCGGGAATTCTGGATGACCCACGACACTACCGATTATTTTGACCATTCCAAATCCTTCAGGGCCAGCTTCCCTAATCTGAAACTGACGACTCAATCCATATCCCTGCGGCTGCCGCTCTGGATGCTGGATTCCATCAAAACCACCGCCAACAGGCAGGACGTACCGTATCAGTCGCTCATCAAGGTCTGGCTGAACGAAAAGCTGGAAGAAGCGCATCACGGAGCAAAGTAACCCTCCACTTATCAGCATGGAAGGTCACACCTCCATTCAAACAAAAGAAGGCATTATCGATTATGACCATGCCTTCTTTTTCTTTTTGAAACCCCTCGATACCCGAGAGTCTTACCTGGTCACAGGGACCCGGGCTTTATCATTGTTCGCCTCATTATAGTCACCGCTTTGCAGCAACACCCCTTGCGGGTCGCGAAAATACATCCAGGCGACATGGCGCTCTCCGCCCACAATCACCGTAATCTCTCTGCGCTCATAGTAGCGGGGATGCCCTTCCATGCTGTCCAGTGTCTTCAAGGTGTCATCATCGACGGCATACAGTTCTCCGACGATCGGATAACGGGCCTCCAAACCGGTAACATAGGGATAGCCGCCGATCAGGTACATTGCAAAACCGGCTTCGGTACTGCCGGTGCCGTAACAACAGGCCTCCTTCAGCAGATGATGATTGCTGTGCCCTCTGCGAAGCGTGCCGTACACAAAAACCAGGTGTTTTTGTTCCATCATGGCTTGACCTCTTTGATAACTGCGCAGTTACCCGTTGGTGGCTGGTTCGTGAGGCGTGGCTCTCCTTGCAATCTGCTGAGTATACACGTTATAATTTTTTTTCAATAGACTGTTATTTTGTATTTGCGGTGCTACAATGAAATCAGCTGGAAAGAAGCATAAATCACAAAAAGGAGGATTGATATTGACTGACGAGACTCCACCATGTGGGATCAGACATAGCTCTTGAAAGTGCTCCGGTTGAAACAGAGGATCGGAAAAAAACCGAAAGGTAAACGCATATTCACACAAAAAGAGAAGCCCGCCTGATAATCCGGCGGGCTTTTTATTTTTGCGGTTTTTATTTTTGCGCTGCTTTGTGCACCTCTTGCCCGACTACAGGCGTTTCCCTTTCGGGATCAGGTGTTTCAGTTTATGCGAACCGTCATAATACGTCTGCTTCATGAATTCCCGTTTCTCTTTAAGATCCTTCCTCAGGTCATCCTCCTCTATCAGCCTCTCGGCATCTGCTGCCAATTCCTCGATTATGTCGGCTTCTTTCCTTTCAAAATAAGCTGCCATCTGGAACACCTCCTCTTTCCGGGCTTGCATGTATATTTTCTCACAAAACAGCAAAGAAAACAAATGCAGCAGCCTGGCCGGCATGATTCGGAAAGCCTTGACTTGAAAAGAGCGCCGGATCGTGTAGGATTGTATTCAACTTTGAATATTACGGAGGAACCATAAATGAAACGTTTTTTTGCGAAGATCCCTTTCATCCTGCTGCTGGCGCTGCTGTCCGGCTGCGGCTACAACACCATGCAGGCCAACGAGGAAGCGGTGATCGCCGCCTGGGGCAACGTGGAATCCAGCTACCAGAGACGGGCCGACCTGATCCCCAACCTGGTGGAGGTAGTCAAGGGATACGCAAAGCATGAGGCCGACACCCTCAAGGCGGTCACCGAGGCACGCGCCAAGGTCGGCTCCATGCAGGTCAGCAAGGATGTCCTCAATAACCCCGCCACGCTGAACAAGTTCCAGCAGGCGCAGGGAGAACTCTCCGGCGCCCTCTCCCGGCTGATGGTGGTGGTTGAAAAATATCCCGACCTGAAAGCCAACCAGAACTTCATCGATCTGCAGAAACAGCTGGAAGGGACCGAGAACCGCATCAACGTGGCCAGAGAGCGCTATAACCAGGCGGTGCAGCTCTTCAACACCAGCATCCGCACCTTCCCCAACTCCATGACCAACTCTCTTGTCCTGCACCTGCAGCGCAAGGAGGCGTTCAAGGCCGAGGAAGGGGCAAAGACGGCGCCCAAGATAAAGTTCTGATTCCGGGATCTGATCGACAGTTTTTTCGGGGTTACCCATGTTTCATTTGAAGCGCTCACTAATCATGACCATGCTGGTTCTGATGCCGCTTGCGGCGGCGGCGCTGGACGTCCCGCAGCTTGCCGGACGAATCAACGACTACGCCGGAATCCTCTCCCCCGGGGCGAAAGCAGGTCTGGAGCAGAAACTGGCCGGCTTCGAACAGGAGCAGTCGACCCAGGTGGCCGTACTGATCATCCCGTCGCTGCAGGGCGATGATATCGACCAGTTTGCCATCCGCGTGGCGGATCAGTGGAAGATCGGTCAGAAGGGAAAAGACAACGGCGTGATCATTCTCCTGGCGCAGGCCGAGCGCAAGGTGCGCATCGAGGTCGGCATGCGGCTCGAGGGGGTGCTGCCGAATATTACCGCCGCCCGCATCATCCGCGACGTCATGCGCCCCTACCTGCGCGGCGGCGACTTCGACCGGGGTGTCGAGGCGGGTGTCGAAGCGGTCATGGCCGCGACCAAGGGAGAGTTCAAGGCAGCGTCGGGCGAACGGGCACAGCGCCCGAGACACAGGGATGCCTCGACCTTTCTCACCTTCCTCATCTTCACCGGCATCGCCGCGGCGGCCCTGGGCTCCGTTTCACGCCCGATGGGAGGCCTTGCCGGCGCAATAGGGCTCCCGCTGGCCACTGCGATGGCCTTTCCCGGCCTGACCCTGACATACCTGCTGTTGCTGGGAGTCGGCGGGTTTGCCGGCGGCTTCCTTCTCAGCTATCTCGCCCTCTTCGGACACGGTGGCGGGCGCGGCGGCGGAGGCTTCTTCTGGGGAGGAGGGGGGTTCGGCGGCGGCTCTTCATCCAGCGGCGACGGCGGATTCTTCGGAGGGGGGGGCGGCTTCGACGGCGGCGGCGCCTCCGACGGCTGGTGACAATCATGACAGATACTATCTCCACATACCTCAACGCGGAGCAGCAGGCCGTCATCCGGGAGGCGGTCGGCCGGGCCGAGGCCGGCACATCGGGTGAAATCGTCCCGATGCTGGTGGCGGAAAGCGACGACTACCGGGAAGCCGCCGTACAGGCCGCCGTAGTCATCGCCGCCCTCCTGGCCCTGCTCATCTCGCTCGTAGCCCGCGACACCTCGGTCTGGCTGTTTATTCCGCTGGCCTTCATCCTCTACTTCCCGTCAGCGGCTCTTGTGAGACGCCTCCCGGCGCTCAAGCTCGCCTTCACCCCGACCGCCCGGGTCCGCGAAGCCGTGCACAAGCGGGCGCTGCGCGCCTTTCATGAACAGAAGCTGCACCGCACCCGCGAAGAAAACGGCATCCTGATCTTCATCTCCCTGCTGGAGCGCAGAGTGTGGATCCTGGGCGACCGGGGCATCAACGCGGTCATCCCGCCCGAGCGTTGGACCTCCCTGGCATCCGCCCTGGCCTCGGGGATCCGCGAGGGGCGCCTGGTGGAAGCGCTGGCCGCTGCCATCACCGAGGTCGGCAATATCCTGGCGGAACGGTTTCCGCACCGCAAGGACGATACCAACGAACTCCCGGACCTGCTGGAGGAATGATTCCGGCTGCAATGGACTGACGCCTTTCACACCGCGCGGCATGAATTAAAAAGGCACCCGGTTTCCCCGGTGCCTTTTTTCGCGTAATGTGCTATGGTGTCAGACCTTATGGAAACTCAATTTACCTCCGATTGCCGCGCCCTGATGCGCCACGAAATCGCCGCAGCCGGCGGCAACGAGGTGTTCTTCATCGGCCGCACCGACGTCGACGGCATCGTCTGCGAGGCGGAGACCATCGCCCGCGGCAGCAAGGTGGCCGTCCCCGCCATCATCACCCGCGCCTCCGGCGGCGACGTCGTCATCCACAACCACCCTTCCGGCGACCTCACCCCCTCGAATCCCGACATGGACATCGCCTCGGTCTGCGGCAACCAGGGGATCGGCTTTGCGATCATCGACAACGACTGTAATCGCTGTTATCAGGTCGTTGCTCCCTTTACCGAAAAGAAGGGAGAACTCCTCTCGCTGGAGGAGATCGGCCGGATCTTCGCCAATGACGGCATGATGGCCCATCTCAAAGGTTATGAACAGCGGGATGAGCAGGTGCGGATGGCCTTTGCCGTAGCCGAGGCCTTCAACGGCGACCGGGTGGTACTGGTCGAGGCGGGCACCGGCACCGGCAAATCGCTGGCATACCTGATCCCGGCGATTCTCTGGGCGGTGCGCAACAATGAACGGATCGTCGTCTCCACCAACACGATCAACCTTCAGGAACAGCTGATCAAGAAAGATCTCCCCTTTCTGGCGCGCAACTGTGCGGTGGAGTTCAAGGCGGCGCTGGTCAAGGGGCGCAGCAACTACGCCTGTCTGCGCAAACTTGAGCATGCCGAGGCGGAACCGGCGCTGTTTCCGGATGAATCCTCCGCCGAGCTGACAACCATCATCGAATGGAGCCACAGCAGTCAGGACGGCTGCCGCAGCGATCTGGCCTTCATGCCGCAGAGAGGCACCTGGGAGGAGATCTGCTGCGAAGCGGACCAGTGCGGCCGGTCGCGCTGCAAGCATTTCGGCCGCTGCTTCTTCTACCGAGCCAGGCGCGAATCATCGGCCGCCCGGGTTCTGGTCGTCAACCACGCCCTGCTGCTGTCGGACATCGTCCTGCGCAAGGAGACCGGCTACGATGCCACCGCCATCCTCCCCCCGTTTTCCCGCCTGATCTTCGACGAAGGGCATCACCTCGAAGACGTCGCCACCAGCCACCTGTCGCTAACGATCGCCCGGAGCGGCATCCTCAAGCAGCTGCAGCGGCTGGTGCCCCAGAAAGCCAATCGGGCCGGGCTGCTGACGATCATCTCCTCCC
>Ga0137385_10001102_pt1 | contig 22382 bp, 25 predicted proteins | sample SagtaG_FD_104921 | JGI IMG/M metagenome (GOLD analysis project Ga0137385, IMG submission 104921) | Vadose zone soil microbial communities from Sagehorn Ranch, Mendocino, California, USA - Sage2_R_80_16 metaG | ecosystem: Environmental > Terrestrial > Soil > Vadose zone | place: USA: California... | reverse complement strand
TTCTATTTCGAGGTTCCAGTAATCAGTTGGTCTACCGATGCGACCCGTGTAGATGTGTTGTCGTTCGATTGCCATGTGGCGTGGGCCAAGATAACGGACCCCTGATGGTCCGGGCCGTGCTGCCCAAGAAGACTCGCACAATCTCGAGGTTGGGCCTGGGCACTACAGCCAAGCTCACGGTGAGCAAGACCTTGGCTGGATATCGCCCCTTATGGACTACAGTGCAAAAGCAGTCGCCGTTCTGAGTGGCAATTGGTGGCTGCTCCTACTAAATGCTGATATTCCCATGCGTGCAGAGCCCGATGATCAACATGGCAACGTTCGTGAGTTTGGCCTCGACATGACGGGAAACACCACCAGCACGCCGGGCCAGTGGCGCGTCGTCAACCCCTGCCCGGGTTGCACCATGCCCGGAGACCCGGGGCAGCAACCAAAACGTCAACTCATACGACGTGAATAGATCCCGTTGCATAGGCTTGAAGCGCAAGACTCGTATCAGGAATCTGGAGATCGATCGTGAGAAAAAGCACTCTTTTCATTTTTTCGATACTTATTTCCGTTAATGTTGAAGCGCATGTCGTTAGCTCATGCGACGGAGTCTATTCAGCACGCATTGGTGCGGGCGGCGGGTTGGTGATCCAGCAAGCGGGACGATATCTGGGGGTGGTAAAAACCGATCATGATGTGGACGGTGGTTTATTTAGTCCCGATGACTCGATTTTGATCGCATTTGGCTTGCCGACCGAAATTGACGCTCGTTCGCCAAAGATAACGCGAGTGTCAATTTACTCGGTGAAGCCGACCGTAAGCCTCATCCACAGGGTGACATATGGCGGCGGCGTATACGATGTCGCTTTTAGTGACGATCAGAATTACGTATTTGTAAATAATCAATATGGAGTCGATGTAATTGATATAAGGCGAGGGAATTTCCAGCCATATGACTCGACGCATGTCCCGCAGTTCACGACGCAGCAATGCAGGAAATGACTATTTCGAGTTGGTAAATAGGCTGCCTCATCGGCCGTCCTTGCCGGACTTTAAGAGATTCAGCAGCGGGCAGGTCACGCCCCAGATGCTGATTCAGGTAGCGTCAGCAACCCGCCATATTGCTGACGTAGTACCCGGCCCACTTCAATGTCCGCAAAGGCCGACAACCAGGGGCCGCGACGCCAGCGCGAATGGCGGTTGTAGCTCGAAAGCCGACTGTGGGGCGACGTCGGGTCGAACGGCGGCAGTGGGTCGAACTCAGCCCTCCGATGCGGTGACGCTCGCGCTTTCATTACCCCCAACCGCTGCACTGGCAGCGTTGTTCCTGCGCCATGTGGCTGGCGGCTCGCCGAACTCTCGCTTGAACGCGCGATTGAACGAGGCTTCTGATTCGTAACCGACAGTCTCGGCAACTGACGCTAGCGACGAATCAGTGAGGCGAAGCTGATTTGCAGCGAGCTGCAAACGCCACAGCGACAGGTACTGCATCGGCGGGAGGCCGACCAATTCCGTGAAACGCAGTGCCAGCCCGGAACGCGAGATGCCCACTTCGCGGGCGAGCGCTTCCACGGTCCATGGGTCTACCGGTCGCGCATGTATCAGCGCAAGCGCCCGCGCGACGAAGCGATCGCGCAGTCCCGCCAACCAGCCCTTGCGATCATCAGCCATCGTCGCGACGTAGCGGCGCACCGCTTCGACGAACAAGAGCTCGGCAAGCTTGGCCAGGACCGTGGCGCTGCCGGCTTGCGCCGAGGCAGCCTCCTGGGTTGCAAAGCGCAACGACGATTCGAGCCACGACGCGCTGGATCCGCGCATGTCGACCTTGAACAGCCGCGGCAGTGCCGAAAGTAAAGGATTGCGTGAGTTGTCGTGCGTAGCGAGAAAGCCGCACACCAAACGTGTGACCGCACCTCCGCCACCGTAGGCAAGCTCCATCACTTCACCTGGCCTCGTCTCTATCTGCGTGGCCAGCAACGGCCCCAGGAATTCCGGTGAGAGATCCGTAGAACTGCCTAACACGTGAGTTTCGCCTTGCGGCACCACGATGACATCGCCTGCCTGGACATGCAGCGCACCAGCCGAATCGCCTGGCAGCATCGCCCAGCACGCTCCTTCTGTCACCAGATGGAACGAAACAATGCGCTTGGAAGGCGGCAAATACGCTGAACAAAGGGCGGAATCGGCGTGAGCTATGACGCACCAGGGCGCAGAGAAGCAGCCGTCGAGATGAACCGCTCCCGTCAGCTGGATGACGCGCAATACATCGGAGAGAGCGTCCATAGTAGCGATCGCGCAATGTTGGAGCCGCGCACAAGAAAGCTGGACGCCCGGCCATTCAATGTCGTTGATGCTGTGGTGATACTAGCACCGTGCCTGAAGACCACCAAACGCAGCTCGTCTGATCGGAGGAATGAAGTCCATGCAGGCGTGATGCTTTCGCGATTCGATGCGGGACATCCGCGTTGTATGCGCCTGCTCAAGAAGAGCCAGGCAATTTCATAGACCCGTTCGAGATATCTCGACTGCTTTTACGCTGTAGAACCATCCCCATTCTCTGGAGTAAGTCCATGTCAGCAGTGAATGCCGTTGCTACGACCGATACTGATCCCGCGCAAGACGAAATCCACCTTACGGATGCCGTTGTTCAGCAGCCAGTCTTGCAGCCGTACGTCGACTCCGCTCGCTACGCAAAGTGCGTGGAAGTCTCGAAGCGCATTCGCTGGGACATCGATCGCGATGTAATTCGCGGTCGAGAATTCGACTTCACGAAAAAGTTTCTGCCTGACGGCCTGTCGTTCGTCGATCGGCTGTCGTTTCTGAACGCCATCGAATGCCGCCTGCTGTCGCAGATTCAAGGGCGTTCGTATGCCAACATCTTCGGGCTTGTTGAGCGCTTCATCGGCGCCAAGGTACTCGATGTTAGCCGCGACCACTGGCTTGGCGACCAGATCGCACTCGAGGCGCTCGTTCGGTTTACCGACGAAGAGCTGAAGCATCAAGAGCTGTTTCGCCGCATTGAGACAATGATCGGCATGGGAATGCTCGCAGGGTACACGTTCGACCCGCAACCTGATGAGGTCGCATCGTTTGTACTGGCCAAGTCGACATGGGCCGTGCTCGCGCTGACCTGCCTCATTGAACTCTTCACGCAGGCGCACTATCGCGCCAGCATCGAACCGGACAGCGAGCTTTCACCGCTCTTCAAGGAGGTGTTCTTGTTCCACTGGAAAGAGGAATCACAGCACGCGATTCTGGATGAACTGGAATGGGTGCGTGAGAACGCGAAACTCTCTTCGCAAGACCGCGATGTGGCCGTTGACGACCTGATTGCGCTGGTCCGCGCTGTAGATGAAATTTTGCAAGCTCAGGCAGCGGCCGATACGCGCTACTTCATTGGACTTTGCAGTCGACCGAAGACGCCCGTCGAAATCGAATCCGTGATGGAAACCGTCCTTGCTGCGTATCGCTTCCAATACATCGTCTCGGGTGTTCAGATTCCGAGGTTCGGCGCAATGCTCAACGCAATGACCACACCTGCGCAAGCGCTACGGATTAGCGAGGCGCTTGCGCCGATCATGGACTGACCGGCAATCGAAAGACGATGGGCTCAAGTAAATGGAAAAAACGACTCCCGTCCGATTTGACGTGGCCGCTTTGCGAACGCAGGTCCGGGGACTCATTGGTTGGATCATGCGCGAAGCCTCGACGACGAAGCGGGCGCCAGTGATCCCACTGAAATCATCGTGTGCAATTGCCGGGCAATGGCGGCGGTCCGGCACGGTGCCTGACCCATGCCATGCGCTCGTCGGATCTGAGCAGTGCGACGGTACAGAACTGTGTATCGATGACCCGGTTGATGTCGCACATCTGGAAGCGCATGAGGCGAACTGGGTTGCCAACCTTGCACTGAATGAAGCATCGATTTTCCAGATCCTGCAGGAGGTGGGTGCTCGTGGAGTTGCGGTGCTCGCAAAAATCCTCTGCAGCAGATGTGCCGAAAGCTTGATTACTGGCGATTACAGCGGCGCCACAGTTTCGTTCGTCGATTACTGGGGCAGTTGGGCAAGGGTCCCGTTCCCCGCGCGTATAGACTCCGCTGACGCAGCAGACGTGCAAAGCCTCGATTGAGGACTACCGATGGATTCGGCATCGGACCGGCTTCGGCCAATTGTTGTCACTCGCCCCGCCCTAAAAGCAGTCGCTCGAACGGCAGGTCCGCAATCTGTTATCTGCCGTTGAACCCCGACAGCGCAAAGGGCCGCACGAGCGCAGAGACTTGCGCGACACATCCGCCACCAGTTCATCTCGCATTTTGCAGAACGACTCGATAGCCGTCGGGATCCTCGAAAGTCCTGCCCGACACGTCCCAATAACGATTTGGCTGCGCAACGCGTACAAATCCATTTTCGTCAAGGCGAACCTCACGGTGTTCTGTCGGCGCACCGGCCAATCTCTCACTGTTGCCTCTCCGTGAACGGCAACGTAGCCTCCAGAGCCATCGCGGCAAACGCTCGCACCGCTGCAGAACGGTAAGCGCTGCGTCGTTGGAGCAGTGCAGCAGGCCTGAGTTCGAGTTCTGGTCGGATTCTCGCTGCGGTCAAACCCGCTCCGGCGACATTTTCTGGCAGGATCGTCGCCACGTCGGTCTGGCGAACGATCTCAATCAATACTGTGATGGAGTTTGCCTCTACCACGATATCTGGACGCAGCCTCCTGCGTGCGAAGTAGCGATCCACGCTTCTGCGGATCGAAAAGGATGCGTCCAGTAATGCGAGTGGAGTTGCCAGAACTTCGGCGGGCGTCACGACCGCCTTCAGCGCCGGCGATCGACCTGCTCCCGCGATCAAGGCAAGACGTTCTTTGTGTAGCGGGGTCACTTCGATATCCTCCACCGGCATATCGCCAAAACCGATCCCCAGGTCCAACCGGTCGTCCCGTAGTGCCGGCTCGATTTCCTCCTGCTGCGACGCGACGCGAATCGACAGTGAGATCCCCGGATAGCTTGATCTGAAGCGCTGCACCAGCGGGCCGATCAGATAGCTCGCGACGGTCGGCGTCACTCCAAGGCGCAACGAGCCGGTTGAAAGATCCTCGACATCCCGCACCGCGCGAGCGGCTTCGTCGAGCTCCTCCAGGACATGGCGGACATAACGAAGGTACACGGCCCCCCGATCCGTTGGACGGACCTTGCGCCCGCTCCTGTCCAGCAGTTGAGCGCCCAGTCGATCTTCCAGTTCCTTGATTTGCTGCGATAGCGCCGGCTGCGAAACATGCAGTGCCTGTGCCGCCCGGGTAAAGCTGCCGTTGTCGACGACCGCCGTGAGATATCGGATATGGCGCAGAAGCATTATCTATAACCTCATCTTATAGAAAGCGTAAGAAACGAGTCTTGGACGATTATGCATCCAATTCGTATCCTGCAGTCAGACGCGTAACGAAACACGTCGCTTCCGCGATGGCGGAAAAGTGCCCATCGCATGACTGACGCCCGTGAATCCGACCGGGCGTTGCCCCAATTGAAGGAGAGTTGAAATGCAACAATTTGCCCGAGTTCTCGTAAATGGCTGCGCCGTTCCCGTCATCATCGTTGGGGGCGAGCATCTGGATTTGCGGCCGGTTGCGGCGGACATCACGCCTGAAGTCATCGCGAGCGGTGTTCTGAACGAAGTCGATACGGCCACGCTCAATCCACTGCGCGGCGAACACACCTATCTCGCGCCAATCAATGGTATCCGGCAGATCGCTGCGACCGGCTTCAACTACAAAAAACACATCGAAGAGTTCAAGATGACACCGCCAACCGAACCGGAAGTCTTTCTCAAGGCGGTGACCTCGCTTGCCGGCCCGAACGACCCGATCTCTCGTGGCCCCAACGCCGGCACGAAGCTGGATTGGGAGGTGGAGCTGGCAATCATCGTGGGGCGCGAAGCCCGGGACATCGCGGCAGCCGACGCCGCCGACTATATCTTCGGCTATGTCTGCATCAACGACATCTCGAACCGCACAACCCAGGTTGACGAAAAAGGCGGCCAGCACCTGGTGCGTGCCAAGTCACGGCCCGGCTATTCACCGATTGGACCGTACCTGGCAACCGGCGTCGATGGTGCAAACCTTGGACTGTGGACGAAGTTGAACGGCCAGTTCGAGCAGCAAGGCAACACCAGCGACATGCTGTTCTCGATCGGCGAGATGCTCGCCTACTTCTCGACGCACATGACGCTGCTTCCTGGCGACATCCTCGCGACAGGAACACCGCCGGGAGTCGGGTTCGGCAAAGGCCGATTCATGGAGCCCGGCGATGTGCTGGAATGCGGCATCACGCATCTTGGCGGACAGCGGCATCTGATCCTGGCCTGAAGGCGGTGGCGCGAGGTCGGGGTGGACGTTCCCGACCTCGAGTCATCATGCGCGACGTGAATTTTTCTTGCACTCCTCGTGCTCGTCGAATCCGCGGTTTCAACTCTCACGAACGAGGGGTTACACCATGCACACCATTATCAGGCTATGGCGGGAATATAAAGGTCTCGTAGCGTTGGGGGTTCTGATGATCATCTTCCGCAGTGCGATTGCCGATTGGAACGTCGTGCCAAGCGGTTCAATGTTGCCAACCATTCGCCCCGGCGATCACATCATCGTTGACAAGATGGCCTATGAACTGCGCATCCCGCTGACTCACATCGGAGTCGCGCGTCTCAGTGACCCGAAACGCGACGACATCGTTACGATCGACTCATCGGCAGCGCACGAACTTCTCGTCAAACGGGTCATTGGCATACCTGGCGACAGAGTGGCCATGCGTAACAACGTGCTATGCATTAACGGCAAGCGGGCAGACTATCAGCCGCTCGGGTCCGACCTGTTGCCGGGCGATGCACGCGCGCATGCCGAGTATCTCACTGAGCAATTCGACGGTGTTGCGCACAGGGTGCGTCTGTCGCCGGACGCTCCGAGTCCTCGCAGTTCGTTCGGGCCGGTCGTCATGCCGACTGGCGAGTATCTGATGCTAGGCGACAATCGTGACGACAGTGCAGACTCTCGCTATTTTGGATTCTTCCCGCGCACCGAGATCATGGGCCGGGTGCGTCGGGTCGCCTTCTCGCTGGACCCGACTCACTTCGATTTGCCACGACCCAACCGGTTTGGCAAACGTCTGGATAGCCCTCCCGGCTAAGGAGATCGCTCTGTCGAGACGCTTCTTGTAAGTACGAAATCAGATCCGGACGTTGTACCGTTGTCAGTTTAAAAACCTTGCCTGTACTGGACTTGACGGACAGGTGACGTAGTCAACCTTTAGCAATGCGATTGTAAATAACGTCAGCCGTCATTCATATGGTCGATTCGCATTCGCGATCAGGCACCTCGGAAATGTGGCTGGCGCGGCATCCGGGTGTCGCTCGGATTGCCTTTGCGGGGTCCTCTGAAACTGGACGGAAAATCATCGAAGCGTCCGCGGTGAACATCAAGAAGCTTCAGCTCGAGTTTGACGGCAAATCGCCGGACATCATATTCGCTGACGCAGATCTGGATAAGGCCATCCAAGGCGCAGCGATGGGAGTGTTCGCCAACTCGGGACACGAACGCGACCCGTTCCCGCCTCTCTACGCGAATATCCGAATGTCGGTTGGGCCATGAATCGCCCGCCACAATACAAACACGAGCGACCGTTGTCACTTGAAAGCCGCCCTCAGAGCCGCGCTTTGTCGACCGGCTGTTGAGGGGCGACCTCGGCCTGACAGCGAATCCTTCCGTCCGTGATCCGCTGCGATGGGACATTGAATTTTGGCTTGGCATCGCATGACAGCGATCGCCATCTCACGATCGCCGACAATTTTGCCGCGAGCCTGGAGCGTTGGGTCCTCTACCAGAGTACGAGAGACGCTTGGGAATGTTGGTCGCACAAAAATTTACCGAAGGCGCGAACCTTCAGCGAAAGAAGGCGCCTCGACGTGTGCAATACCCAGAGCGCGGCTCCCAAGCCCGAGACCGTGCCCTGTACCAACTCCCCTCGAGCGAGTTGGTCCCATGCTATGGACTGCGGACGGAACGCGGCGCCGGCGACAGCAGCGTCGCGGATCATCAGAAACAAGGAAAGTCTGAGCCGTGGAACAGGTTCGGTTCAAGGGAACAGGCACCCGTGATCGAGGCTCCAATTGACAGACGACAATCTCAAAGCCAGATGGCGGGAATGCGATTTGTTGTTCGTCATCTGGCCACCTCAAAACGACCGCCCTCGTCAGCATGACAACGCCATTCCAAACATGACCTCGTGTGGTGTGCGAGAACTTCCCAAGAGCAGTCTACGGGCGGCTCGTCATTCGTTCGGCCAGACGTCGTATTAATGGCGCGGCGACTACGACTACAGGCAACATTGTCAACCAGGCGACGCCCCACGATCTGAACCAGTGCTGCAGGAAAGCACCATCCTTGATGAAAGGAAAACTTGCTATCGCGGCTGCAATCGAACAGGTTATGCCCGACTGGATAATGCCGTAGATATAGTGCCCGTAACGCTGCGGTATTCTACCCATTCGTTAGACTCTCAGTGTGGTTCACGAGTTCGCCAGGCGGAGTCAGAGCCGGAGTTGCTTCCTGATCGGTCGTCCGCAGTGCAGTTGCGAGGACCCTGTAGTTCATGACGGTCGCCAGACAGCTGTCACCATCGGCCAGCCACACGGTTTGTCTGCCGCGCTTGCCAAACTGGTCTGCGACAGGTTTGCACAATCCAATCGCGTGAGACTTACCTTGCGTCTGATCACAACGTTCGCAGAGAGTCGGTGCTGCCGAGCAATCGGCTGATTGTGTCCTCTACGGTCCAGAGTGCGTTCGCGATAAAGCGGAAGTTGACCAATGCCGCGTGATAGCCATCGCCTTCGGGCAACTTTGGACCGGCGACCGCGTCGCGCACCACCGCAACTTCAAAGCCCTGCTCGAGCAAATCGCGCAAATGCGATTCGACGCACAGATTCGCCGCCATCCCCGCGAGGATCACCTGATCCACGCGCTGTTTGCGCAGTTGCAGCGTCAGGTCGTTGGCCTGTGGACCATACAGTTTGTGTGTCGAACAGATGATCGTCTTGCCGTCCTCGATGTAGGGCTTGAATTCAGGAAGGAAGTCGGCGCCCGAGCCACGAAAGTTCTCAACTGTCAGCGCGCCTGGACGGTCGAACATGCCGACGGCGTGCTGAAACATCTCCGCCGGTCCTTGCACCTGCCACGTGTGGTCATGCGGAAAGTAGTAGTGGGGCGAAATCGCCACGGAAATGCCGGCTTGCTTGGCTGCCGCAAAGAGACGGACAAGATTAGGCACCAGTTTCTGCTCCGTCACGCTTTCCCCGACGACCGCCCAACTACGTCCTTCGGGGCTCATAAAATCGATCTGCGGATCGATGACGACAAGAGCCGTGCGCGACAGATCGAGCTTCATATGGGAACGGGGCAAAGCGGGCTCGACGGGATCTGCGTACTGGGGGAGTTGGTTGCACATATGGACGACCTCTCAAGTCAGTTTGGGGGAGGGATGAGGCTACGTCGGTCAAGTATTAGTCGATCAGTCAACTATTCAGGTGGATAAAAATGAACGTAAAAGCTGCTTAAGCGTCATGTCCAGAAATCGACTGGACGCGTTGCCACTGCGTTCCACCTTGCAACGAAGGATTGCTCCTTTGCATCTCTCTGCGATGATTGCTGCGACCTGCGCAGAATCGCGGTCCACCGAGCGTGCTCCCCGTGTCGTCGGCTGCGCAAGGCGACACGCATTGCAATCGCGGTGCTCTTCGGGGGAAACATGGTGTACACGTCATCGTAGATGGGCGCCGAATATTGCGGTAGACGCGCAAACGGGCGCGCGATGTTGTCACATTTGCACCAATCAAATGCGGTCAAGCACTCGCACGAGAAGTACGACGGCTCCTATTCGGCAACAACCGCGACAAAACACGTCAATCAGTTTTATGCAGGCGTAACGCGCCATACGACGAGCAGTTTTGTGTGCTGACGGTCTAAAGCCCTCGACCGGGATTTTTTTGGGGGGTCGATGACGCGACCTATGCGATCGCTCGCTGTGTTTCGCTTTACTGCGCCGCGATAGCCGTGACGACGCGAGTGATGCGTGCGCGAAACAGTAAGCCTCAAGCGTACGGGCTGCGGATGACAGGGACGCGTTTTTCTTGGCGCTCTGCATTTCGACGTTTAAGGCGGCAATAGCACCGAAGCCAAAGTGCAGTCCACCGCCGTGTCAACCGGGTAAACCGCTGATCGGTTGCGTGCAAATGTAGAAATATCAGATCGAACTGTTCGTGATATGTAAACCTCGATGCATGCCTTCACAAATTCAGTTGGTTATTCTTATTAATTATTTGACCGCACATTGAAGTCCGGGCGAAGGCTGTTTTTTAAAGCGTGTTGTGACAGTGATTCGCGCCGGTCTCAGGTCCGATAAAGTGAATCTGGAAACGCGCCTGGCAAGATCGATGGCAATGGTTACGGGTTCCATCTGGTTCTCCTTGGCGGCAGGGCTACCGAACCCGCAATAGCGCATGCTCAGGACGTGAGCCTGTGGCGTCGGACGGACCATTAAGGCTGGAGGTGACCATTCCATCTATTTGGGACTCACATTAGGTATAGTTCACAAGTAATTCCGGCGCGCCGTGGCTGAGTAGTTAGTTTCGGTATGTGAATTAAGGAATCCTGGTTTGGCTGAGGTCGATCAACCCCTTCTCATCGCGACACAATCGCGCCGAAGACGGCGCGACGCTCGCGGAAATGAAGAGGTCGACCCGTCTTCGCGCGCGCGTTGCCCTGGCCGCATAGCGATGCCTGGAGAGCAATTGCTCGAAGGAAAATTCAGGGCCGCGACTGCTCGACGATCTTCCTGGCGTGCGCTTTGATTGTGGTCGGGCCAGTAATCGCTCGCCAGAGTCTGATGTGTCGCGCCAACATTCACTGGTGCGAAAGTGGAAACACAAAAGTGGCGGCTACGTGCCTATCCCTGCGTAGCTCGCGTGCATAACATGTCGTCCATCGGCTCCAAGGTGAAACCCCCGAACGTACCTCTGGCTCCCAGCCAGAGCGTCGCCGGTCACTAGCTGCCGCTGGCAATAGCATGGTCAGTCGAACGGCCGCTCCGCACTCCGTTCGCGGCGCGCTTGTGTGATATGCCGCCGCGATAGCCGGGCCGGAACATTGATCGCAGTCTGGTTACATGCCCCACAGAGCTGGCAGTTTTCGATTAGGGGGATATATGCGCCATGTTCCATCTTGATGACGAAAGAAGAACATCGCAACCGGACGTGCTCCCCTGAACGCCTCGACGCACACATAGCACTCGCTTTCGGATCGTCTGTTCCTGAATGCAGTGACGCGAACGCCCTTTGAGGAATCCCCGACGAGCCAGTGCTCCACCATCAAACGCAGCGACCTTCCACTACTAGCCATCAACTTCTCCAATCCCACACTTCACACCACGGGCCGATCACGTCATGTACAGCGCATCGCGTGGTACGCCATCGCGAGGACCGTGAACAAACTGAAGCTGCACTGCGGGTACAAGTGGCGCGCTTTCGGCTGAGCGTGGACGGTCTGCCCACGCTCAGCGAACTGAGCCCGTGGGCCAGCAAAGCCAGTGCCGGCCGGGGTATGCCGGTTTTGAGCGTATCAACTACCGAGTCGATGCCGCGGCGGGTGTCATGTACATATGCTTAAAATATGCGTTTGGCGCCCTTGGGAGCAACACCCGAAAGCGAATCACAGTGTTGCATCACAGGCATCAATCTGTTGACAGATCACCGAGCCATCCTATCCAGTTTCAGCGAACTCGAACCTGCTCGCGCCCGACATGTCCGCCCTTCGCGCGTGAGTTGCGCATGGATACGCGGCGGGCCGTAGGCGCCACTTGAAGTCGCGTCGAGCGTCCGGATGCGAGAGCGGTTCTGCATCACCCGACGTTCGCTTCGATGCCAAATCTGCACCATGCGTTAGTCGTAAATCATCATGCGTTAGTCGCAAGTCCCCGCATCGAATCGAACCCTACGGTTGCGAACGTCGGAAGACATGACTAAAGCTTCCGAGCTAGTGTGCCTCTTTACGGATCACGACGCGGTCGGGTGGGCGGTTGTCGGTTTCACTTGCCGGCTAAACTCCAACGTAGCCGGGATTTCCAATCCAAAACGCCCCTGATTCCAAGTCAGCCTCATCATGCGGCAGACATGGCGGAGACGTTGTCTGCTGATGGGGAAAGATCCGGGTTGGCTTAGCTGCCGGAGAGCGTTCTGCCAACCGACGACGCTGCTTCGGCTCGGACGTGGACACCGAATACGCTGGCAAATTGACCTTGGAGGTCGCAACCGACGTTCGTATTTTTGCAGCGACTCCGCAATGAGGTGAGAAGGGCGTTGGTTGTTCTTCCGGTGTCGGCCATGAAGCGTCATTTGCCTCAGGAATGGGTGCGACGTTCGGGTGTCGGCTTCGTATCAAGTACCGGGCCGCTTGCGCAATCGTGGCCCGCTCAGGAATCAGGGGTGAGTCGCCGTCACACCGGCGGGATGACGCCGCGCAGACTGATTCGCAGCTTGAGGACGGAGGTCGTTTCGGATGGTCGGGGCAGTAACTTACTATGAAAACTCCCATCGCCCTATTCGCGGGCCCGACTTTAGCCCCAGCTTTGGCGCGGTCTCCGTAGTAGATCATTCTCCTTTACAGGCTTTCGATCCAAACCACGACGTGCTTCAGGTCGCTCAGATTGGTGTCTCCCACGGTATGTCTGCCCGCAAGAATTGTCTTTGCCTTACCGTCAACCAACTTCTTCTTGGAATACGTATCGGTGCCGCCGTCGTAGCCGCCAAGTGCGCGCTTCCCTTGCCGCGCCGCCAATAATTTGCGAAGTACAAAGAGGTTGCTGGAGTCCTGCTCCTTGAATTGCGCCTCCGGTCTGTAATCTTTGCGCGTCAATGCCGTATTCATGTCCTCAGGCGCGTTGAATGTGTTAGCGGTCCACGCGATGGTCCCCAAATTGAGCGCTTGTTTCTCCGACGATAAGTTGTCTAAAAGGGCCACCCACATGTACAACTTGAGGTTAGTCGGAATGTTCGTTGTTCCGAGCGTACTCTTGAACCACATCTTCTTGTACAGATTGATTGGCTTATTGGCCAGATTCAATTCGCCCTGGGCCTTGATGATTGCATACCACTGCAATCGATGCGTGAATTCGCCATGCGCAGATTCTGCCCCTACGTCCTTGAACATGTATCCGTGCTTCAACAGGACCATGAAATCCGTAGGGTGTATATTACCGATAATCTTCGGTACGCCGACTGGAAGACTGACGTCTTGTGCGTTTCCTCGCTTGCTTTCGGTCGTTCTTCCTTTATCTGTCAATGTCACCTGGCTGCGTTTCCCCTCGCCGAAAACCGAGTTGTCGTGCAGCAGTCCACTCTTGGCCTGGCTGAATCCAGCTTGTGTTTCGACGTCGAGCAATGCACGCGTCAATATTTTTCGGGTAACCTCTTTCGTGTCGAAGTCCGTTTTTGTAAGCGAGCTCGTGGAAGCCCGAAGCTGTTTCACATTCTCCAATGCCAATTCGCGTAGCTTGTTTTCCAATGGAATCAGCTTGTGTAATACCTCATCGGTCCGCGTCAGAAATGCGCCAATAGCGGCGTAATCGTCGGCGTAACTCGATTCCGTGCTGCTTTTGCAAAGGTCCGGGAAATAATATTCCATTATCTCCTGCTTGAACTGCTCCTTCGCTATCCCTATTCTTAATGGGTAAGGCATGATCCTGCTCCCAGAATGAGCGATCTCAACCAACGCGCAGAGCCGCACTGCCAGCCTGCGGATCTCACGCGTACTCACTCATTCTAGGATACTCTCATATCGACATTTTTTAGTACGCGCTCACTTTCGTTCGCAGCCAAGGTTCGATTCATCGATACGAGAGCTTGAAAGGAATGACTCTCATTGAATTCTCTCCTGCCAAGTCGCTGAGTTACGACGCTGTCGTCAGCACCACGCATGCGTCCGCACAAGAGGGGGACATCGAGGTCGGCTATCAGTTCTGATCGGTCGGGCCGTTTAGCCGGTCGACCTGTCGAAGACTGTGCCCAGGCATCTTGAGTTCAGCGGCCGGTTGACTTCCCAAACCGGCCTCCCGAGTCGCTGCAATTGGAAGGACCGGTCAGGGTCGAGATGCGACAGTTGGATGAAGTTGGCCCATTGTGCGGCGAACGCCTGACTCATCTGGCGAGCCCGTTCGACCTTGTCACTCTGCAGGCAGATCGAAGTTACGCGAGAGAAGAATGGCATGGGTGGCCGCGCACAATCGTTGGTTCCGCCCCCGCGCGAGCGTTGCATGATGTACCGCATCCCTTGCGAACTGGCACGCCGCAGATTCTCGTCTGCTACCGGGATGGTCAGCGCGCGACAATATCGGCCGATTGCCGGAAGAAGCGTCGCATGACGACAAACCGAAACGGGTGTTTCTCGGGCGCACAGTGCCGGCGTTGCATAGCGTGAAACTTCATGGTTCCGGTCCGGGGTTCCGGTATTCCCGTGTGTCGCTTACGCTGCCGACCTTGCTCGCGTGCCGTTGGTGACGTAGATTTTTATTGGGAGATGCATCAGGCGGGAGGAACTGTCATGGAACTGAGCGTAGAACGCGTCGATGTTTGGGCTGCTACCATCGAGGACAAACCGGGCGGGCTGGCGCAGGTATTAAGCGCTTTGCGGGATGCTGGCGTAGACTTGCAGTTCGTCGTCGCACGTCGCGCGCCGGAAGCATCGGGCAAGGGGGTCGTGTTTGTCGCACCGCTGCAGGGGGAACAGGAGATCCGTGCCGCGACACAGGTGGGCTTCAACGTTACCCCGAGCCTTCACTCCGTCCGTGTAATGGGCCTGGACCAACTGGGGATCATCGCACAGTTGACCCGGATGTTGGCAGATGGGGGGATTAACCTCCGCGGCGTTTCCGCCGCTGTACTTGGCACACAGTTCATTGCTTATATCGCGGTCGACTCGTTAGATGATGCCGAACAGGCAATCGACATACTACAGAGGGCCTGAAGGGCGGGTGCCGGACCGGGAACTGCTTTGTTCTATGCTTCAACCCGACAGGCTGCGCGGCCGTGCGTGCACGTGAGCGCGAAGCGGCCGGGTCTCAGTCCGGCCATGAAGAGACAATCGATGGAGCATCCCGCGTGACGGAAGAACCTCGCAGAACGGACACTCAAACTAGTGTGGACATGGCTCCGCCGAACAGCAGTTGGCCCGCAAAAAGATGGATCAATTAATGAGATCGCACCTGCCGAACCGGCGTAGCAAATCGATGCTCACACGAAACAGATCTCGGAATAAAAGTGACAACGCTCAGACACTTGAAGACGTAGGAATGCCGGGCGGGCACGAGAGGGTTTTTTCCTCAACGTTCACCGAGGGGACGATGGACCGCCGATGCGAAAAATGATCGAGGAGCAAGTCGCGGACATCGCTATCAAGATTTGAAAGCAGTGCAGGCGTGCGATGCGTGAGACGTCCTGAATGGAAAGCGCTTTAGTCGGCCTCTTTGCCTGTCAGCGGTGTAACCGGTTCAGACAATGTGCTGGTAGGTATCGTCAATGTCCATCGGTTCGCGACGCACTGTCGCGATATCCGCTAACGGTTGGATCGAGTGAGGTGCTAGCGCCGGAACATACGCATTTTGGAGCGCTGGAACCTATACCCTCCTTGCAGGCAGCGGTTTGGCCGAGCGGACAACTTACGTTACATATTTGGTCTTCATTCTGGTTCGTCGCAGCGCACTCCGACTGCGCTGAAACGGACTGCGAAAGGATCCCCAAACACATTAGGGCCATCAAGACAAGCGCACGCTTAGAGGCGGTTCGCCGCATTTCGCCCTCGTTGGGTTACAAACTGGGAACCTTTAGTTTCCTGATCGACAAGGCTCTGAATTTGCGTGAGCAGAAGGGGCTCCGCTGCATCCTGCACTTTACAAGAATAGTGCACTGTCCCCTCCCTCGCCAAATGGACGTCGCAGGCTAGGAACCAAGCGTTCCTGGCGGGTTTCCGTAACGCGGTTAGTTTCCGTAGATGGGAGCGACGCGTCGTGAGGCGACTCCTCTAAGTAACGCTACGCGAAACCGCCGGCAATCGGGTTGCAAGGAGCTTGTTGCGATGGACAGCGACCGCCCATCGGTGGAAAAGCCGCCGGTACAAACGATCGCTCGACCGACTACTCCGGGTCCGCGGGCAGATCGCCGCCGATCTGGAGGGAAGGCTGAACGCCCTGATCGAGCGCCGCCACGAATTGATGCATCGATGGTTCATGCACCACGGCTGGCCGTGGCCCGATACGAACAGCGCTGCCGACTACGCGCCCGTCATCGAACTCGCAGATTGGGTCAGGACCGAGGCGAACGCGATCACGCACATGATGGCCGATTACATGGTGCAGCACGCCCAACCAGACGCCGCCGAAAAAGATCCCGAGACCTACAGGCGGGCGATGGCTGAGCTTTTCCACTAACTGCACGTGCCGGAGTAGACGAACATGCTCGTGACAAAAATCGACGCCGCTCGACGGCAACTCATTACTGCCATTCGCCTCTTCTTCGACGGCGGCGACCCCGTTTCAGTCTACTCGCTGGCGTCGAACGCATGGGAGGTCATCGACGTGCTCTGCACGAGCGCGGGCGTGGACAGCTTCTCCAAGCAGACGCGGGAAAACCTGCCATCCGGACACACGCTGAAGTACTACATAAACGAGCCGTGTCGAAACTTCTTCAAGCACGCCGAACAAGACCCGAACCCTGATAGCTCGGTCGAACTGCGTGAGCCGAATGTCTCCGCCATCCTGTTTCTGGCAGTGGAGGATTACATACGGCTTCGGCAGGGCGGGCCTGTAGAGGCGCAGGTCTTTCAACTGTGGTTTATCGCGGTCTTCCCGGAAAAGGTCAGTGAAGATGACCCTGTGGCGCAATCAAAACTCGACAGCGCCAAACTAGCATTTCCCGGCATCGCCACACTCGCTACATCGGACCAGATCGAGTTGGGGCGGCAGGTACTGGAGGCCGCGCGCAAAGATGTCGGACTCGCGGCTGACTCGAAGACCGAGCCAAGCCTCTGACTCTTCTCTACGGGACCGGTACGTTTTCGCCGGTTACCGGAGCGACCGATGAATGCGCGCAGCGGGGCCGGGAATCAGACCGTGGCTGACTGAGTCACTCAAACGTGCGGGAGTGCGAGTTAGCTGAAGCGGGAAGCTGCCGTCCGGCAGTGCGAAGCCCGCACCGTCAGCATTCCGCCACATTGCCGACGGAAGCTCAGCCCGCCGCAATGACCGCAATGGCCGACATCCGTGCTTCGAGCATCGGGCGAGTTTCGTTCAGGGTTTATTCGACGCCTGTCGACATGCGCGGAGGCAGGCACATTCCTGCGGCCGATGGCAGGCATCGAATAAAACTTAACGCCCAGCAGTCGTCGGCCAGAACTGTCACTCAAGCTCGCCTCGCGGGTTTCTCGATAGCGGTCACCCGGGAGCCGTTCCCGGAATTGCCAGGTGGCGTGGCATCGGATGGATCATCCACGCATTAGATGTATTGGCGGGGCATCGCAGCGCTACGGGAGCGGATGAAGTTGAAGAAAGACAGCTGTGGCGTTGCGGGCACGTGCCGCGACTTCGCGTGAGTTCGGCCGCTCGGCGACGCCAAGCAACAGGCTAACCATCAAATTACCCCACAGCAACCCGCCGTACTGTTCGGCAAGGTCGGCAGGACGGCCATTGAGAAGTCCGGACGCCTGAGCCCGGGCCATGATTTGACGCAAGGCGGCACGACTTGTCTCTCGCCCTGTCGAGTCGAGCGCTTGCGCTACCTCGGGCGCGTGGACCGCCTCGGCGATTGCCAGCCGGAAGACCGCGATGACCGTTGGATCGGTAATCTCGCGGACGAGCTGCGCCCCGAGGGAAGTCAATACGTTCGCGAGTGTCTCGCGGTCGTGCGGCACGGGCAAGTCAGCGGGTACCTGCAGTCGTCTGGCGCGCGCGCTGATGCACGCGATTAGCATTTCCTGCTTGTTGCCCACCAGCGTGTACAGTTCCCGTTTCGAAACGCGCGCGCGTGTGGCTATCTCAAGCGTGCTGGTCGCCGCGTAGCCACTCGTCATGAACGACGCAAAGGCTGCATCGAGAATACGCGCGCGCACCTCAGTTTCGTCGCGGCCTTCCTGGCGGTCCTTTGACAGCGATACCTTGGTCATTATTGTCTATCTTGACATTCGGTACCGCAGAGTACCATACTGGAGCAACCATCTGGTACTTATGAGTACCACGACTGCTCGGAGGCGATCATGCTCAAGCCAAGGATCCTCGTAACCGGCGCGACCGGGAAGACAGGCAGCGTCGTCGTTGCCGAACTGCTGAAGACCGGCTATCCCGTACGCGCTATGGTGCACCGGGAAGATGGCCGCAGCGTGCGACTGAATGCGCAGGGGGCCGAGATAGCGGTCGTCGACATGAGTGATGTCGAGCGCGTCGCCGACGCGCTGAAAGACGTTCAGCGCGCCTACTTTTGTCCGCCTTTCGATCCCTACATGATTCAGGGCGCAGTCGCGTTCGCCGTCGCCGCCAGGGAATCCGGGCTCGAACACATCGTTAGCCTGACCCAGTGGCTGTCGAGTCCCTCGTATCCCGCCCTCATGACCCGGCAGCTCTGGCTCGTCGATCGGCTGTTCTCGATGACGCCCGGAGTCGCGCATACGATCGTGAGGCCGGGCTTCTTCGCTGACGCCTACCTCGCACTGACTGGATTTGCTGCGCACCTCGGAGTATTTCCCTGGATCTATGGCGATAGCCGTAACGCGCCACCGTCCAACGAGGATATCGCGCGCGTCGCCGTCGCGGCCTTGATGGATCCTGCGCGCCACGCCGGGAAGCGCTACCGCCCCACTGGACCGGAACTCCTTGGCGCGGGGGACATGGCCAAGGCGATCGGCCGGGCCGTCGGGCGATCGGTCAAAGTCGTGCCGATGCCGATCTGGCTATTCATGAAGGCTGCCCGGATGGGCGGCTTGCCGATTGACCTGATCAGCGGCGTTCGCTACTACATTGACGATCACAAACGCGGGGCTTTCGAGCTGGGCGCTCCGACCACGGACGTGCTCGATTTGACTGGTCAGCCAGCCGAGGACTTCGAGACGATCGCGCGTCGCTACGCGGCGCTTCCCGGCAACCGGCGGGCGCCTGGCAATTGGCTTCGCCAGTTCGCGCAGTTCGTGTTCGCCCCGCTCAGCCCCGGTTTCGATCTCGAGCGCTACGACCGTGAACTACGCCGTCCGTTCCCGTCAGAACCGCAGTTTGCCCCTGAGTCCAAGGTCTGGCTGCGCGAGCATGCCATGCCTCACGCGGAGCGAGGCGCTGTGACCACAGAGCTACGCACGCTGCGCGCTTAAGTTCCTCACGAGCGATCGCGGGAATTCGTACCAAAGGAGAGTCTCATGCTGCCCCAGCTCTGGTTTTTCGTTAGCATCGCATTCAGCTTCAGCACATGGGGAATCGTCACCAGGCGATACGTCTGGCCAACACTCCGCCTCCTGCGACCCGTCGAAGCGCTGCGGCCTCTTCTCATCCTGCACAGCTTCCGCTTCATTGGGTTGGCATTCCTCGTCCCAGGCGTCGTGTCGCCCGAACTGCCGTCTGCCTTCGCGTATTCCGCCGCCTACGGGGACCTCGTTGCGGCGACACTCGCGTCGCTATCACTGGTATTGTTGCCACGCGGGGCTGGCATTGTGGTCGCCTGGATCTTCAACTGTTGGGGCCTGGCAGATCTCCTGAACGCGTTCTATCAGGCCAATGATGCCGGGCTCGTGGCGGGACAGTTGGGTGCGACCTACTTCATTCCGACTCTGGTTGTACCCCTACTGCTGATCACGCACGGACTCATCTTCCGGATTCTTCTGCAACATCGAAGTCAGCCCGCAATGCGGGAAAGCCGGCAGCCCGGCGAAGGGCTATCAAGTGGAGGGCCCATGATCGATGCGACGACCTCCACAGAGCCCCAATCGGTCGGTGCGGCTACCCGTCTGACGAGGTGAGGCACAATCCGCCCAGCAGCGGACATCGCAACTCCAGCAGCAACATACCGCATAGTGGGCCGTCAGGATCACCTTTCAAAGGGGGCGTTACGACACGGGCGAGTCTCTCAGAGTGGTCTTGAGTCGGTAGATGGTGGACCAGGCGTCTTCGAGCGAAGCCGCGGCCCCCGTCTCCGCAGAGCGAGTTCTGTGTCGGCAGCAGCGAATCAAGGTCTGTAGCGACGACTACATCAGTGTCCGCGGCTGTCTCGATCAATGTCCGCTAGCAGCAGAGCAACCTGACGGCTCTGAGTCCATTTCATCGGTTCGTCGCGAGCCCTGGCAGGCCAGCGCAGATCGTGAACCCAGCCGTCCGGTGAACGGCATTATGCATCCGTCGACATTCGCTGACCGTACCGATTGATGCCAATCCTTTATATCCGATATTCTGGCGAAGACCTGCTTATCGCGATCGGCGGTTGTGATGAATCTGGATTATCGGCAGGCCGTACCTGAAGACTCGGAATGGCTATTTGACACGTATCGGCGAACTATGAAAGGTTTCGTTACCTCAGCGTATGGCTGGGACGACGACTTGCAACATGCTGGGTTTGCCAAAAGCCTTCGCCAAGGCTCTTGTCAAATAGTTTCATGGGAAGACAACCAATGCGGGTTTGTGCACTGGGACGTCGAACCCGATCTCGTATGGCTGAGGATGCTTTGTATCGTGCCGGAGATGCAATACAAGTCGATTGGCAGTACAGCGATTGCCAAAGTGATGTCGTTCTCCAGTTACTTACAAAAACCGTTGTACTTGAATGTCTTCGTATGCAACCGAGTTGTCTATGACTGGTACAGCAGAATCGGCTTTGTGGAAATCGAAAACGATGGCAAGGTCTCGACTTTGGTGCTTCCTTCGTCATCACCGGGCCATAAGGAACGACATGCGTAGTCTTCCAGGCACCGTGCTCCCATCGTAAACTTCCGGGTTCGTTGAGGTTCATTCGACGCTTGCCGGCACGAGCCGAACAACTCTCAACGCTTCCTGACCTCCGGACCGGCACAAAGCTGCCGTTCAAACTAATCGCGGGCCGGACGCCAGTAGAGCACACCATAGCCGCCGTTGGCCGATGGTCGTGCCAGCGGCTGCTATGGCCGATTAGCCGCCCTCGAGTGAAAATATAGAATCGCCGTCCGACTCTGCTGCTTCACGCGAAGTTCGAGAATTGCGGGCCCATCAGAGCGCGCCGTCTGGGGCGTGTGTGAGCGCTGCGGGTGACAAAGTGATCAACAACCCGAGGCATGCGATTTATATCAAGGGACAGAACATCGAAAATTTAAGCGTCTGCATGTCAAAGCGACACGAATAGGTTGGTACGAGAACTCCCTGGGCGTGCAAACGGAGAGTTCGGACATCAAATACGACAGGAATTGGTTGTCTTCGCGCGACATCAATTGGTTAACTACACATTCGTTGCGACTAGAGGAAGTCATATAGCTTCCACCGATTGCCCAACGCGCTCCAGGAAATTTTGCGCAACGCAGCCCGGGAGTTGTAAGCCCTACGCTTGGGCGTGCGCGAGGATTCAATGGAGGCACACCTTCGCCCGTTTCCACACAACCTCGGCCAGTAGCTGTCGTTGGCTGCGTCGGTGATGTCGCCATTCGAGCGACGGTTCGGCTCACGAAGCGGCCATTAACTTGGCTTCGTACCGCGTGGCGGTATTGAGTCGAGGGTGTGTGAAAACCAACGTCAAGCGGGCCGATCGAAAAACTCGACCTTCAGATCGCGCTGTGTTGGCTTGGTGACGACTCGGGAAGGGTGAAGCGACACCCTAAAACCGGGTGATTTCGCGTTTTCACACACCTTTGGTCGCGAACCATCGATCGAGGACAGGCGACAGACCCTTCGATGTTGCAAGTTCAGCATCGGACCGCGTTCGGATGCCTTCGGCCATTCATCCTCGCGAATACAGATATTCAACCCGCTTGTCATTGAACCTTCCCGTTTGCACGCGATTCGACACCGGGCCAATATCGAGCGGAGCACGGTCTTCACTCAGCCATGCAAGTGCTTTCCCCGGCAAAGGCGTCGCCGTTGAGAACATAACATTCTTGTTCTCAAGGCGCGCCAGTGCAGTCAAAGGATGCGGTTGGACTCAAACATTAATTTCCTTCTTCTTCCACTGTCAAATTGTTCTTGACCGACGTAACTCCAGGAACACTCTCAGCAACTTTCCCTGCGAGATCTATCTGCGCCTGATCTGCAACCATTCCTACAAGCGTAATCTTGCCGCTACGAGCGATGGCGTGAAGATCAGTCGTCGCCAAGCCCTTTT